>Ga0118677_10000010_pt1 | contig 316756 bp, 274 predicted proteins | sample AliMusrvi5mmetaG_FD_86154 | JGI IMG/M metagenome (GOLD analysis project Ga0118677, IMG submission 86154) | reverse complement strand
ATAGTATACCGAACAAGGCTGTGAAAGTCAAGAATTTGTGTCGCTTATGCTAAAAAAACGTCTGAATTTTCGAGAGTTATTGAAGGATACGGAGGAGGCTAAATCAGGACTAAACTGTTACCCTTGCCGCGTAGTGCCACCGCGCTTCTCGGCGTCGGCCTTAATGCGCTTGTTGGGCGATTTTTATAATTTTATGGCCGTCCCTATTGCCCTGGGCGTCAAGACTCCCTTAATGCATTGGGTAAATACTCGACAAACCGGCAAGCATCTCGGTACAAGCCGTATATCTCATCGAGAGTTTTTTCTAAGGGAAATGTCGCGTAGTCCTGATGAACCAGCTTGTTCCGTTCATTTCCAACCTCTAGGAATGCACGGACAGAAGATCTCAAGTCGTCTGAGTCCCTTATTTTGGTAATCATGGCCGATTTAAAATCGGTTCCGAAATAGCCAAAGAACTGATTTGCGTTGGTCTCATTCCATTTGAACCAAGTGTGATACTGCCGAGAAATTGCTTTATTTTTAACAAAGCTCTCAATCAATATTGATCCTCCTGTCCGTTCTCGCACGAATTCAATAACGCAGGCACAAATGCGGTGCTCAAAGTAACTGGCTGCTGCGAGCAGTAGAGCCTTCCGAAAGTGGTCAGCAGCAGTCACCTGAAGAGAAATCTCGGGTGTACCCTTGAGCGCTTGTATCACGGCGGAGGATTCATTATACAGTCTATCGACTGAGGTTGTATCTTCCATATTCTAGAAAGTCCCAAGAATAGTTATGGCGCGATTGAGGCGGGTTTTCACGTTCTTGGTTTGTGTTGTACCTTCGATAGTTGCATTAACAAACTCTTGGTCTGCCTCTAACTGAGCGGGTCCCTCCGAAGATACCAACTCTTCAATTATGCGTTTTTCACGAAACGCTTCAGCGCATACTGCTGCGAAAGTGGCCTCATAAAGTGCCACATTAAATCTACGGGTCTTTTTGTTCAGAAACGCGTCATCTTTAAGCTGTGAGCAGGCATTGAGGAACGAGTCCAACAAACTTGACAAGAAGTTATTTTGTTCAACACTGTGGCCCCTGCTCTTGCGGGAAAACTGGTTCAAAAACCTCACCATCGAAGGCGCGTAATTTTGTCCATCGACAAGCATCGCAAAGCCTCGGAGAAGGATTTCAACATCCTTCATGTGAAGGTCGAGTTCCTGATTTCCCAAAATTCGACGCCACGCCGGTAATACGTTCGCTTTGTACAACATTTCGTAAAACGGAGAATGGTACATACTTGTACGAATCTCCTGCGGCTTCAAATTTACCCCGCCAGTATTCAGTCGATTGAAGACTTCAAACATTGATGAATCGTCACCCTGAGGGGAGTTCTGTTTGATGATCACATTTCTAATTGTACGGAGTTCGAATTGTGTCTTGTATCCCTCTAGGGTTTGATAACTAAGCCCTTTGAATCTGTTTTTGTGATTCGGAAGCGACTCAGGAAGTTTCAGCCGGAAGTTTTCAAAATAAATGTCATCATGAATTACGTTATCTGGGATTTTTCCATTTTGATCGAATATTGCGCGTAGTTCAGCGCGTTTATCCTTCCGAGGAAAACGCTGCTTTATGAAGTAATAAATAGACATAAGTCGCTGCTGCCCGTCAATCACAAGAAACTTATTTCTTTCGATCTCGTATAAGAATACTTGTGGAACCGGTAACCCAAGGATCAGCGACTCAATAAGTTTTGAAGCCCGCCCAATATCCCAAACGAAATTTCGTTGGAATCCAGGTATTCGGACAGCACCGGACTCTAAGAAGCTGTTGATCGTCAGCACATTAAAGTCATTCGGCGCTGCAGTGATGTCGTATTCCTCAACTTGTATGTCGTCAGCTTCCTCTGCATAGTCATCAAACCACGTTTCGTTGTTATTGTCTGTCATGCATTTCCCCTCGTCAAAGGATTCGAATATCCCATCAAAATCCGTAGCTATTCTGCTGTGCTGAAGTGCCATTCCTTAGCTGACTTGTGGCGCCCAACGGTGAAAATCACCAGTTCATCTGGTGTATTTGTTTATTGGTAAAAGTTCGGCATTCGTGGAATATCAACAAGTCAAGCCTGACTCAATCCCTCCTTTTTTTGACGTTTTTTGGGCTTGGGGCTTTTCACCTCTATGGGATTGTTAAGCTCTTCAGCTTTTTTTTCTTTAACCGCGTGTTTCTGGGCATACATTTTAAGAAAAGACGCTGTTGGAAGCATAAATGCGCCCCATGGACCCCTTGACGTTATCGTGATAATAAATTCCCGCGCGGCCGCATAGAGAATGCTGGCACCATTTATTTCGAGGAGTTTGTGTGGATCTGGCCATTCCGAACTGACCTTAAAGAAACCTATTACTGCGAGCTCAATTGAATATGGTATTCTCTGCTTTTCAGACTCCGGCGAAGAAGAAATAACAAGTGAAACCTGATAGCTTCTCGGTTCATCAGCTGTTTTTATGGAATTTACATTTATTCCAAAATCACACTTGGCTGTTCCGTCCGGTCCGACTGCTTCTGGATCGGCTGAAACCTTCACATGAGGGAAAAAATATTCTTCAAGCTGCAACGGGGTATCCATTTGTTTCGTTTCCAAGGATATTTTCCATATTATAGGAGTCTGGAGCTTGGTAAGCCTCTGAGGTCAGTCCCTGCATTTTCACAAATCTCGCTGCAGAAGCACGAACAGGTTTTCTTCTCTGATCTGGTGCTCTTTGGACTACCCGGTACCAGTCTACGGTATTCTCAGCTTTTGGAGAAAAATGGATAGCCAGGTTGCTGTCGAGTGCTTCGGCAAGTTCTACCATTGTGTCGATGGTGAAATTACGTTCACCCCTGAGGATCTGGGTGACATAGGCATTGGATTTGTTCAGTTCTCTGGCGAGATCTGCCCGGCTTATATGATTTTTTTCCATAAGGGCCTGGAGTTCGATGGTGAAGTCGATCCTGGTCTTTTCCTTTTTATAGGAAATGGTCTGTTCTATTTGAGCAAACAATTTCTTGAATGATCCGCTCATTATTAATCCTCCTCGTCCGGCAAGATTGTTATCTGGTCTGCATTAACAGCTGATTCATATTGTTCTTGGATGAATCTTGCTTTTTTAATCTCTGATGATGGTGTTTTATCGCTTCTCTTTATGAATGGGGAAGAGCAGATAACAGCTCGTCGTTCAGTAGCTGAATAAAACATCAACAGGCGTAATGTCCTGTGTCGTATTTGAAAAATTTTGTGAATGTCGTCAACGAAATGGCAGATTTTTTCGTTAAAGAATTGTGGCCCTTGATCCTGGCATGATGCCGTGCGCAGCTTTGCCAGTAATCCTGCCCGGTCAGCTTCATACTCGCTACCAATGGTCTCCAAAAATGAATAGAGTTCACTTGAACCATCAGCATCGCATGGTGTGTAAAAAGTCCATCTATCACTGATAACAATTTTCAGGTTCACTCATCAACCATTAATATATATGTTAACTGTATTGAAGGGCTAAGTCAATCCACCAGATATTGTGGGTTGGTCTCGTTGTTGTGTTGTTCGGTAGTGTGGCCGTGATAATGGGTGGTTGTCCACGATTCCCAAAATATAACCAAAAGTTCAACGGTCCGCGCTTTTTGCGGGGCCCGAGTGGAGCCGGGTGGTTAGAAGACATTTTTGGTCAGCCATTCCGCACCGTGTATCAACTCTTCGACCTGTTCCTTTGTAGGCTCGATATCCTTCTTGTGCGAACAGAGATTCCTAAGATCTGCTAAAAAGCTAATTTTTTCTTTCAACCAGGCGAAACAGTTAGGGCGTCCACCTTTTCTCGATTTCTCTCAAAAACCTATCACAGGAAATTCCTCGCAGTTCATGCAGTGACATTGACATGGTGCAATCTGTCGTACCTGTTTGAATAATCACACAAATGGAAAAATACAACGACTCCCAATCTTCTGTTCCATTGGTTTCCTTTTTTGGCTAGGAAGTCAAGGAATATTTTCTATTTGCAGTGCAAGGAGAGGCGATTTGGAAGGGCAACCACCGAAAGGAATGGCTGGAAAAAAGGCGAGTATTTTCCCGGCCTCCAAAGCAATCCTGGAAGCCGGGAAAGATGCAATGACGGACCCAATGTGGCCTATCGCTGAGCCATAGGTATAAAGCTCCGAACCGTATGGCCGGTATAAATCTGCCGAGGGCGGGAGATGCGCAGCTTATGGTCATGCAGCTCCTTCCAGTTGGCAATCCAGCCGGGCATTCTGCCGATGGCGAACATGACGGTGTACATATTCAGCGGAATGCCGATGGCTCTAAGGAGGATGCCGCTGTAGAAGTCGACATTCGGGTAGAGATTACGGCTGATGAAGTAGTCGTCCTGCAGGGTCGCCTGTTCAAGGTGCAGGGCTATGTCGAGAAGATCATCATTCAGGTGCAGCGCTTCAAGGACGTCGTGCACCTGCTTTTTCAGGATGAGGGAGCGTGGATCAAAATTCTTGTAAACCCGGTGGCCGAAACCCATGAGCATGAAGGGATCGTTTTTGTCCTTGGCGCGGTCGATGTAATAGGATGGGGGCCGACCGGATTTCTTGATATCTTCGAGCATTTCAATCACCGCCGCATTGGCGCCGCCGTGCAGCGGTCCCCACAGGGCGCAGACCCCGGCGGCCACCGAGCTGAACAGGTTGGCGCGCGAGCTGCCGACTACCCGGACGGTCGAGGTCGAGCAGTTCTGCTCGTGATCGGCGTGCAGGACCAGGAAGAGATTGAGAGCCTTATCGATGACCGGTGAAACCTCGTACTCCTGGTACGGGTCGGAAAACATCATGTGCAGGAAATTGCCGCAATAGGTCAGGTTGGGATTGGGGTGGTTGATTGGTCTGCCGCCGGCCATGCGGTAGGCAAAGGCGGCGATGGTCCTGACCTTTGAGAGCAGTAGGGCGACGGTTCGGTCAAATTCGTCGCCGGTGGTCGGGACGTCGAGGACTTCCGTATGAAAACATGAGACCAGGTTGAGCATGGCTGAGAGAATTGCCATGGGTGGCGCTGAAGTCGGGAAGCCGGAAAAATGGTGCTCAAGGTTGGTATGCAGCGGGGCGTGCTCCTTCAGTCTGGCTGAAAAGGTTTTGAGCTGGCTGGCCTTTGGCAGTTCCCCGTAAAGGACGAGGTAGGCGGTTTCCACAAAGGTAGCTTTCTCGGCAATTTCTTCAATGGGATAGCCGCGATAGCGGAGGATGCCCTTGTCGCCGTCGACATAGGTGATGGCCGAGTAGCAGGAGCCGGTATTGCCAAAACCGGGATCCATGGTGATGTAGCCGGTGGCGTCGCGAAGCTGCTGGATATCAATGCACTTTTCGTTCTCCGAACCAATGATTACGTTTAAATCGTAGTTTTTCCCTTCAATGGTCAGCGTTGCTTTCTCGCTCATAGTTTGCTCCCAGGTATTGATAATCTCCAGAGGTGTTCAGGTAATGAAGGTTGCTCCTGCATCAATGTTTTAAAGGTGACAGATGCTTGAGAGTATTATTCCTTAATAAGAATAGCAACCATTTATGATGGTGCAACGTAAATTCCTGAATGGGCTGGAAAATGAAGGGACTGGAGGGGGAAGGACGACCGGAAAAAGATGGAGCGGGAAACGAGATTCGAACTCGCGACTTCAACCTTGGCAAGGTTGCACTCTACCACTGAGTTATTCCCGCTCATGGGTGCCGGTGCGGATGTGGTTTTTAGCAGAAGGGACAGGTGAAGTCAAGTTTTTAAATTGTGCTCGGTGCCGGAACCTATCGGTAATGATGAAGATGTTTGGCGAGAAGGGCAAGGCCTGTACGAATCTCTTCAGTGGATAAATTGCCGTAACCGAGGAGCAGTTCATCTCGGTGTTGCCGGGGATCAAAGGCATGGGTGGCAACCGGATAGAAGCGGGCTCCGGCCGCCTCCACTCCTGCAAAAAAAGCCGGGGTAAACTCGCAGCCCGGAAACCGGGCAACCAGATGCAGGCCGGTGGCGCTGCCGAGGATTTCCACTGGATGGCCGAAATTTTCGGTGAGGGCTACGGCCATCTCGTTTCTTCTCTGCTGGTAATGCTTGCGCATCCGTGCCACATGCCGGAGGTAGTAGCCGAGGCGAATGAAACGGGCAAGGGCCAGCTGGCTGGTAACTTCGTTATGCAGATCGCTTTGCCACTTCCGGCTCCGCCCCAGGCTGATGAGTTGCGGCGGTAAAATGAGGTAACCGATGCGGATAGCCGGACAAAGGGTCTTGCTGAAGGTGCCGATATACACTACCCGGTCCGGGTGCAGGCCATGCAGGGAACTGAGGGGCGGTCCGTCGAACCTGAACTCACTGTCGTAATCGTCTTCGATAATAAAGGCACCGGTTTTTTCGGCGTAATGCAACAGCTCGATACGCCGTTGGATGGGCATGGTGCCGCCGATGGGAAACTGATGCGAAGGGGTCACATAGACAAAGGCCGGCTTGAGGGAAAGCGGTAAGTCCGCGGTGCGCATGCCGTCGTTATCGACCGGGACCGGATGGAGCATGGCGCCGTGGCTTTTGACTATCAATTGGATGTCGCGGGTGATCGGGTCCTCAAGAACCACATCCCGCCGCTCGCCGAGTAGTAGATGACAGGCAATGCCGATTGCCTGGGTGGTGCCGGCGGTGATGACGATCTGTTCCGGATGGCAGATCACCTCCCGCTGAGCAACGACGTAGTCGCAGATGGCCTGACGCAGTTCCATCCGTCCCTCGGGATGGCCATAGGCAAGCATTTCTTCAGGCGGCAGCAGCAACACTTCCCGCACCATTTGCAGCCAGAGCTTGGCGGGAAACATCTTCAGATTCGGGGTTCCGGCCCTAAAGTTTATAACGCCCGGCGGGCAGTCATAGCCCATGGTCACCTCCTCAACCGGTGGTGCTGCCATCCGGACCGGCCCGGCAAAGGCCGCACCGCCCGCCACATATGTTCCGGCGCCCTGCTTCGGGGCGAGAAAGCCTTCGGCATAGAGCAGATCATAGGCCTCAAGGACGACATTTCGTGAGATCAGCAGGCGGCTTGCCAGATCCCGGCTGGAAGGCAGTCGAGCGCCGGGCTGGAGTCGGCCGGAGAGTATGCCCTCGCGTATCCGGGCGTAAAGCTGGCGTATCATCGGCACCGCCGATTCCTTGTCGATAGTGATCCACAGCATTTTTCCCTCCCTTGTCGGCCGGGACGGTCGGCAGCTGTCCCGAAATCTTAAATGGTACCATCAAAATTACTATAAAGTGGCTCTGTTGCAAACCACTTCCCGGCGGTAGGATGCAAAAAAAATTCCGGAGGGGGGTATGCAACGAGAAAATCAGTCGATTAAAATGAGATTTGATGGGTATAAGGCGGTAGCCATGTTGATCGCGGCGATGTCTCTCGCCGGCAGTTCGGTGGTGGTGGGCAAGATGCTCGTGGCCACCGTCCCGGTATTCGTGGCGGCCTTCGGCTCCCTGTTGGTGGCCTTTGTCTGCATCCTGCCCCTGATGCGTGGCCGGTTTGGCGAATTGCCTTTGCTCACCGCCAGGGAGTGGATGTATCTTTTTCTGCAGGGGCTGTGCGGCATTGTCCTGTTCAGGGTCTTTACCCTCTACGGACTGCATATGACCGGCGCCGTGCAGGCCGGGATAATCACCGGTGCCACGCCGGCGGTACTGGCAGTGCTTTCTTTGCTGCTGCTGGGGGAGAGGCTTTCCGGGCGAATGGCGGCAGGAATTGTCCTTGCCGTTGCCGGATGTATGGTCATCAACGTCTTTGCCGTGGGGGGCGAAGGGGAAAACAATGTGTTCGGCAGTCTCTTGGTCGGCGCGGCGGTGGTTTGCGAGGCCCTCTTTACAATTTTCCGCAAACGGATCTGCCACTCGGTTTCGGCAATCACCAATACAGCCGTGCTTATCTTCTGCAGCCTGTTGCTGCTTGCCGTGCCCGCTGTCATGGAGTTTGGCACGATGACTACAGGGCTGTCGACTGTGGCGCTCCTGGCAATCATCTATTACGGCGTTTTCGCAACTGTCCTGGCATACCTTCTCTGGACCGCTGCAGTCGGCAAGGTGAGTGGGGCCACAGCCGGTGCAGCCACGGCGGCCATGCCGGCAAGCTCAGTGATCCTCGCGGTCCTGGTTCTCGGTGAACCGCCGCATTGGCAGCATCTGGTCGGTTGTCTGCTGATTGTCAGCGGCATTCTCGTGACTTCCGGGCGGCAACCTGCCCGCATCAAGCTTAATCCGGCAGCAGATCGTAATAGTAGGTGAGGATATCGGTGCGGGTGACAATGCCGATCATTTTGTCATCCTGAACTACGGGGAGATGGCCGACATCGTTTTCGATCATGATGCGGGCGGCAGCCGATGGCGAATCGCCCGGCCCGATGCTGAGGATGTTGCGCGCCATGAAGGCCTTGACCGGGCTGTCCCACTGGATGTCTTTTTTTACCTTCTTCAGGTCCCAGAGAACGATAATACCTAAAATATTATCGCCTTCCGTGACCATTAATCCCCTGATTTTATTGCTCGTCATAAGCGCCTGGACCTCGCGCATCGGCGTCTCTGGAGCAACTGAGATAACCGGAAAGGACATGATGTCGGCGATATGGATGCTCTCGGAACTGTTGGCCGCCAGGGCGGTGATGATTTTCTCAAAGATAGTGTCCGCCGACATTTCCGAGTCTTTGACGGTCGCCGAGCCCGCCCCGCTGTGACCGCCTCCACCGAAGAGGCCGAGGATTTGGCCGATATCGATGCTCTCGACGCCGCTACGGCCGATTATCGAGTGGCGGTCGTCGCTGGTAAAAATCACGAAGAGGGCATCGACATTGACGATCTTGCGGTACATGTTGACGACGGTCGCCAGATTCGGCACCTTTTTGTCGAGGGTGACATGGTTGAACCCGATGGAATGGCCGAAGATCGTCCGTTTTTCCGTCCGTTTCATCATCTCGAAGAGGATTTCCTTCTGGTTTTCTTCATAGGGCGGGTTGAGGAAGAAACCGGCGACATTCAGATCGGCCTTGTTGTCGAGGAGGTAGGCGGCGGCCCGGGCGTCATCGGCGGTTGTCCCGGGAAAGGAAAGATGGCCGGTATCTTCGTAGAGACCGATGAGTAGGACCGTCGAGTCAAGAGGAGTGAGCTGGATACCGCGCTTTTGCATCTCGCGGGCGAAAAGGGTGACGGTGGAACCGATGCGCTCCTTACATGACCAACTGGCCTGGATATCGCTGCCGGCCATCATATGGTGGTCCCAGAGATCGATTTCCAGGCTCTCTTTCCCCGCGAGTTTATCCATACGGTCAAGTCGCTGCCATTGATCGGTATCGACGACGATCAGCTTGGTTACCTCGTCGTACCGCACTTCATTGGGCAGGATGAGGTTGAAGGCGGTCTTATGGGTTGAGAGAAACCGCTCAACGTTTTTATTGGTCATTTTCGGAACCACCCCGATACAGCCGGGGTAGAGGATAGTGGCGGCGATGACCGAGGCCAATCCGTCAAAATCGGTGTTTTTGTGGGTTGTCGCGATAAGCATGGGAATATGTTATGTATTCTGGACCTGGGGAGGTTGGAATCGGCGAACGGTACTGCCAATGCATTTCTACTATACCGGAGCGCCGGGGAATATCAAGGCAATATCGGAATACCGGCAAGGCTGTCCTTGCCGACTGCGGCAAAGAGCGCTAAGGTTGCCTCTCCGAAAAGGCGCTTAACCCCGGTAAAGGACCGGCACCCGAAAAACTGTTTCCACCCGCAAAGAAATAATGACCGTAAATATCAGGATGGACCAGCTTCAGGCCCTTTGGCTGCGGCAATTGGATCACGAACACGAGGACATTTGCCTCAGTCATAATGTCGGCCTGCCGACACCGATCTTCGAAATCACCGACTCGCAAAAGATCTATGGGCGCTGGCATACGTCCAGTGGGATTCTCTCGCTCAGTCGCCATTTAATCCTCCAGCACTCCTGGTCGGTGGTTTTACAGGTGCTGAAGCATGAAATGGCGCATCAGCTGTGCACATTCTTGCACGGCGGCGCAACCGCCCATGGCGTCGGCTTCCAGGAGGCCTGCGAACGGCTCGGAGTGCTGCCGGAATTCCGGCGACCGGGCGTGGTGGTGCCGGAGATGGTGGAGGCAGCGGCGGCCCGCTCGGAGCTTTCCGAAAGCGGACGGAAGTGTCTTGCGAAAATTGAAAAACTCCTGGCCCTGGGCCGCTCGGTAAATGAGCATGAGGCGGCTCTCGCCATGGAAAAGGCCAATGAGCTGTTGGCGAAGTACCATCTGCAAGGCCTGGAAGAGAGTGGCGAACATCGCTATGCCTGTGTGGTCATCGATCGGAAAAAGAAGAAGATCGCCGGCTATCAAAAGCATATCTGCTCGATCCTCCAGGAATTCTTTTATGTGCGAATAGTGCTGTCGCAGCTCTATGACCCCGGTCGTGGTGACAGTTTCAAAACCATCGAACTTTTCGGCACCAGGGAAAATGTCGCCATTGCCGAATACTGTTTTCATTTTCTTGAAAACCGCCTGGCGCTTCTCTGGTCGGCCAATAAAGACAGATTCCGGGGGGCGGTGCAAACTGAAAAAAACAGCTATTTTCTTGGCTTGTTGCGGGGTTTTAGCCAGAAGCTTCGCGAACAAAAGAACTCCCGAACAGAAGAACCCGCTGCAGCGCAGGCGGGCGCCTTGATTCTCGCCGAGGAACAACGGCTGGCCTGGTTTGTCGGGATGCGGTTTCCCCGCCTCAGAAGAGCGTCCGCCGGGGGTGCCAAGGTTTACGGCGAGACCTACCGGGAAGGGATGGAAACGGGCAGGCAGATTACCTTGAATGAAGGAATTGCCGGACGGAACCCTGTCTTTGGCGGCCTGTTGTCATCATGATATTAGGGGAGACGATCATGAAAAAGAGTTTTTTCCCACAACTACGGTTCAAACCCATGGACCATCCGCGTATCTTCAAGATGATCGTCAACAGTTGGCCGCCGTATCTCGGGGCCGCCATCGCCGTTGAAGAGATTGCCCGGGACTGGCGGACTATCCGGGTGGCCATGAAGCTGCGCTGGTATAACCGCAACTACGTGAACAGCCATTTCGGCGGGAGCCTGTTCTCCATGACCGACCCGTTTTATATGCTGATGCTCATCCGCAATCTGGGTCGGGACTATGTAGTTTGGGATATGGCCGCGCGGATCCAATATCTCAAGCCCGGACGCGGCAAGGTAAGGGCTGTTTTTTCTCTTGACGCGGAGCGTCTTGACGATATCCGCGGCAAGGCCGAATCGGGACAGAAGTTGACGGAAATATTTCTGGTCGATGTCATCGATGCCCAAGGCGAAAAGGTCGCCACCGTCAAGAAGACCCTCTATATACGAAAGAAGGCACCTGCCGGAGTCACCGTAACGACGAAAGAGGCAGTGGAGCAAACGCCCCCGGTCATCGAGGGTGGCTCGCCTGTTATTCTCTCATCCAAGTGGGGTAAGATAGAGGTGGCAGGAATTGGCCAGGGCAAGGATTGGAAGATATGGCCGAGTGGTGGCTGGGTGTGGGATTGGTCGGAACATGGCACCGGTCATCGTCGGGGTATACAGACGGGCGATGTGCAGGAATTGATCGACCGGGGATGCCAGGTGGTGATCCTGACCTCCGGTCGTCTCGGCAGACTCAAGGTTCCCCTCGAAACCGTTGAATTTTTGGAGACCCGGGGGATAAAGGTCATCGTCACCGGCACCGGAAAAGGCGTTCATCTTTATAATGAGTATGCGCGAAATGGCGCTGCAGTTGGTGGCCTGTTTCACGCTACCTGCTGAGCCCTTGAACAGGCTCTTTGTCTGAGACAAAAAGCAGCACGGGCAACTGCCATTCCGGCAATTGCCTGTGCTGTTTCTCCACATTGCTGTTATCTCTTTTCTCAACCAACTTTGATTTCAATCTGCCGCGGTTTTGCCGATTCCGCTTTCGGCAGGTGCAGCAGCAGGACACCCTCCTTAAGTTCAGCATTTACTTTAGCGACATCTATGGATTGCGGTACCGAGAAGGTTCTCCGGTATTCCACGTCGGCAAATTCCTCCCAAATGACCGCTCCCACCGGTTTCACCTCCCTGACTCCCGACAGCGCCAACCGGCCGTTATCGATATTGATGGAAATATTATTCTTATCTACCCCCGGCATATCGGCAAACAGCAGGATTTCATTTTCGTTTTCAACAATGTCTACGAGGGGTGCAACCGTCGGAATCTGACGGTTACGTTCGCTCAAGGCCTCTTCTCTGACTGTAACATCTTGTCTTTCACTCATATCTTTGTCCTCCCAATTTTAGCTACCATTTGATTGTTAGCTGATAACAATTTGTTTTGGTTTTGCCGGCTCGGCTTTGCCGAGAATCAGGGTGAGAATTCCATCCTTCAGGGACGCCTCAACTTTGCCGGCGTCAACCTCCGAAGGCAGGGTAAAACTCCTGGTAAAGGAAGTTTCCCCCCGTTCGACTCGATGCGCGGTATAACCCTCCGGATTTTCCGCTTTGCGCGTTCCGCGGATTTCAAGATAGTTTCCCTGAAGTTTGACGCTCAGGTCTTCCTTTTTGATTCCCGGAACTTCTACGCGGATCTCCAGATTTTCACCGGTGTCGTACATATTCGTACGCGGTCCGGACTCGGTTACACCCCATGTTCCAGCCGACAACCTGGGTCTTTGGTAATTCTCGAAAACACCGCCAAGTCTTGAATTGAAAAGATCCATCGCCTGAATCATCCGATCAAAATCTCTTATTCTCGTCCACATATTCTCCCTCCTTTTTTATGGTTTTCGTGGGGCCGGTTGTTGCTCCAAGCCCTCATCTTTTGTTACATAAAACATAATTATTAAAAACGATGAGTCAACGAAAAATAAATTACTAAATATGAAATATACATATTAGTTACTATAACGATATAAATTGACAAAGTAATATTTTGTGCCTACTTTTGTTTCAGGAGGAAGAAAATGGCTTTGACAATGCAGCATAAAGGGCTGGCCGATCAGGCCGGAATCGAAATTTCCGAGGCAAGACTGAGAGGCCGGCAGTCGGTGCGTACTACCTTCCGTCTTCCGGTGTATCTTATTGAGTTATTGGGAATTATTGCCGGGCAATTTGGCGTAAAGCAGAAGTCTCTCTTTGATCAGTTGATTGAGGATAGCGAAGTTCTCGATGAGGTTGCTGCATGGGTTGCTGGTTATACTCCGGAAAACATAGAACGCCGCCCGAAGACCTATGTGCTCAGTAAAGACTCCTTGCTTGCCCTTGAAAGGGTTGCCGCCGAACGCCGGATTTCCCGTGACATTCTCGTGGAAATCTCCATCCGGAGGCTTCTTCCGCTGCTCCTTGCCGAGCGGGATAAACACGCCAAGCGGGTAAAGATCCTCGGTGACATGGAGAAGTATCTCCAACAGGGGCACGAACTGCAGGCCAGTGCGGAGAATCTTCTCGGCAAAACTGATCCGGTATATGAGATGATCAGCAAGATGGTCCGCTTGGGCGAAGAAAAGGTACTGGATTTGACAGGCATAGTTGCCAAGGGCAAAGGTTTGGAGAAGGTCAGGGTAGAAAGATTTCTGGGAGATGTGATCAACGGAGGGTGAGTATGAAAACACGAGATTATTATGAAATTCTCGGGGTTTCCAAAAATGCGTCGGAGGACGAGATTCAGCGTGCCTATCGAAAACTCGCCCGTAAGTTTCATCCCGATGTAAGTAAAGACAAGGATGCCGACCGGAAGTTCAAAGAACTGAGCGAAGCCCGAGAAGTTTTGAAGGATCCGGAGAAGAGGAAGCTTTACGACACCTATGGTGCCAATTGGCAACAGGAGAAAGACCGGCCACATTGGCATGGCGCCGGTGACAAGGGCTATTCGCGGTCGTTTCATTTTAGCGGCGATGACTCTAGACAGTCGGCGGACTTCGATGACATTCTCGAAAATCTCTTTCGGCAAGGTGCCGGCAGTCAAAGCGGCTACCAACATCATGGTTTTGATTCTCCGGGCCGCGAGACGGAGGCCGAGATAAGCGTATCGATCAGCGAGGTTTTTCATGGCGCAAGCAGAACTCTGACCTTGCAGACCTATGAGCTCGGTCCCGACGGCCGGATGCAACCGGTAACGAGAACTTTGCAGGTAAAAATCCCAAAAGGTATAACCGACGGGGCAGTTATCAGATTGGCGGGGCAGGGGGAACCGGGGAGTGGTGGACGCGGCAAGGCCGGAGATCTTTTGCTGCGCATCCACATTGCTGCCGATTCCCGTTTTAAGGCGGAAGGTCACGATCTGTATACGGTTGTCGCCGTGTCTCCCTGGGAGGCCATGTTGGGAGCCGGAATTCCGGTACAGACCATGGACGGGACCGTTACCTTGTCGGTTCCGAGGGGCTCCCAAAATGGTCGCAAGCTGCGCTTGCGCGGCAAGGGCTTACCCAAGCGCAACGGTTCAGCCGGGGATATTATCGTAGAACTTGAAGTGCGGCTTCCTGACCACATAAGCGGCGAAGAAGAAAGGCTCTTTCTCGAAATTGCCAAAACCTCCAGATTCAATCCTCGGACGAAGTACATACAAAGGGCCGGCAACCAGACACAGGATTGAACTTGTTTTCCGAAAATAGATGAGTTAAACAACAGTTGCTCTATTCAACAAAAAGGAGGGGAAATGGAAACACAAATCGTTCCGGAGTTCAGAAAAAACCTGCGACGACTTGAGCAATTGATTGTAACCCAGATGCGAGAGGATACCGGCAGCCACGGAGTCTCCGGTGCCCAGTGTCATTGTCTCCTGGCGGTGGAACTGCTTGGACGACCGTCGCAGAATGAACTGGCGGAGCAGCTCTGCCTCGATAAGAGCACCCTTAGCCGTACGGTGGAAGGGCTGGTGCAAATCGGTTTACTAGAGAGGGCAACGGATAAAAAGGATCGGCGGGTATACCGCATTAAGTTGACGGAACAGGGGGAAAAGACCTGCGCAAGCATCAACGCCGCCAATGATGCGCTCTATGGCCGGGTGCTTGACCGCTTGCCCATGGCGGCTGAAGGGGTGGTTGGTGCATTTGCGGCGATTGTTCAGGCGATGCTGGAGGTCAAGGCCGAAAACGGATTCTGCCTTTCGGCGGGCTGTACAAAGGAGACTGAAAATGCAACTAAGCCTTGATCATCTCCGTGGTCACCATCCGGTCGATAAAATCAAGGACGAACTGACGCTGGACGGCGGTCGCTTGGGCGATACAACTGCAATGCAGGTTGAAGCGGCTGCGCACCAACAGCTCAAACTTGACGGCGCTGCCGGTCACCTCCACCGCCAGGTAGAAGGGCCCGTGTTCTTCATGCCCCTGCTGGGCGGCAGAGAGCAGGTCCGGCGGCAGCTCTATCCAGTAAATGCCGATCATCGGCCCCTGTTTGATGGTTCTTTTCAGATAGGAGTCGATATTGTTGCACTCCATCGGACTCAGTTCATCAATGACAAATTGGCGCATGGTTCTTCCTTTTAGAACCTAAGAAATTCATTTCTTGCTTTTCAGGAATGAATTTCGTGAAGGTTCTTATCCCGTTTATCGGGGCTATAAATAATCGGTGGCGATTGCCGAAAGCGGACTCCGCTCACTCTTACTGAGGGTGACGTGGCCGTACAGAGGTTGGCCCTTCAATCTTTCTACGGCATAGGCGAGACCATTGGACGAAGCATCAAGGTAGGGGTTGTCGATCTGGTTCGGGTCGCCGGTGAGCACCATTTTGGTGTTTTCGCCGGCCCTTGAGACAATGGTTTTTACTTCATGGGGCGTCAGGTTCTGGGCCTCGTCGATGATCACGAACTGGTCGGGAATGGAGCGCCCACGGATATAGGTGAGGGCTTCCAGTTCGAGTTGCTGCGTTTTCAACAGCTTGTCGATCTTGCTTTGCACCGTACCGTCTTCCATCTTATGGCCAATCCGCATCAGGTAGCTGAGATTGTCGAAAATCGGCTGCATCCAGATGCTCAGTTTTTCGTCCTTGGTACCCGGCAGGTAGCCAAGATCGCGGCCCATGGGGATGATCGGCCGCGACACCAAAAGTCTGTCAAAAGTCTCCTTGCGCAGCACGCAGTGCAACCCGGCTGCGAGAGCAAGGAGCGTCTTGCCGGTGCCGGCTTTGCCGATCAGGGTAATCATATTGATCTTCGGATCGAGGAGGAGCTCCAGAGCCATCCGCTGTTCCTTCGAGCGGGCATGGAGATCCCAGGCGCTGTCAAATGTCGGCTCCAGATGGATGAGGCTGTCGCGGCCGGTGGCCTTGGCAAAACCGCTGTGTTTTTGGTTGTTCAGGTCTTTCAGGATGACGAATTCGTTGGTGTAAAAATCGGCTCCGGCAATGGTTGCACCCTTGTCTTTATGAAAGGCATCGACAATTTCTCCGGCAACCGGGAGTTCCCGCCAGCCGCTATAGAGGCTGTCGAAATCGCATTTTTGCTGCTCAAAATCCATGACCTCGATGCCCAGGGCATCGGCTTTCAAGCGGGCATTGATATCTTTTGAAACGAAGATCACCTTTTTCTTATCCGCGACCAGGTTGGCGGCGACGGCAAGAATGCGGTGGTCCGGCACGGACATGTTGAGAAAGGTGCCGGGAATGGCTTTTTCATCGAGAGAAATTTTCAGCATTCCGCCGTTGTCAAGGGCGACGCCATTTCGCAAGGTTCCCTGGGAACGGAGGTGATCGAGATGACGAATGACCTGGCGGGCGTTCCGTCCGAGTTCATCGTTTACTCGTTTGAAATTATCGAGCTCTTCAATGACGGTCATCGGCAGTACTACAAAGTTGTCGCCAAAGGAATTGATTGCCTCCGGATTATGGAGCAACACATTGGTATCAAGAACAAAATGTTTCTGTGGTTTCATATGTCGAGCCAGGTCGTGTCGCTGTTAAGGTTTTCACAGCCGTCCGGGCGAACGACGACCATGTTTTCGAGACGGATACCACCCCAGCCGGGCAGATAGATGCCCGGTTCGACGGTGACTACCATGCCTGATCGGAGTTTTTTGCGGTTGCGAGAGGAAACCCTTGGCTCCTCATGGACTGCAAGGCCTACTCCATGGCCGAGGGAGTGGCCGAAATACCCGCCGTACCCGGCGTCGTCAATGATCCTGCGGGCGGCGCGGTCGACATCGCAGGCCCTGACACCGTCCTTGATTGCCGCCATACCGGCCAGCTGAGCCCTGCGCACCAGGCGGTGCAGTTCGAGATACCTCTTACTTGCCGTACCGAAAACGATGTTGCGGGTCATGTCGGAACAGTAACCGTCCAGGACCAATCCCATATCGATGGTAAGCGATCCATCTCGCTGCAGCTCTCTTGGGCCTGGAACCGCATGCGGCAGGGCGCCGTTTTCGCCGCTTGCGACAATTGTGGAAAAGCTTGGCCCCTCCGCGCCCTTCCGGCGCATCGCTGACTCGATGGCCAGCGCTACGTCGATCTCCGAGCGGCAGGCGGCAAGCGAGCCGTAGATCTCGGTGAAGACCTGTTCGTTTAACTGTACGGCTTTGCGAATAAGGTCGATCTCCTCCTCATCCTTGATGACTCGCAGGTCTTCAATAAGATTGGTCAGGGGTAGGCTGCGGATGCCTTTTTTTTGCAAGGCTGCCGCCATCTTTTCCGCGCCGGCGTGGAGGGTGTAATGGCTTTCGAAGGCGAGGGATTTCAGCCCGAGCTTTGGCAGTAAGTCGCCAAGAAGCCTGATAACGCCCTTGTCGTAGAGCAGCACCTCGGCCCAGGGGACATCGCCTTCCGCCTGGAGTTTGTAGCGAAAGTCGGTGAGCAGCCGCAGTTGCCCTCTGGCCGGAACCAGGAGCAGGCCGGAGGTCTCGGCTATGCCATGATCGCCTCCTCGGTAACCGCTCAGATAGCGGCGATTTTCCGGGCAACTGACGAGCAGGCAGTCGAGTTTTTTGCGTCTCAACCGGGCCTGCAGCCCGGCAATCCGTTGTTGGTAATCCATGGTTTGACCTCAGGGTGCGACCGGGACCGGGTTACAAAATAATCAGTGGCTGCCCGGGGAAAGAAGCTGGAGAATCATTGACTTGCGCTGATCCATGGCGTCGTTGTATTGGCCGTTCAGTCCGGTCAGCATCCGCGACAGCTCTTCCCGATACTGCGGGTGCATGGCCGGGTTCATAGCGGCCTTGCCGGCCTGGCCCCTAGGTGCGCCCTGCTGTTCCAGCTGCGCCTTGATCGCATCTTCCAGCTGCTGGGTCATCTGCTCCTTGTGTTGTCCGTACTGCTTGAGTATCTGATCCAGTTCCCGGCAGACGGTGATTACCTCACTTTTTTTGCCGGCCAGAGTCAGAACGCCGTGCAGGGCCAGTTCTCCCGAGACTTGCAGCTCTTTACTGCGGGGCAGGACGACATTGCGGACGAGCGTCTGGGCAATACCCTTGCCGACCTCTCCCTGTTCGGCGGGCGGCAGCGCCGCCAGTTCCCGGGTGAGATCGATCTCCTTGCCGTTCAGATAGTCGGCGGCCAGGCGCATCCCTTTTTTGACCAGGGTTTCATCGTCGGTTGCCGGAGCTGCAGCCGCGGCCATCCTGGCGGCGCGTTCCATTACCATGTCCATCGTGCTTTTAATTTCTGCCATTGTCTGTATCCTTGGTTAATAATACCTGTGTAACCACAGGTGAAAACCCCCTTATGTGGATGGGGATTTGGGGCTGTTCCCTGAGAATCTGGAGAATGTACAACAGACCTAGGGCGATGGCAAAGAAAAACCTGGGATAACTCCTAACGGCGCTGCATGCGTGCGGCAAAAAAGCCGTCAATGGTGGCATCGGGACGGGGGGCGAAACAGCCATCGACGATGAAGCGGCGGGCTGCCTCCGGCAATTGCATGGTGCAGTCGGTCAGTTGCAAAGCCGGATGATCGGCAAGAAAGGCCTTTATCACCTCCTGATTCTCTTCAGGTTCGAGAGAGCAGGTGGCATAGACCAGGATGCCGCCGGGAGCGAGGAGCCCGGCACTGTGATGCAGGATGTTCAATTGCTCCTGCTGGTAGCGGAGCAGATCCTCGGGACGGCGATTCCAGCGAATGTCCGGATGTCGGCCGGTCACTCCGGTACCGGAACAGGGCGCGTCGATAAGGATGCCGTCGAAGGGAGGCAGGTCTGCCAAGGTGAACTGCTGCAGACTCATTGCATGGATGACCGGCGCGCAGGCCGTACCGCACCTGTCCAAATTTTCCCGGAGCTTTTGCAGTCGATAAGGTTCCGGCTCGACGGCGTGGATTTTAAGAGCATGACTTGCCGCAAACTGCAGCAGATGCGAGGTTTTGCCGCCAAGTCCGGCACAGCCGTCGAGATAGCGGCCACCCCGGCGAAAAGGGCCGAGCAGGCCGGTGGCCATCTGGGCCGCCTCATCCTGGACCTGGAACAGACCTTCGGCATAGCCGGGAATTGCTGGGATGGCGCCCTGGTACTCGGGCAGGACCACGGCTTCCACGGCATAGGCACCGGGGTGATTGGCGATGCCGGCACCCTCAAGTACCTTGCGGAAATCGTCCCGGATGATTTTTGCCACATTGGCGCGGAGCACCAAGACGGGCTCGCGGTTATTAGCCGCGCAAATCCTCAGGGCTTCGTCATGACCGAAATGCTTGCACCATCCGGCAACCAGCCATTCCGGGTGATTGACGAGGGGTTCGCCGTTTTCCCCCAATGCGGCCTGGGTAGCAAGCGGCTCCTTTTGGCGGATGGACTGGCGCAGGATACCGTTGACAAAACCCTCAAGTCTTCTCGGAATACCGCCGACCTTGCAGCATTCCACCATTTCATGGACCGCCGCCGATTGGGGAATACGCCGAAGAAAAAACAACTGATACAAACCGACCACCAAGGCCTGGTGGATAAACGGATCGATTTTTGCAAGGGGTGTCTTCGAGAGGAGTTGCAGAATCCGGTCAAGGTACTGGCGGTTACGGAGCACCCCGTACACCAGCTGCATGGTAAGGTTACGCTCGTTGCCGGGCAGAGCGTATTTTCGCACCTCCTGATCAAGCAGGGGTTTGACCGGTGATCGTTTTTGATAAAGATGGCAGAGTGTCTCGACAGCGACAAATCGTGCTGTTCGTGATTGTTTTCTTTGCAAAATCGGCAAACCGGAATTAGATTCTTTGGCGGTTATCGGCTTATGACAGGCTGCTCCGCATGGATCGGTGCACTGTAGCAGCTATTATCCGGAAGGGAAATGGAATAAAATGCGCATACAAAAAGTGAGTTGCTTCATCTGGTTTCTTACCGCGATATTTTTTGCCGCTTCGGCAGAGGCCTATACTAAAGAAGAGGTGGTGAAGCGTGGCCACCTGCTTTGCGGTGTTTCCACCGGTACTCCCGGTTTTGCAAGTGTCAATGCCGACGGCAAATGGACCGGACTGGATGTCGAAATCTGCCGCGCCGTCGCCGTTGCCGTCCTCGGCAGTCCGGCAAAGGTGGAATATCTGCCACTTGCCGAAGGAGAATCCTTCACCGCCCTGCTTACGGGCGAGGTGGACATCCTTTCCCGACACTCAACCTGGACCTTTACCAGGGATTCAGCTCTGGCCGTGCATTTTACCGGGGTCGGTTATTATGACGGACAGGGGCTCATGATTCCCAAAAAACATGAGGTGAAACGCGCCCTTGACTTGAAAAAGGTGAAGATCTGCGGGCCGGTGGGTGCTCCCTCCGAACAGATTCTCACCGACTATTTGGAGAGAAACCGCATTGAATTCAAGATCGTTCCCTATGATACCCTCGAGCTGGCGGTCAAAGGCTTTGAAAAGGAGAGCTGTGATCTCCTATCCATGCCGCAGTCGCAATTGCAAGGCCTGCGGTTAGGGCTTGCCGATCCGGCGAGTGCGGTGGTTCTCCCCGAGGTCATCAGCAAAGAACCTCTTGGACCGGTGGTGCGGCAGGGTGACGATGTCTGGTTGAATATCGTCAAATGGTCATTGTATGCCATGATTAATGCGGAGGAACTCGGGATCACTTCCCGGAGTGCCGAAGAACTGCGGGTCAGCAATAAACTTGAGGTGCGCAGGTTGTTCGGTCTTGAGGGCGCCGCGGGGAAAAGTCTCGGGCTGAAAGATGATTGGGCCTTTCAGATCATTCGTCAGGTCGGTAACTACGGCGAGGTATTCGAACGCAGTTTTGGCCCCAAGTCGCCCTTGAAAATTGACAGGGGGTTGAATAATCTGTGGAATAAAGGCGGCCTGCAATATGCGCCGCCTTTTCGTTGATCGGCTGCTACCTTTTTTGCCCCGCCTGCTCAAGAGCCACGGCCACGGAGACCGAGGCCCCGACCATCGGGTTGTTGCCCATGCCGATGAGGCCCATCATCTCCACATGCGCCGGAACCGAGGAAGAGCCGGCAAACTGGGCATCGGAGTGCATCCGCCCCATGGTGTCGGTCATGCCGTAGGAAGCCGGGCCGGCGCCTATATTATCCGGATGGAGGGTGCGACCGGTGCCGCCGCCGGAGGCCACCGAGAAGTATTTCTTGCCCTCTTGGATACATTCCTTCTTATAGGTGCCGGCAACCGGATGCTGAAAACGAGTCGGGTTGGTGGAGTTGCCGGTGATCGACACATCGACGCCTTCCAGGTGATTGATGGCCACGCCTTCCCGGACATCGTCGGCTCCGAAGCAGCGGACCTTGCCGCGATCCCCTTGTGAATATTTGGTCTCGGCGACCACCTTCAGCTTACCGCCGGCGTAGTCGAATTTGGTCTCGACATAGGTGAAGCCGTTGATCCTGGAGATGATCTTGGCGGCGTCCTTGCCGAGTCCGTTGAGAATGACCCGCAGCGGCTTCCTACGTACCCGGTTGGCCGACCTGGCGATGCCGATTGCCCCTTCGGCGGCGGCAAAGGATTCATGCCCGGCCAAAAAGGCAAAGCAGGAGGTTTCTTCGCTGAGCAGCATGGCGGCGAGATTGCCGTGGCCGATTCCGACCTTGCGGTCGTCGGCGACCGATCCGGGAATGCAGAAGGCCTGCAGCCCTTCGCCCAGCGTTGCGGCAATCTCAGCCGCCTTTTTCTGCCCCTTCTTGATGGCGATTGCGGCGCCTAAGGTATAGGCCCAGACCGCATTGTCAAAGCAGATGGGTTGGATGCCCCGGACGATTGTCGCAATATCGACCCCGTATTTGCTGCAGATTTCTCCTGCCTCTTCAAGGGATTTCATCCCGTATTTGGTAAGGACCGGAATAATCTGGCCTATCCGCCTGTCGTAACTTTCAAACAGTGCCATGGTTCTTCCCCCTATTCCTTTCTTGGATCGATGGTTTTGACCGCTTCGGCAAAGCGGCCGTAGGTTCCGGATGCGTCTTTCAGAGCTTGATTAGCGTCCACGCCTTTTTTGATGGCCGCCATCATCTTGCCCATATTCACAAATTTGTAGCCGATGATTTCGTCATCTTTATCAAGGGCAATCTCCGAGACATAGCCTTCGGCCATTTCCAGGTAGCGCGGCCCTTTGGCGACGGTGCCGTACATGGTGCCGATCACCGAGCGCAGGCCTTTACCGAGATCCTCTAGTCCTGCGCCGATGGGCAGGCCTCCCTCAGAGAAGGCCGACTGGCTGCGACCGTAGACGATCTGCAGAAAAAGCTCACGCATCGCCACGTTGATGGCGTCGCACACCAGGTCGGTATTCAGCGCCTCAAGGATGGTTTTGCCGGGAAGGATCTCCGAAGCCATGGCCGCCGAGTGGGTCATGCCGGTGCAGCCGATGGTCTCGACTAGGGCCTCCTCGATAATGCCGTTTTTCACGTTGAGGGTGAGTTTGCAGGCACCCTGCTGCGGGGCGCACCAGCCCACACCGTGGGTGAGTCCGCAAATATCCCCGACCTCTTTTACCTTTGTCCATGCGCCTTCCTGCGGGATGGGGGCCGGGCCGTGATTGGCTCCCTGTGCCACCCGGCACATTTCCATGACTTCAGAAGAGTAGATCATGCTGTTCTCCTTGGAAAATTGTTGTGTTAATTGGAAATACTCCAGTTACAACTCAATGATGCTGTCGAAAAGCGAGCCGGCAGCCTCGATTTTGCTCCTATTGCCGATAATAGCCCGGTGGCTGTTCGCCGTCATGGCGGCGAAGGCCGGGGCAAAGCTGCGCAAATCGGCAAGGCTGGTGGCGGGAATTTCCGTCAACCGTTGCTGCTTATACTGGGCGTCAATGCCGTTCAGGTAGTCGTTTCGGGCAGTCGCCCCCTTGGCGGCGGCGTTCTGCAACGGATCGAAGTTGCCGTAGGTGCCGATGATCAATTGTTCGAGCACCTTGTTCGATAGGTCAAGGCCGGCGACGACATCCGGCACGCCGTTGTAGGCGTCGTAGGTCTTTTTCACCTGCGGGTCGCGGTAGCTGACAAAGGCCAAATTGCCGCTCAACTGCCCGAACTGGATAAAGCAGCCATAGGCCCCGCCTATCTGCCGCACGGTATTCCACAGATAGTCGCGGGACAGATAGGTCTTCAGCACCTCGAAGTGGCCATTATAACCTTCGGCATTTTTCAGGAGGTTGCCGCCCTGAACGGCGAAGACCACCTCGGCGGAGGTGATGAAGGCCTCGTGCGCCGCCAGCGGCATGTCCGGCAGGGGGTAAGTGACCAGAGGCGCGGTACCGAGAGCCTCGACGATACAGCCGCCTACCTGCATGAGGTGGCCGAGTTCACGGCTGTCGGCGGTTGTCGCCAGGAGCAGGTTGTTGCGGTTGAACAGCAAGCGGGCGATCGTCTCCAGGGAGGCGAGAAAACCAGCCTCCTTCGCTGCATAATTCTGGGCCAGGTCTTTCAGTGCCAGATAGGAGGTTACTCCGTTTACCACCTCGTTATAGCGTCCGGCGGTGCTCAGATGGGCGAAGACCCGGGTGGAGGGGAGATTATATCCTTCACTGTGGGCGGCATGCTCAGCCCAGGCGAATTCCCGGTCGACGATCTCGTGAATCCTTGCCCTATCGGCAAAGGAGACCGAGGAGAAAACCTCGGCGAGGAGCTGTAGCGCCTGACCCAGATAATCCGGCAGACTTTTCAGATGCAGCCAGAACACCGGCCGGGTCGAACCCGGTTGCAGACGGTGGGTATAGGTAGTCAGGGTGTGGGAAAAGGCGCCGGTGCAGGTGGCGATTTCCTTGGCAAATTGCTGAAAGCTGAGCCTCTTGGTGCCGATCTCGGTGACGATGGTGCCGAAGAGATCAAGTATCGGCAGGAGTTCCGGCGGCAGACAGGAAAAATCAAAACCGACATCGAGGTAGGTGATATGGTTGGTGGCAAGCTCACTGACCAGCATCTGCCGGCCGAACATCTCGGTTGGTGCAACGCTTGGAAAATCGACCTTGGTCGTCAGGTCGGCAAGGGACAATTGCGGCAGGAGGGAGAGGGTTTGGGCGCTGTTCGGTTGCAGCTGCTCCTGCAGCAGCTCTCTGGTCCGGGTAATCCGACCGTTTCGTTCGTCCTCGGAAAGCGCCGCATCATAGGCTGTCAGGCGCCCTTGCTCCTCGACCTGGGTCCGCTTTTGTTTCTCCGGGTCGGGGGCCAGGGTGACGATCACCGTTGTCGGATTGTCGAGCAGGTAGCGTTTTATCAGTTCCTCAAAATAACCTTCGTCGAGCGCCTTGCGACGCAGCGTGCCGATCAGTTCCTCGCTCATCAGATTGTCGATAGGATCGGTACCGTATTTCAGACCGGTCATCGCCTTGCTGATGAGGTCGAGGCCTCGCTGGGCCTTGCTGGCCTCCTCCCGAACGTTGAACTCAAACTTGTTCAGTTCCGCCAGCACCAGCTCCCGGTCAAGGCCTTCCTCGACCATTTTTTCCAGGGTGGTTTTATAAAGGTGGAGGAAGGTGTCGCGATGCTCTGCCTCACTGCCGACAAGATAGGTGATCATCAGGGTTTTGTTCGACGAGGTGGCCATAAAAAAGCCGCCGAAATCCTTGCACAGGCCGCTTCCGACAATGGCGTTTTTCAGGGGCGAGCCATCCGAGTTGAAAAGAATATTGGCGATGATCTGGAAGGCGGTGTTCTCCCGGCGCATGGCGATGGTTGCTACTTCGGTACCCACGGCAAGAAAGGTCTTGCCGGCGGTATCACTGTTATCGACGGCATAGGTTTCGGTGAGGAATACCGGCTGAAGGGGCGATGTGCCCTCTTCAAGTTCGGCTTTTTTACCCGCGGTTGGAAAGGCCGATAAAAACCTGTTCTGGAGAAAATTCAGCTCGTTTTCCAGGGGGGCATCGCCATAGACGAGGAAGATACCGTTGCTCGGATGATAATGATCTGCGTGGAACCGGCAGAATTGTTCATAGGTCAGGTCGGGGATGTTCTGCGGATCGCCGCCGGATTCGTGGGCATAGGTCGAGCCGGGCATAAGCCCAGTGAAGATGTTATGAAAAATATGGCGGATCGGATCGGAAAACGCACCCTTCATCTCATTGTAGACAACCCCCTGGAACTCGAGCGGGCTGTCCGGGTTTTCCTGGTGATAATGCCAGCCTTCCTGTTCGAAGGTGCTTTTCGCCAACAGCGGGTTGAAGACCACATCGCAATAGACATCCATAATATTGAAATATTCTTTCAGGTTGCGGGTGGCGAAAGGATAGTAGGTGATGTCGGCACCGGTCATGGCGTTGAGAAAGGTGGTGAGACCGCCCTTGTTGATCTCGCCGAAGACATCCTTGATCGGATATTTTTTCGATCCCATGAGCACCGAATGTTCAAGGATATGAGCCACTCCGGTCGAATCGGTGGGGACGGTGTTGAAGGCCGCGGTGAAGGTTTTGTTCGGATCGTTGTTTTTGATCGCCAAAAGCGGACAATGCAACAGGTCATGCTCGAAGATATAGACATCCGAGTCGATTTCCCGGACAAAGGTGTGGGTCTTGAGGGTAAAGCCGGCATAGGTGGAACCTTGGCTGAAAGTCATTCGAGATCCTTATAAAGGGTGATGAGAGATAGGGTTAGAAAGTTTTTCCGAATCGAGGAGGAGGGTGACCGGCCCGTCATTGACAAGATCGACGGCCATATCGGCGGCAAAGGTGCCGGTGGCGACGCGTATTCCCCGCTTCCTCACTTCTTCGATAAATTGGTGGTACAAGGGTTCGGCAATTTCCGGTGGGGCCGCCGCGGAAAAGCCCGGCCTTCTGCCTTTGCGACAGTCGCCATAGAGCGTGAATTGGGAGATAATAAGCATTTCACCGCCCATGTCTGCAAGGGAGATGTTCATTTTTCCGTCCCCGTCCGGAAAAATTCGCAGATGCATGATCTTGTCGGCCATCCATGTAAGATCCGTGGCGCTGTCGTCGCTGCGAATACCGAGAAGGATGACCAGACCCCGACCGATCGTTGCCGTGGTTCTTCCGCCAATTTCAACCCCGGCCCTGCTGACCCGTTGTACTACCGCCCGCATTTTTTCTCCTTAATGCTGCCGAGATTTCTTTCCGTCTTTGTAATGGCAAGAAATCATTTCATATTAGGTTAGCCAAATGGTATATTCATTTCAATGGGTATTTGAAGCCGACAATTCGATAATTCCAATCTCACATGGAAAAACCAATGATTAAACAACTGCAAAATCTTCTAAACCAGATGTCGAAAGAGCTTCCGGGAATTTTGGCGGCAGCTGTGGTAACCGTTGAGGACGGAATGTCGATTGCCGAGGTTCGGCGAAGAGAGGATATCGAAACAGCCGCTGCTGCTGCCTATCTGGCCTCTATCGTGAAATCAAATGCCAAGGCAATCAACCTGCTGGCCGACGACGAAGATGTCGAGGATATTCTCATCACCACGCGCCATTATCACTTTATCATCAGACACGTCGACGACCAGCCATTTTTTATATTTGTCATGACATCAAAGGAGGAATGGCTGGGTAAAGCGCGGTTGCTGATCAAGAAATACGAGGCGCAATTCGCCGGTTTTGCCAGCTATTTTCAGAAGAATTACCAGTAACCGAAGGCTTTGCTATTTGCTGGGAAGGTGGATGTCGGTCGGGTCTTCCATGGAAAACCCGACCGTTGCTTTAGAGGGCGGCTACTTCTTTTATTTTTTTGGCGTTTTTCTTGATACTGATCCTGATCCAGCCGAGGTTGGTCTCCTGATCGGCAACAATTACCAGGAAGGCATCGTCGCCAACCGGAGCAAACATAACCGGCCCGTTGGCAAATTCGAACATGGTCATTCTTAAATCTCCCTGACCGAGTTGATTACCCATCGATTCGGCCGAGCCGAAGCCCGAGGAGGCAATGGCCCCGATCATTTCCGAATCGATTCCCGCCCGTGCGAGGCTGTCCAGAAGGAAACCGTCACGCCCCACCAGACACGCTGTGTGAACACCTTCGATATTGGTGAACTCGGCTAATATTTTCTGTATTTCCGTCATTTCAAAGTCCTCTGTAAAGGTTGTTGGTTGTATTTCCACTCTATTTTCTAAAATCTTAGGCTCGTTTGCTTTTTCTTCCGTCGGTGAGGGCGGAGAAGGAGGATGGTCATCGGATCGGCTGGCGATCTCCTCGCGGGGAGAGGGAATATCCTCAGTGTTTTGTCCAAGGTGATCGGCCTTCTCGTCACTTTTAACTGCCGTCTCAAAGAGCAGGGCTTCAATGCTTTTATGGATGCTGACCACGGGCGGTTGCACGCCTCTGATGTTCTGCAGGGAGCCGCCATTGAAGCCGAGAATCGTAAAAAAGGCCTCTTCGCCGTTTTCCTTGCCGCACATGGCGTGGACGACAGCCCCTTCCTTAAAAAAGATCATGCCTTCCCGGTCGCCGGTTGTCACCTTCAGGGCGGCGGTGGCTCTTGACAGACCGTTGAACTGGACGATGTCGATCAGGTCGACGCCATCGACAGTGCCTTGGAAACCTTCACTTTCCTTGAGAACTTCCTCAACGATTGCTCGGACTACCTTGATGTCGAAAGGTTTTTCAATAAAACGCAGGCTGCCGCTCATCATCGCTTTGTTTTCATAGGCGTTTGATGGGTAGGCCGTCATGATGATGACGCCGGTTCCGGGGAAGCGGTTGTTGATTTCGATCAGCAGATCGAGTCCGTTCATACCCGGCATGTTGATGTCGGTGATCACCAGATTCACCGACCTGTCGCTCAAAAGAGCTAAAGCCTCTTCGCCTGATTTTGCCGCGAGTATCTCGACATCCTTCATGCCTTTGTTGAGATTTCTCTGAAGCATCCACAGCATATCCTCTTCATCGTCAACAACCAGAACTCTCTTCATAGTCTCCCCATGTTTCTTTCTTGGCTTTTGCCACGGACGGTCGCGGAACAAGGAATTGCTTGAGTTATTCAATCTTCGGACGGATTTTATCCGGATAAGGAAAGGGATGCAAAAGGGAGGCCAATTGAGTTAAAATTAATCAACATTATGAAAATATTGAAAATATGAGTTATAGCATGGGGTGGCGGCGGGGTTGACATGTCGCCATGGGGTGGTGGGAAGTTGGTCAATTGGTCAGAATTTGACCAGTCACAGGCTGTCTCTCAATGTCGTTCTGGAGATGCCGAGGATCCTTGCCGCCTTCGATTTATTGTTATTGACGGCATTCAGCACCTTCCTGATATATTGTTGCTCCATCTCCCGGAGGCTCAGCAAGGGGGCTTTCTTGCCACCTGGCGAGGTTCCTTCGGCATTGATGCCGGCCATGGTCAGGAGGCCGCTCTCGTTGAAAATGACTTCCCGTTCGATGAGATTGCGCAGTTCCCTGATATTGCCTTGCCAGTCGTGGTTGAGAATTTTGGCCCGGGCTTCGGAGGTGAACCCCTGGAGATCCTTTTTCAACTCTCTTTGCAGTTCCTGGAGAAAGAAATCGGCAAGCAGGAGGACGTCCTCGCCCCGGTCGCGCAGCGGCGGCAAGGGGATGGGCAGGACGTTTAAGCGGTAATAGAGATCCTCGCGAAACCTGCCCCGGTCGATTTGCTCTTCGATGTCGGCATTGGTGGCGGCAATGATGCGGATTTTCACCTCTATATCCTTGAGGCCGCCAACTCGTCTAAAGGTTGATTCCTCGATGAGCCGCAGGAGTTTTGGCTGCAGATCGACAGGCAGGTTGCCGATTTCGTCGAGAAACAGGGTGCCGCCGTTGGCGACTTCGACGAGCCCTTTCTTGTCCCTTTGGGCATCGGTGAAGGCACCCTTGTCGTAGCCGAAGAGCTCCGATTCCATCAAATTGGAGGAGAGCGTGCCGCAGTCTACCTTGACAAAGACGCCGTTCTGACCGGGCCGGCTGTTGTGAATGGCCCTGGCAACGAGTTCCTTGCCGGTGCCGGTTTCTCCGGTTATGAGAACGGCGGCATCAACCCGGGCGGCCATGCGGATGGCCTCCTTGACTCGAATCATCGGCGGACTTATGCCGATGATGGGAGTAATTCCGACCTCCTGCAGCAAAAGAGCGGCTTTTTTGCGCATCAACCGGGCTTGCAGGATTCTCTGCAGGATGGCCTTGAATTCGATAATGTCAAAGGGCTTGACGATGTAGTCGACGGCGCCTGCCCGCAAGGCCTGGACGGCGGTTTTGGCCTCGTTGATGCCGGTCAGCATGACGATATCGATATCATCGCTGATCTCTTTTATCTTGCCGATGAGGCTGATGCCGCTCACGTCGGGCAGGCCGATGTCGAGAAAGACCAGATCGACAATAGCCGAATGCAGCATATCCAGCGCATCGGCGCCGTTTGCCGCAGTGGTTACCCGGTAACCTTGTTTTTTAACTATTTTGGCCAGTGAAAACCGCAGGTCCTCCTGGTCATCGACAATAAGAACTGCGCCCATTTTATACGTCCGCCCGGAAGAAAATGGTAAAGGTGGTCCCCTTGCCCTCTTTGCTTTCAAGGACAATTTCCGCATCATTTTCCTTCAGGGTCCGATAAACGATGGCAAGACCAAGTCCCGCCCCGGAGGTTTTGGTGGTGAAAAAGGGTTCAAACACCTGCTCGGCCACATGCGTCGGCATGCCTGTCCCGTTGTCGGTAAAACGGACGAGGACGTAATTATAATTGCCTAGGAGAGCCGGATGATTTTTCTTGTAGTATTTGAGCATGCTGGGGCTAAGGGAGGAAGCGTACATCTCAATATGGCCCTGCTCCTTAATGGCGTCGATGGCGTTGAGGAACAAGTTGAGAAAAACCTGCTGGACCTGATGTTGGTCGGCTATTATTCGCGGTAGCTGAGCACTGATATCCTGGGAAAAGGTGATATGGTTTTTGCTAAGCCGGTTGTTGATGAGCGGCATGGTTTCGGCGACGATGGAATTGAGGGAGGTTGGTCTCCTATTCGGTTCGGCCGGTCGGGCATAGGAAAAGAAATCGCTCAACAGTTCATTAAGTCGGTCTACCTGCCTGATTATTCGCTGGGAACACTCCAGCTGTTCACTGTTATCCTTGGCTTCTTCTTCAATGGATTGGGCCATGATCTTGATACCGGCAAGGGGATTGCGTACCTCATGCGCCACCGCCGAGGCAATCTCCGCGACGGTTGACAGCCGGTTCATCTTTTCCATCTCCTTGCGCACATATTTCAGTTCGGAAATATCCGAGAGGGAGATAATGACGCCGACTTTGTTACCCCTGGCATCCTCTCTTGGGACATTTGAATAACCGATGATTTTTTTGTCCCGGGTCGGGGTGACAAAGACCAGCTCCTTCTCCATCTGGCCGGATTCGGAGGGCGTCGTGGTAAGAAGTTCTGTTGCTGCACTATCTCCCAAAAAATCGGCAAGATATGTGCCATCAAGCAGCTTCGCGAACGGTTTGAAAATAGATTGGGCAACGGAATTGCTTTTTCTGATTTTGCCGTCCAGATCGGCGACAATCAGGCCGTGGTTTAAACCCTGAATGATCGATTCGGAAAATTTCTTTTCTTCACGAAAATTGATGATCGAGCCGCGCAGGTCGTTTACCAGCTGAATGAGCTGTTGATCCATCTGTTGGCTTTCAATAATCACCGCAAAGATGTTGGCGATTGCTGCAAACAGTTCTTTAATCGCCGTTGAGTGTTTGTGGTCGGTGGCGACATAAATGGTCAATATCCCTAATAGCTGGCTGTCTTTTATTATCGGCACGCAGTAATTACCGGCATACGGTACCGAGTCGCGGGCGCTGTTGTGGAGTGCCGGAGAGGTGCTGAAAAAGCTGGTTTTGCCGGTTTTTGCTGCTTGGCCGCAGTGGCAAAAACCGAAACGGATTGTTTTGCAGGTGAGAGTCTCGGTGGCGGGAAAACCTGTGGAAATGAGGATGTCAAGGGTGTCCGAGTCCTGGTCGACAATAAACAGGGCCGCCTTGGTCCCGAGATGAAGATGGCGGAGCGACAGGAGATAGTCGAGAATCCGATTGATTTTTGTTTTGAAGGGTAACGGTTCCAGAGCGGTTCGCAAAATATCGATTAAAATATTCTGATATCCCGGCTGGTGGTTACGGGAAGAGATGTATGCCCTTTCTTGTTGTTGCAGCTTCTGCTCCATAATACGTTCCGGTTCGCAAAAGGTACGGGTCGTCTTTAGGTTCGTTCGCCGACCAGTGAAAACTAAGACCTGACAATCTCTTAGTATTTAAAGCGACCGACAATCCGGTTGAGTCCTTTGGCCAGTTCGTTGAGTATATCCGAACTGTCTTTCACCTGGGTGCAGCTTCCCCGCATTTTTAGGGCATCGTTGCTTACCTGGCTGATCTCCCGGGCGATATCGGTAGCCGTTCTCGAACTTTGTCCCATATTGTCATTGACGTCCCGAACGCCCACGGATGCTTGGGCAATGTTGGCGGCAATTTCCTTGGTTGTTGAAGTCTGTTCCTCGACTGCTGTGAAAATAAGGACTACCGTGTCGTTCACCCTGTTGATGACTTCGGCTATTTCACTTATCTCTGTGATGGTATGTTTGGTTGAATCCTGGATATCGGCTATCTTGGCCTTAATATCCTGAGTTGCCTGTGTCGTTTGGCTGGCGAGTACCTTGATTTCATTGGCTACAACGGCAAAGCCCTTGCCGGCCTCCCCGGCCCTGGCTGCTTCAATGGTAGCGTTCAGGGCAAGCAGATTGGTTTGCGCCGAAATTTCGGTGATGACCTCGGTTACCTTGCTGATTGCCGTCGCCGCGTTACCAAGATGAGCGACCCGCTTCGAGGCGCTGGTTGCCTTGGCTACCGCTTGTTCGGTAATAGCTCGGGCTTTTTCCGAACTTGTAGCGATCTGGGAAACAGAAGAGGTCATTTCCTCTGCCGCGGCGGCAACAAGATTTATGTTGGCGGATGTTTCGGTACTCGCTTGGGCAACAATGGTCATAGTGCTGCTCATACGATTGGCCGCATCGGCGACGGTCGTCGATCTGGAGGAAACATTGACGGCACTCTCCGACATGGTCGTGGAAATTGTCAGCAACTGATCGGCAAAATTGCCAAGTTTTCCTGAATTATCGGCAATTTCTTTGATCATAATATCCATCTTGTCAATAAAGACATTGAACCAGGATGCGAGATTTCCCACCTCATTTTTATATCTGATATTCAGCCTTTTGGTAAGGTCGCCTTCACCCTCGGCAACATCGCGTAACCCGGCAGTGACATCGCGGATAGGGCCGGTGATAGAATGGGTAGTCAACCAGGCGAACAAAAGGCCCATGGCAATGGCGACGAAGATTGCAACAGTGATGACAGTTCGCGATACACCATTGACCTTCTCGAGTTGTTGGCTGCTATTTTCCATCAATTTTTGCGAAATGGCATTCACCTCAGTATCGATCTTCCGCATCTCCTCAATGAGCCCGAGCTGATTGTCGACAAGCCGGAAATAGTCCTGCATCTGGCTTTGGATTTTTTGCAACCGTTCGAGGACTTGTTTGTGAACTTCCTTGAGAGTCGCACTGTTTTCAATAAGTTTATACCATTCCTGAATGCTTTCCTCAAACTTCTTGCCGGCGGAGAGAGTTGACTGCATGCTGAGTTTGCTGGACCTCTCGAAATATGACCCGATACCGGAGGAATACAATTTGTAGCCCATGAGCATGTCATCGATTTTAAACGAGCCGGTTTTGATAAGGTCTTCGTATCCCGCAAAAAGTTTGAGCGTCGGCGCTATTATGGCAGCTTTATTGGCCTCGTCCTCGCTGAGGAGTTTGAAAGCCTGTCGATAGGCATCATATTGTATTTTCAGCTGAGCAAACGAGTCCTTGGTTGCTTGGCTGCTATTGTTTTTGAGGTTGGTTTCAAGATCCTGAACAAGCTGGTCAAGGGTGATGAACGCCTTGTCACGCGCCTGGGTCTGGGCATCGCGTCCGTCATTGTGGCTGTTGAGTAAATATATATAGAATAGTTCTCTTACTTGGGCAAACTGAGCTTGACCTGTACTGGTTTGTCGAAACATGGTCATCGTATGGATGACATTCGTTAAAGAGAGTAGGCCGGAGCCACCGACGATGCAGGTTAACAGGAGTACTACGGAAAACCCGAGACCGAGTTGCGTGCGCAGTTTCCAACTTTTCATCGTTACTCCCCAATATTACGATTATTAAAGATCTCCCGATAGTTATGTGTCGATTCTAACAAAAATTTTCGGATTAGTAAAAGAGGAGTTTAGATATTTTGTCAGCTGTCTGCCGGAGCGGGATAACGACCGACTTTAAAAATTGGTCGTTGAGTCGGAATGCCGGCCCGGCGATGACCACCGCGACCTTTGGCGGGCCTTCCGCATTGGCGATCGGCACGGCTATGGCGTGGGTGTCCTGATAGCGCTCTCCACGGTCATAGGCGATCCCCGTCTGGCGAATTTCCTGGAGCAGGCGGCGATAAACATCTTTTGAGACTATGGTGTTGTCGTTGAAGCGCTCAAACTTTTGCTGCAGGCAAATTTCTAAAAACTCGGGACTGCTGTGTGACAGAATCACTTTTGCCCCGGCGGCGACATTTATCGGCAGTTGTTCACCTTGTTGAAAGTTAAAGCGAATATGGCTTGGTCCCTCGACATGCATGGCCAGGACGACATTCGTGCCCGCCAGGAGTTCAAGGGCAACGCTTTCGCCGGTCTGTTGGGAGAGTTCCGTCAGGCAGGGTTGGGCGATAGCCAGGAGACGCGAATCAAGCGATCGGGTGGTTGCAAAACCGATCTTCTGGGCCGATCGGCCAAGCATATATTTTTTTGTCATCGGGTTCTGTTGCAGGAAATTGGTCGCCACCAGGAGTTTAATAAGCCGACTTGTCGTCGATTTATGCAAGCCCAATTTCGCGCTCAGTTCGGTTGTGCCCATCTCGTTGTTATAGGGTGCAAAGGCTAAAAGTATGTTGAGAGCCTTTTCGGCCGAAGAACTATTCATTGCCAGCGGTTTATTCATCGTCTTCCGGTTAGCCTCATTTGCAGAAGTTCAATTATAATGCATTGTATGTCGGTTTGTTGCGTATGCGAGTATCCTGTTCCATATACTGAAACTAAATAGAGTGTCCCTGTCGAGATGTCAAGAATTATCCATTCTTGACCCATTGTTGTCACGATAAATATCAGTAACTGACTAAAAACAGTAAATATAAAACGGCGTTTACGGTATTATATATTGTATGTAAAATGTCTTGACATGGCTGCATTGCAGTGTAATAATAGTTCCGTATAGTGGTATTGTATTCCAGTATACGACACATTGTCAAAGTCACGGCAGAGAAAAACCAGCCGGTAGTAATGAAAATGTTATGGCGAATCAAGCGAGTTTTTGCCCTAGGCTCAACTCCGGGAGGTTTAAAGATGAGTGAAAAGGTTTTTACCAGCTGCACCAATGCCGGGCCCGTCAGCGTCTATGTAAAAGATGGCAAGATCACCCGAATACGACCCTTGGTGGCCGACGACCGGGACTTCAAGCCGTGGACGATCGAGGCGGGCGGCAAAAAATATTCGCCACCCAAGAAATTTGCAGTGGCGCCCTATGTGCATGCCGATCGTCGGCGGATTTATTCGGAAGAGCGCATCAAGTACCCGATGAAACGGGTCGATTTCAATCCGAACGGCGAGCGCAACCCGCAGAATCGCGGAAAATCTCCCTATGTGCGCATCTCCTGGGACGAGGCCTTGGATATCGTCGCCGGCGAAATCAAGCGGGTGAAAGACACTTACGGCGGCTCGGCAATTACCGGGCTCACCTCCTCCCATCATAACTGGGGTATCGTCGGTTACAAGATGGGCCCCTTTGCCCGGTTCATGAATCTCCTCGAATATACGCCGGTACTTGATAACCCGGACAGTTGGGAAGGCTGGCACTGGGGTGCAACCCACACCTATGGTTTCTATTGGCGGCTGGGCATGCCCGAACAGTATGACCTCCTTGAGGATTCCCTGAAAAACGCCGAGATGATCGTCCTCTGGTCGAACGATCCGGACTCCACCCGCGGCACCTATACCGGACAGGAATCGGCGCTGTGGCGGCAGTGGCTGAAGGAGAAAGGGGTGAAGATGGTCTTTATCGATCCCTTCCACAACTATACCGCCGGCGTCATGGAGGGCAAATGGATCGCCCCGCGCATCGGCACCGACACCTGCCTCGCTATGGCCATTGCCCATGTGTGGATCAGCGAAGATATCTATGACAAGGAATATGTAAAGGATCGGACCTTGGGGTTTGAGGAGTTCAAGGGCTATGTCCTTGGCACTACCGACGGCAAAGCGAAGACCCCGGAGTGGGCGGAGGAAGAGTCGGGAGTCAAGGCCCGGGTCATCCGCGCCCTGGCCCGCGAGTGGGCGGCCAAACGCACAGTTCTCTCGGGTGGCGCTCGCGGCGGCGAAGGCGGTGCCTGTCGTCAGGCCTACGGCACCGAGTGGGCGAGGATGATGGTACTGTTGCAAGCGATGCAGGGCTTAGGTAAACCAGGTCGCTCCATCTGGGGTACGACCATGGGCGCACCGAGCGATGCCGTCAAGTGGTTCCCGGCCTACGCCGACCTTCAGGGGCGGATTGCAACCGCAAAAATCGCCGGCACTATCCCGGTCAACCCGACCAAGCAGCGACTCTATCGGCTGACCCTGCCGGACGCTATCCTCGATCCACCGGTGAGCTGGTACGGCGAGGGTTTCTGCGGCCAGTCGTTGGAACAGCAGTTCAAACATTTCACCTACCCGATGGAAGGTCACGCCGAGGTGCGTCTCCTTTTCCGCTATGGCGGCTCCTTTATGGGCACGATGAGCGATACCACCAAGTGGGTGCGGATGTACCAAAGCCCGAAGCTGGAATTCGTCTTCAACCAGGACATCTGGTTCAACAGCGAAACCCGCATGGCCGATATCATCCTCCCCGCCTGCACCGGCTTTGAGCGCGACGATGTCGGCGAGTGGGGGTCGTGCGGCGGCTATACCTGTCATGCGAGCAGCGGCTGCAACTTCCGTATTGTCGTTCGCCAACAGAAATGCATCGAGCCCTTGTGGGAGTCAAAGTCCGACTACGAGATTCTTACCCTTTTGTCGGAACGTCTCGGAATGAAGGAACAATTCACCGATGGCCGGAGTGAGATCGATTGGATCAAGGCCTTCTTCGATTCCTCGGATCTGCCGGCCCTGATTTCCTGGGAGGAATTCAACCGCAAAGGCTACCACATTATCAATATCCCGGACGATTACCAGTCGACGCCGTCTCTTCGGTGGTTTGCCGAAGGCCGGGCCTGCGATACCCCGGACACCAACAACCCGAAGCGCAAGACGGAAAAGGCGAAAGAACTCGGCACCTACAGCGGCAAGATCGAATTTGTCTCGGAGAGCCTGAAATCACGGTTTCCCGATGACGAGGAACGTCCGGTATCGCCCCGCTATATCCCGAGCTGGGAGGGGCACCATAGTGAAGCCTTCAAGAAATATCCGTTGCAGCTGCTGTCGCCGCACCCGCGCTTTACCTTCCACTGCCATTATGACAAACATACCGACTGGCTCGATGATATTCCGGTACACCGCATCAAAAAAGATGGGTATGCCTGGTGGCCGGCGCGTATTCATCCGGATGATGCAGGGCGGCGCGGCATCAAAGATGGCGATATCGTCAGCCTGTACAACGACCGGGCCAAGGTTTTGTGCATCGCTGTTGTGACCGGACGGGTCCGTCCCGGGGTCATTCACAGCTATGCCTCGTCGGCAAAATACGATCCGCTCATCCCTGGACGGGCCGACTCTCCGGACAAGGGGGGCTGCGTCAACATGCTTACCCCGTCGCGGATGGTCTCCAAACACGCACCGGGGATGACCCCGAACTCGTGCCTCATCGAAATCGAAAAATGGGAGGGCTGATTGCCATGACTACCTACTCCATTCTTATAGACGTAAAAAAGTGCAGCGGTTGCTACAACTGTTTCCTGGCTTGCCGCGATGAATATTTCGGTAATGAGTATCCCGGTTATTCTGCGGCCCAGCCGCTGAACGGCCAGTTCTGGATGCAGATCCAGGAGCTTGAACGGGGCGAATACCCGAAACCGAAACTTGACTATATCCCCAAGCCCTGCCTGCATTGTCAGGATGCCCCCTGTATGGGAGCGGCAACGGGCGGCGCGGTTTACCGGCGAAAAGACGGGATAGTGATGATCGATCCGGAGAAGGCCAAAGGTCAGGAGGGTATCGCCCACGCCTGTCCCTACAGAAGGATCTACTGGAATAGCGACCTGCAGCTGCCGCAAAAATGCACCCTCTGCGCACACCGTCTGGACGAAGGAGAGAAGCTGCCGCGCTGCGTCGAATCCTGTCCCACCGGTGCCCTGGTTTTTGGCGATTTGGACGATCCAAGCAGTGAAATCGCAATCCTCGCCGCAAAACTTAGGGTCGAAGATCTGCACCCGGAATTTGCCACGGGGCCGCTTGTTAAATACGTCGGCATCCCCAAGCGTTTTGTCGCCGGAGAGGTGGTTCTGCAGGATAAGGCCGGAGAGTGTGCAGAAGGCGTGCAGGTCAGGCTGAGCGGCGGCGGGCTGGACCTTGCGACGACTACCGATCTGTTTGGCGATTTCGAGTTTGAGGGCCTGGCGAAAAACGAGAGCTACAAGTTGACCTTGACCGCCGCCGGCTATACGGAAGCGAACCTTGAGTTTGTTACCTTAAAGGATGTGAATCTCGGTGAGATAGTCCTAGCTCTCAAATAGGGAAACTCTCCTCACTACCTACGTACCAGCAACAGTATGGGAACCAAGATGATTTGTGTAAAAGAAACAAAAGGCGAGCAGTACGAAGCCGCCAAGCATTTCGGGGTGTACGGTCTGCAGAAAATAACCGAGGCCCAGTCGAAACGCACGACGGTCTGCTACTCCTACTTTCAGCCGGATGGCGGGGCGGAGTTGGGTTCTTCGCCCAAAGAGCGGATATATTACGTGGTTAAAGGATCCATCACGGTCAGCGGCGGGAGTGAAAGGCATGTACTGGATGAGGGGGATCTCGTGTACATCGCGCCTCAAGAGGAGCGTGATGTGCTGGTAAACGGCGGCAACCCGGCAGAAGTATTGGTATTGATTGTCACCCCTTAACTTTGAAAATATATCAGTGAGGACGCAATGATAACAGCAGAAATTCTGAGCAGGGCGAGACAAGAGAACAGGAAGGTTCTCACCGAGATTGAAGCCAAAGAAATCCTCGGCGAGGCTGGAATCACCTGCACCTCGACCGTACTTGCCACCTCTAAGGAAAAAGCCGTCTCGGTAAGCGAGGAACTCGGGTATCCGGTGGTTCTCAAAGTAAGCTCTGTGGATATCACCCATAAGAGTGACTCGGGTGGGGTGAAGGTAAACCTGAAGAGCAGGGTGGAAGTGGAAGCAGCCTACGACGCCATCATGGCTTCCTGCCGGGCTTACGCGCCAGGTGCCGATATCGAAGGTGTTTCCGTGCAGCCGATGGCCAGACCGGGAACCGAGATCATCATGGGTATGATCCGCGACAAGAGTTTTGGCCCGGTGGTTATGTTCGGACTTGGTGGAGTTTTTGTTGAGGTGCTGAAAGATGTTGCTTTTCGCATCGTGCCTCTCGAAAAATCCGACGCCGCCGACATGATGGATGAAATCCAAGGTAAGAAACTCCTTGAGGGCTATCGCGGTAAAGAGCCTGCGGATAAAGAGAGACTGCAGAAAATGTTGGTGCAGCTTTCCGATTTTGTCAACGCCACTCCAGGGATCGAGGAAATCGATATGAATCCGGTGTTTGCTTACAGCGACGGGGCAATGGTCGTCGATGCCCGGATTATCCTCTCTGAGGAATAACAACCGGCAGACAAATCCCTCAATTCCAATTTGCCCAAAGGCGATCAAAAGGACGGTATTATTATGATGGATCTTTTCTTTAAACCAAAATCTGTGGCGATTATCGGGGCCAGCGGAACTCCCGGAAAACTGGGCTATGTCATTGTCAACAATATCGCGGGGAGCGATTTCGCCGGAGATGTTTATCCGGTAAACCCGAAATCGGACGAGATCTTAGGATACAAGGTATACCGATCATTAACGGAAATACCCGGTGCAGTCGACCTGGTTGTCACCGCTCTTCCCACTCCGAAACTTACTGTGGCGACGATGGAAGAATGTGCCAAAAAAGGCGTCAAAGCAGTCATTATCGAGTCTGCCGGTTTTGCTGAAATGGGTGGAGACGGTAAGGTTTATCAGCAGCAAATAGTAGATATCGCAAAGAAAAATAATATCCGGGTCATGGGGCCAAACTGCTCCGGTATTGTTTCACGAGGTATTGTCACATCCATATACCCTATGACCAAAAAAGTCCCGAAAGGCAATGTTGTGCTCATCGGCCAATCCGGTCTACTCGCTGCCGGCATGGCCTCGGATATCGTCGAAAATGAAAGTTTGAATATCAGCAAAGTGTGTTCCATCGGTAATAAATGCGATGTTAATGAAAATGACTTATTGGAATATTTCGGCAACGAAAAAGATGTCGATGTCATTTCCATGTATCTGGAAACTATTACCGATGGAAGAAACCTGACTCGGATAGCCAAAAAAGTAGCAGCCGAAAAACCGGTTATTTTTCTCAGCGGCGGACGCACGGAAGCCGGCGCCAAAGCCGCAATGAGTCATACCGGCAGTATTGCCAGCAATGCCAAGATAGTCGAAGCGGCAGTCAAACAAACCGGGATGATCATGGCCGATGATTTCACCGAGTTGAAGGATTTCGCCAAGGTTTTCTCCACCCAACCACTCCCCAAAGGCAATCGCGTCGCCGTGATCACTTTGGCCGGCAGCGTCGGGGTCAATGTTTCCGATCTATGTGCGACCTATGGTCTGGAACTGCCCAAGCTGACAGCGGCAACAACGGAAAAACTGAAAGACATGTTCGATACACCGGTATCGAACCCAATCGACCTCTATTTCAGCGTCACCAAAATCGGTTTCACCAAGACCCTGGAAACCACTTTCCCCGACGCCTTCAGAGATCCGAACATCGACGCGGCGGTGTTGATTCTGGCCGGTTTCGAATATACCCAGGAGGCCGTGCAAAAGAAAATCATTCAGAAAATTGTGCAAGAGGTCGGCAAGCCCTTGGTCGTCTGCATGATCGTCGGCTACAACAAATATAAACACGTCATCATGGACGAAATGGGCAAAGACCTGCCGGTATTCCCCTCCTTGATCTCCGGGGTAAAGGCCTTGAGCAAACTGTGTGAGTACGGCATCCGCCGGCAGAAATTATCAGCCTAACCCTCCAAAAAAAGGGGGGATAAAGTGAGGAAAGATATGAATTACGAGAACATCATTCTGGAAAAGGAAGAGAACATCGCCATCATCACCTTCAACCGTCCCGAGGCGATGAACGCCCTGAACAACCAGACCAGGGCCGAATTCCGCGAGGCCATTGGTGACGTGGCCGCCGACGACAACATCAAAGTCCTTATCCTCACCGGTAGCGGTAAGGCCTTCGTCGCCGGCAGCGATATCAAAGAGTTCAACAAGACCACGCCCTATGCCGCCCACAACATCATGCGGCTGGGAGAAATGGTGGAAAAGCTGGAAAAACCGGTCATTGCCGCCGTCAACGGCTTCTGCCTCGGCGGCGGCTGCGAAATCGCCATGGGCTGTGACATCATCATCGCTTCGGACAAGGCCAAATTCGGCCAGACCGAGATCAACATCGGCATTATTCCCGGAGGCGGCGGCACCCAGCGGCTGCAGCGACTCATCGGCGTCTGCCGGGCCAAGGAGCTGATCTTCACCGGTGATATCATTCGTGCCGAAGAGGCCGACCGCATTGGTCTTGTCAACCGCGTGGTGCCTATGGACGACCTGATGCCTACCGCCAAGGAGATGGCGAAGAAGATCGCCGGCAAGAGCGCCGCAGCCTTGAAACTTGCGAAAACCGCGATCAACCGCGGCATGCAGACCAATCTGGAAAGCGGTTTGAAGTACGAGTACGAACTCTACAGTCTTTCCCTCAGCCTGGAAGATAAGGTGGAAGGGGTCAATGCTTTCCTGGAAAAAAGGGCGCCGAAGTTTATCGGCCGTTAGCAGCTAAGGATATCAACGAAGGAATAAGACGATGGAAAAAATGGCAAATAAAGTAGCTCGTATCCCGAATTTAGTCGACTGGTCGACCGGTGAAGTCAGATTGATGAGTGCAAAATGCAACTCCTGCGGAACGTATTTTTTTCCGAAGGAGCATTATCAGCATCGTCCCGGCTGCTCAAGAGAGGGTGTGGAAGACGTGCTGCTTCCGAAAAAAGGCAAGCTGGCGAGTTATACCGTTCAATATTATCCCTGTCCTGCACCCTTTAAAACAGAACAGAAGATTACCCCTTACGGTATCGGTCTCGTTGAGTTTCCCGACGAAAAAATCCAGGTTACCGGCATTATCACCAATACCGATCTGAAAACGCTTACGCTCGGCATGGAAATGGAAACAACCATTCTTGAGATGTATACCAATGAGGAAAAACAGCAGGTGGTGACCTGGGCGTTTCAGGCAGTTAAGTAATTTAATATACGATAACTAATAAGGGATAATGACAATGAGAGATGTATATATTATCGGAACCGGGATACACCCCTGGATGGGTTTCTCTGAGAAGGTATTCGCCGATTTCGCGGCGGTGGCAGTTGACGGCGCTTTAAAAGACGCGGGTATTGAATGGAAAAAAATTCAGGCGATCATGGCCGGAATTTTTATTTACGGCGGCAACGCCGGTCACCTTTCCGGTCAATATCTGGAATCCATTTTCGGCGAAACCGGCATCCCGGTGGTCAACGTCTACAATGCCTGCGCAACCGGCTCTGCTGCTATTAGAATGGCCTACAACAGTGTTGCCGCCGGTGAGACCGAGACGGCTCTCGCCTTTGGCGCCGACGTCTCGCCGAAAGGGTTTCTGACCGCCAAGTCCGACAATGCGGTGCAGGACCGGGACGTCATCAGGTGGAAAATGGGTGGCTTGCCCAACCCGATCTATTGGGCGCTCGAATGCCGGAAAAGAATGGCGAAGTACGGCACTACCGAACAGGATCTGGCACTGGTCAAGGTCCTGATGAGCGAGTACGGTGCCAAGAATCCGAATGCCCGGTTCAAAAAGACCTACAGCATAGAAGAGGTATTGAACTCCGCCTATGTCTGTGATCCACTGAGACTCTATGAGATCTGCCCGGTCAGCACCGGCGCTGCTGCGGTTATCATTACCGCCGACAAGGATTTGACTGCGAAAGCCGACAAACCGGTGAAGATCAACGCCACCACCATGGGCAGCGCCATCTACGGCGATCCGACCATCCGTATTTCCGCGTTGTCCTGCCCGGCCGTTGCCGAGGCCCCCATGCTCAGTGAAAGCTACTCGGCTTCCCAACAGGCCTATAAAAAAGCCGGTATCGGTCCCGAGGATATCGATGTTTTGGAACTGCCCGACAACTCTTCCTGGCATTATCTGGTGTACTTGGAAACATGCGGGTTCTGTAAAGAGGGCGAAGCGGATAAGATGCTTCGCGACGGGATGACCAGAATCGGCGGCAAACTGCCGGTCAATCCGAGCGGCGGCTTCTCGTCGCATGGCGAGGCGCTTTCCGCTCAGGCTCTCTGGCAGGTCATCGAATGCGCCAATCAGCTGAGAGGCAGATGCAGCGAGCGTCAGGTGCAAGGCGCCAAGGTGGCAATGGCGCAGACCTACGGCTTGATGGGTAATAGCGGCACCACCATCATGAGCATATAACTTTTACAGGGCGGGCGACCGGAGAGGCATTATGGCCGATGCATGGCAGGTAGCAAACAGTCGGGTCCTCGAGCTGACCGAAAAAGGGCAAATACAGGAGGCCCTAGAGGCGGCGGCACAGGCAGCGGCAACGGCCCAGCGCGACTACGGCAAGGACGATACCCGCCTGGCGGTTTCCCTCAATAACCTCGGTGAGTTGTTGCATATGGCCGGGAGGTTCGATGAAGGCCGGGAAGCCCTTGACCGGTCTCTGTCGATTTCCGAAGCTGCATTCGGCAGCTCTTCGCCGGAAGTTGCCGAGACCTTGATAAATCTCGCCGAACTTTATCTTTCGCGGCGGGAGCTTGAACGTGCCAGGCACTGCATGCAGCGGGTTGTCGATATCCACGGGCAGCTGGAGATGGACCCGCAACAGCGAGTCCTGGCGCTTCACCATTTGGCGATGATCCTCCAGGGTCTCGGCGAGTCCGAGAAGGCCTTGACGCATCTGCAAAACGGTCTTGACCTTGCCGAGGAGAAGCTTGGAGCAAATGATCCGCATCTCGCCCCCTTTTTGAAGGGTCTGGCGGCCCTCGATCTCCAGGCCGGGAGGGTCGATGCGGCGGAAGAAAAACTGCGCCGGGCCATTGTCATTCTAGAAAAGAGCACAGGCCCGGAGCACCCTGATTTTGCCGCATGCCTCAGCCTCATGGCGGAAGTGTATGTAACCCGCGGCCATATTGCCGCCGCCGAGCCCTTTTTTAATCAGGCTCTGGAGATTTTTAAAGCCACTCTCGGTCCCGAACATGTCGAAACGGCGGCGATCCTCGAACGACTTGCCGGCCTGGGCGCGGCAACCGGCAAAAAAGGCAAGGCCGAAGCCCTGTTGCAGGAGGCCCTGGCCGCCTACATTGCCGCCCTCGGCGAGGACGATGTCGATACCGCCAGGGTGCAGAATGATCTCGGCGAGATCTATCTCGACAGCTCGCGGCATGAGCCGGCGTTGCCGCTCTTTCTTGCATCGCTTGCCGTGCGGGAAAAGATTTTCGGCAAGAACCATCCGGCGGTAGCCCAATCGCTGAACAACCTCGGCGTGGTCTACGCCCTTCGCGGCGACAAAACCTTAGCCTTGAAGGAGCACGGCAAGGCTCTGGCCATCCGCGAACAGGCCTTTGGCGTCGCCCACCCGGCAATTACCCAATCCCTCGACAATATCGCCGCCCTTCACCAAGAGCGGGGCGAGCTGGCGAAAGCCGAGGAGATCCTGCAGAGGTCGCTTGCCGTATGGGAGGGCGAGTATCCGGGCGGGCATCCTGCGGTAGCCCAGGCCCAGCACAACCTGGCCGGCCTCTATATGGTTGCCGAAAGAAATAATGAGGCGGAAGAACGCCTGCTTGCCGCAAGAAAAATTCTCGAACGCGGCGGCGAGAGGAAGAGCCCGCATCTGGCAACCGTTTTTAAAACCTTTGCCAAACTCTACCAGAAGATGGGGAGAATCGCCGACAGCAAGGAATACGCGGCGAGAGCCGAAAAAATCCTGAAACCCGTACCGGCAAAATCGAATAAGGCATAAAGACAGCCATTCATCCGCAAACGGGTTGACGGTCAGCCGATCAAACGGCCGCCTCAAGAAGGGGAATGTGGCAAAACTTCCGGGAATCTCCGCCGTTTCCGCAATCCGATTGGCCATTCAGACCATTGTACACAGCATGCAAATCAATTTGCCTTGCCCCATTCCTGCGTTTGACCAGAAAGATTTTTCCATCGTACCCATAAACTCCGCCGGATTTTTCTTCGAACTCCTCAAGGATACGTAGGCAACGAATTGAGATTCACGTCCGGTTCTGAGAGAGCCTGAAGCGGAGGTTCCTTTGGGCTACTCACCTGGGGGCTGGGGGAGAAAATCCCCCGGCTACCCGATTATGGCAAATGCTCCAAATCTTCTAGGTCCTTATGCCGTGCAGCTGCTTTTTTGTTGACCTTGAGGTCTTCGAGAGAAATGAAATTCAACAAAATACCGTCAATTTCAACTACCTCGCGCCGAGAGTAACAATCCAAGAAACTGACGCCAGAAGCACCAGTGATAACTTCTATGCAAACCGGAGGTACGCCCATGCGTATGACTCTGTCCTTGTCAAGGAACAACTCTTGCGAAACCGTCTCCTTCGGCATTCCAAAATCATGAAGTACCATAGCCGCTTTCTGGGCATTAGCCTCACTCACTGCAATCCAAATATCCATATCTCCGGTTGCACGGGGATAGCCATGGTAACCCACCGCATAACCACCAACGAGCAAATATTCAACGCCGTGAGAGTTCAGAAGTCTCAAGAAATCTTTGAAGTCTGGATGTAGCTCGATCGTGTCCATAGACCATCCTTCGGTTCAATTCAACTGCTTCTAGACGCGCCTTTGCCCCTTTAGATAACCAAAAAATCTTTTCTTCCTCAGTCTCATATAATGATGAAACTAATAGCTTCCTCTTGTCTAGCCTCGGAAGTGTGTCCATACAATTTCTCCTCGATACGCCATAACGGTGAAATAACCTGCCGGCCGAGGTGCTGCCCACCTTTTAAGAACGCGGCTATTTCAGGTCAGGTTTATTGACTGGTTAGCTTTGTACGAATTTTTTTAAGTCTATATCATACCCGGCAGCGTTCATTTCTTTTGCGATATCAATTTGCCAGTTGGTATTGTCGACATACACTATTCCCTTAATGTCACTAGGCAATTCGACACCCTCACTTACCAAAGGCACTACATGGGATCTCGATAGTTTTGCGATGAGATAGCCATGTTCAAAAACGACATTCTGGCGCGAGCGAGGTTTCAGCTCTCCTTTTAACGCTCCTTCTTTAGTGTTTCCAAGATCATCACCTGTGTATAGAACGATGGCAAACCCGACGTCTGTATTGGCCTCAATCTTCTCAATAATTGTCATTCCTTTGTTTGCCTGCTCATGGAGAATTACCGCTTCAAATCCAAGTTTTTCTACGAATCGTGCTGTTTTAGTTTTTGTCAGTTCATCATGACCATGAACGATGAAGACACGATTGTTTTTTATTGACGTTTTACTAGGAATATTTGGTGTTTCTGCAAGTGGTTGTGATGAAAAGTCAAATTCATCGTTTCCCACGTCAATCCTGAGCGAATCGATAAATGCAAAGCACTTTTCGCCACTCCTGCGCATGAATATGCTTACATCCGATTCTCCCCCCGCTCTGATTAACATACCTTGCACGTGCAGTTTCGCATCGAGCTTTGCGGTTGTGCCGGGAAGGTTAGCGTCCAAGAATTTTGAAAACAGGGTTCTCCATGCAGAAAATCTTTCTGTTCCGAAGGATGAACCTCTTCCGGCATACGCTGGAATAACATCTTTTTCAAGGCGATCGCGGAAACTTTGCAATTTTTCTAGCACTTCAACTTTGTTCATTTTTGTCCTATGGAATTCGATTTAACTTGAAAGCTAACGTTCCGGCTCACCGGGCCCGCGCTGTTTGCGGGTTCCGAGTGAAGCCGGTGGTTAAGTATTGTTTTTGTCTCTTTTTTCAACAGCTTGGAGAGCCCCTTCGGGAAGAATACTATATAGGTTAGCTACTCTTTTAGGTCGTGAGATTCTGTCTTCGATAATAAAATTGATCATCTCGAATAAACTGTATGAAATTTCAGGGTTATCAGTTAATTCAATTTCTCCTGGGTGTACCCCATTATTCCCGACCACACGGCAATAATCTAATGCTTGTTGCACTTCAACCGGCAATCCTTTTTTTACTAGTGAGCCTATATCTTCGTTAATATTTTTCCCTTTTTCACCAAGCTCTTTAACTAATTTTTGCAAACATAATCTAAGTAATGCAGCGGCAGCTCTGGGAGATCTAGCAACAATATCTCTTGCTTCGTTATATTCTTCAATACAGCTAACAGGTATATCTTGATGAGGAGGTGGAACTGGCGCTTCAGAAGGGACAATCATCCTGTCACCATACCAAAAGCAACGCTTCATACAATGTTCACAAAGATTTGATGTGAATTGAGACTTAATACTGTTTCGGTTTGGTACGGCTATATATAAGTCATGCCAACTCTGTTTTGAGAAAACCCCACATAATATGCAATGGAATTTTTCTTCTTGATGTTTGGGAGGATAGTATTTGCTCATATTAATTATCGTATTTTGTATTTTGTTCACTTAACAAATGAGGATCACCGGCACCGCGCTTTTTGCGGTGTCCGTGTGAATCCTCAGGTTCACTTGAATTTAATAGCGGCACCACATTGCAAAAAATTGAGCAAAAATAACCCTCGATCCTGCAACCAAAAAAGAGGATTTGCCTTTAACGCACGTTAAGCAATCCTCTTTTTTTGTTGCAGTAACATATTTTTGTCATATTTTCAATAGCCTAGCGTTGAATTGCATGTGAACAAGTTATTAACTAAACGGAATCGCCCAGTTAATACTCAAATTTTGTATATTAACTATAAAAGCAAAAACCGTACCTATCTTTCAGTAAATTTCATCATTAATGAAAAATATTTTAAAAATCCAGTGGGCTTTTCGCCTCTTTCGCTGTCATGCTCGGTATGCAGTGCGTATAAATCATAGTCGTTCTCACATCGGTGTGACCAAGCATTGTTTGAATCGTTCGTATATCATAATTCGCCTGCAAAAGATGGGTGGCAAAACTGTGGCGAAAAGTATGCGATTTTACGCGCTTAGTGAGTTTTGCCATCCTTGCGGCTTTTTTTAGTGCCTCCTGAACCTGCGATTCGTGCAGGTGATAACGTCGACGTTCTTGTGTCCCTGGTATTGGAGTAAGTTCTCTTTGCGGAAAAAACCATTGCCAGATAAAATCCTTGGCAGCAGCCGGATACTTCTTTTCGAGTGAATCGACAAGAAATACTCCAGAGTAGCCTGCCGCCAGGTCCTTGTCATGGAGTTTGCTCACCACCTCCAACTGGGTTTTTAATTTTGGTATAAGCCGCTGCGGGAGGGGAACGGTGCGATCTTTGTCGCCTTTACCATGTAGAGTCAGTATCCCATCTCCAACAGATGGAAGATTGCTTCCCTCTGACGGTGCTGGATAAGAATATGTTATCGGCCGCTGCGATTCATAAAAGAGAGAAACCGCGTGTGCGGCCTGAGTGCATTGTTGCGGAGTTTGCTTTTTAGACTTCAGCTTTTCAATGAACAGGCGAACTTGCTCGGATTTGCTCTCGGGAGGCGGATACTTCTTACAAAAATCGAGAAAATATTGTAGCCACTTTCTGTAATAGCCGTGGAAGGATTCTTGAACTGCTCGGTGTTTTAAGATTTCATTGAACCGGGCTAAGACATTTTCTGGAATGGCCAGCATATCGTTCAATATCTTGGCAGTAGAAAATTTTCTTTTAATAGCAATTTAGCGGAGTTGTTGCTTTTTGTACTCCTTGTTAGGCTGCCTGTCAACCGAAATATTTCGGATTACTCATGGAATTTTCAGCCCTTATTGGGAAAGACCGCGAAAAAACAGGGCTAACGCCGCCGTATAACCGCAGCCTTTAGTAAAAAAGCCGTTTGGAAATCTCCGCCGCCGTTTTCTTTAAGGGTGCAACAATTTCACCCAAGAATTTCGGTGTCATTCTGAAGGCCGGTCCTGCCACGACCACGGCAGCCACCGGGATGCCTTCGTGGTTGAAGATAGGGGTTGCAATGGCATGGGAATCTTCGTAGCGCTCGCCGTTATCATAGGCAATGCCGGTTTTTTTCACATCCGCCAGGACTTCCTTATATTTTTTCTTTGAAACAATTGTATTGGTAGTGAAGCGATTGAATTTTTTTTGAATACACAGATCGACAAAGTCAGGTTCGCAATAGGCAAGAATTGCCTTGGCCCCGGCGGCAACATTTATGGGTACCCGTTCTCCCGGTTGGAAGGAGAAGCGGATATGCGATTGACCTTCTACATGCCCGGACAGGACAACGTTTGTTCCCGTCAGAACTTCCATGGCGACGCTCTCGCAGACAAGGTTGCACAGTTCGTTTAAATGCGGCTGGGCGATGCTCACTATGGCGGTGTTGAGCGACTTTATGACAACATTGCCCATCTCGGCAATGGCCCGGCCCAGCATATATTTCTTCGTCTCGGGATTTTGATAGAGAAAATCGTTGGCGGTAAGCAAGTGCAGCAGGCGACTGACGGTGGATTTGTGAATGCCGAGTTTTTTGCTGAGTTCCAAAGTCCCCATCTCGGTATTATTCGGGGTAAAAGCCATCAAGAGTTTCAAGGCTTTTTCGGTTGAAGACAGGTTTTCCGGTTGTTGTTTCAGCGGCATAGGTCCTCGGGAAGGTGATTGAACATTGGTAAGCTCAGTTGCATAAAATGGAACAGGATTCCACTATATTGGATTTAATAATTTAATCTTCGGCGACTGTCAAGTTATTAAATGCCGTTAACACAGTGCCTTACAAATCATTTTGCGGAATGCAAGAGAGCCGAATTTGTTTGAAATCATCTTGACAAAAACGCGACGATTTGCTATTTGAAAAACAGATACGTTGCGCTTCATAAAACACGATTCAAATATATGCAACACATGATAATTGCCGGGAGAACATAAGATGGCAGATCTATTCAGACTTGATGGGAAAGTGGCGTTGCTTATTGGTGGTGCCGGGGGCATCGGCAGTGCATTGTCGCTGGGAATGGCACAACAGGGCGCCAATGTTGTGGTCGCAAGCAGAAGCGGAGTAGATGCTCTCGGCAAATTTGCCGAAGAGATCAAGGTAAAAACAGGTGTCGAGACCATGGCGCATCAGGTCGATGTGACGAGCGAAGAGAGCATGGCGGCCCTGGTCAAGGCGGTAATCGCAAGGTTCGGGGCCATCGACATCCTCGTCAACGCCTTCGGTCTCAACATAAAACGGCCGGCCTTGGAATATCCCATGGCTGATTGGGAAAAAATTTTCGACGTCAATGTCAAGGGCACCATGATCGCCTGTAAACATGTGGCCAATGTCATGAAAGAGAAGAAAGGCGGCAGCATTATCAATCTGTCTTCTGTCCGGGGCATTAGAGGCTACGGCGGCGGCAACTCGGCCTATTGCGGGACAAAAGGGGCAGTGGAATTGATCACCAAGGCCTTGGCGATCGAATTGGCCCCGTATAACATTCGCGTTAACGCCCTCGGCCCGGCCCTGATCATCACTCAGGGGACCATGCATATTCAACAGAACCCCGAACTAGCGAACAAGTATAAGGCCCTGATTCCCATGGGGAGATTGAGCGTGCCTGAGGATTTGGTTGGACCTGCGGTTTATCTTGCCTCCGCTGCCGCCGGGTTCCACACCGGGCAAACACTCTTCATCGATGGCGGTGCTACGGCTTCATGAGTGTTTAGCGGTGAGGAAAAACAATCACTAACGTTGGAAAAAAGTGAGGATATTATGACAAGAGTTACTGACCCCTACACAGGATTGCAATTGGTGGAGTTGAGCCATAACTGGGGCCATGGGGTACCATCCTATCCCGGGCAGGCCGATGTGAAGATGTTCCGGGCCGTCAAACACGCCCAGAACGGGGTTTTGGCATGGAAAATCAATACGGTCATGCATACCGGTACGCACATGAATGCGCCCATCCATCTGATTCAGCGCGGTGCCGACCTGGCCGCTATTGCCGAGGATCGTTTTTTCGGCAACGGTGTGGTTTTAAGCATTCCCAAGAAAAGTTATGAAGTCGTTACCGCCAGGGATTTGGAAGCCGCCAAACCCGGTGTAAAACAAGGCGATATCGTCGTGATAGTTACCGGATGGCATCACAAGTATTCCGAGTCGCTTGAGTATTTCGGGGAATCCCCAGGTTTGACAAAAGACGCCGCCCAGTGGCTGGCCGACAAGGAGTGCAAACTGGTAGCCGTCGATACCCAGCAAGTCGATCATCCCTTGGCGACCTCGCTTGGACCGCATCGCGGCGGCCCGACCATGCGTCGGCTCGCCGGTGAATATATGAAAGCCACCGGGAAAGATCCGAAAAAAGAACATGGCGAATGGAACGTTGCCCATAAAATCCTTTTGGCTGCCGGGATTCCGACTATCGAGCAGGTGGGCGGTGACGTCGATCTTCTGTTGGGAAAACGAGCTACTTTTGTGGCAACGCCGTGGAAGTTTCAATACGGCGACGCTTGCCCCGTCCGTTTTGTCGCCATGACCGACCCGAGCGGCAACCTGTGTATCGACGCAGGCAATTAACAACCCGAGAGGAGGAAGAGTTATGAGCCTTGAAATATATAATCTCAGCCATCCGTTCCATCAGCATATGCCGGAGTGGCCTTCGACTCCGGGTGTCAATGTAACCGTCAATAAATTTCATGCCAAGGACGGTGTCTATGAGGTCAACTGGGAAGGCATCATGCACCGCTGCACCCATATGGATGCGCCGATACATGTGACCGAAAACACGCCGGGTATTGCCGAATATCCGCTGTGGCGATTGTGCGGCACCGGCGTCGCGGTATCCATTCCTAAAGGCAAATGGGGCATCATAACCGCCGAGGATCTTGAAAGGGCGACTCCGAAAATAGAGGAGGGCGATATCGTCATGATCAACACCGGCTTCCATCACAAGTGGGCGGATACCGACGAGTATTTTGCCTACGGTTGCGGCATTTACCGCGATGGTGCCCAGTGGCTGGTTGATAAAAAAGTGAAACTGGTCGGCTACGGACACCAGGCCAACGACCATCCGATTGCCACCAAGTTGGTTGATCACGGCCTCGGACCGACCCAGCCGCATCTGATTGAGGAATACAAAGCCTTTACCGGCCGTGATGCTAAAGCCGATTTTCCCGATTGGGAAGCCGGGCATAAGACCCTCATGGTAAAAGGCGGCATTCCCGGTATCGAGAACATCGGCGGCGATCTCGACAAGGTTACCGGTAAAAGGTGTTTTTTTATGGCGCTCCCCTGGCGTTGGCCGGGTGGCGACGGTTGCGTGGTTCGCGTTCTGGCAATCGTCGATCCGGAGCAGAAATTCCGCTTTGAAACGGGCAAGTAGGACCTGGGATACTGGAAAAAAGGTAGTGAGGATGCCCGACCACCATCACTGTTACACTCTGTCTTAGAACGGTAAAGCTGCAAACCGGGAAACGATATTCGGTCGCTGACGTTGGAGACCAGTGTCAGGCTTCCAAGATGATAAGTTTAGGCCATAAAGCAATAGCGTAATTCATGCAAGAAACGTGTGGAAGTTCGAGGTCAGGGAATTCATGGTAACTGATGCCGTCACCACGCAGAATATTGCAGAGACTCCAGAGTTTTTGGACTATATTTTCGTTGTTCATATCCTCAACCCTTCATAGTTATTCGCACAACAGGACACTACTCTGTTTTTCCAACAGGCGGCCATCGGCCGGAATTCCGGAGCCATCATACCAATCCCCTTGATCATTCCCCAATACCATAAATTGCCCTCAGATTCCCAAACACCTCGTCCAGGCTTCTGCTTCTCAATTCCAGGTTTTTCAGGGGGCGGTCAGGCCGTTCTGGCAACTTGCGGGGTGCCGTTATCCATTGATCTATTGGGAATTTCCTGAGGCATAGGAATCCAACGGGTCTACATTCCACATATTTCAGTTTGAGCATCTTTCCCTTAATCTCTCCCGACCCTTCCCATCCAGCCCCTTCGCGTCTTCTGCATCGTCATATCCCGGCCCTGCCGGTGGTAATAGTTACAACGCCCCCAGCAGATACCAGTCCGGCACCCCCCAGACATTCCGGCGCAATTCAACGACCTCATCCCCCGGATAGGCCACCAACCCTACTTTGGCCGCATCCGGATGTTCCGCCATGAACGTCTCCACACTTCTGCCGTCTGCTGCGGTCACCCGTTCCGATGATTTGGCCTCAATGGGAAGAATGCCGTGCTCACTCGCCAGCAGAAAATCCACCTCCAGCCCGGCGGCGGTACGATAGAAATACAGCTCCGGCTCCACCGGCTGGAGCTGTTTCCACTTCAAGAGTTCGGCGCAAAGCCAGCTTTCGTAGGCAGCGCCGCGACTGATGGAAAGCTCCCCAACGATGGCCCTGTTCAACCCCACGTCCGGGAAGAAGAGTTTCGGACTTTTGACCAGCCGCTTGCTGATGTTTTCATGCCAGGGGGGGAGCAGAACGCACTGAAACGACATGGTCAGCAGTTCCAAATAGCGCTTGATGGTATTGACCGCCACTCCCAGATCCCGCGACACCTCACTGATGGAGAACAGATTGGCGGTGCGGCTGCATAACAGTTTCTGCGCCAGGGCAAAGGTATCGATGTTCGCCACCTGCCCCACATCGGCAATATCCCGCTCCAGATAGGTCTTGCGATAGTCCTTTAGCCAGTTCAGCCGCTCAGTTTCTCCAGTGCGCTGCCACACCGGTGGATAACCTCCCCATCGTTGATGTTCGTCCCGCACCCCGCGCAGGGAACGCAATTGCCCAGGCGAAACCAGGGGGAGCCGCCCGGCGTCCTGTGGCGAAAGCGCCTGCTCCTGCCATATTCGGGAGAGAAGCGGCGGTGCGCCGCCACCGGTCAGTTCAAAGAGGGAAAATGGGTACATCCGGCAGAGCGCCACTCGCCCGGCCAGGGTCTCGCGGATGTTCTTCATCATCAGCAATTGCGACGATCCGGTCAAAACAAAGCGTTTCCGCTCGTTGGCATGTTTTTTCCGTTCCCGGTCCACCACCAGCTTCAGCGGATCGAACAACTGCGGGATTTTCTGTACCTCGTCAAGCACCACCAGCGGTGTCGTGATGTTTTCTAGGATCTGCACAGCCGAGCGCCGAAAACGAAGTCGTTCGTCGGGATCATCGAAGGAGATGTAGGTAAACGCAAGGTCAAGCCGTTCGGGGAGCTGCATTTCGCAGAGCGTGGTCTTGCCGGTCTGGCGCGCACCGGTCAGAGCCACAACCTGCTCATGGTTCAGGCGGGTGATTATGGTGTCGGTTATTGATCGTTTGATGCTGTCCATGCCATATTTATATCAACGGCATTGCAAAAATGCGAGGCAATTTTGCAATGCCGTTGAGAGTAATGGGGGACGTACCCGACAAAAATGCCATCCAGGTTTTTTCTGATGGCGATGATACGGATCTGCCTTTTCCGTTGGTTTTCCATCTTCAAGATCTCGTCTATCTCTTTGACGATAACTAAGTCCGCTTCAACCTTGCACCATTCGTAATGGGCCTCGAGGGCGCTGTGAAAGTCATAGCGTTCTCGCTGGTCGATGGTAAATTCCATGGACCGGCAGATCAATTCGACAATGGTCTTTTTATCCAGTAGCCTATGTCTCATAGTTCAATGACCTGCCGGAATGAGCAAGTCCAGGGACAAGCGTTCGATTTGCGGTTTTTCTTTCTTGAGTGTGGCAAACAATTCCTGCCAATATCTTTTCCCCCTCGGCGCCAACAACCGCATCAACAAAATCATATTTGCTCATGATTGACTAACTTCACGCCTTCCACGCTTCTGGCCAATGCGTCGGGGAATAAAGGTTTACGCCGAAAATCGTAGACGGCAGGAGCGTGGATCAAAAGAATGTCGTAGTTTTGCATGGAAAATTGTGTTGTCAAAGAAAGGCGATAACTGGATCAAAAGCCGCCTGATGTGGCATGCATGCTCATCTAAGTGCCCAACATTTCGACAACAACAAAAAAATAAAATTGCTTGACATAATAATCATTGCATGTAATGTATCATACAATATATCGATGTTTTAGCCCTAGGTTTGCCTTTTGAGGATTACTTCAACTGAGTGGAAATTCATAATAAGGAGAGTCAAATCATGAAATATGGAATGGTGATTGATCTGACAAAGTGCAGCAGATGCCATGCCTGCGTCGCTGCTTGCAGAGTCGAGCACTTTCTGCCGCTTCGGGTGACATGGGTCAAGCTCATTGCCTATGAAACCGAGGATGCCGGGGTTGTAGATGTCTCTACCTTTCCGGTGCGCTGTAACCAATGCAAGGAGGCTCCTTGTGTCGATGTATGCCCGACCGGTGCCACCCAGCAACGACCGGACGGCATCGTCCAAATCGAGGCGAAAAAGTGTATCGGTTGTCGCTATTGTGTAATTGCCTGTCCTTATCAGAATCGCACCTTCTTATCTAAGGAATTGGATCCCGGATATTTCCCTGGGCATCCGAAAACCCGCTTTGAGGAAAAGGGTAAAAAGCTTTATCCGCATCAGCGGGGCACCACTATGAAGTGCAACTTTTGCATGGAAAGAATTGATTACGGAACGGCCCACAATCTCAAGCCCGGGATCGACCGGGATGCCACCCCCGCTTGCGTCAATACCTGTCAAGCTAGAGCATTGACTTTCGGAGACTTGGATGATCCCCGGAGCAATGTGTCCAAGTTGATCAGGGAAAGAAAGCCTTTGCAGCTTCAGCGTGAATTGGGAACTGACCCGTCAGTTTACTATATTGATGGAATAATTGGCGGTAAGGACAACAAGGCGCCGATAGAATCGCAAACAGGGAGCCATATTCAGCACTTAAGTTCAGTGGAAGCTCGGGCAAAGGAAATTTTTCCCGAGCTGAAACAGGGCAAATAGGAGGTAGGGCAATGGAAAAACATCGTCAATGGATAACAACCCATGAATGGATGGTGAAGCCGACAGCGCAGACCGAGTGGGTCGATGGTCAGGGTCTTCTGATCTGGCTGGCAGAGGTCTTTTCGGCTCTTGGCATGGGCTTGTATTTGGTTGCACTGTTTTTGAACAACTGGTGGGGGCAAGTGGCCGGATGGTTCATTATCGTCGGTCTGAAACTCCCCTTTCATTTCTTTTACCTTGGCAGGCCATGGCGGTTCTGGCGGGCTATTCCCCCTTTTACCAGTGCCTGGAAGACCTCGTGGCTTGCCCGGGGTATGTTCTTTACCATCATGTATTCCGGATTTGCGTTGGTACAACTGATCACCACCTACCAGCTGGAACATCACCTGGTAGGAGCGTCGTCCCTAGGTGCCGTCACCGCCCTCGACTGGGTTATGCGCCTTTTCGCCGGTTTTTTCATGTTCTTGACCGGAATCTACTGCGGCTTTGCCATGAGCTACTGCAAGTCCGTACCCTTTTGGAACACCGGCATGCTGCCTATCGTCTTCGTCATCATGGGGCTTGCCGATGGCTTAGGGCTGGTCATGGGTATTGGACTGATAACCGGGGGAGTTGACTTTCACGCCATCGAGGCCGCCAGCCGCATTTTTCTCCTTATCAACGCAATGCTCATTGCCACCTATCTGATCAATGCCTCATATCAGTCAATCACCGCCGAGTATTCGGTAAAACAGCTGATCGTCGGGCGGGTGGCTGTGGGTTTCTGGTTGGGTGTCGTCATCCTGGGGATCGTTGTCCCCGCGGTGATTTCGATTATCAGTTTGTATGCTGCCGAACTGTCGCCACCACTGTTGGTAATTGCCGTCATTTCCCACACCATCGGGGCATTTTCACTGAAGTACTGTGTGTTGAAGGTCGGTATTTACCGGCCCATACTGTCCAGAGTCCCCGTTTATTAACTTTGGGGATCTTATAAAGGAGGAACCAATGCCTGAAAGAAAGGTGGTTTATTCAACTTGCAAAAGCTGTCACGGTGGCTGCGGTGTCAAGGTTACCGTGGAAGACGGGGTGCCGGTGCATATCGAAGGCAACCCCGATACCCTGACCCGCGGGACCATGTGTTCCAAAGGTCTGTCCAGTATTCAACACATAGACAGTCCCTATCGGCTCAAGTACCCGATGAAACGGGTCGGTGCCAAAAAAGAGGGGAAATGGCAACGGATTTCCTGGGATGAAGCCCTGGATACCATCGCTGCCAAGGTCAAAGAAAGTCAGGAAAAATACGGCAAGGAGTCCATCTCCATCTCCCAGGGTACCGGTCGAGGCTACAATCGCTATATCCATCGTCTGGCCCGTTCTTTAGGGACTGCCAACGTCATCAGCCCCGGCTATGTGTGCCACAGCCCAAGGCTCGGCTTGTATGGTTTGGTCACCGGCTATGGCCGACTCTATTGTGATTATCACGGCTGGGGCGGCGAATTTCCGAAAACCCAGATCATGTGGGCCAAGCAGCTGGAGATCAGCAGCGCCGACTCGGAGATGTGCAACTGGTTCATTCAATCACTCGACCATTGCAAGAACCTGATCATCATTGACCCGCGGGCCAGCGCCTATGCAACACGCGCCACCCTGTGGCTGCAACCTCGCCCCGGTTCGGACTGCGCCCTGGCTATGGGGATGATGAATGTCATCGTCAACGAAGGCCTGTGGGATAAGGAGTTTGTCGAAAACTGGACCTATGGTTTTGAAGAACTCAAGGAAAGGATAAATGAGTGGACCCCGGAAAAAACCGAGGAAGTAACCTGGGTACCGAAAGAGAAGATCATTGCCGCTGCCCGGATGTTCGCTATCGATACCCCCGGCTGCATCCAGGTGGGAAGTTCTCTCGAAAGACAGGCCAACTGCGGCCATACCCTCCGGGCTATCACCTGTTTGATGGGCATGGCCGGCAACATCGAACGACCGGGCAGCATGGTCAGCTGGGTGTTGCCGGAAACCGGTTTGATTGAAGATTTTTTCCTGGAACTGCCTTTGACGCCGGAGATGCAAAGCAAAATCATCGGCATCGATAAGTTCAAGATGGGTGCTGCCCGGACCTGCAACCCGGACACCATGGTGAAGGCAATCCTCGACGGGAAAGCACCTGTTCATGTCTGGATCAGTATCGGCGGGCAGCAGATTGTCCATATGGCTAATACCAAAGAGGTGGTTGCGGCCATTGAAAAGATGGATTTCATGGTGCACGTCGATCTCTTTATGGGTCCCATGGCCCAGGCCTCGGACATGGTTTTGCCATCGGCGCATTGGCTTGAACTCGACGACGTATACGACATGCACCCGCGGTTTTTTATCGCCGCCCACAATAAGGTGGTGGAGCCGCCCGGTGAAGCCAAATCCGATGCCTGGATTTTCAACGAAATCGGCAAACGCACTGCCCCCGAGCACTGGTTCAAGGATGAAAAAGAATGCCTCGATTACCAGGTACGGAAGGGCATGGCAGGGAAAATGAAATGGAAAGATTTCAGCAAGAACCTGGTGAGCGGCTGTTGGGGCAAGGACCAGGTTTATTATAAATACAAAACCGACTATTGGCGTAAAGGCGGTGGTTTTCCAACCGCCACCGGCAAATTTGAATTCGTCTCCAAGCGTTTGGCGGAACTCGGCTACGATCCTCTGCCGGTCTATAGAGAGCCGGGCGAAAGTCCGTACCGAACCCCGGAACTGTATAAGGAATATCCGTTAATCATGAGCAGCGGTTTCCGCCAGCCCTTCTACTTCTTGGGACAGTATCGCAATATTCCCTGGCTGAGAAGCTTTATGGAATATCCCATGGCGCAGATGCATCCGGAAACTGCCGCCAAATACGGGGTTGCCGACGGCGACTGGATCTGGATCGAATCGCCGCGCGGCAAGATCCGGCAGAAGTGCCGGACCTTTCCCGGCATTCTTCGCGGCATGTTGATGGCCACCGCCAACTGGTTCTACCCTGAAGAAGGGCCCGAGGGATACCACGGGGTATTTATCTCCAATCCCAATGTGTTAACCAGTAACGACCATTTGGATCCCATGTACGGGTCTCCGGATTTGACCTGCCTGTTGTGCAAGGTGTGGAAATGTACGGAAGATGAACTTCAGGACAATGTCTTTAAAACTCAAGAATTTGGCTACGTGCAGCGAACGGTTGAAAAGTAGCCTGACAAAAAGCCCAAAAAACGACAAAGGAGGAGTTCAGTATGCCAAAAAAGGACAAACCCAAAGGCAACACGAAAATGGACAAAACCGTTGTGCGAGCGCTCGCTCTCGGCGGTCTGTTAGGTGGATGTGACCCAGCCTGCGTGGATGTGAAAGACGGGAAAATTGTTCGTGTCCGTCCCATGCATTTCGACTGGAAGTTTGATCGCAAATCCTTTAACCCCTGGAAGTTTGAAAGGGATGGTCATGTCCTGGAGTCAAATTTCAAAGGGATGCCGTCGCCATGGTCACTCTCCTACAAGAAGCGGACCTATTCGCCGAACCGCATCAAGTATCCCTTGAAGCGGGTCGATTGGGATCCCAAGGGAGAGCGCAACACCCAGAACCGTGGCAAGAGTAAATACGTGCGGATCAGCTGGGAAGAGGCCACCAATCTTATTTCCTCCGAAATCAAGCGCATCATCAAGACCTACGGACCTCTGGCGATCCTCGCCCAGGGCGACGGTCACGGCGAGTGCAAGACCATCAATACGCCGCACGGGCACCAGGCGCGCTTACTGGAAATGCTCGGCGGTTTCACCCAGCAGGTTCGTAACCCCGACAGCTGGGAAGGTTTTTACTGGGGATCGAAGCATGTCTGGGGCCAAGGCATTGTCGGCATGATGGATCCTTCCGACAACTGCGTCAAGGATATGACCGAAAATTGCGAATTGGTCCTCTTCTGGGGCTGTGATCCGGAGACCACCCCCTGGGGGTTTGTCGGCCAATTCGCCAGCCGCTTGTGCTATTTCTGGACTAAGTGTGGAATCAAGCAGGTGTATATCTGCCCGGACCTGAATTACGGTGCAGCAGTGCATGCCGACAAATGGATTCCGGTACTGCCCAATACCGATGCGGCCTTGCAGTTGGCCATTATCTATATCTGGCTGAAGGAAGGCACCTACAAGAAGGAGTACGTCAAAACCCACACCCTCGGTATGGATAAGGTCGAAGCCTATGTCATGGGTGAAGAGGACGGCGTGCCCAAAACACCGGCCTGGGCCTCGAAAAAGTGCGGTGTTCCGGCCTGGACTATCAAGGCCCTTGCCCGCGATTTTGCGGCGAAAACGACCTCAATTGCCCATTACTTCGGCGGCTCCATGTTCCGAGGACCCTACTCGCATGAGCCGGCCCGCCTGGAGTGCATTTTGCTTGGCATGCAGGGCCTTGGAGGACCGGGTGTGCATCAGACCCAGATCACCTATGGCGGTATGCCCCGCGCGCAGTTGCTGAAGAGCACCCGTTTCTTCAACCCCTCCTTGCCGGAACGGCTGACCAAGCCGACGCTTACCACCATCCGCGCCTGGGGCAAGCAGCTTATTCCCAAGACCATGATTCATAAGGCGATTTTGGATCCGCCACTCAAATTCTGGGGCAACGGCGGCATTGAAGAAATGGTGGAAGATCAGTTCGTCGAATACAATTATCCCATCGCCAAAAAAGACGGCGGCACCGAAATTCACATGATGTGGACTGATACCCCGTGCCGCATTACCTGCTGGAACTGCGGCAATGAGACCATTATCGCTGAGCGTAATCCGAAAATCGAGTTCATCCTCGCCCAACACCCCTGGCTGGAAAATGATTGTATTTATGCCGATATCATCCTGCCGACCAACACCAATATGGAAGTTGATGATATCGTCACCAACACCCGCCAGGGTACCCAGCATCACAGCGTCATCCTGCTTGATAAAGCTATCGAACCGGTTGGCGAATCAAAGAGCGATTACGAGGCAGTGTTGGAGGTCGCCAAGAAATTAGGCAAAGGCGATCAATTCAGCGAGGGCAAAACGGTTCGCGATCTGCAGAAAGAGGTCTTTAACAACATGGGCCTCGAAAAGCTCATTAAATGGGAGGAATTTGTCGAGAAACAATATGTTGTTCTTCCTACGGCAGAAGACTGGGAGGACGACGTGGTTGCCCTGCGGCCATTCTACGACGATCCGGTGAAAAACCCTCTGCCGACACCTTCCGGTTTGCTTGAGTTTTACTCGGAGCGTATCGCCAAGAATTTTCCCGATGACCAAGAACGACCGCCTATCCCCAAGTGGGTCGAAAAGAGCGCCATGCATGACGAGCGTCAGTCCAGTTGGCGTGCCAATGCCTTCCCCTTGTTGCTGATGTCCAACCACGGTCGCTGGCGCGTCCACTCCCAGGCGGATGATATCAGCTGGAGCCGCGAAGTTGCTACCTGCAAAGTTAAAGGCTGGGACGGCTATATGTATGAGCCGGTATGGATCCATCCTTCCGAGGCTGAAAAGCGCGGCATAAAAATGGGCGATATCGTCCAAGTGCACAATGAGCGGGGTATCGTGTTGTGCGGTGCCCGAGTATGGGAACGGGTAATGCCCGGCGTTGCCTATGTTGACCACGGTGCCAGACATGATCCGATTATTCCGGGAAAAGTTGATCGGGGCGGTGCCATCAATACTATCTCCGGCGACGGGATTACTTCCAAGCGCTGCGTAGGACAAGCTACCAGCGGTTATTTGGTGGAGGTCAGTCTGGTTACCGGCGACATGATGGATACATGGAAGAGGGAAAATCCCGAAGCCTTTGAGCGTGAATATGATCCGGCGTCGGGCTTACGGTTTGACGCCTGGGTAGAGAAAGGAGGCAAATAATGAAAAACTTTTACATCGATTTATCGATATGCAACGGCTGCTACTGCTGTCAGATTGCCTGCAAAGATGAACATGTCGGCAACGATTGGACCCCTTATGCCAAGCCCCAGCCGGACACCGGCCAGTTCTGGCTCGGTCTTACCGAACTGGTACGTGGCCAGGTACCGAAAGTCAAGATTACATACATTCCCAAAATGTGCCACCACTGCGACGATGCACCGTGCATCGCCGATTGCGCCGTAGGGGCAATTACCAAGCGCGCAGACGGACTGGTCATCATCGAACCGGAAAAATGCACCGGTTGTCAACTGTGCGCATCCGCCTGTCCGCATGAGGCGATTTTCTTTAATGAGGGCCTCAACATTGCCCAAAAGTGTACCGGTTGTGCCCATTTGCTCGACAATGAGGCTGAGTGGGAAGTACCGCGTTGTGTCGATAACTGCCCCACCGGTGCTCTACTCTTTGGCGAAGAAAAGGATTTTAAAAAGTTCATTGCCGAAGCCGAGTTTTTAAATCCTTCGGCAGGAACGAAGTCGCGGGTGTATTACAAGCATTTGCCCAAGAAGTTCGTGGCCGGTACCGTCTATGACCCCAAAGAAGAAGAAGTTATCATTGGTGCTAAGTGTACTCTCAAAGATGCACAATCGAAAGAGGCTTTCACCGCGGAAACCGATGTGTACGGCGACTTTTGGTTCAATGGCTTGAAAGACAATCGTACCTACAATCTTACCATTAAAAAGGGTAAGGCGACCAAGACCATCGATGGCATTTTCACCGATAAGGATCTCTGTCTCGGAGATATTCCGGTCGAACTGTAGTTGCCGGTCTTGATAACAAAAGAGGAGACAAGAGCCCTTCTGCCGTGTTGGCGGAAGGGCTCTTTCTTGGTGTCTCTTTGACAACGGCCGAGCCGCTCAGGATGCTGTGGTAAGATAGACTTCGAGGAGCTGGTTGCCGATCATCTTCGCCAATTGTTCATATAAAATCGCCTTATTTACCGGTGAGGATTCGAGAAGTTTAAGAAATGGATCACTTTCGATCTTCAGCAATTCCGAATCGATATTGCAAGTGGCGGATGCCGCGAATTCCTTGCGGTGGATCAGTGCCGACCAACCGAAAAGCTCGCCAGCTTTCTTGGCGGTATACCACTTGCCTTTGCCGCGTTCCATGGTAACGCTGCCTTTCAGCAGGATGTAGAAAAAGTTGGCCGGATCCCCAACCTTAAAAAGTTTGTCGCCGGCCTTGCTCGATATGGTAAGGGTCAGATCGATCACTTGTTTCATGAATTCGATATCCATGCCTCTGAATAAATCCCCTTGTCTGAGTTGCATATTCTCTCCTCTATATCTGTCATGAAATTATTAGCTTGGTAATGTGCCTGGTTAAATAAGAAGAGCAAGAAGCAGGCCAGAGAGCATATTGTTAAAAATCAATATGTTACCTACATCTTGAAAAACGAATACGAAATATGGTAATATATTATACGAAATCAGGTAAATTCAAAATATAATTCCCAAATATCGTAAAAGATGGGAACATGGTCGGCCATGGATGAAAACATCTTTTTTAAACAAGCCACTCTCTTGATCTGCAGCAGCCTGGAAATAGAAATAGCTCTATGGCGCTGCCGACAATTTATTGCCGAATATCTTCCGGCTGATGAGATCTACTTGAACATCTACAAGCCGTCGGAAAGGGCGCTTCGCTATATTGCGCGGGCGGATAGGCACGGCGGTGTTAAACTTGATAAAACTATCAAACTTCCGGCGCAGTTAAGTCAATCGATCGAGAACGGCGAGAGGCTCAAGGATTATCTGCTCATCGGTGATCCGGAACAGGATCCGATGGGTCGCATTCTCTGCAGGGAATTTGGTTTTGCCGACACCTCTCTGGTGGCTCTCAGGCTCATCATTGATGGACACCGGCTCGGAGTGATGGATGTTTTTGCCAAAGGCAAGAACCGTTTGACGGAGGAGCATGCCGGCCTTATCCGCTTACTCAGGGAGCCTCTGGCCATAGCCATGGCCAATGCCTTAAAGCATCAGCAGGTAGTCGAGTTAAAAGAGCAGCTGCTTTCCGACAATCGTTTTTTTAACCGCGAGTTGATCGCGCGCGCCGGGGATGAGGTGGTGGGGGCCGGAGGCGGGCTGCTAAAGGTGATGGAAAGCGTTGCCCAGGTGGCTCCGCTTAAAAACACGGTTCTTCTTATCGGTGAAACCGGTACCGGCAAGGAAGTGATCGCCAATGCCATTCACCGCAGTTCCCCGCGGTGCAACGAGCCCTTGATCAAGGTGAACTGCGGGGCTATTCCGGAAAATTTGATCGACAGCGAGCTTTTTGGTCATGAAAAGGGCGCCTTCACCGGGGCCTTCGAGCAGAAAAGAGGTCGTTTCGAGAGGGCCAACAAGGGAACCATTTTTCTCGATGAAATCGGTGAATTGCCGCTGTGGGCGCAAGTCAGGCTGTTGCGAGTTCTGCAAACCCGTGAGGTCGAACGCGTCGGCGGATCGTCTCCTATCCGGCTGGATGTCCGGGTGATCGCCGCCACCCATCGAGATTTGTATCAGATGGTGCGGGCCGGCGAATTTCGCGATGACCTTTGGTTCCGCATTAATGCCTTTCCTATCCACATTCCGCCGCTACGCCAGCGGAAGATGGACATCCCGTCTCTGGTTGATCACTTTTTGGCAAAAAAGGCCAAAGAACTCGGTATCCCTGCAGTGCCGTCGCCGGATCCGTTCACCCTTGATCGGCTCACCAATCATTTATGGCAGGGCAATGTTCGAGAACTGGAAAATGCCGTGGAAAGAGCCCTGATCAAACACCGCCAGGGACCGCTTGTGTTTCAGTGGCATAAAGAGGATCCTGGAGAAGTTTGCTCGCTCGTTCCGGAAAAAGAAGAGCAGCAGCAGGTGCCACTTGACGAGGTTATCCGTCACCACATTGTCCAAACCCTCGCCGCCACAAAGGGGCGAATCAACGGTGTCAACGGGGCGGCAGTGCGACTGAGTGTCCATCCGAACACCCTGCGCAGCAGGATGGAAAAATTACAAATTCCGTTTGGACGTCAAAAGTGAAGAAGTAGTTCGGCTTTACCCATAAGTAATTGGGTAAAGCGCTATAAATGCCGCACGTTTTTTGTGAAGCCGGGGGTTTTAGGTTTTTTCCTTGACCTTTTTTGCCACATTCCGCCGTCCATGCCCACATTTTAATTTGCAAACCGAACAGTTACCCAGGCATTGGTTGCCGTCTCCGCACATAAAACCGCAGTTGCCGCAGCCGTGATGCGGCGCTATGCCTTTGCCGCTGATGCGAAAGCCAAAACCATCGGAGTCCACTTTGATAGGCTGAGCATTTTTGACCAACACTTTATTTATAATATACTGAAAACCATCTATCGTGAAAATTGCGTCGGTTTTTTTGGGCTTTTCCAGAGCCACGCCAAAACTCCGAATACCGCAACCGCCAAGCTTGACAAACAGACGAATAGCCGACTTTTCTTTGTTTTTAAAATGTTCAGCCAACAACTGAGTGGCCTTTGCCGTAACCTCTATAATATTTGTCTCCATGCAAAACGCCTCCAATAACAACCGTCGAGAAATTAAGCATCAACCAACTTTTCGATATTTCGACTGGTGGCAAGAGAACCAGGTCGGTCGTAAAGAATCAAAAAAATCAACAGCATGAAAAAGAGAGTAAGCTGCAGGCCTACAAGAAAGGTGCTGGCCTCTATCTGCTCATGCAGATTTTTGATAGCCATTTCAGCCTGCAAACGCTGTTGATGGGCGATAAAATATTGGTCCTTATCAGCTTTGTTTGCAGAATAGGCGGTGAAACTGTTGTCCGCGGCTTTATAGGGAAGGGATATCCCGTGTCTGGTATAGAGAATTTGAGCTGCCATCTCTCTTTCCTGGACACTATCTCCGAATAGAAGCACCTCGGCGAGTTCCGGATCGATACCCTTGCCCGCATCTCGGTCAAGTGTCTCGATGATTTCATGGTTCCTGATCGAAGCGTAAAGAGGCATCCCGATATTAAAGAGAAAAATCCCAATAAAGATCAAAGAATAGCCTCTTTTTTCAGCCTTCTGCAAAATCCAGAAACTGACGGTGAGGAAAACGGAGAGGAGAACGACAAGCGGAAATTTAACCAATGGTTGCAGGATAAAATCACGCGCCTGCAGGTATCCGACTATCAGCATAAGCCACATGATAAGAGTTATCTGTGCGATATATTTCAAAATGTTTCCCGTCCTTCGTTGTTAAAAACTTGGATAATATGGTTGCAGTCGATATACCAAGAGGCAATTCCCATAGTTCTCCGTTACCAGATACTATAAATACCTTTTAATCCGTTATAATACTTGTTTTTTATGATGATATGGCTATATGTTTTTCGAGGGGATTTGCTGGAGAGCTTCGTACTATGCATATTTCAAAGGAATAGTATATGGCAAAAGAAAAAACAGGCTGGGACGAAATTCCATCCCTTCAGGGTTTGGAAGTGGACTGGAAGTATGAACCGGAAAACCCGCTCGGCAAAAGAGCCTGGTTGAGAATTGCCGACAACGAATTGTATGCCATCCTTGGTGTGAAAAGTATACCGGTAAAGGTGGTTTCAAAAAATTTTGAGGAAACCGGATACTTACTGGATATCGCCCAGGGTGGTGTTGCTGTTTTTCTGAAAACGAAGCTGGTAGTCGGACAATTGCTGAAGATTGGCTTTTTTCTCGGCAAACAGAAGGTGATTTCCCGGGCGATAATAAGAAATATTACAAGTCTGGAAGGCAGATTCAGAACGGGGATCGAATTTGTCGAATTAGATAAGGAAGTAGAAAGTTACATAGCCGGGATTATCTCTTCAAAGGTTTTCCAGCAGCCCTTATAAGGCTTGCCGCTGTCGGGGAGGGTCGAGGGTGAAAAGACGGAGCGTAAGGAGAAAGGGATGAACAGGAGGCAATTCGTACGGGACGTCCTGCTCTGGTCGGCCGGCTTGAGCCTTGGTGTGCCGTGCTTTGAAGGCGCCGGTATTTCTGCCGCCTCGGCACCCCCGCAACTTGGGGTGGCAAGTGGCAAGGACTACCGGCTGTTGGTTGCAAAAGCTGTTGAGGCCATCGGCGGGATTAAAGCATTTGTTAAGAACGGTGACAAGGTCGTCATCAAACCGAATATGGGTTGGGACAGGACCCCGGAACTTGGGGCCAATACCCACCCTCTGGTGGTTCGAGCCATAGCCGAACTGGCACTTGATGCCGGGGCGGCAGTGGTGCAGGTCTTTGATCATACCTGCAACGAAAAACGGCGATGTTATGCCAGCAGCGGTATTATCGACGAACTGGAGAAGATCGGCGACAAGCGAATTCATTGGGAGCATATTGATCCGCGAAAATTCGTGCCCGTTGATATAGCTAACGGCAAGTCACTGAAACGCTGGGAAATTTACCAGGATGCGCTGACCGCCGACTGTTATATCAACGTGCCGATAGCCAAGCACCATGGTCTCAGCCGTTTGTCGCTCGGCTTGAAAAATGTCATGGGTGTTCTCGGTGGCAATCGTGGCCAACTGCATCAGAACCTCGGGCAGGATCTCGCCGATCTGGCGACGGTGATAAGGCCGCGGTTGACCGTTATAGACGCAACACGGATGCTCCTTCGCAATGGGCCGCAGGGCGGCCGGGTCGAGGATGTCAAGGTCGCCGACATGGTAATTGCCGGCGCCGACCCCGTTGCCGTCGATGCCTATGCCACCACCCTCTTCGGTCTGCAGCCGGAGGCAATAGACAGCACGGTTGCCGCCTATAAAATGGGGCTAGGTGAGATCGATGTGCAACGTATGCAGGTCCTGACAGTGCAGGTATGAGAAAAGGGGAAAACGGCAGATCAAAGAGCGGATCGCATTACCGGAAATGGATTTTTCTGCGTCGCTTCAGCCAAATGGTATTTCTCATCCTGTTTTTCGTATTATTTTTAAAGACCGACTATAACGGTACCGATCATCTTGATGCTGCCGTTAACCTCCTGTTTCGTCTTGATCCGTTTGTTGCCGCCTGCGTAATGTTGGGAGTGAAATCTTTTATCATTCTCCTCTTACCTGCACTTGCGGTGTTGTTGCTTACGGCTATCTTTGGCAGGGGATTTTGCGGCTGGTTCTGCCCCATGGGCACTCTTCTTGATCTGACGAGTAAAATAACGCCGGCAAAAGACCGGAAAAATCACACCTATTATCCCAATCTTCCCCTGATTATTCTGGTTTTTGCTCTTTTTGCCTCGGCATGCGGCTTTGCCATAGCCGGTTTCGTCGATCCGTTCTCTCTTCTGGTGCGCGGTATGGCCCAGGCATTCTATCCGCTATTGAACAGACTGACAGTCGGATTTTTCACCTTCACCTACCAAGAGCTTCCCGCGGTCGTCAACCAAGTCACCGAACCGGTGTACGGGGTGCTCCAAGCCTTCATTCTTCCCTCGGGACAAAAATACTTTCATCTTGCCACCCTTTCCTTGTTGATGCTCGTGGCGATCTTCCTTTTGGAAGGGCTGCAACGCCGCTTCTTTTGCCGCAATATCTGTCCGCTTGGGGCGCTGCTCGGAACCATCGGCCGCAAAGCGCTGGTCACCGGCAAGGGCGGCAACAGCGAGTGCGGTGCATGCCGCCTCTGCTGCAGCAAATGCCGTATGGGGGCCATAGATGCAGAGCGGAAAATTGCCATGGCGAATTGCAATCTTTGTTTTGAGTGTATGCAAAAATGCCCCAGGCAGATCATCGATTTTGCGGTTGTGGCTCCCTGGTCGACAAATTCCTCCACCTCTCTGTCGCGGCGACATTTTGTCGGAGCGGCCCTGGTAGGGGTTTTGCTGCCCTCGGTGAAGGGGGTTGAGATGCTGGCCAAAAATCCCGATCCTACCTTGATTCGCCCGCCCGGTGCCCGGGCGGAAAAGGAATTTCTTGCTCGGTGTGTACGTTGTGCCGAATGTATTCAGGTCTGCCTCGGGAATGCCCTGCAACCGGCTTTTCTCCAGGTCGGGTTCGATGGCATGTTCAGTCCGGTAATTGCGGCGCGGAGCGGCTATTGCGAATTTAACTGTACCCTGTGCGGCCAGGTCTGCCCCACCGGGGCGATCCGGGAATTAACGCTTTCGGAAAAGCATCGCTTAAAAATTGGTCATGCCTGGTTTGATAAAAATATCTGCCTCCCTTATGCCAAAGGGGTACCTTGCATGGTGTGCGAGGAGCATTGTCCGACCCCGGATAAGGCTATTCGTTTCAAGGAGATCGAGGTTATCAACCATGTCGGAGTGACAGTCAGGGTGCAACAACCGTATATCGTCGATGAATTGTGCATTGGCTGCGGTATTTGCGAGAATAAATGTCCCCTGCCCGGCAAGGCGGCGGTTTACATAACGAGTGCCGGTGAAGACCGCCATCCGAACGCATTCCTGCCGTCTGCCGGGGAAACACCTTACGGTGGGTAAATCGTTGCAGGTATAAATGCAGGAGCAGGCAGTGAAGCTAAAGAAATATCTCGAAAGAGTTACGGTCGGTTCGGAACTAGTGATGGCATGCAATCCGTCATGCCCGGAGTGTCGTCAGCCGGCAGGGGAGATGCACGCCTTTGGTTGTGGTTGCGAGGAATGCCCGGGATGTCGAAAAATCCTCATCGGTTGCCATTGCAATTGCCTGTCTCCCGCAGACTCGGCAAAAATCATCAAAGCCCTGCACGATCAATTCACCGACGTGACAGATGCAGCCGAGGTGGTGACGGCGGCAGGCGACGAGCCTGGCCTGGATGCATCGTATCTTATCCATGCAGCTATGCAATATTTGTACGAGAATGTGGCTGAAGCACTCAGGGCCGATCTGAATCGCGGCTTTCAGGAAAGTCATCCCGATCTGGTACCCCTGCTGCAGGATGAAACCGGCCATGGCTATTATACGGCGGAACAGCTGTCGGTGGCTTTACAGATACCGTTGATCGAGGTGCATGAAAAAATAGATGCCATGGTTGCTGCCGGCCAAGGCATCCGCTTTGGCAACCATCGACTACAGAAGGTCAATTAGCCGTGGATTGTTGCTAACGTATAGAAATTAGCAGTGGGAACCTGGAGGTTCGGTAACAATGTCAAGAGATCAAGGACACAAAGGCAAGGTAGTGTCGGCAGATGAAGCGATTGCAACCATTAAAAATGGCAACCGAATCTTTATCGGATCAGGCTGCGGGGAACCGCAACATCTCATCCATACGCTGGCAAACAACCGCAACATCAATGATATCATTATCTTCCAGATGTTGGCCCATACCCTTGCCGATTATCTCAACGAGGAGGACTTCCGCCGGCGCTTTTCCGTAAAACTCTTTTTTGTACCTATCAAAATGCAACAGGCGGCGTTTGAAGGGAAGGTCGACTATATTCCAACCTATCTTTCCCAGTTGCCGCAGCTTTTCAGAACCAGACAGATTGTTATAGATACAGTGCTTATCCAGATAAGTCCCCCGGATTGCTTTGGCATTGCCAGCCTGGGGGTTTCCGTTGATGTTACCCTGGAGGCCGTAAAAAATGCCAAGACAGTCATTGCCCAAATCAACCCGAGGATGCCCAGAACCCATGGTGATGGCTTTCTCCATGTAAGCGATATCGACTACCTGATTCCTTTTGAAGAGGAATTGATCTTTATGGATCAGGAGCCCGTCGAAAAAGAAGCTGCCGGCCGCATTGCCCAGTATGTCAAAGAGCTTGTCGATGACGGCAGTACCTTACAGGTGGGTTACGGGCATATGCCATACGCTTTGCTGCAGTATTTCGATAATAAAAACGACCTGGGGATTCATACCCACATGATTTCCGATGCCTTCATTCCCCTGATCAAGGCGGGCATTATCACCAACAAATTTAAAAACTTCATGACCGACCGGGCCGTGGCAACCTTCTGCATGGGCTCGAGAATTGCCTATGACTATATAGACAACAATATCCAGTTCTATTTCGGTACGGCCGACTGGGTGAACACACCGGGCATAATCGGTAAAAATGACAATTTCATCTCGATCAGTTCCGCACTGGAAGTCGATCTGACCGGCCAGGTATGTTCCGATTCGGTTGGTCGGCAATTCTTCAGCGGAACCGGCGACCAAGCCAATTTTATTCGTGGTGCAACTCTGTCGAAGGGGGGATTGTCAATCATCGCTCTGCCGTCAACAGCCAAAAACGGCCAGGTTTCCCGTATAGTTGCCAACCTCAGTGCCGGTGCCGGGGTGGCTACTCTGAGGGCCGATGTCAACTTTGTCGTAACCGAGTTCGGGATTGCCCAACTGAAAGGAAAAAGCGTCAGCCAGCGGGTCATCGAGCTTTGCCAGATCGCCCATCCGGATTTCCGCGCGAGCCTGATCGAAGCCGCCAAGAAAAATCATTACATTTTCAAGGATCAACTGCCGCCACTCGCCGAAGATCTGATTTTCATCGAGAAATACAAGAGCCGGACAACTCTGAAAAACGGTAAGACCCTGTCGGCTCGGCCGCTTCTGCCATCCGATGAGATAGGTTACCGTAATTTCTTTTATTCCTTAACAAAAGAAACAATTTTCATGCGATTCTTCCATTCCATCACCATCTTTTCGAGAGAGATGGCGCAGGAGCATTGGGCGAACATGGATTATCGCAAAAATATATCGCTGATCGGCACCGTTAAAAACAAAGGCAATAAAGAGATGATCGCCATTGCCACCTATGCAGAAATTGATGAAAAATGGGCGGAAGTGGCCTTCGTGGTTCGGGAAGATTTTCAGGGTCAGGGCGTTGCCGGGTATCTTTGTAAGGAACTGGAAAAAGTTGCTTCGGCCAACGGGTTTGAGGGATTTTTTGCGACCACCTTGCCGGAAAACAGATCGATGATCAATCTCTGCAAAAAACTTTATCCCGATATTAAAATAACCACCAACGCCGGCGAGGTAGATATCTGGATGAAATTTACAAATGACAATTCCTGAGCAATTCGGACCGTTAAATATGCAGACAAAAAAGATCAAGAGCATCGCCATTGTCGGTGCCGGGGCCATGGGGGCGGCATATGCCACGATGTTTTCCAATGCCGGCAGTTTTTCGCTGTATTTTCTTGCTTCCGGGGAACGATACCGGAGGTTGAAAAAGAGACCCTTAACAGTCAACGGCAGACCCTATAGTATTGACGCTATGAAGCCGGAAGAAGTCGAGAAACCGGTAGACCTTGTCCTTGTTGCCCTGAAACACCACCATCTCCCTGAAGCCCTGCAAGAAATCAAAACAGTGGTTGGTGCTGAGACGATTATCCTGTCGGTGATGAACGGCCTTGAAAGCGAACAGATAATCGGCTCGGTTTGCGGGATGGACAAGATGGTGTATGCCATTGCCGTCGGTATTGACGCCGTGCGGGAGAAAGACCATTTTTCCTTTGCCAGACCCGGCAAGATAATCTTTGGGGAAGGGCCGCAAAAAGACGAGGGTGGCCGGGTGGCCCGCCTGCAAGAGGCATTGACCCGGGCCTCGATTCCGCATGAGATGCCCGCCGATATTCAGCGCGTCATGTGGTGGAAATTCATGATTAATGTCGGAATCAACCAGGCTTCGGCGGTGTTGCGTGCACCCTATGGTGTCTTCCAGTCTTCAGCCGATGCTCTGGCCCTGATGCAGCTGTTGATGCAGGAGGTCGTTATCCTGGCCGGAAAAGTCTCCGTTGATTTGCACCGAAAAGATATGGAGGAATGGCTCTCCGTCCTCTCGACCCTAGCACCCGAAGGTAAGACCTCCATGCTTCAGGATATTGAAGCAAGAAGAAAAACCGAGGTGGAGATTTTTGCCGGCAGGGTTGTGTCGATGGGGATCGAGCATGGCGTCGCAACCCCTGTCAACCAGACCATTCTGCACATTATCAAGGTGATGGAAAAGCGGAATTAAAGGAACGCAAGGCCGGTATGTTAAGAATCTCGGCAAACTTTTTCTTCTCCCTGGCGGGAGAGAAAAACCTTTTTGTATTGTTCAACGCGAAAATCAAAGGTTGAAAAAGCAGGGTTTTCTTGCTTACGAAGTTTATACAGTCGGCTGCTGCCGATAGCCCGGTTGGCGGCATTGGAGGGAGAGGTGAGGGAAATGGTGGTGATCTCTCTCTCGCCATGGAAAAAGCTATGCACCCGAGGGGGTTCGTGGCTGATGCTCCGCAGTTTCATCCCATGACTTTGCAGTTGCCTGCGAAACAGATACTCTGGGCCGTTCTTGCTATTTCCCCCGGTAAAGATCAAGGTATCGATGGTGGGATGCAAGGTAATCTGGGCAAGGATATCACGTAATCGGATATCCTTCATCCCCAGGTCGGAGGCATCAATCTTGTCCCGACAACAGGACTCGACAATATCACAGATGCCGATTTTTTCGCGGCACAGAAAAGCCTGGCGCTGCCTAACCGCTTCTTCAGAATTGTCGTAGCGTAAAGAGAGGCTAAAAATTTTATCCAGTATCGGCCACAATAGGCCGTCGCAGCTTCCGTAACAGAAATCGACATCTTTTTCCCTGAGTTCTCCGAGCGAGAAACGCGGTGGCGGCAGGGTCCCGATGATGATCTTGCGGGCTCCTTCGGGGATGAAGATCCGGTAAGGGTGACAATGAAAAAAAATGGCTCTCTTCTCAAGTGTAGGCCGGTAACCGGCTATTTTTTTGTTGCGGTACCGGAAAACATCTCGGCAAGACTGTTGTCGATGACATAGCTACAGATTTCCTTTGCGCCCTGTCTCGAATAGCGGTGCTTTTTCTGAAGATTGTCGATCATAAAACTAATATCACTTTGAATTTTCTTGTCGTAGGTTCTGAACTGATCAAGATCAAAATCCTTTACCGCACGCCTGAAATTTTCATTCTTGAGGAACGGCTCAAGCACCTTTTCCTTGAGATTAAAGGTACATCTCTCATAAAGATGGAGATAGAGAGCGGTCTCGGTAATGGGCAATCCATCGCGTAGCATCTCCTGGGGCAAGGCTGTGGTGGTGTATGACTTCTGCACGCTGCTGCGAAAAGCCGCGGCGTTTCTCTGCTCAATCTGTAGACGGGATTCCAGCCTTCGGAAGAAATCTTCCGTGATTTCGAGGCGTTCACCGGTAAACTCGCAGTTTTCCACCGATCCGAGCTCAAAATTGACGGCAAAGATATAATTGATGATCTCCCGCGAGATCTGCTCCTCGTTATAATAGTACAGCGACTCCTTGACCTGTTGGAGAACAGTAAAGTTATACATTCTCAGGAGGGATTCGAGAAAGCCCATGGGGAGAATGTTACGATCTTCTTTGCAGTATTTGCGGAAAAATTTACCAAGCATGGACATATCGATAAGCTTATCTTCCCGAACATAGGTTGAATAAAATTCGTTGAAAAGCTTGATCGAATCTCGGCCGGAAAGCCCTTTCCACCCGTCTTTCTCCGATTCGGAAATGATACTCTGCCGCCTCTTGGCCGTGAAGTTGGCCACATCTTCTTCTTTCAGCCACTCGGGAATGTAGCCGGTAAAAATCTCCATCTTAAGAAGTTGCAGGTTGGTGTCACAATACATCTCGTACTTTTCCGGCTTGCTGATCCATTCCTCCATAGCCTCCGACTTGGTTCTCAGTCTGGTGGCAATAATCACCCTGGCGAAGTTATGGAGAACCCGGGGAAGGAAATTTTCGTCGATATGTTTGCCGAAGTTTTCTCGGTAAATATCAACTTCAGTTTGCAAATCAAGAACATAGGGGATATTGATATATTCAACCCGATCGCTGAAGGCCTGCAGATCATCGAGCAGTTTTTTATCCTCGGGATTCATCAGGGCAAAGAGCAGGGAATTTACCCTTTCTTCAATATCCTCAACCTTGTGTACCCCGTCGCTGATGATATTATGCAGTTCCATCAGCCTCTCGGTGTTGTGCGACTTGATATCCATCAGGGCATAAATGCCATTATTGGTCTTGGCATAACGGGAATAGATATAGCTGACATGTTTGCTGCCGGCGAGCATGGCGTCGAGCTTTTTCTGCAGGACCTCGTTGGTGAGGACAGTCTGGCGCAGCGGTTTATCGCCGGGATTAAAAACCGAAACACCTTCACCCAGACGCCGATTGTAGACAAAAGGACGGGCGAAGACGGATTCCAGTACCTTATAGGGATCGTGGTGTTTTTTCAGCAGTTCGTGGTAAAGGGAAACACAGATAGTGCAAGGTTCTTCAAGAAAGATCCACTCATATTTCTTTTCGGTGAACAACTGCCATTTGAACTCATCATTTTCAAAAAGGTCGTCAAAGAATTGCCGACGCACCTCTTTAGGAATGAGGAGGAGAGGATTGTCGTGGCTCGGACAAGGGACATCGAAGTAGCCCCCCAGATCGGTATCGGAGTTGCAAGCACATTTCATTTCCGATGCCAGTTCTGTTTTGCCCTCGTTTTCCAGGACCCAGGCCAGCTTTTCGGTAAGCGAATTGAGGCTGTGCACCCCTCCTACCAGATGGTCCTGTTTCAGCCGCCAAACCACTTCGTATCTGCATCCTTCCGGGGAGTTGGCATATTCTTCGAATTTGCGTAGCAGGTTGTTGAGAAAGGTTGACTTGCCGCTGCCGTGCGGACCGTCGAAGATGTAAATCTTGTTCTGTTTTGCCCCGACCTTGAAACTGTCGGTATGTCGCATCAAACGATTGGCAAAAAGGCGATCGGCAAAAAACGCCCTGTCGGCCCCGTCGACAAACAGCTTTGAACAGTCATATTTCATGAAGCCGATGGACTCTGGGTCGTCACCGTATTCGTCGATGCCATCACACACGAGGGAATCGACCATATCGGAATACACCTGGTAGACGTTGCGGATAACCCGTTGCGGATAGGCAATAACCTCATGGAGGAACTCGTTGAAGGAGAGAATCGGCGACTGGCTCAACTGTCCCCGGCAATTCTCAAGACTTCCCATGGCTTTTCTTAAATCGCGCATGCACTCACCTTCCTCATATGTTGATCAAACCTGCACCCTGGTCATTTTTTTGTCTTTCATGGTATAGCGAATTCGTCGCCATTTAATTTCCCGGGGTGGCTGTTCTTCTTTGTCGGTTTGATTCGGGTCCTTTTTCACCGGCTCGGGCTCGGAGGTGTAGAGACAGGCCTTTCCTCCCCATAAGAATTCGATACCCATAAGAGCGCCTTCGATATAATCACGGTAGAGAGGTTTGCCTTCAAAGACATGATTTATTACCAGTGCATTATCATCGTCGATAGTAACGGTAATGGATGGCGGATGGTAAAGGGAATCGGCGACCATTGCTTTATATTGCTCGGCTTTACGGGATCTTACATAGTATTCCCAGGTCATGCGCTCTTTGTTCAGCCGCCGGTCGACGACAAAAAGTCTGTGCATATCGACGAACTCCTGATCGATGAAGGCATTGATAAACATCGAGTCACAGAAATTTTCGCGAACCGAGAAAATGAACTCTTTCCCTCGATCGGTATTTTCATTATACAGTTTCCTTTCATGATGGTCGGATATCCGTCTATAATCAAATGTCATTTTCCCTTTTTCCGCCTGATCTTCAAGGAAACTGAAGAGGCGCATACCAAGAGCATACGGGTTGAGACCGACCCGCGGCATGGAGGTCACTTTGGCATTGATCACCGCATAATCCACCTCGTGTCCTCTAATTCGGTCATCTCTGAGAAAAAGATTGTCATGCCAGTAACTTGCCCAACCTTCATTGAGAATTTTGGTACGGATCTGCGGCTGGAAATAGAGAGAGGTGGCGCGAACCACTTCAATGACCGTGAGCATCCATTTGTTCTCTTCCCGGCCCAAGAACTTGGAATTTTCCATGAGAAATTGCAGGAGATCCCGCTTGCCACCCTTGTTCTGCTCCTTGGCGGCCCTTTCAAAAAGAGACTCGAACTCGGCGTGTTTTTTCTTTACGTATTCGACAAAACGTTCCTCTCCGTCCTTGGGGAATTCTCTCAATAACTTGTTATAATGTTCTATTTCGGTCACATAGGCGGCAATCGATTTTTTTTCCTTTTCCTGCAAAAAGACATCGAAATAATAATCGGTCATCGTCAGTTTTTTGCCGTTTTCGGAGAGCGAAGAGAGCAAATCGAAATAGCCCACGAGGTTGTCAATGGATCTGGCAAACTCGATAATATAGTCCACCCACCGGCCCTTTTCCGAGCGGAGTTTGGCAATGATTCGTTTATCGGCAAGGGCTTTGCCGGCAAAGTCGTAGTTCCAGGTATTGGCAAAGAAAAGATTATTTTGAAAAAAATCGATGTGGCCGATAACATGATAGAAAATCATCACGTTCAACCAATCCGGATTATTGTCGTTATAGAATGAAATCGCCGGTCGGGTGTTGATGACCGTTTCGTAAGGGTTGTTAGGATAGAGTTCGTACTGACCCTGCTCCTTTAACACCTCGACATCCTGCACCCAATAATCATACAGGGTCGGGATCATGTTTTTCGGGGACAGCTGGAGGAAATCGCGATTGGTGACAATATATTCAAGACTCTGATCCTGAAAGCGCAGGCCGGCATCACGCGCCCGTTCCTTGCACCCTTCCATAATCTTTTTGGCATGTTGGCTGACCAGTTCCATAGCACCTCACAGTGAGCATAAGCCGTAGCGCAAAGAGTGTCAGGGTCAGGAGATCAGCTCCCGAATCCCTTTGATGAGTCGCGACTCGGTGGTATCCTTGGAGATGACATCGAGGCGTAACAGGGCCTGCTTTTCCTCAAGGAGGCCGGATCTGCGTATATATTTCTCCACCTCGGTCTGCCCGGAGATGCCATAGCCGTTTTCGGCAATGGTGATGCCCACCCGGCTGGCATAGGCCAGCATCTTTTTCAATTCGGGGATGGCCTTCTCTCCTTTGGTATCCCAGTCATCTCCGTCGGTGCCGTGAAAAACATAAATGTTATTGTCACGTTCAAGGGTCTCATCCTCGACAATTTTATTGACCAGCGCATAGGCGCTGGACACCTGGGTGCCGCCGGCGACGCTTGAGTTATAATAGGTCTGGAAGTTATCGACTTCCTTGGCCTCGGTATCATGCAGGATAAATCGGGTTATCACCTGGTTTTTATACTGGTAGATGAGCCAGGAATAGATGAGCACATGCTGATTGACCACCAGTTCCGTGGGCTTACCGCCCATGGAGCCGGAATAGTCACGGACGAAAAACACCACCGCCTGGGACTCGTAGTCTTTTTCCTTGGAAAGGATGCGATACACTTTATCTTTGGGAGAAATGAGCAGCTTTCGACTGTCCACCGTTCCCTGCCCCTTGATCCGCTGCAGGGCGATGTTGGTCTGGATAATTCGCCGGAGAGTGGCTTTTTTATCAAGTATCTGCCCAAAACCTCTATTTTTATCGGTCAGATCGTAGGTGTACTTGGTGAGGGATCGCTTCTTCCCCTTATCTTTCAGATTGGGCAATTCGAACTGCTCGGTGAGAATACGCCCGAGATCGTAGGCGTTCGATTCCACATCATGGCCACCGCCATCGCCCTGGCCTGCACCGCCCTGACCTTGGCCCGGTTCCGGTCGTACCGGTTGTTCGCCGATGACCTCGCCCTCCTCACCCTCGCCGGCGCCACCCTGGCCACCCTGACCGTCGCCGCCACCTTCGCCTTCTTCATTTACCCGCACCTGGTCATGGAGCAGTTTTTCCTCGACCGTGGTTGGGACGATGACCACCTTGTCATCGCCGTCCTGGCTCGGTTTGACCATCTTACCGATCCGAATTTTCCGAGGAAAGCCATCTTTTTCCCGCTGTTTATCGCGCTCCAGCAGATAATCGAGGGACTGCACCGAGTTGAGGGCCAGGAGGTGCGGCGGAGATGCGCTGTGCAGCATTTCCGGATCATTATAGGCATAAAGGCTGCGGGTGCTTGGACGGATGATACATCTATGCTCGTCATCCAAATCAAGCAGATCCAGTTCATGACGGATCATCCGGTCTTGTTCGGGGCTCAGTCCCTGTTCCTTAAGGCTATGATAGAGGGCCCGGAGTCTGTTCTTCATTTGTTGCATCACCCTATGTGTTGGGTTAAAGAGCCATTGCTGGAGGCAGTTCAGTTCTCGTCTACCTGGGTGCAAAAATATTCAATAGTCTTCTGGGCACAGGTGGTGCAATAGCCGAGTTTATTCAGCATCGTTTCGATCATCCGATCGTAGAGTTTTTGGTTCTCCTCGTTAGTGCGGTTGGCCAGGGCTCCGATGAGGCTGCCGGAACCGGCAATATCCGATTTCAAACGGACATCGGTGACCGCCTTGACCAGTTCCAGGTTGTCCATAAAATCATAGTCGGGACGCACTGAGATTTTCTGTCCGTAAATCTTGCGGATGGAAGTCCTGAAGGAATCCTTTTGCTCGCGGGTCTTCAGGCCAAGACAGTCTTCGACCGAGTTGATATACCGCTCATCGATCTTCAGGGCCTGCAGTTCTCCGGTCTGCGGGTTCTTATATTTCCACATCTTGTCCGCCCCGAGATTCTCGGCGTCGATGCCGATGATCATATTGACGTAGTTCAGCACATCCTTTCTGATTGCCAAGGGTTCGTCCATATAGGCATTGAACATCTCGGTCATGATCCGCTCCCGGTACAGCCCTTTGGCGATTTTCATGTCATCGAGGAATTTCGCCCGGTCCTTGGCCTCCGAGACATAGTCGAGGATGACCCGCTCAAAGGCATGAAAGGCGTCATAGGCAAACATACATTTGCCTTCGTTGGTCTCCGAACTCTCCAGCATGAGCTGAATGGTGCGTCCCAAATTCCTCTGGCCGAGCCCCTTTTGTCCGAAGCGTTTGGTGATATCGTGTTCCTGACTGAGGGTGTCGATGACCTCCGACAGGGTCTTCAGACTCTTTTCTCCGGCCACCTCTCCGGCCGCAAGCTTCATCGTCTCGATGGGAGTGAGTTTTTCCGACCTGGGCAGGCGGGTGAGAACCGCCGCCACCGACGCGGCATGATTGAGGTTCGGGTCCTGATGCATGACATCGCCGGTAAGGGTGGTCTTTGATTCGTTGCCGATGGCGTAGGCGGTCAGCTCCTTCTGCAGTACATGGTTGGTGTTGTGCGAGACATAGCAGATACGGCAGCGGTCGACGATCGGTGCCTCCTCTTTCTCGGCGAGGAAACGGTTGAACTCCGAATTGTTGCTGGTGGCGACGATGAGGCTGTCGATCGGCCATTTATAACCGTCGATCTCGATACTGCGGTTTTGAATGATGCCGAGATAGACCTGCACCAGATCCTTCTTGTTTTTGTAGATCTCATCGCTGAAGTGGATGCCGCCGCCGGCTACTCTGGCAAGAGCCCCGCGCCGCAGGTCGAAGCGGTAGGGGTTGTTGGTATCGGTGATGTGCAACAAGCGCTGGATCGATTCCTCGCCCAGCAGATCGACGGCCGAGGAGGTGATCTTGTCCTTGGCCGGATATTTGCCGGTCACCGTTCCGAGACTCTCAACCAGGGGCACGGGGACGATATCGATGAATTCCAGCATATCGTCCATTTTGTCGCCGGTGAATTCTCGAATATTGTTCCAGATATAGGCGGTACAGGCGCCCAGGGGGCGATAATTGCTATACCACTTCTCCAGCATGCCTTTTTCTACACGGTAGCGTCTTGCTAAGAATTGTGCCGATTCGTCTCGTGTTTCCTGGAGATTCATGGCGAGAACCATCGGATCTTCATAGGTTTGCGATTCGATAGTGGTGATATTGCCGTAAGAACCGAGCTTATCAAGATTTTTAAAGCGGAAGGTATATTTCCGGTTGGTCGGGATCGTTAAAAACTGGCGATACAGTTTGCAGAGATATTCGACGAGAAAGGTCTTGCCGTTTCCCGGTTCACCGACCAAGACAAAGGCCATTTCGGCGGACGACCCTCCCTCGGAAGCATCCTTGATAAAGGAGACAAAGGAGTTGATTTCATCATACATGCCGACAATATGTTTTGGCCCCTTGCGGAATATCTTGAAGTCAAAGGTGCTTTTGCCATTGACCATTACTTTGTCGATCTCCCCCTCCAGCACCATGCGGCTGACACTCTGAAAGGCGTTTTCGAAAACCCGCTCCCCCTTTTTTACTGAGGTAATATGGTAATGGAGTGAATTGTTCCTTTGCTCTGCCATCGTTCCCCTCCTTGACAGGTTAGTAAGGTTGCTGCGTTGTATTGTTACTTCATTATCGGCAATTGAAAAAAAATTTCAAGGAATTCTCGACAATAATTCGCCTACAAGGAAAAAGCTCGGGTATCGGGAGTAATGTAAGCCTTGTGCCATTATACAGAAATGTATTCAACATTTTTTACATATTTCAACTTTTTTATTGACTCTTTTGTCGATGACGGCCAAACTAAGATGAGTGCAATCTGAGCTGGTCGCGATATTTTTTTATGCCTTTTACAACAGATATCTTTTGACATTCGGCGGCATGGCGCTGCAATCCGGAAAAAGGAATTGATTGATGAGAGTTCTACGTAATGCTGAAGTGTTTGCGCCACAAGCTCTGGGCAGATGCGATATCCTTCTTGGCGGGGAGAGTATTCTCGCCGTTGAGAAACATATCGAACCCGGTCGGCTCCCCGGAGTTGTCGAAGTCCTTGATGCAACAAATATGCTGGCGGTTCCTGGTTTTATCGACGGCCATCAGCATTTTACCGGTGGGGGCGGGGAGGGCGGATTTCATACCCGGACTCCCGAGATGCGGCTGTCGATGAATATTTTCGGCGGTGTCACCACGGCGGTAGGTTTGTTGGGGACCGATGCCTTGACGAGAACCGTGGAAAATTTGTATGCCAAGACTCAGGCCTTTAATGCCGAAGGAATGACTGCCTACATGCTGACCGGTTCCTACTGGCTACCCTCTCCGACCATCTGCGGCAGTGTTGCCCGTGATATTACCTATCTCGGGCCGGTGCTCGGGGTGAAGCTGGCCATGGCCGACCAGCGTGGCCCCCACTATGGAGCGCGGGAATTAGCGACACTGGCTGCCGAGGTACGGGTGGCATCGCTGGTAGCCGACAAACCGGGCATTATCACCGTGCATACGGGGGTGAATTCCGACGGTCTCGATCTCATTTTCGAGGTGGTGGAAAGGCACGCCATCCGTGCCGATAGGTTTCTGCCGACTCACATCAACCGGAAAAACTCCAAGGTTGCCGGGCAGGCCCTGGAGCTTGCCCGACGCGGGGCAACCATCGACGCCACCTGCCTGGTACGGCTCCCGGGCGACAATGACCTGCATCTGTCGGCGGCGGATTTTGTCTGCGAGGCAGACGACAACGGCCTCTTTGATCAGGTCAGTTTCAGTTCCGATGCCGGTGGCTCATTGCCCAAGTGGAACGCCGACAGGAGCCGAATCATCGGCATGGGCATCGGTACCCCCGAGTCTCTGCTGTTTGAATTGCAGCGCTTGGTGCACGACAAAGGGATGGGTCTGGAAAAGGCATTGCGGCCACTGACCACAACTCCGGCACGGATCTACGGACTTGAGAAGAAAAAAGGCCGGATTGCCGTGGAGTCCGATGCCGATCTGTTGTTGCTCGATGCCGACAGCCTCACCCTTTGGGGAGTGATTGCCAAAGGGCGGATCATGATGAGAAACGGAATACTGGAGGGAAAGGGATATTTTGAATAGCCTCACCCCGCCAGCCGCAGCGATGACTGAGGACACCATTCTCTCCGTTGAGAGCCTTTCCCTCAGTTTTCCGACCTATACCGGCTTTGTCAAGGTGCTGCACGATGTCTCTTTTACCGTCAAAAAGGGTGAGACACTGGCCATTGTCGGCGAATCCGGATCGGGGAAAACGGTCACTATGCGTCGGGTTGTGCATCTTCTGAAAAAAGTGCATACCGATGGAGGCCGGATCAGGCTGAAAAAGCGGGACGGCCACATCCAGGATATCACCACCCTCAGCAATAGTGAGGCCCGGCAGATCAGAGGGGTTGATATGTCGATGATCTTTCAGGAGCCGATGACCTCGCTCAATCCTCTGTTTACCATCGGCAACCAGCTTGCCGAAGCCCTGCTTACCCACCAGAAAGTGGCTGGAAATCAGGTTGCTGAAAAGGTCATCGCTCTGCTTGAGCTGGTGCGTATTCCCGATGCCCGGCAGAGGTTCCAGGAATATCCGCATCAGATGTCGGGCGGCATGCGCCAGCGGGTGATGACCGCCATGGCCTTGGCCTGTAATCCGCAACTGCTGATTGCCGATGAACCGACCACCGCCCTTGATGTGACTATTCAGGCGCAGATCCTCGCCCTGATCCGCTCTCTGCAACAGGAGCTGGGCATGGCCGTGGTGTTCATCACCCACGACATGGGCGTGGTGGCGGAACTAGCCGACCGGGTTGTAGTTATGTACCGGGGCCGGGTGGTCGAGGAAAGCGATGTCTACTCGCTTTTTGCCAAACCGCGCCATCCTTATACCAGAGCCTTGTTGAGAGCCATACCGGTTCTTGGCAGCATGCGGGGAAGGAAAAATCCGGCCACCTTACCGGCGCTGGAAATGGAACAGGTGCTGAACAGTGCCGAAGACCTGCCGCTGCCGGCGGAAAAGGAAATTGATACAGCCTGTTATGGCGTCCCTCCCATTCTCTCAGTGAAGGGTTTAACGACTCGGTTTGTTTCGATCAAATCATTTTTTGGCAGGCCGACCCATCTGGTCCATGCGGTCGAGGATGTCAGTTTCAATCTGTATCCGGGGGAAACCCTGGGTATCGTCGGGGAATCGGGCTGCGGTAAATCCACCACCGGTTATGCGGTCCTGGATCTGGTGCCGGCCACAGGCGAGGTGCTTTTTCAGGGAAAGAACATCAGGGCCTTGCCGGAGGCCGAGAGACAGGCCCTGCGCCGGAATATTCAATTTGTTTTTCAGGATCCTTTTGCCTCCCTCAATCCGCGTTTGACTATTGGCGACTCTATTGCCGAACCTCTGGTAGTTCACGGTATCGGCGACACGAACAGCAGGAAACAGAGGGTGGGCGAATTACTTGCCCGAGTCGGTATTCCTCCAAGTCACGCCGGTCATTATCCCCATGAATTCTCCGGCGGCCAGCGACAGCGGATTGCCATCGCCAGAGCCCTGGCTACTGCGCCCAAGGTGATTATCGCCGACGAGGCGGTATCGGCACTGGATGTCTCGATACGGGCGACAGTCCTCAACCTGATGATGGAGTTGCAGAAGGAACTGAACCTGTCGTATATTTTCATTTCCCACGATATGGCGGTGATTGAGCGGGTGAGCCACCGGGTAATGGTGATGTATCTCGGGCAGATTGTTGAGATGGGGGACCGTCGGCATATCTTTGAAAATCCCGGGCATCCCTATACGAAAAAGCTGTTGTCGGCGATCCCGGTAGCCGATCCGGTGAGAAGAACCACCTTCGGCATGCTCTCCGGAGAGATTCCCAGCCCGATCAGGGCGGTCGGCGATCCACCGGCCAAAGCACACCTCATTGAAGTTGAAGCAGGCCATTTTGTTGCGGAAATATGAGTCCCTTAGAAACGGGTTCAGTGCAGGCTGAACCGAAAAGAAAATCAACGAGGAGGAATTGCAATGAGACTGAGAAAACTGATACCGGCATGCATGGCGTTGGTATTGTCCATGACTGCCCCCGTTTATGCGGCGGGCACCAAGGACATCACCTATGCTGCTGAATCAACGGTGAAATCGCTTGATCCGCACGATACTTCCGATACCTATTCGGGAGCCATCGAAAAGGCGGTCTGCCAGGGCTTGATGGGTTTTGACAAAGACATGAAGATCATTCCGATGCTGGCGGAGAGCTACACCTTCAACGATACTGCTACCCAGTTCACCTTCAAGCTGCGCAAGGGGATCAGTTTCCATGACGGCACTCCCTTTAATGCCGAAGCGGTCAAGACCAATATCGAACGGATGATGACCGGCAAATACAAGCGCTCCAGTCTGATGAAGCCGGTAAAGGAAGTGGTAGTCGTTGATGAATCCACCATCCAGTTCAATTTGAAAGAACCTTTCGGCGCCTTCCTCAATACCATCGCCCATCCGGGTACGCTGATGATCAGCCCGAAGGCCATCGCCACCTATGGCGACGAAGTAAGCAAACATCCGGTCGGCACCGGCCCCTACATCTTCGAAGAATGGGTTCCCGGTAACTTCCTGAAAATCAAGAAGAACCCCAACTACTGGCGCGGCACGGTCAAGGTAGACACCATAACCTTCAAGCCGGTTCCGGAAAACGGTGCTCGTCTGGCCATGCTGCGGGCCGGTCAGGCTCATTATATCTTTCCGATGCCGGCAGAACTTCTGAAGGTGGCCGAGGCCGACAGCAAGATCGATGTCATCACCATGCCGTCGATCATTGCCCGTTATCTAGTCTTCAACACCCGCTATGCACCTCTTGCCGATGCCCGAGTGCGTCAGGCAATCAACTATGCCACCGACAAACAGGCGATCATCAATATCGCCATGGGCGGCGCAGCCACCGAGCTTGATTCGGTTATTCCGCCGAACCTCCAGTACTATAAAAAACAAAAACCATGGCCTTTCGATGTGGCTAAGGCTAAGGCCCTGATGAAAGAGGCCGGATACGAAAAGGGCTTTGAGGTGGTCTTCATGAGCCCGACCGTTTCCAATCGTTTGCGGGCAATGGAGATGGTGCAGCAGCAGTTGCAGCAGATCGGGATCACCGGCAAGATCGAATCGATGGATGTGGCCAGTTATTACAAGAAACTTGAAAGCCAGAAGGTTGACGATAAAGAAATCATCCCCTTCATCGGCTCCATGGGTTGGTCCGCCTCAACCGGGGATGCGGATTGGGGTACCAGGCCATTGATCGCCACCGAGGCATTTCCTCCGGCCAATGCCAACTACGGTTTCTTCTCGGATGCCAAGGTTGACGGCTTTATCGCAGCCGGCCTTGCCTCAGCCAACCCGGAAGTGCGAAAAAAAGCCTATGGAGATTTGCAGGATTATATCTGGGATAAAGCCCCCTGGGGATATCTCTACACCGATTCCTTGATCGCCGCCAAATCGAAAAAACTGAAGGGTATTTATCCCATGGCCGACGGCGCTTTCTCGGTGGAAGAAGCCGAACTCGCGGACTGATCGACGAGATAATGCTCAGTTATTTTCTCAGACGCTGTTTGAACATCATTCCGGTGCTTTTCGTGGTCTCCATCCTGGCCTTTGCCTTTGTGCATCTGCTGCCTGGGGACCCGGCCCGGATGATGGCCGGTAGCGATGCCGATCCGGCCACTATCGCCATGCTCCGCCACGAGTTGGGACTGGATCAGTCCTTGCCGGTCCAGTATCTCACCTACATGGGCAAACTGGTGAAAGGTGATCTCGGTAAGAGCCTGCGGACGAAGACCCCGGTCTTCCAGGAGATCAAACAGCGTTATCTACCGACCATGTACCTGGCGGTCTGCGGCATGGTTTGGTCGGTGGTGATCGGCGTGCTCTTTGGCGCGATCGCCGCGATCTACAGCGGCCGGTGGCAGGATTATACCGCAATGCTGTTGGCCGTCTCCGGCATTTCCATGCCCCAGTTCTGGCTGGGGCTGCTGGCCATTCAACTCTTTGCCGTGTATCTGGGCTGGGTGCCGGTGGCGGGATTTTCGGGAAAATTTTCCGAACTCATCCTGCCGTCGTTTACCCTCGGCGCCACAGTTGCGGCAATCATGGCCCGCTTTACCTTGTCGGCTTTTCTCGATGTACTGGACGAGGAATACATCTCAACCGCCAGGGCCAAAGGTCTCAGTGAAAGCACTGTGCTGTGGAAACACGCCTTCCGCAACGCCCTGATTCCGGTGGTAACAATGATCGGTCTGCAATTCGGTTTTCTGCTGGGCGGCTCGGTGGTGGTGGAAACGGTCTTCGCCTGGCCTGGGCTTGGTCGTTATATGATTGAAGCGGTGGCGGTGCGGGATTATCCGGTTCTCCAGGCTCTACTTTTTTTGTATTCATTTCATTTCGTTTTCATCAATCTTCTCGTCGATATGGTGTATGCCGTGATAAATCCGGAAATACGCTATACTTAACCCAGGCAAAGAAACGACAATGGCCCGCGAAAAGACACCATTCACCCTTTTCTGCTACAAGTTCAGACAACGAAAAACTGCGCTGGTGGCCGGAATTTTTATTGTTCTGCTGGTGCTGACTGCTCTGTTTGCGCCGCTGATTGCCCCCTATGATCCTTTCCAAACCGATTACAGTCTGTCGATGCAGGTGCCGAGCCTGACACATCCGGCTGGAACCGATATTTACGGGCGGGACATTCTCAGCCGGATTATATACGGATCGCGGATATCCCTCGCCGTGGGCCTGACTTCCGTGTTCGTCGGGGCTCTGGTCGGAGTTACCCTGGGACTTTTGAGCGGGTTTTTCGGTGGTTTTCTTGATGGTCTGATCATGCGAACTTCAGATGTTTTGTTCGCCTTTCCCGGTATTTTACTGGCAATTGCCATTGTTGCTATTCTCGGCCCCGGACTTGTCAATGTGGTGGTGGCGGTGTCGGTCTTTTCCATGCCGACCTTTGCGAGAATTGTCCGAGGCAGCACCCTCACTCTCAAAGAAAGTTTGTATGTGCGGGCGGCCAGAAGTATCGGCGCTTCCAGGAAGCGCATCATGTTCGTGCATATCCTGCCCGGAACCCTCGGCGGTGTCATCGTCTATTTTACGATGCGGATAGGTACCTCTATCATCACCGCTTCAAGTCTCAGCTTTCTTGGTTTAGGAGCCCAGCCGCCAACCCCCGAATGGGGGGCGATGCTGGCCGAGAGTCGAGACTATATCGGTGTGGCCGATCATATGTCGATTTACCCGGGTATTGCTATCTTTTTAACGGTCCTTTTCTTTAATCTCTTTGGTGACGGTTTGCGGGCGGCTCTCGATCCGAAGACCAAATGAAGCTTCAAACCAGCCCCGAAGCACCTGAAACTGGTATCCAAACTCCCAAGGCGGAAATAAATTACCTATGAAACCCCTTATTGGTATTGCCACCAACGTCGATGAGAATAGGCTCGGCATGGCGATCAATTCTCTTCCCCTGACGTATTCCACCGCCATCGAAAAAGCCGGTGGTCTTCCCTTGGTTCTCCCGTTCAGCACCGACCAGGCCCTTTTGTCCCTCATGGTGGAGAAAGTGGACGGGCTTTTGTTTCCGGGTGGAATCGATCTTGATCCAGTTTGGTACAATGAGGAGCCTGCCGCCGGCCTTGAAGAGGTGAATCGGGATCTGGATATCTTTCAATTAGCGCTTTTTCAAAATTGCCTAACACAAAAAAAACCGGTTCTCGGGATCTGTCGCGGCTGCCAAGTGATTAATACGGCTCTTGCCGGAAGTCTTTTTCAGGATATCGACAGGCAGTGGCAAAGCCCGCCCCTTCAGCATCGGGGCACTGATCATGACACCTTGCATTCCGTTACTATTACACCCGGTTCGCGGCTTTCTTTACTGTTCGGTTCAGAAATTCTCGTCAATTCACGGCATCATCAGGCAATAAAAATAACCGGCAGGGATCTGCGGGTGACGGCTGTCGCTCCGGATGGGGTCATTGAAGCAGCGGAGCACAACTATCTGCCGATTCATCTTGTGCAATGGCATCCGGAGCGGATGCTTGTTCAAAATGAGGTGATGTTGCCACTGTTTCGAGAGTTTGTCGAACAATGCAGAAAAGGACAAATTCGATTATGACTGACAAAGAATGTTGCTTGCAAAACCTGCAGAGCCTGGCTGACGCGATAGTTGCCATGTTTGGTCGCAACTGTGAGGCTTGTGTCCATGACCTCACTTCCCTGCACAGCTCATTGGTGTATATTCGGGGCGAAGTGACCCATCGCCTGCCGGGCGCTCCCGCCACCGACCTGCTCGTCAAAATGATCAATAGCCAAGCAGAAAAAGGCGACGTGCACAGTTACCGGACTATCAGCAGTGAAGGCAGGTCTTTGAAATCGACAACGACCCTTATCCGGGATGGAAAAGGGCGAGCCATCGCCGCATTTTGTATCAATTTCGACACTACTGAATTTTACAACGCCGGCCAGGCACTGCTTCCCTTCCTCCATCCCGAAATCGGTACTCCCCCCAGTGCTGAAACCTTCGCCCATTCGGCCGGTGAGACGATGGAGGCACTTTTCCATAATGCAGTCCGGGAGATAGGCAAACATCAGACGACGATGAATGTCGATGAAAAGAAGCGCCTCATTGCGGCTCTCGATGCAGATGGCCTTTTCCAGTTCAAAGGGGCGGTGGAACAGGTGGCCAAGATGATGGGCATTACCAGATTCACTGTTTATAATTATTTAAAAAGAGTTCGATCAACCAATACAACTCACAGAAAAGAGGAACACCAATGACTCGCAACGTCATCTTCACCACCCAGGCCCCAGCTGCCATCGGCCCATATTCCCAGGCCATCGCCACCAAGGATCTGCTGTTTGTCTCGGGCCAGCTACCCATCGATCCGACCACCGGAAAGATGGTTGATGGCGATATCGGGATGATGACCCAACAAATTCTTAAAAATACTTCCGCTATTGCCTTGGAGGCGGGAACCAACCTGAATAAAACCCTGAAGACTACCATTTTTCTCACCAATCTCGCCGATTTTCAGGCGGTCAACAGCGCTTACGCCAGCCATTTTCCGGAGGCTCCTCCGGCACGGAGCACGGTCCAGGTTGCCGCTTTGCCGCTCGGCTCAAACATTGAGATCGAATTTATCCTGGCAAGGTAAAAAATTCCCCAGGACAAAGGTACACACTATGAAATTTACGGTTAAAGACATCCTCGAAATGGAGGTTACCCTGGCGCTCGGTTGCACCGAACCGGTGGCTATTGCTCTGGGTGCGGCGGCTGCAGCCACCCTCCTGCCGACAAAAGAGTTCGATTCCATAGAGATCTGGATCGATCCGAATATCTACAAAAACGGCCTGGCGGTTACCATCCCCGGCTGCGGCGGCATGCAGGGCCTCGATACCGCCGCTGCCCTCGGCGCCTATGGCGGCAATCCCTCCAGAGGTCTTGAGGTGCTGGAAAGCCTCTCGAATGCCACCATCACCCAAGCCAAGGCGCTCCTTGCGGCAAACAGGGTTAAGGTCAATCTCAGGGATGAGGTTGGTCTCTATGTGCGGACAAAACTTACGGCCGGGAAAAACATCGCCGAATCACTGATCATCGATCTGCACAGCAATATCGTGAGCCTCAAGCTGAACGGCGAGGAGATCACCACCTCGCCTCTTCTTGAGCGAACACTGAAAAAGGGCGGCAGACACACCATGGCTGAGCTTGAAACATGGCTGCGCAGTCTGAACCTTGAACAGATCCTGGAACTGACGGCGGAGCTTGATGATGACGATTTGAATTTTCTTGAAGTTGGGGTTAATCATAACCTGGCCCTGGCCGAATACGGTCTGAAACACGGCAGCGGCCTGGGTATCGGTAAAGCCATCGACCGTTTGATCAAGCAGAAACTGATGGTCAACGACATGTCCAACTCGGCGCGCAGGCTCACCTCCGCCGCCGCCGATGCCCGCATGGGCGGGGCGAATCTGCCGGCGATGAGTTCCGCCGGCAGCGGCAACCATGGTCTGACCGCCATCCTGCCGATCTGGGCGATCAAGGACTTTATCAACCATGATCGCGACACCCTCCTGCGGGCCATTGGCCTCAGCCATATTATCACCGCCTATGTCAAGGCCCATACCGGCAGGTTGTCCGCCGTCTGCGGCTGTTCGGTCGCGGCCGGTGCGGGTGCGACGGCGGGAATCACCTATCTTGTCGGCGGCGATGTGCACCAGGTGGAAGGGGCGATCGGCAATATCCTCGAAGACCTGGCCGGGGTTATCTGCGACGGCGCCAAGGCCGGTTGCGCCATTAAATTGAACACTGCGGCGGGTGCTGCCGTCCAGGCCGCCCTCTTTTCCCTGCACGGGGTGAACGTCAAGGACACCGACGGCATCATCGGCAATTCAACGCAGAAGACCATTCAGAACATGGGTGCTCTCAGTCATAACGGTATGGTTCAGGCGGACAAAACCATCCTGAAGATCATGCTGGAAAAGCAGTTGAACAAGGGGAAAAAGGCGTTATGAAATGATTGATCGTTGAAATTTTGGAGATACCATCCGAGATTTCAACGATTAATCATATGCCCTATGATAAGGAGAGGGGCTAAGCGCGTCATGCAAGACAAGCCCATCTCCCCACAGGTTATTTTTTGCCGGTCTGACACCACTCGTAAGCATTTCTAAACATCTGCATCCAGGGTGAAACCGGCAACCCCTTCATCTCCTCCGGCAAATAGTGGGCCTGCCAGGGCAGAAAGACCCGTTCCGGGTGGGGCATGAGGGCCAGATGGCGACCGTCGGCGGAACAAAGCCCGGCCAGACCCTCCGGCGAACCATTGGGATTAAACGGATATTTTTCCGTCGGCTTGGCATCGTCGTCGACAAAGACCAGTGGGGCCATGTCGCCGGCTTTGACTTTGTCGAAAATCGCTCGGTCGGGGAAATGCAGAAAACCTTCGCCATGATCGACGTGGATGCCGAAGACCAGTCCCTCCATGCCCTTCAACATCACGGCCTGACTCTTTTCGACCTTGACGGTGACCCAGCGGGACTCGAAGCGTCCCGAGACATTGCGAATAAACCGCGGCTGACGATCGGCGGCAAGCCCCGGCTCGGGCACCCAACCCAGCAGGCCGAAGAGCTGGCAACCGTTGCAACTTCCAAAGGAAAAGGTGTTGGGTCGATAGTAGAACTCCTCAAACATCTTCTTCAATCGCGGGTTGAAGAGGATGGTTGACGCCCAGCCCTTGGCCGAATCCGGGACATCGGCGTAGGAAAAGCCGCCGACCGCCGCCAAGCCGCGGAAGTCGTCAAGACTTACGGTCCCGGCCAGGAGATCGTTCATGCAGACATCCCAGGGCTCAAAACCGGCTAAATAAAAGGCCGAGGTCATCTCCCGGTCCGAATTGGAGCCCTCGTCACGAAGAATCGCCACCTTCGGTTTGTCGGTGCGAAGCAGCAGTTCGGCGGGAGCCGGTTCGGGGACAAAGGGCAGATGGTAGGTCGGCCCTTTGCGGTCGTAGATGTTTACCTTTTCGGACTCGGCGCAGTCCGGATTGATCTGCAGCCGTTCCAGCTGGTAACTGGTTTCCTCCCACCAGCCGCGCAAAACGACCATCTTCTCGTCCAGGACCTTCGTGCCGTTATAGCGTATTCGTATTTGTTTGGCGTCGGTGGCGGTACCGAGATGGATAAAGGGTACACCGGCCTTGCCAAGGATCTGTTCGATTGCCGCCATATGCTGCGGGCGGCATTCAAGCACCAGGCCGAGTTCCTCGGCAAAGAGCGCCTCAAAAACCGTAGCAGCACCGGAAAGGGCGATCTCCAGGCCGCAGTTGCCGCTGAAGGCCATCTCCAGGAGGGTGGTGATCAGGCCGCCGTCGCTGCGATCATGGCCGGCACAGATGAAGTCGCAGGCTATCAGTTCCTGGACGGCAACGAAACAATTTCGCAAAAGACCCGCATCCTCCAAATCGGGACTGACATCGCCCATCTGTCCCATAACCTGCGCCAGGGCGCTGCCGCCCATCCGGCTGCGGCCGCCGCCAAGATCAAGATAGAGCAGCGGCGAGCCGGGCTTTTTAATATCCGGGGTTATAACTTTGCCGATATCGGGCACCGCCGCATAAACGGAGATCACCAACTCACGCGGCGACTTGACGGTTTCCGTGCCGACCACCGTGGCCATGGACAGACTGTCCTTGCCGCCGTCCACCGCCATGCCGACCTCTATCATCGCCTGGCCCATCGCCTTGGCCGCATCGTAGATGGCCGCGCCCTCGCCGGACAGCTTCGGTGCCCACATCCAGTTGGCGGAGCATTTGACTCGGGCCAGGTCCTCAATCGCCGCGAAGACTAGGTTGGTGAGGGACTCGCCCACCGCCATCCTCGCCCCGGCGGCCGGATCGACGAGCATCTTGATCGATTGCTCGCCGATGGCCGTGGCGATTCCCGTCTTGCCGAAATGGCTCTGGGCCACCACCGCCACGTCGCCGACCGTCAGCTGCAGGGGACCGCAGCACTGTTGCCGGGCAATGAGGCCGGTCACCGCCCGGTCGACCTTATTGGTGAGAAAACGCTTGGAGCCGACCGAGACCAGGCGCAGGACATCGTGCAGGGCTGCGGCCACGGTCAGGTCGGCAGGTAGCTTTAAGGGGGCCGCGGCAAAAGGCCTTCTTCTGTCGGCAAAGGTCTTTTGCGGGATATTGCCTAAAAGCGTCGGCAACTCAATGTCTACTGGGGTGGTGTCGTCGCTCGCATCATGGAGGACAAAGCGCAGATCGCCGGTCACCTCGCCCAGTACCTCGCAGCCGACCTTCTCGCGGTCGCAGATAGCTTTGAATTTTTCAATATTTTCCGGCTTAATCAGGAAGCCATTGCGTTCCTGGTACTCGGCCACATAGATTTCCAGCACCGACATGGTCGGATCGCCCACCCGGATATTGCGAATCTCCACCCGCCCTCCGGATTTCTCGACCAGCTCCTTGAGGACGTTGGCCGGGCCGCCGGCGCCCTGGTCATGGATAACCTCGATCAGGCTGCGGTCGCCCATCTCGTTGCAGGCGCGGATGACGCGGTTCATCTTCTGCTCCATCTCCGCATCGCCCCGCTGCACCGCATTGAAATCGAGGCTCGATTCGTTCTCCCCCTGCAGCATGCTCGAAGCCGCGCCGCCGCCGAAACCGACGCGATAGGCCGGGCCGCCCACCTGGACGATGAGCATTCCTTTCTCGACCGTCTTCTTTTCCGTCAGCCGTCCGTCGATTTGGCCGATGCCGCCGGTAAACATGATCGGTTTCAGAAAGCCCCAGCGCTCGCCGCTTTCAAGACGCATGTCAAAGGATCTGGTGAAGCCTTGAATTAGCGGCTCGCCGAACTTATTGCCGTAATCGGAGGCCCCATTGCTTGCCTCAATCTCGATATCGAGAGCGGTTGCCAGATTGTCGGGGCAGGGGAGATGCCGCTCCCAGGGCAAGGGGTAGCCGGGAATATGCAAATTGCCGACGCAATAGCCGGCGGTACCGGCGATGACAAAGGCGCCGCGGCCGGTGCCCTGGACGTCGCGAATCCGACCGCCGGTACCGGTTTCAGCGCCGGGGAAAGGTGCCACCCCGGTGGGGAAATTATGGGTCTCGGCGGTCAGCAGCGGATGGTATTTTGTCTGAACTTCGACAAAAGGCGAAGGACTGCCCGGCTCCTTGGGTACCAGGGTATTGATCCCGTAACCCTCGATCGCCGAGGAGTTGTCCTTGAAGGCAATCATCGAGCCCAGGGGGTTGGCGGTGAGGGTAGCGGTTACCAGATCGAACAGGGTCTCTTTCATCTCCTCCCCGTCAATGACCTGCTTACCTTTAAAAAAACCATGGCGGGAGTGCTCGGAATTGGCGTTGTTCAGATCCATGATCTCGACAATGGTCGGATTGCGGCCCTGGCGATTGACGAAGTAGTCGTAATACAGGTTGCGATCCCTTTCGTCCATGGAGATGCCCGGCAACTCGGTCAAACCGTCCGGACCTTTCGTTTTGAGATCGACCTCGTATACCGGTTCGGGGACGACTCCAGTCTCGAAGGTGGTGAGCGGTTCGGGATAGTGGCATTCGGTCATCCGGTCATGATGGCGATTGATGAAGGCTTGGAGATCCTCACCCTCGGGCACGAGGTAGCGGCGCGACCGCTCGACCCGGGTGACGGCGGTAAGGCCGGTCGCCTTGCAGATCGAGACCATATTCGACGACCAGGCGGTGGCGAAATTCAGCCGGGGTCCGACCTCCACCGCCCTGTTCCCCTGCGGTACCGGTACATTCTGCACTGAATCGAGAAGAAAACCGTCGGCGAGAATCAGCCGCAGGCAGGTTGTTTCCTCCGGTGAGAGGGTTCGGGCTGATTCGATATGAAAACAGTAGGCCTGGTTCGCAGCAATTTGCCTATACAGCTGTGTGACAGTCACACCCATGATTTTTTCCTTTATAATCCTTGGTCTTTGGTCTGAGAAAGTATTATTTCATAATCCCGACAGCGGGGCATAAGTAGACAAACACTAGCATTAATCAGTGAAAATTTCCGTATGAATTTATTCTTTGTTCCGCTGTCATTTTAGGTATAATAGGAAAGATTTCTTTTGAAAGATTTATCAGGACACCCGCCACACCTTACGAAATAACCCAGCCTGTGACGATATCTGCAATATCGTCGCCCTGAGTGCGAGGAATTCGTGAAAGAAGATCATCAGATAGCACCTCAGCAACAAATTTGTCGTTTGCACAAAGAGTGTGCCTCTTTGCAGAGAAAACTCGCACGCTTGCGAGAACAGCAAATACGGCAGAAACGAATTGACGATATTAACAAGCGTCTCCTGAAGCAAACCAACGAAAGGCTCCTGCAATATAATCAACAGGCGCAAGAGGAGAACATTTGCAAATCGGATTTCCTCGCCAATATGAGCCATGAAATCCGCACACCCCTGAACATCATTCTCGGCATGGCCAACCTGTTGGCGGATACCACTCTCGACAAAACCCAGAGCCAATACCTCAACAGCTTGCGGGTAACCGGTCGACAGTTGACCGAAATTCTTAACAACGTCCTGGAATTTTCGCGCATTGATGCGGGCAAGATCGCCTTTGAGCCTGAAGCCTTCAGTCTGGAAAAGATCATCAATCAGCTTGAGGCATCAATCATGCCGCTCTGTGTTCAAAAAAGACTGCAGTACTCTGTTCTTTATGACCCCTTACTGGTCATGGAACGGATAGGCGACCCTCTCAAGATCTACCAGATCCTCCTCAATCTTATCAATAACGCGGTAAAATTTACAACCACCGGTGGCATTATCCTCGGGGTACAAGAGGACAGCCAAATACCCGGGAACCTTATCCTCAGCGTCAGGGATAGCGGCATCGGCATATCCGAAGAACATCAAAAGATCATCTTCGACCGTTTCACTCAGGTTCATGATCTCTTTGCCAGACCACATAGCGGTACGGGCCTTGGTCTCGCCATCAGTCAGAAACTTACCTCGGCCATGGGCGGGTACTTAAAGGTCGAGAGTCAACTCGGGCAAGGCTCAGTCTTTACCTGTTCGCTACCGCTTCCGCCGGTAGCGACCCCGGAAAGAAATCTGGTCCGCCTTGACTCCCTCTACATTATGCCTGACAGCTTTCCGCGTCTGCGCGTTTTGGCGGTTGACGACATCAAGGAAAATATCGAAGTTATCAAAGTATATCTGAAAGATTATCCGGTATGGCTGGAGGTCGCCGGCAACGGCGAAGAAGCTCTGGAGTGTTTAGCAAAAAGCCAATTCGACCTCATTCTCATGGACATTCGTATGCCGGTCATGGACGGGATAACCGCAACCAAAGAAATCAGAAAGAGAGAAAAGCAGGGGATACTGGGCCCCCAAACCATTTTGGCGATAACCGCCCATGCCTTTCAAGAGCAAAAAAAGAAAATTCTCCAAGCCGGTTTCGACGGAGTGTTGAGCAAACCCTTTTTCAAGAGAGATCTCATCCAAACCATTTACCGATTTGTCGCCGTTGACAGGGTGGTTCTGCCGCCGGACAAGATAGGCAACAAAGCCATCGGCTTTTGTCTCGAACGCGACAAACATGATGAGATCCCCGAGGCCCTCAAAGAACTGCTCCCCGCCTTGGTCCAGACTATCAAAGATGACCTGGAGGCTATGAAAATGGCCCTGGAAAAGCATGAATATAAAACCCTGTACACTAAGGCTCATTCCCTGCAAGGTGTTGCCGGGATGTTTGGCTTCCAGGAACTGGGTTCTTTGATCTTTGACTTGTCGCAAACGGTGAAAGCCGGAAACCTCGTTGTCGCCGGCGAACTTTTTATTGCCCTCGACTTCTACCTTTCGCGGTTAAATAAACAGTAGAAAAAATCCCGCAAACAATCACGGCTCGACCGGGGCCTCGCCTTGCCGAGTGCGGTCTGCGGCCTTCTGTAACTGGTTATCTCTTGCTGAGACACATATGCTCGAGCTGCGGCCCCACCACCTTCCAGTCCACACAGGGTCTGGCAAAGCCCTTCGGTTGGGTGAGCGGGCAACCAAAGCCCGAGTCGTCAACATACACATCGCCGTAGGCCTTGGGACTGGATGTCCAAGAGTCCTGGTCGGGATTTCTATTTACCCCGTACAATTTAATGCCGTTTACCTCAAAATACTGTACGGCATCGCGCAAAAGAGAGCTGCCTTCCGAAGTGTTTGAACGCATGGTGAAAAGAATCAATTTTGCCCCATGCCGCTGCAGTTTCTTCAGCCAGGTTATTGCACCGGGAACCGGCTCTCCGATGTCCGGGTAGCGGTGATCGACCACCGTCCCATCAAAATCAACACAAATATACATTGTGACCTCCACGGGTCTTTGCAGAATCTTTTGCAGCTATAAACTAGCCCACAAGAGGAGAAGATTCTTGGATGTGAATCGGAGTTTACAATTGCAAACAACTATCAATCTATCATAGATAATCTTTTAGGCAAATGTTGTAATAATTGAGAGAACATGTCGAAACAGTTGAACTGCAAAAGGTTTTTCTGTTACTGTTTAGTAGACAAGGAGCAGGAGAATCACTATTTAATATAAATTAAAAGATATCATGGTTGTTGGAGAGACTCCAGCGGAGTTTATTGCCAATTGACCAGGCTTGATACGTCTAAAATACCTTGAGGAGGACTTCCAATGTACGAGAATGTAAACCAGATAACGATAACCCGAGCCCGGCAGGAAGCATCGACCATTTTTCTTGCCAAAGTTTTCAATTTAATGACCGTCGGTTTGGCACTTACCGGAATTATTGCCTTTTTCACCGCCAATACCGGTTTGGCCAGGATTATCATCGGTAGTCCCTTGTTTATGATTCTGATCCTGGCCGAACTGGGATTGGTCTTCTATCTCTCCGCCCGGGTCGAGAAGATTCAGGCGGCGACCGCCTCGGGGCTGTTCATCGGCTACTCGGTGCTGAATGGTCTTACCCTGTCGGTTATTTTTCTCGCCTATACCAACACCTCCATCGCCGGCACTTTTTTTATTGCGGCCGGGATGTTCGGATCCATGGCGGTGTATGGCATGGTGACGAAACGGGATCTTTCAGGCTTGGGATCCTTCCTTTTTATGGGGCTCGTCGGCATTATTATTGCGTCGATTGTTAATATCTTTCTGCAGAGTTCAAGCGTGCACTGGGCAATTTCCTTCCTGGGTGTCCTGATTTTCACCGGTCTGACCGCATACGATGTGCAAAAGATAAAAAGAATAGGCGAGGAAGGAATACTGGCCCAAGGGGATGATGTCATCCGCAAAGGCGCTGTTATGGGGGCGCTGACTCTCTATCTCGATTTTATCAACCTGTTCCTGATGCTTCTGCGCTTCTTTGGCGGCAGCAGGGATTAAGAATCGAAGCAACAGGCTGTTGTCCGGAGTTGTAATAGGCATGCGCAGATTTCGGCATGCCTATTTTAAAAGGTGAGAATATGGCAAGGTCAAAGTGCCCATCATGTGAATACCATGAATTTGAAGCCGTCCACATCACAACAAAAAACGGGCAGAAATTCTGTCTTATTCAATGTCTCGCATGTGGTACCGTCGTAGGCGCGCTCGATGAGGTAAAAATCACTAATGTAATTAAAAGCGCTGAAAAAAAACTGGCGAAATTCCTGGAAACCCTCAATCGCAAAGTAATAAACGTCTGTACCCGGAAAAACTCCTGAAATCTCCTCCGAGATTTCTATTACCTGCCCCTAATCAATATAGACCGAAAACATTCCATCCGGTATACTTTGTATATCGGAAGAGTCCTCCGATGCCCGTCTTTTCTCAATTGTTTTTGAAGGTGAAGCCGTGCAATATCCCTTTCTTTTCCAGTATAAAGTGCGGCCAAATGTATCACACAAAGATTGGAATACGTTGACCGCAGCCATTGCAACGGTGATGGTTTTTGCCGATTCCGGAACCCTTGGGCGTTGTCGCAGTGCCAGGTTTATTGCTCGCAGTCAGTGGGATATCGTTGAGTTTATGCGGGCGATGATTATTTGTCCGCACCAGGTTGATAATTTTGACGCAGCTCTCGGCAAGGTTTACCGCCAGGCCGAGTTCTTTGGAATTGCCGCCTGTTTTGACGGCTGGACAAAACATCCGCATACATAGTGACAGGTGCCGTGCCAACTCATTGATAACGGCATACAGAAAAGGCAAAAAGGAAAAAACCATGGAAGAAGATATTGGTAAAAAGCTTGTTCAGGCCCTCAAGGATCCCAATAGCATAAACAGCCAAGAGAGTATAGCTAAGGCGATGGAGTTGACCAAGGCCTACGCCGGTTCAGGATCGGCGACCCATTTCAGTACGGTAACGAAGCTCTTTTATGATCTTTTTGAAATGTTTGAAACCGGCAAGGATCCGCGGATCAAATAGTCGGGGGTGTTCGTTTGAGGTACTTGTCAAGACAGGTGATGTCTTGACATTTTTTTATGATTTTCTTTAAGTATCCAATATTTTTGTCTATATTGTCAATGTAGAGATTGCGGTCTATCTTATGTCTCTCACGGAAATGAGTCTGCATTGCCGTAGAAGTATGCGAAAAGGTGGTAAGAAGACGCGTAAGAACCACATTGTGATAAAAATTTGCCGTATGTTCCATAAGTTCTAGAGCCGAACCGTGTCGGTTTATACCGCCTGCCTGCAGCTCATTGTGCAGAAGGGGCAAACACTCAAGATAGTAGCGGTCGGCCATTTGCGAGAGAATATCAGCCGATCCGACTACTTGGCCGACAAGTTGAATTTCATGGCTATGGGATTCGAAAGTGGCAGGGTCGCTTTTAAGATCGGTATAATTGATAATGGTCGCACAGTCTCTGGGGATATCTTCTCCAAGTTTCTTGCGGTGAGAGTAGTGTTTGAGAAAGAGGATCGATCGAGCCTCGTGACCTGCCATATATTCGGTGCCTGAAAGGGCCGGATCGCCTTCTGCACGAAGCATTCCGGTATCATGAAAATAGGCGGCAAGGAGGCCTTTCAGGAGCATATCGGCAGTAATCGGTAGGTGTTTGCTGCGGTGAAGTCCGTCAAAGAGCCGGATCGTCGCCAGCACAACCATTTGGCTGTGGCGCAGGTTGTGATAGGGCAGGGTGTTTTTTTGAAAGTCGGGATGCGAGCCGGCAAAGAAGGCGGCAAGGTCGTTATGAACCTCGCGAATCAGTTGGAGGTCTGCTGTGGGACTGATGTTTCCGGCGAGAAAGAGTATTTCATCCAGGGGCGTGCCGGAGAGCCTTCCCTCAAAAAGATGGGAGATATATTTATTGTCCATGAGCCACTCTGGGGGTTCAAGTGTAATGCTGCTATTTTTTCGACATTCTAGCACTTACTTTTGGGATATGGCAAACCCTCTTGTTGACAATCGTTTTTTTTCGCTGAAATTGCCATTGAAAATGATAGTGTTGATCCTGTTCCCCAAAATTACTTTCTGGCGCAGTGCAAATTCTGAGTTGGCAAGAACAACAAAGGGACATCTGGACTTTATTTTTTTTTGCAGGTAATCTTTAACTATATCGTCGGCCGGGAAGAGGGAGCGCCAATGGTTCCCGAACCTTTGCAAGGCTTATAACAATGTTGTAAAAATCTCGCTGAATAAAATGGAAGAGACGAAAAATTCCGTTGTTATCTTGATTGTTGATGACGATGAACTGGTCCGAATGACGCTGAGTGTCCTGGTCGGTTCACTCGGTTACCACTGTCTTGTCGCCGGTGACGGTATTGAGGCAATCGCCGTATTGCGATCGACGCCCGTCGACCTTGTCCTGACGGATATTGTCATGCCGGGGATGGATGGATTGGAGCTTCTCGCTCATATCCATGAACATCACAAGGGCACAGATGTAATTGTTGCCACCGGATTCCATGCGAAGGCCAGCTATGCCGAGGTGATCAAGGCCGGAGCTATCGATTTCATCAAGAAACCCATCGACCAGGCCGAACTCGACGCCAAGCTGGCCAGGGCCATGCGTGAGCGCAATTTGGTACGCAAGCTTGAACTCCTGTCAAAACAGGATAGCTTGACCGGGATTTTAAACAGAAGGGCCTTTGACGAACATTTTTCCTATGAGATGGAACGAGCCTTTCGGCAAAAATATTCGTTGATGCTGGCCGTAATCGATATTGATAATTTCAAGGAATACAATGACAAACTCGGTCATCAGGAAGGCGATAAGGCTCTGATGAGCCTTGCCGAAATCATGAAAGAGTGTACCAGGGAGAGTGTTGATATGTGCTTTCGCCTCGGAGGTGACGAATTTGCCGTTTTACTCCCGCAAGCCACCGCCAGTCAAGGCACGGAAATCGTCCAGCGAATTCTCCTCACTTTTCTTGAGAGAAACTTCGGTGGCACCAGCCTTTCCATCGGGCTCATCTCCTGCAAACGAAATAAGCAGGTGTCGAAGGAAGAAGACGAGCAGGCGATGAAAAAGCAAGCCGACCAAGCCATGTATGATGCCAAGAAAAGCGGTAAAAATTGCGTTGTTACAAGGGCTTGAACTTCAACCTAGAATATTTTTGTGAAACGAGCGGTCCGGTTCAATCGGATATATTCCATTAAAACAGGCCAGGCAGAAATCGTCACTAGTCATTCCCGTCGCCCTTACCAACCCCTCCAGACTTAAATAATGCAGTGAGTCGAGGCCGAGATAGGAAGCGATTTCGGCAATAGTTTTATTGTTGGCGATAAGTTGGTTTGCCGACGGAAAGTCGATTCCATAATAACAGGCGTGCCTGGTCGGAGGGCAACTCACGACCATGTGAACCTCTTTGGCCCCCGCTTCCCGCAAAGCTCTCACCCGGCTTTTTCCGGTTGTGCCCCTGATTATCGAATCTTCAACGATAATGAGCCGTTTCCCTCTGAGAAAGGAACGAACCGGATTGAGTTTCACCTTGACGTTGAAATCGCGCATCGACTGGGTAGGCTGGATAAAGGTTCGACCGACGTAATGATTGCGTATTACACCCATTTCCAATGGAATACCTGAAGCCTGCGAGTACCCGAGTGCCGCATAGTTGCCGGAATCGGGGAAGGGCATGACGAAATCGGCGTCGATCTTGGCCTCGGTCGCGAGGATCTCACCCATTCGTTTCCGCGCCAGATAGACGTTTATACCGAAAATTTCCGAATCGGGACGGGCAAAGTAGACCTGTTCAAAGATACAGAAATGGCTGTTTTGTTTTGGCCAGGGGAAGATTGAGGTCATTGCCCCGTCCTTGAAAATAACAATCTCACCGGGTTCGATATCACGAATATATTCGGCCTCTATGAGATCGAGGGCGCAGGTTTCCGAGGCGATGATCCAACCGCCGTTGCCGCCGTTTTTCAATTTGCCGAGGCAAAGGGGGCGAAAGCCATCGGGATCACGCACGGCGATCATCGTATCCTGGGTCATGAGCAGGAGTGAATATGCACCTTTCAGGGCCGTGAAGGTCCGGCGGAGGGCTTCTTCCAAGCCGAGATGGGCGGAACGGGCCATGAGGTGAAGGACTACCTCGCTATCCATGGTGGTTTGGAAAATCGAACCCTGTTCTTCCATGCTGGTACGGAGCGTGATGGAATTGACAAGATTGCCGTTATGGGCGACCGCTAAGGTTGTTCCCTTATGGGTGACCAGGAGTGGCTGGGCATTGGTAATATTCGATGCTCCGGTTGTCGAATATCGCACATGACCGATGGACAGATGGCCTTTCAGGCTCTGGATGGTGCTCTCGGAAAACACCTCCGGAACCAAGCCCATGTTTTTATACATGGACACCGTGGTGCCGTTTGACGTTACAATTCCGGCGCTCTCCTGGCCGCGATGCTGCAGGGCATACAGTCCGAAGTACGTCAGTTTTGCCGAATCGTAATGATTATAAATGCCGCACACCCCGCATTCATGGGTGGGACGCCCATCTGATGATTTTTTCTTATTATTTTGTAACATCGAACGCTTATCCTTGGTTGTCTGAAAAACAGGCAGCTAGGTGCATCCTCTCTATCACCTGAAGATTGCTGTTTCTTTTCAGTAATTGCCAAAACAGGTAAAGGCACAAAGAGTGAATCCTTGTGCCTTTCTTGGGTATCCCAAAAAAAGAAATCTATAATAATTAATCCCCAAATTCAACAAGAAAGAATGGGCAGAAGGGGAAAAGCACGTATCCGGGGGAGAATAGGCACGAATTTCATTCCCCCGGCTCTCGTTCTACTCCGTGGCCAAGGCATAGAGGAGTTCGGTCAGATTGACAAGGTCGTTGAGGTCGAGTTGCTCGTTGACGGTATGCACCTTGTTCATACCGCTTGCCACAATAGCCGTCGGCAAGCCGAAACCGTTAAAAATATTAGCATCGCTGCCGCCGCCGGCGACAATGTAGCGTAGATCTTTGCCGCATGCGCCGGCAGCCTTTCTAATTCTCTGAAGGACCGGGGCATCCTCGGCAATGGTCAGCGGCGGGTAGTCATCGACGATTTCAATGGCGACGGAAGGCCTATGGTCACCGGTTGCCGGATTGCCCCGCCAGTCGGTAACAATTTTTTGGAAAACATTAAATATTTCCTCGGTATAGCGTGCCAACTTGGCGCTGGAATGGCTACGAACCTCCCCTCGGAGAACCACCCGCTCGGGGACAATATTGGTTGCCACACCTCCTTCGATCATACCGAAATTGCATGTTGATTCCTCATCCAGCCGACCCATACGGATGCTTGTCAGCGCCTGGGCGGCAAGAGCCAGCGCATTGATCCCGGCTTCCGGACAGAGGCCGGCATGGGCCGCCATTCCCTTGATTTCAACCTTTATCTTGTTGGCGGCAGGGGCGCCAATGACCACATGATTGTTGCCGGTCGAATCCAACGCGTAGCCGTACTTCGTCCGCAGTTTGCCATATTCGAGGTTTTTCGCACCGAGCAGCCCGATTTCTTCGCAGGTGGTGATCACCACCTCAAGGGTCGGATGAGCGATATTGTTGTCCTTCAGGAGGGTCAGCAGTTCAAGGACTGCGGCAATACCGGTTTTATCATCACCACCGAGAATGGTATTTCCTTTGCTGGTGAAAATATCGCCGGTTCTTACCACCTCGATCCCGGTAGCCGGTTCAACGGTGTCCATGTGGCAGGAAAAGAACAAGCCTTCCAGATCCGGTCTATTGCCGTTAAAGCGAACAATAAGGTTTCCCGATTCGGAGCCGGTGCGGGCGGCAGAATCGTCTTCATAAAGGACGTCGGCGCCGAGTTCGGTAAATGCCTGTTTCAGGTAGGCGGCGACGGCCCCTTCTCGGCGGGAAGGACTGCTTATCCGGCAAAGTTCGGTAAAAGTTGTGGCAAGCCGTTCCCGGTTGATTTCTATGGTCATAAACAATCCTTTTTTTCATTTTGCAGGAGAACGACGGCATGGCAACCGATGCCTTCCTTTCTCCCGGTGAATCCCATGCCTTCGGTGGTTGTCGCCTTGATGTTGATGACACCTGCCGCAACCCCACAGGCTCGTCCAAGTATTTCCTTCATCTGCGGAAGAAAAGTGGCCAGTCGGGGCGCCTGACAGACCAGGGTGATGTCGGCATTACCCACGTTATAGCCTCTGTCCCTGACCAGTTGAATAACCCGTTCAAGGAGGGAAATAGAATAAATTCCGGCAAACTGGGCATCGGAATCGGGGAAATGTTGGCCGATATCGCCACTTCCCAAGGCCCCGAGGAGGGCATCGCACAGGGCGTGGGTGAGAACATCGGCGTCGGAATGACCGGCGAGACCATGGCGATGCGGAACGGTGACACCGCCGAGGACAAGAGGGCGGTTTTCGGCAAAGCGATGGGCATCGTAGCCGTGTCCGATACGAAAGGTCGGTGCCGGGTTATGGCTCAAGAGTTTTTCGGCCAAATAGAGATCCTCCGGACGGGTGATTTTGATATTTGTCTCGGCCCCTTCAACGAGCCTTACCGGGATGGCCGCCCTTTCCAGAAGCGACGATTCGTCGGTGACATCGGCGTCGCCATTTATCCGGTAGGCCGCCTCCAGGAGTTCTCGCCTGACTGCTTGCGGGGTCTGGGCCTGCCACAGGTCGGTACGGTCGATGGTCTCGGCGACCCGGCCCTGGGGGCTGCCCTTTTTCAGGGTGTCTTTTACCGGCAGGGCGGCGATGGCGGCGCCGTACGCGAGGGCAGCCTCATAACATCGAGCGATCAGTTGCCCGGTGACCAGGGGTCTTGCCGCGTCATGCACCAGGACGATTTCCGTGTTGTCACCCAAGGCATCAAGGCCTGCTTTGACCGAATCCTGGCGTCTTCGCCCGCCTGGCAATATTGTCAGGTTTTTGCCCTCAAGTCCATAGTCGTAAAGAAGCGCCCGCGTATGTTCCACCATGCTGGGGGGTACGACCACGACGATGCGGGCCACATAGTCCTCGTCCCAAAAAGCACGAACGGTGCGAACAAGAATGGGGATGCCAGCAAGCAGGTGATACTGTTTCGGATGATCAAGATTCATTCGGGTGCCGAAACCGGCAGCCGGAATGATAACAGCGGCTCTGGGGGTCATGAAAAATGGGGGACAAGGCAATAAATGGTCTTATGGACAATCCTATGAAAATTGGCGATTCTCGGCAACGGAACCGACCGCAGACATGGCTTTAAAAAGGAGCGGGCTATAAGCCGAATTCTGTACCCCCGCAAAGGGGCCATGATCATTTAACTGGAATGTTGATTGCTCAACATCTCTTGCAACCTACCCGGAGATTTCGGACGGGCCGCCCTCAAACATCTCCCTATTTGGTCTTGCTCTGGGTGGGGTTTGCCGTGCCTTCCATGTCACCATGGAAGCGGTGAGCTCTTACCTCGCCGTTTCACCCTTACCTGATGGAACCAGGCGGTTTGTTTTCTGTGGCACTTTCCCCCGGTCGCCCGGCGTTCGTGTTACGAACCATCCTGCCCTGCAGAGTTCGGACTTTCCTCTCCGGCAAAAAACCGGAGCGATCATGCGCCCGCTCCAACCGGCAATGTAGTTGGAAACGGCGAAAGAAGAAAGGGAAAAATGCTGCTTAAATTTTTAGCTAGTTTTTCTCTTCCGCAGGCCGGACGAAATGAATCATCCGTTGGCAGGTCGGGCAGTCGAGGAGTTCGTCACCCCTCAACAACCGATTAAAAAGCTGCGGTGGGATGGCCATGAAACAACCTTGGCAAACACCGTCGATCACATTGACAACTGCCAAGCCTTTGCGATGTAGGCGAAGGGTGTCGTACTTACGGAGGGTCGATGCCTTGATCTTGATTGCCTGTTCGCCTCGTTGGCCGTCCTTTTCCTTTTTCCCTCTGTTGATCGCTTCGATATTGTCTCGAACCTTCTCGGTTTCTTCGGCAACAAGCTCTTTTTCGCCTTTTAATATGTTTTTTTCCTCGGTCATCTGCGCCGTCAGTTGTTCGACCGAGATCATAATGGCGACGATTTTTTCCTCGTTTTCCTTGGCGCTCTTTTTGGCATCCTCGATCTCTTTAAGAAGTGCCGTTTGCTCTCGGCCGGTCTGAACCTGCATCATCCTCGATTGGCGTTCTCGGACATGGGCCATCTTGTCGGCCATTTCACCCTCCAGGGTGCGGCCTTCTTTCTGCTCGGAGTTGATCTGTTCCTGTAGTTCATTGATGAAAGTTTCTCTTTTGGCCAGGGCGGAAATACGTTCATCAAGGCCATTTTGCTCGGCCTTGATAGCCTGGTCGATTTTATCAATTTCTAAGTCAATGGCCTGCAGTGCGACGAGTTGGGCTAAAAGTTCGTTCAAGATGATTCTCCTCTCTATGTTATTTTACTATGGGTTGTTTTTATCCAGTTTAACGAAGGGGTGACGCTCCGTTGTGGTCTCCAAGATCCTGATGTTCCATTGTTCCCGGCGACTTGCCTCTTCCAATTTTTTGACCAGGAAGGCGATTGCCGGTTTTTCGGTGCTGTAATGGCTGCCGTCGATGATGCAGAAATCGCATTCAATCGCCCAGACAGCCGTGTTGTGTTTAATTTCCGCCGAGAGATAGACCTCTGCTCCGAGAGCCCTGGCCTGCACAGCAAATTCCGAGCCGCTACCACCGCAAACGGCGACGGTCGTTATCTTTTTTGGCAGTGTTCCGGCCACCAGGACACTGTCCAGCCCCAGGACATCAAGAAGGCGTTGCAAAAATTCGTCTTTAGACAAGGGGTTCCGGTAGGAGCCAATGCGGCCGAGTCCTGCACCCGTCAAATTATCCTGCAGTGCCGGGATGAGAGGTGAATGGCTATCCAGTCCGAGTCGCTCTGCAAGAATGGCGCTAACCCCGGCCTGGGCACTGTCAAAATTGGTGTGAAAGCCGATGATGGCGATTCGGTTGGTGAGAGCTTTCTCAAGCAGCCTTCCTTCCGGAGCGGAGGTGTTGATCGCCGGCAACGGTTTGAAGATGACCGGGTGGTGGGTGATGACCGTGTTGGCCCCCAGGGCGATCGCCTCATCGAGCAGGCTATTGGTCGGATCAAGCCCGGCAAGGATTGCTGTAGCCTCCTGGTCCGGATTGCCGACCAGGAGTCCGACATTATCCCATGGCTCGGCTAGATTGAATGGTGCCAGGGTATTGAGGCTGTTGAGAATGTCCGTAACTCTTGCCGTCATAACAAATTTGCTGATGTTTGAGCGGTAAAACAAAAAAGGTACACTCCACGGGGGAATGTACCTTTTGATTCACCTCGCCGGTTCGGGCATTTCTTGCCCGGATCGGCGTGTATATGTCAGGGGTGTTATGCCTTCCCCTTGATGTATGAATAATGTCGGTTTTTTCAAGGAACTCGTTGTTTCTGGTCAGAAGCTGCAGTATGAATGGTGGGCGCAGTAGGATTCGAACCTACGACCGATCGGTTATGAGCCGATGGCTCTACCAACTGAGCTATGCGCCCGCTTCTCTGACAATAAAACGTCTTATATAAAATCACCTGAGCGACAAAGTCAATAAAAAAAGGTGGGAAGGGCGGAAAATGAGTTCAGATTCACGCCTTTCTCGGTTGAATGGAAAACCCGAATTCGTGGTTGTCAAAGAGGAAAATGTAATTATCCTAGAAAAGTAAGCCGTTGTAACCCCATTAATTTTGGTGAACCTCCTTGATGTATACGAATCTCATCCTCTTTTTGGTCGCTATCTTTCTTTTCACCATTGAGAGTGTGCCGAAAGCCCCTTGGCTGAGCAGTTGGCAGGCACTGGCCTTGCTTATTTTTTTGCTGGCAGGGTATGGTAAAATCGCCCGAAAGCTTTTTTCCAGGCAACAGGCTACTACCGCTGCGGGCTACTTTCGCACCGAAAAACAACTGGCGGTTACCGCCTTGGTCTTCTACGGCGCGACACTGTACTGTTGCGATCCGAAATATTACCTGTTGCTCCTACCCCTCGGCAACACCATGCCAGCCTTGGTTAATTTTGCCGGACTCCTGCTCTTCATCGCCTATCTGGCACTGATGTGGTCGGCCGGGCAGCACAACTATGAACGTATCTTCGCCCGAAATTACCGGCCGCTGGTTTTTATTCGCAACAATATTAAGGTCAACCTGCCCATTGTCCTGCCCTGGATCATCATTTCCCTGCTCTCTGATATTGTGGCCTTGCTGCCGCTGCCGGGACTGCAGAAGTTTGTTGCCTCGGAATGGGGCGACCTGCTGCTCTTCGCTGTTTTTCTCCTTTTCGTCGTCCTCTTTTTTCCACCTCTGGTGCGCCGGTTATGGGGTTGCCAAAAATTGCCGGCAGGATATCTGAAAGACCAGCTTGACGCTTTTTGCGCCACGCAGAATTTTTCCACCGAATTCTATCTCTGGCCGCTTTTTGAAGGACGGGTTTTGACCGCCGGGGTGGTGGGTATTATCCCCGGCCTCAGGTACATCCTCATTACTCCGGCACTTATCGAGACTCTGTCGCGCGAGGAACTCGAAGCAGTCATAGCCCATGAGATAGGTCATGTAAAAAAATACCATCTCTTACTGTATGTCTTTCTTCTCAGTGGTTTTAGCCTGCTCGCCGGAATGCTGGCCGAGCCGCTTATCTACCTCCTGTTGTCCCAGAATTTTCTCAATAAACTGATACTCGAAAGCGGCATCGCCGCGGACAGCATAGTGACCGTGGTCGGTGCAGTGCCGCTGTTTCTATTTCTGCTACTGTATTTTCGTTTTTTATTCGGATATTTTATCCGCAATTTCGAGCGGCAAGCAGACTTGTTCAGCTTGGCGGCTATCGGCAATGCACGGGCCATGGTGTCGGCGTTTGAGAAAATTGCCGTGTTGAGCGGCAATATCCGAGAGGAACGCAATTGGCACCATTTTGGTATTGGTGAGCGAATAGACTGCCTTCTGCGGGCCGAAAAAGAACCCGATTTAATTAAACGCCACAACCGCAAGGTGCGTCGCAGTCTGTTCGTCTATGTGGCAGTGCTGCTGCTCGCCGGTGTCCTGGTGCACCAGATCCCGAAGGAAGAACTGGTTTTGCGCTACCAGGAAAACTTTGCAGAGACGGCTCTTTTGCAGAAGGTGAAGCAGGAGCCGGACCGAGCCATCTGGCAGCGCCTTATCGGTGATCTTATGCTGACCCGCAAGATGGAAGAGCGGGCTCTTAGTGCTTATGAGAAGGCTTACAGCCTGGAGCCGGCCAATCCGGAAATCATGAATAACCTTGCCTGGTTGCTTCTGACTAGTGAACAATTCAGCCTCCGCGACCCGCTGAAAGCCCTGACTCTGGCGAGAACCGCAGCTACTCTGCAGCCAAAAGGCCATATTCTCGACACCCTGGCCACCGCCTACTGGGCCAATGGTCTGCTCGAAGAGGCGATTCGTACGGAACGGCAGGCGGCCTTGGCCGATGTGGCCCAGAGACGCTTTTACCAGGCACAGATCGGCAAATTCACCAACAGCACCTATGAAGAATCCGTCCGGAAGACACCATGAAACTGACCAAGTTACCGGTTGCGCTCTAACATCGTCTCGAAGATACTTCCAATGCCTCGGAGATATGGCGGATGAGCAGCGCGTCCACTCCCGGGAAAAGTCCGAGACCATGGTTGATCGCCTCAACGGCAAGGCCGTTTTCGCGCAAGCGGGTCATCCAGGAGGCCGGGCCATTGCCGACAATGTCTCGACGGTAGTGCATGCCGGCAATAAGCAACAGGGGGATGATGCAGACCTCGGCAAAACCGGCGGCCTTGATTTCGGCAGGGAGGGCTTTTGAATCGGGAAATTTTTCGAGAACCCCGACGAAGAGCCTTTCACCATATTTGCGGCGGAGGATTGTTTCCAGACAGGTGTAAGCGGTCCAGATAGGATGAGTGGTACCGTGACCGAGGAGGAGAATGGCCTTATCCGGTCTTGCGGCAATGGTTGGCCGTAAGATTTCCCCGACCTCATTGTAGTCGTCCGGGGTGGTCAGGAGAGGCATGCCCGTTGTACAGGCAATCTCCGAGTTACGGACAGTTCTTTGCAGATCGTGAAACTCGGTTCCCGGCAAGAGGTGCAGCGATTGCACGACGATCTTGCCGACACCTCGGTCGGCAAGTTGCCGCAGAGCCTCCTCGGGTTTAAGGTAGGCAGAACCCTTCTGTGGTTCTGAAACCATTTTCGAGGAATAGCTCCAGAGGATCTCTTTTTCCGGGAAATGGCTGCGGATTTTCTTGTCCAGATGGCTGTAGGTGGCAAGGGCTGTGGCGGTCGTCCCGAAGGCGGTAAGGAGAATGGGGGTGTTCATATTTTGATATTGTATCAAGATTTCCAGGGAAGAAGCAACTGGTAAAAACGGACAAGAGGTGTTTGGTGACTCATAGCATTACGGATGGTATTGCATTGCATAAGACCGGCACGGGAGACTTTGCCGCTGCCGCCCGTTCCGGAGCGCGCTGTCGTTATGGGATGTTTGCTCGGCACGGCGGGGTGAGCGGCGGAACCTATGCCTCGCTGAATATCGGGGCATATGTCGGCGACCAGCCGGAGGCTGTGGCCGCGAATCGGCAGCTGGTGCGGGAAGCCATGCAGATTCCCGCGTTGCTCTCTGCCAGGCAAGTGCACGGGCAGGGGGTGTATTGTCTGACTGAAGTTCTAAGCGAGGACCGGGAGGTTGACGGTTTTGACGCCCTGGTCACCGACATAAAAGGCGTTGGGTTGATGATCCAGCAGGCCGATTGCCAGGCCGTTCTGCTTTTTGATCCCCGGCGGGAGGTTATTGCCGCCGTGCACTGTGGCTGGCGGGGAAGCGTCCTGCAGCTGGTGCCGCAGGTGGTGGAGGTGATGGCCCGTAACTACGGGACGATTGCCGCCGACCTGCAGGCGGTCATCAGTCCCTCTCTCGGGCCTTGCTGTGCCGAATTCATCAACTTCAGGAATGAATTGCCCGCCGATTTTCAGCAATTTATGGTGCGCGACAACTATTTTGATTTCTGGCGGATTACCCGGTCGCAGCTGGGTGCTGCCGGAGTGGCGGCGGCCCATATCCGGACGACCGGTCATTGCACCTGCTGTTCCGATGATTACTTTTCTTACCGGCGGACGAGTCGGCAGGGTGGTGGGCAGACGGGACGAAACTGCTCGGTGATTGCCCTTGCAAAGACATAAGGTTAAGGCATTCTTGTTGGAATAATTGTGACTTAGGACCAGCAATGCGGATATTGATTATTGAAGACGATGCGAAAATCGCCTCTTTTCTCGAAAAAGGGCTCAAGGAGGCGGGGTTTACCGTCGATAGCCGCGGTGACGGTCAAGCGGGACTGGAGCTTGCCCTGAGCGTTTCCTACGATGCCGCCATCGTCGACCTGATGTTGCCGAAGCTGGACGGCCTCGCGGTAATCGAGACCATGCGTTCCGAGAACGTCGACACTCCGGTACTTATCCTCAGTGCCAGGCAATCGGTCGATGACCGCATTCAGGGGCTGCAGCGGGGCGGCGACGATTATATGATCAAGCCTTTTTCCTTTAGCGAGTTGCTCGCCCGGGTTCAGGCGCTCATCCGCCGCGACAAGAAAAATACCCAGCCGATGCTGTTGCGGGTGGGTGATCTTGAGATGGATCTTCTCAAACACGAAATATTTCGGGCTGGGGAAAAGATTGAATTGCCCGCCAAGGAGTACGGCCTGCTCGAATATATGATGCGCCATCCGGGTATTGTCCTATCGAAAACCGCGATCCTTGAGAGGGTCTATGATTATGCCTTCGATCCCCAGACCAATGTGGTCGACGTCCTCGTCTGCCGCTTGCGCAACAAGATCGACAAGGATTTCGAGGACAAAATGATCCATACCGTCAGGGGCATGGGCTATGTTCTTAAAGCTCGGTAAAGAGGATTGCTCCTGGCCAAGGTCGAAGAAGGCCCTGCCGGTATTTTTTCTGCTGTGGTCCGGCGGGGTGCTGCTCGCCCTTGTATACCTCTTTGCTATCCGCTCCCATCTTGAGAATATCGAGCGTGGGGAGACCGAAAGACTGCTCGATTCCTACCTGGCCATGCACCGTGCACCGGTGCATAACTCCGGCTCCTTTCTCCAGTCCGACAGCCTGTTGCGGGGTTTGGCCTTTATCCGGGTTATCCAGGGCACAGAACAACTCCTGGTGGTTGGCGATCAACTTCCGGTGCAGAGCTTTAAGGGTTTTATCGATCTGAGCCCGGAAACAACAGGGGTGTGGTTGCCGGTGGGGGTGGGCGAAGAGGCAGGGGTGCTGACCATCATCACCCGGCAATACGACAACGGCGGCATGATTCAGGCGGGCAAGGATGGGCGGGAAGGGTATGCCCTGTTCCGAAAACTGTGGCAAACCACCCTCGGAATAGTCATTTCCAGTGTCCTCCTGCTCTGGCCGCTCTCCCTCGCCTTTATCAAACAAAGCCTTGCTCCGCTGCTTCAGAGCCGAAAAATGATTGACACTCTGGTACAGCGGGCGACCACTGCCCTCCTGCCGGAGCAGGGCAACGGCCCGGAGCTTGACCGCCTGTATCGGCAGATCAACCAGTTGATAAAGCAGAACCGTAACCTGGTATCGGAGATGCAACAGTCCCTTGACAATGTTGCCCATGATCTGCGAACCCCGATGACCCGGCTCAGGTCCGTTGCCGAATATGGCTTGCAGGCCGAAGATGATCCAGAACGACTGCGGGAAGCCCTCTCTGATTGTCTTGAGGAGTCGGAGCGGGTTCTGGCCATGCTGCGAATCATGATGAGCGTGGCCGAGGCCGAATCGGGCACGATGCGTCTTGAGCTGAGCCACTGCGATTTGGCGGCAACCCTTGCGCAAGTTGTCACCCTGTATGAATATGTGGCCGAGGAACGGAAAATCAGTGTTCAGCTGTCGACGGAAAAACCGCTGTCGGCCTCGGTTGACAGCACCCGGATCGCCCAAGTTTGGGCCAATCTTCTCGATAATGCAATAAAATATGGGCGGGAAGGGGGATGGGTGAAGATTGCCGCAAGGGTCAATGGAGAACAAGCCGAAGTGATCTTCGCCGATAACGGCATGGGAATATCGGAAAATGAACAGGGTCGGATCTGGGAACGCTTGTACCGGGGAGATCGTAGCCGTTCGCAAAAGGGTCTGGGACTCGGGCTGAATTATGTGCACGCGGTGGTTGAGGCGCACGGCGGTTCGGTCAGGGTGACCAGTATCCTGCACGAGGGCAGCAGTTTCATCGTGCTCTTGCCATTGGTCAGGTGAGCACGCAGGAAAAGTCGCAAACCAATGGGGCATGGTCGGAGAGACGCACTTCCGGGACGTAAAAGGAATCGATGCGGATACCCGGACTGTGGAGAATGAAGTCTATCTGGCGCAAGGGGGCATGGCTTGGATGCGATGGGGTGTTGAAGACATTGGCGTTTTTCATGCCGGTGGCGGCAAGAAAGAGATTGAGTTCCCGGCTGCCCCAGAAGGTGTTGAAATCCCCGGCAATGATAACTTCCTTGTCGATATTGCGGGTGAGGGTGTGCAGCTGTTCCAGCTGGTTCTGGCGGTGCCGATATTTTAAAGACAGGTGGACGATGAAGATGGCAATGGCGCGCAAGTCGGTCTGGATTACCAGCCGTTTCATGCCCTGCTCGAAATAGTGAAAATGAAAGTCTTCGATGTTCTGTTTGGTCAAGAGAGCGTTGCATTGTTGCCGCAGAACCGGAGCCTTATTGGCCAGGGAACCATTGCGATACTTGTTTTCAACTATACAGTTGTAACCGAGCTGGTCGGCAATAACCTGCGCCTGGCAGAAATGTCCTGTCCGGTAAGAACCGGAATCGACCTCAACGAGGGCAACGATATCGGGATTAACGGAACCGATAAAATTGATGATCCGCTGCAGGTTGACGGTAGTATGCTTGAAAAAACCGGCAAAGGGCAGCGGCAGGTGGTAACGGTTTTGATGGCCGGTGCCGTAACGTATATTATAAAAAAGTAAGCGCATACTTGTATGATACTGATTTCCCCCCGGGGAGGCAATGGCTCAAAGTACAACTTCGTGGAAACTCATATGATAACAATTGGAACAAGAAAGAGTAAACTTGCCATGTGGCAGACCGAGATGGTGGCCGGCTCCCTGCATGAGCATGGCATGGCAACCCGGATTCATTCGCTGGAGACCATCGGCGACCGCATTCTTGACACTTCCATCGCCAAAATCGGCAGCAAGGGGGTCTTTACCGCTGAACTTGAGGAGCAATTGGCCGGTGGGGCAACCGATATCGCCGTACATAGTGCCAAGGACATGCAGTCACAGTTGCCGGAGGGCTTTGTTTTGATCGCCTTCACCGCCCGGGAAAAAGTCAATGATGTGCTGCTCGGCACCGACCTCTCGATCGATATCGCCGATGCCGGGCGACCACTGGTTGTCGGCACCTCTTCAGTGCGGAGGCGGGCTTTTCTCCGTCACTTTTATCCCCATGTGAAGATTGTCGAGATGCGCGGCAACCTGCAGACGAGAATTCGCAAGATGCAGGAGGGCCATTGCGACGCCCTGATACTCGCCTATGCCGGGGTGACGCGCATGGGGTACGACCGGATGATCATCAAGGAATTCGCCACCGAGCAGTTCGTGCCGCCTGTCGGCCAGGGCTGCATCGCCATCGAGGCGGCAAGCACCCTGGCCCCGGAGAAGATGGCCAAGATTCGCCGGTGCCTCAATAATCGAACCAGCGAGATCTGCCTTCTGGCGGAACGGGCCTTTCTGAAAAAACTTGATGGCGGCTGCAGTATTCCGGCATTCGGATATGCGGTCCTGGAGGGAGATGAACTGACCCTTGCCGCCGGCTTGGCAAGTCTTGACGGCACGAAAATCCTTCGGGTGACGGAAAAGGGCTCGGCTGAGGATCCGGTGGAATTAGGAGTCAGAGCCGGTGAAAAGATTCTGGACGGTGGCGGGCGACAGATGCTCGAAGAGATCAGATGCGCCCAGGCGCTTTAGATGGGATGAAGAAGTTCCGGTCGTCGGCAATCGACTCTTGACTTGCGGCCGTTTTCAGGATAAACATCTTTCTGTCAGGGTGTCGATACGACATTCTTGGGAATCCGGTGTGAATCCGGAACGGGCCCGCCGCTGTAACCGGGGACGAAAATCGCTCATGCCACTGATGGAAAAAATCGGGAAGGCGCGATGAGTAGGCTGAGCCGGAAGTCAGAATACCTGCCCTGACCTTTTATGCTGTTCTCCCCGTGGATCAGGGAGAAAAAGTACCATCCGTGGTGAAATCAGGGCCCCCGGACCAAATTGCATTTGGTCCGGGGGCTTTTTATTTGCCGCCGGATCGATGCTGTTCCTTAACTCTGGAGGAGTTGCAAATGGACAGGAAAGAACTGGCGTACGCGAAACAGGCACTGCTGGCAATTAAGGATTGGGATGCCTTTCAGGCGGTTATCAGAACCTGGTCGAGGGTAATGAAAGTTGGCGTTCCGGCAGCAAGATGGACAACCTGCGATAAGGAGGGCAGGTAACTCGACATAAAGAGAATTGTCGGGTGTGCCAGGGGGTTCAAAAGATTATTCGGCGCTCCAGTCCGGTCGTGCAAGAAATGGCTGGACATGCGGCGCGGATTATGATAATGGACAGAACGCTATTCTGCATCACAGGAAGTATTAAGGAGACTCTATTATCCTGTACACTCCTCTAGTGCAAGAAAAGCATAAAAACTGAATAAAATCAACAAGTCGGGGAGTGGCTCAGTCTGGTAGAGCACAGCGTTCGGGACGCTGGGGTCGGAGGTTCAAATCCTCTCTTCCCGACCATGTTTAAGGCTGAAATAATTGAATAAATTATTTCAGCCTTTTTTGTTTGTATAAGGCGGTGGGTTTGCAAAAAATCACCGGTTCATTCCACAGACAATTTTCTTCCGATATACCTGTTGGGTTTTGGTTGGTTGAAAGCCCAGGGAAGGATAGAAAAGATGGCTTTCGCGGCGCTTGGTATTGCTCCGGACTACAATCACGTCCGCATCGCACTCACCGGCCCATTCTTCGGCACATCGGACCAGGATGCGGCCAACACCTTGGCGGCGAGCATTTTCGGCAACGACAAGCCCGACGATTTCAGCACGGAATCCCGATTCCAGGACGTACGAGGCATGCGTCTGGATCCATCCTATAATCATGCCGTCGTCGTCTTCAGCGACATACACGGCGCAGTCGTCTCTCGGGAGTATTTTTGCCAGTCGCTCGCCGATTTCCGAAACATTGGCGGAATAGCCAAGTTGTACGGTTAATTCGGCAATGGCGCGGCTGTCGGGGCTTATAGCTTTGCGAGCCTTCATTTTCGTTGCCTATGGTATTGGCGACCGCTTCAACCTGGTTTTCTGGAGAAATCAGCTCAGCCGTATCAAAAAAAATGGTCCAAAGGAATGCCCGGAACGGCTTCTCAATAATCGTTTACTCTTCGGTAAAACTCGGCAGCAGGTCGAAGCCGACCAGGGGATTAAAGACCCCTGCCTGGATAAGCGCCTGGGCCTTCTGGATATCCGGAGCAAAATAACGATCCTGATCATAAAACGCTACGACCTTGCGGATCTGGGCCTTGGCACTCTCAAGGAGTGGCGAAGTTTTCAGAGGTGCACGAAAATCGACACCCTGGCAGGCGGCAAGCAGTTCGATGGCCAGGACGCCGGCGGTGTTTTCCGCCATTTCCAGCAGTCGTCTGGCGGCAAAGGTAGCCATGGAGACATGGTCTTCTTGATTGGCCGAGGTCGGCAGGCTATCGACCGATGCCGGATGGGCGAGGGACTTATTTTCGCTGGCAAGGGCTGCGGCGGTCACCTGGGCGATCATGAATCCGGAGTTGAGCCCACCCTTTTCCACAAGAAAAGGCGGCAGTTTCGACATATGGGAATCGATTAAGAGGGCTATTCTCCTCTCCGACAGGGCACCGATTTCGGCGATGGCCAGGGCCAGATTGTCGGCGGCCATGGCTATCGGTTCGCCATGGAAATTGCCGCCCGACATGATGTCGTTTTCTTTGGCAAAGACCAAGGGGTTGTCGGAAACCGCGTTGGCCTCGGTGGCGATCACTTCGGCGGTATTGCGGACCTGGGTGAGGCAGGCGCCCATCACCTGGGGTTGACAGCGCAGGGAATAGGGGTCTTGCACCGCCTCGCAGTTCTTGTGGGAGATCTCGATTTCACTGTGCGCCAGGAGCCGGCGATACATCGCCGCCACGTCGATCTGGGCCTTATGGCCGCGGACTTCGTGGATGAGCGGGTCAAAAGGCCTGCGGCTGCCCAGCGCCGCTTCAACGCACAGACTGCCGGAGACCATCGCGGCGGCAAACAGCTCTTCGGCGGCAAAGAGCCCTTCAAGGGCAAAGGCGGTGGAGGCCTGGGTGCCGTTTAAAAGCGCCAGCCCTTCCTTGGGGCCGAGGGTGATCGGGCTCAGCCCGGCACACTGCAACCCTTCCCGGCCGCTGATCGGCCTTCCCTGATACAATGCCTCACCTTCGCCGAGGAGGACGGTACTCATATGGGCAAGCGGTGCGAGGTCACCGGAAGCCCCAACCGAACCTTTTTGGGGTACACACGGATAGACCCCGGCGTTCACCAGACGGATCAGGGCTTCGATGACTTCCAGGCGGATGCCTGAGTAGCCCCTGGCCAGGCTGTTGATTTTCAAAACCATCATCAGCCGGACGGTCGATTCCGCCATCAAAGAGCCGACGCCTGCGGCGTGGGAAAGAACTATGGACCGCTGCAGATGTTCAAGTTCGTTGTCGGGTATAACGGTTTTGGCAAGCAGGCCGAAACCGGTATTGATGCCGTAGATCACCCGCCCCTGGTCGATGAGGGTTCGCACTGTCTGCACCGAAGCCCGGATCTTGGCCTTGCAGCTCTCGGCCAGACTGATCGTTACCCGATGTTTGGCAAGGAGGCGCAGTTGTGCCAGGGTCAGTTTGCCCGGTTCGATACATATCTGTGGAGTCATGTTTCCTCTTTTTTGTAAAATATCGATTATATTTGCTGTTGGTTCGCGGTTGTCTTGAGAGCGGCAGGGATTTCTACCGTTTTTCTGATTGTATAGACAAATGAAGGCCCTGGCAACGGCAATCGCCGGCAGCGGATACATGTATAGAACCGATGACAGAAGAGAGAATTTGCACTGGCAGACAGTTTCTTTATAACTATATTGAATGATTGAAACTTGTATTAAGTTGAAGGAATAAGGAGGGGATTTGTAAGAAAACCTGGAAATAGAGTGAGAAAATGTATATAGTGTCGCCCTTTTTACCCCTTGTTGACGCCGCCAAACCATCTTATCTGTATTGTTCTGGATACTGGCAGCGGATAAGCCTGCGACAACGCTGGCATACCGCCCGGGCAACATCCCGATTAACCGAGTCGTTTGAATTGTAAGCTGCCAATATAACCCCAGTTTTCCACTGGCTGTCGCCCTTTTTTATTCAATTTCAAGAGAAGATTATGTCAAAAAATTTGTATGTTGCCGGCACTGAGCCGCGCAGTGGGAAATCGGCTATTATCCTTGGTCTGATGGAACTCTTAACCCGCAATGTTAAGAAGGTACTCTTTTTTCGTCCCCTGATTGATGCCGACCATAGAGCCGGCGAGCGGGACAACACCATTAATCTCATCAAAAGCCAATTCAATCTTTGCACCAACTATGAAGAAATGTATGCCTTTACGGTAGCGGAGGCTAGCCAGCTTATTGCGATGGGCAAAAATGCCGAGTTGCATGAAGGAATACTGAGTAAATATAATGCCCTGGCTGAAAAGGCCGATTTTGTTCTCTGCGAGGGTATTGTGCGGGGCGGAGCGGCTGCTTCCTTTGATTTCGATATTAATGTGGAAATCAGCAACAACCTTGGCTGTCCGGTGCTTTTGGTGGTCGGCGCCAAAATGAAGCCGGTGGATGAACTCATTCGTTCCATCAAGGTGTACCATGAATCTCTTGGTGATCGCGGCTGCGACCTGATCGCGACCATTGTCAATCGAGTGGATCCGGCTTCAGTTGACACAGTTAAGAATCGCCTTCAGTCGGAGCAGATATCGACCAAGCAGCTGGTCTATGTCATCCCCAATAACGACAACCTCGGCAGCCCCTCCGTCGGGGAGGTGGCCAGGCTCCTCAATGCCGAAATTCTTTATGGTGAAAAGAATCTCACCCGCCATGTGCGCAGTTTCACCATTGCCGCAATGCAACTGCGTAACCTCTTGGCAAGAATAGAATACGGTGCCTTGGTTATTACCCCGGGGGATCGCTCCGACGTCATTCTTGCATGTCTTGCAGCCGTGCAGTCGAAGACCATGCCGAAAATCTCCGGCATTATGCTGACCGGCGGGCTGGTGCCCGAGGCACCTATTCAGAAGGTCATGGAGGGTTTCCCGGATACTGTGCCGATACTTGCGGTAAGCGAAAACACCTTCCAGGCGGCGATCCGCGTCGATAATATCCATGCCTTCATCACCCCGGACAACACCAAGAAAATCAACCAGGCACTGGCGGTTTTTGAAAAGTTTATCAATATGGATGAGTTGAGTGATAAGATCATCAAAACCAAAACCACCATCGTTACCCCCAAAATGTTCGAATCTCGCTTGCTGCAGCGGGCCAAGGTCAACAAGCAGCACATCGTCCTTCCGGAAGGCGAGACCGATCGTATCCTCAAGGCGGCCGAGATCCTCTTGCGGCGGGAGATCGTCGATATTACCCTGCTAGGTCGAGAGGATCGAATTCACGACCGTATCAGAAAACTTGGTGTGCATCTGGAGAAAGCAATCATCATCGACCCAAGGACCTCACCGTACTCTGACGAATATGCCGACACCTATTACCAACTGAGAAAGGATAAGGGAGTCACCCAGGATAGTGCCAGGGATATCATGGCCGACCTGAACTTTTACGGCACCATGATGATCTATAAAGGCCATGCCGACGGCATGGTCTCGGGAGCGATGCACACCACCGCCGATACCATCCGCCCCGCCTTCCAGTTTATCAAGACCAAGCCGGATTGTTCCATTGTATCCAGTGTGATGCTCATGTGCTTAAATGATCGGGTTCTTGCCTATGGCGATTGTGCAATCAATCCCGACCCCACCGCCGAACAATTGGCGGAGATTGCCATCAGTTCGGCTAAGACGGCGGCGCTCTTCGGCATTCAGCCATTGGTTGCCATGCTGTCCTATTCCTCCGGTGAATCCGGTAAGGGAGAGCAGGTCGAAAAAGTTCGCAGGGCAACGGAGATAGCCCGGAAAAAGGCAGAGACCCTGTATCCGGGTCTTGCGATTGAGGGACCGATTCAGTACGATGCGGCCGTGGATATGGAGGTTGCCAAAACCAAGATGCCGGAGAGTAAGGTGGCGGGGAGGGCTACGGTATTTATTTTCCCCGATTTGAACACCGGCAACAACACCTATAAAGCAGTGCAGAGATCGGCCGGCGCCGTTGTCGTCGGCCCCATTCTCCAGGGCCTCAGAAAACCGGTGAACGATTTGAGTCGCGGCTGTCTGGTGCCGGATATCGTCGATACCGTGGCTATCACCGCGGTGCAGGCCGCGGCCGAGAAGGGTAAATAAAAAACCATCGAGGAGCCGTTACGAAGGGGGCCTTTTTCCCCATTTTGTTACGGCTCCTTATGCCGAGTATTACCAGCGGCGTCCGTAGCCATCGTGTCGATATGAATAATGCGGCCGATGCCAATAGCCGTGGTTCCAGATCCAGCGATCACCGTACCAGAACCATCCCCCTCCCACCCAAAGGTATTCCGGTCCGGGGGCCACGACGATCTGTTCGACAATCGGCTGAGGTGGTGGGCTTCCTGCCACGCCTACAACCTCGGTGGAGCGCATCTCATTCGGTGTGTTGATCATGAAGTCGATGATCTTCTCACTCACTCCGGTATTCTTCAATTCTATAATCTCTCCGGATCTAAGGTGATAGACCGTCCGGGAGTAGCGGATTTGACTGATGACGAGGTCGTCGCTAACTCCGGCCTTCACCATTGAAATAATATCCGCCACTGCCAACGGTTGACTTTGTTCGATTCGCTGTATGGTCTGCGGCGATTGCGCTCTCAATTGCGCTTCCTGGGCTTGGTCCATGCCATGCCCGATTATACCGCCGACGACTGCACCCACCGCCGCGCCAACCAGTCCTGCCGAGCCGGAATGACGACCTGCACTGGCACTGCCGATGATCGCTCCCGTAGCCCCTCCGGCCAGGGCGCCCGAGGCCGTGTAATCCGGGCGTCCTTGGGGCGACATGCAGCCAGTGAGCGAGATCCCTACCAATGCCCATGTCAACAAATAACCATATTGTTTCATAATTTCCTCCACTGTATAAATATTACGCATACCCGGTCAACCTTTCATTCGCTAGCCGGTAAGCGCTAATTCCTGTCGATGCACATGCCATCAGATACCCATATCTGTTTCGCAACTTCCTCCTCTGTGTAAATATTACTCATACTTGAGTCTGCTAACCACTTATAGTTCTAATCTTATTAATAGCAATATCCATGCCTATTATGCTTTCGGCATCTTCATCTTGAAATACTGTCAACCCGGCCAGCGATTGAGCATCCGATAAAAATAATCCTGTGGCTTCGGCGCAAATATTGCATAAACAGCTTTCGCGCAATAGAATGGAAAACGGTGCATGAGAAAGAGTTACCGTTTACATCTGTGGTGAACTATGTAATACAAGTCAATCATCTTGATCTTTCAATCACGTCGTTCTCTTACGACCCATAAAACTACTGGTGCCGTTTAACGGCACTCCCGGGACAACTCATCATTATGACCGATTCCAAATCCATGTCGCGCCGCATTGTCCGATTATTCCTGTTGTTACTGGTCGCTATTATAATAATTACCGGTTGTTGGTGGCTATTTAATAAGTATCCTGAAAAAACAAAAGAACAAAACCGTAGGGGCGCCATGCCGCCTGTCGCAGTATCCGTTTGCGTCGTGCAAAAGCAGGATGTGGCAATGCAGCTTTCGGCCCTGGGAACGGTTACTTCCGCCAACACGGTAACAGTTCGCAGTCGGGTCGATGGCCAACTGGACAAGGTGTACTTCTCCGAAGGCGAAGGGGTTGAACAGAACCAACTGCTGGCTGAGCTGGACCCGCGACCCTATCAGGCAAGCTTGACTCAAGCGCAAGGCCAATTATTGAGGGACCAGGCCCTGCTCAAGAATGCCGAACTCGACTTGGTCCGCTATAAACAGTTGCTGGCACAGGATTCTATCGCCGCCCAGCAGGTCGATACCCAGAAAGCCGTGATCCAGCAATACCAAGGCATCGTCAAACTGGACCAAGGCTTAGTGGATAATGCCCAGCTGCAACTCGGCTACAGTCGCATTATCGCCCCGATAAGCGGTCGTGTGGGGCTGCGTCAGGTCGACCCCGGCAACATCGTGCACGCAAGCGACAGCAACGGCCTGGTCGTTATCACCCAGACCCAACCGATCAACTTGGTGTTTGCCGTGCCGGAAGGCAGCCTTGATCAGGTGCTCCAGGCCAAGGCTGCACATCCGCAACTCAAGGTGGAGGCCTGGGACCGTGACCGTTCCAAGAAACTGGCCGATGGGACCCTGCTGGCCATCGACAACCAGCTGAATACCGGCACCGGGACCGTAAACATGAAAGCCGGGTTTGCCAATGAGCCCCAGGTGCTCTTCCCCAACCAGTTCGTCAATGTCCTTGTGCAACTGGGAAAGCAGAGCGATGCCGTTACCGTGCCGACTGCGGCCGTGCAACTCGGCAAAGAAGGGAAATATGTCTATGCGGTGAATGCCGATCAGACGGTGAGCCTTACCAAGATCAGCACCGGAATTATCTCCGGACCTGACACGGTGATTACCGGTGGACTGCAACCGGGTCAGCAGGTAGTGGTCGATGGGCTGGACAAACTGCGCGACGGCGGCAAAATCGAGGTGATCGATCCCGGCGCCACCGGCAATGCCGAGAAGGGGCCACGCCCAGTGCGCGACAACAGCGGTGATACTGCAAAAAAACGTGGCAGCAGTGCAGTCAAATAGTCGCCAGGATATGCTATGAACCCTTCTCGTCTGTTTATCCAGAGGCCGGTGGCGACGACCCTGCTGATGCTCGCCCTTTTGCTGACCGGCATCGTGGCCTGGCGCATGTTACCGGTATCGGCCTTGCCGGAGGTCGACTACCCGACCATTCAGGTGGTCACCCTCTATCCCGGTGCCAGCCCGGAAGTCATTACCTCGGCGATTACCGCGCCGCTGGAACGGCAGTTCGGCCAGATGCCCAGTCTGGCCCAGATGTCTTCAAGCAGCTCCGGCGGGGCTTCGGTGATAACCCTGCAATTCGGTCTGGATTTGAGCCTGGATGTCGCCGAGCAGGAAGTCCAGGCGGCCATCAATGCCGCTAGCAATCTCCTGCCGACGGACCTGCCGGCCCCTCCGATCTACAGCAAGGTCAATCCGGCCGATACGCCCATCATTACTTTATCTGTCAGTTCAACTACCTTACCTCTCACCAAACTGGAAGATCTGGTCGACACCCGTTTGGCGCAAAAACTGTCGCAGTTGCCGGGGGTCGGTCTAGTCAGCATCAGCGGCGGCCAGCGTCCGGCGGTGCGCATCCAGACCAATCCGCGGGCTTTGGCTGCCTTGGGGCTGACCCTTGAAGACCTGCGCACCGCCATTGGCAGTGCCAACGTCAATCAACCCAAAGGCAGTTTTGACGGTCCCCGGCAGGCGTCCACTATAGACGGCAACGATCAACTCAAGTCGGCCGGGGAATATCATGACCTGATCATCGCCTACCGTTTAGGTGCACCTGTGCGGCTAGGCGATGTGGCCGATGTGATCGACTCGGCGGAAAATATCCGCTTGGCCGCCTGGGCCGGCAGCACACCTTCGGTTATTCTCAATGTCCAGCGCCAGCCGGGGGCCAACGTGATCCAAGTCACCGACCGCATTACGGCACTGTTGCCGCAACTGAAAGCGGCTCTGCCCGGAGCCGTAGATGTTACGGTACTCAGCGATCGGACCGTCACTATCCGCGCCTCCGTCGAGGATGTCGAATTCGAATTGACCCTTGCGGTGGTGCTGGTGGTGATGGTTATTTTTGTCTTTCTCCGCAGTCTGTCGGCAACGGTTATCCCCGCTGTAGCTGTACCGCTTTCGCTGGTCGGTACCTTCGGCGTCATGTATCTGATGGGTTTTTCCATCAATAACCTGACCTTGATGGCCTTGACCATTGCCACCGGTTTTGTGGTTGACGATGCAATAGTGATGATCGAGAACATTGCCCGCTATATCGAAGAAGGCGAGGAACCACTGGCGGCGGCGATCAAAGGCTCCAAGCAGATCGGCTTCACCATCATTTCACTCACTGTTTCGCTGATTGCCGTACTCATTCCGCTCCTCTTTATGGGTGACGTCATCGGCCGGTTGTTCCGGGAATTTGCGGTCACCCTGGCCGTATCCATTCTTATTTCGGCGTTCATCTCGCTGACGCTTACGCCGATGATGTGCGCCCGACTGCTGAGGCATGTGCCGGAAGAAAGGCAAGGGCGTTTTTACCATGCGGCCGGCCGCGTTATCGATCGCCTGATTGTCCTCTATGGCCGAATACTTACCCGGGTACTCAACCATCAACGGCTGACTTTGCTGGTGGCAATCGGCACCCTGGCGCTCACTGCATGGCTCTATCTCGTTGTTCCTAAAGGGTTTTTCCCCTTACAGGATACCAACGCCATCCAGGGGATAAGCGAGGCAACACAGTCAATCTCCTTTGCCGCCATGGCCGTGCAACAGGAAAAATTAGCGAAAAAACTGCTTGAAGATCCGGCGGTGGACAGCCTCTCTTCATTTATCGGTGTGGATGGTAATAATAGTTCACTCAACAGCGGTCGATTGTTGATCACCCTGAAGCCGAAAGCGTCGCGTGCCGATATCCGCACCGTGCTGGCTCGTCTGCAAAAACGGGCAGGCGAAGAACCGGGGTTGTCGCTGTATCTGCAACCGGTACAGGATTTGACCATCGATTCCCGCCTCAGCCGCACCCAATACCAATTTACTCTACAAGCCACCAACCCCGATGAGTTGACCGCCTGGGTACCGAAGCTAGTGGAACACCTGCAACAACTGCCGCAATTGGCCGATGTGACCAGCGATCTGCAGGATAAAGGTCTGCAGGCCTATGTCAACATCAATCGCGATGCCGCCGCCCGCCTCGGCATCACCATTGCCGCCATCGACAATGCCCTGTACGATGCCTTCGGCCAACGGCTGATTTCCACAATTTTCACCCAGACCAACCAGTACCGGGTGGTGCTGGAAGTGGCACCGGAATTTCAGCAAAATCTCCTGTCGCTAAAAGAAATTTATCTGCCGACAACCAGCGGAATTCCGGTGCCGCTCGATGCGGTGGCCAGTGTCGAGCAGCGCAGCACCGCACTCACCATCAATCATCTGGGGCAGTTTCCAACCGCTACGGTGTCCTTTAACGTGGCCCCGAAGGCTTCGTTGGGGGAAGCAGTCGATGCCATTCACCAGGCCGAACGGGAAATTTCCCTGCCCGCCAGTCTGGATGCCCGTTTCCAGGGAGCCGCCCTGGCATTTAAGGCCTCGCTCAGCAATACTTTGTGGCTGATCCTTGCGGCCATTGTCACCATGTATATCGTCCTCGGGGTACTGTACGAGAGTTACATCCACCCGGTGACCATTCTCTCGACACTGCCGTCGGCGGGTATCGGAGCATTACTGGCCCTGCAGCTGTCCAACACCGACCTCAGCGTCATAGCCATCATCGGCATCATCCTGCTCATCGGTATCGTCAAAAAAAACGCCATCATGATGATCGATTTTGCTCTCGATGCGGAGCGTGAACAGGGCATGAACCCACGAGAAGCCATCTATCAAGCCTGCCTCCTGCGTTTTCGACCGATCCTGATGACAACCTTGGCAGCCCTCTTAGGTGCACTGCCACTGATGCTGGGTGGCGGCATGGGTTCGGAGCTCCGTGAGCCGCTGGGCATTACCATGGTGGGAGGGCTGTTGTTCAGCCAGGTCTTAACCCTGTTCACTACGCCGGTGATTTACCTGGCCTTTGACCGGTTGGCCCGTCGTTTCTCCGGGAAACCTTTGTCAGTGGTAGAGCGGGCGCAACAATGAATCTGTCGACGCCTTTCATCCATCGTCCGGTGGCAACCACCCTGCTGACCCTGGCAATTCTCCTCGCCGGACTCCTGGCTTTCAAGCTCCTCCCGGTGTCGCCCTTGCCGCAGGTGGACTTTCCCACCGTATCGGTATCCGCCGGTCTGCCCGGCGCCAGTCCCGAGACCATGGCGGCCACCGTGGCGACACCGCTCGAGCGGGCGCTGGGACGGATCGCCGGAGTCAATCAGATCACCTCCTCAAGCAGCCTGGGTTCGACCCGCGTGACCTTGCAGTTTGATCTGGATCGTGACATCAACGGCGCTGCCCGGGATGTGCAGGCCGCCATTAATGCCGCCCGTTCGCTCTTGCCCTCCGGGATGCCCTCCAATCCCTCGTATCGCAAAGTCAATCCGGCCGATGCACCGATTATGATCATAGCCTTGACCTCCGACGCGCTGACCCGTGGCCAGATGTTTGACGTTGCCGACACCATATTGGGACAGAAATTGTCCCGGGTAAAGGGTATCGGCAATATTAACGTCGGCGGGGGATCGCAACCGGCTGTGCGGGTGGAACTCAATCCGATGCAACTCAACCAGTATGGAATCGGTCTGGAAACCGTACGTGCCGCTCTCGCCGCCAGCAATGCCAATCGCCCGAAGGGTTTCCTCGAAAACGAGCAGCAGCACTGGCAACTGCAGGCCAACGATCAGGCCCGTAAGGCCAGTGACTATCAATCCTTGATCGTCAGTTATAAAAACGGTGCAGCGGTTCGGTTAACCGATGTTGCCGAGGTCAACGATTCGGTGCTCGACCTTCGCAATGCCGGTTTGGTAGGCCGGCAACCGGCGGTCATGCTTGTTCTCTTTCGTCAGCCGGGGGCTAATATTATCGAGACCGTGGATGGGGTGAAAGCCCTCATCCCCGAGCTGCAGGCTGCCATCCCGGCTGCCATCAAAATCAATGTGGTGCTTGATCGCAGCCCGACCATTCGTGCGTCTCTACGGGAGGTAGAACGTTCGCTGGCCATCTCCACCGTTCTGGTGATCCTGGTGGTTTTCGTATTCCTCCGCAACGGCAGGGCTACCGCCATTCCCGCCATTACCGTGCCGGTATCGCTGGTGGGCACCTTTGCCGTAATGTTTTTAGCCGGTTTCTCCCTCAATAATCTGAGCCTCATGGCCCTGACCATTGCCACGGGTTTTGTGGTGGATGATACCATCGTCGTCCTGGAGAATATCTCGCGGCATATCGAAAACGGCATGAAGCCGATGCAAGCCGCCCTGCAAGGCGCTCGGGAAGTCGGTTTTACCGTTCTGTCGATGAGCACCTCGCTGATTGCAGTGTTCATTCCCATCCTCTTTATGGGCGGAATTATTGGTCGCCTGTTTCGTGAATTTGCCGTCACCCTGTCCGTTGCCATCCTCATATCGCTAGTGGTATCGCTCACCACTACGCCGATGCTTTGCGCCCGCTGGCTGAAGGCCCGGGAGGAAAAACCGCCCGGCTGGCTATTCTCTGCCAGTGAAAAGGGATTTGCTTTGATGCTTGGTGGTTACCGTCGTTCGCTCGGCTGGGCGCTGCGGCATGGCTGGCTGCTCCTGGCAATCCTTACGGCGACCATTGCCCTCAACGTCTATCTGTATGTCGTAGTTCCCAAGGGTTTTTTCCCGCAACAGGATACCGGTCGTCTCACCGGAATGATCCGCGCCGACCAGAGCATCTCCTTCCAAGCCATGCAACAAAAGCTGCAGCGCTTCATCGAGCTGGTCGGCAAGGACCCGGCGGTGGACCAGGCCATGGGTTTTACCGGTGGTGGACAGCGCAATACCGCCAACATGTTCATCACCCTTAAACCCTTGACGGAAAGGAAGGACAGCGCCGATCAAGTGATTTCAAGGTTGCGTCGAACTCTCTCGGGGGAGGCTGGTGCCACCCTCTTTTTACAGGCCGTTCAGGACATTAATATCGGCGGCAGGGCCAGTGCCGCCCAATACCAGTACACCCTGCAGGGCGCCGACCTGAGCGAGCTTCGCGCATGGGCACCGAAAGTGCAGCAGGTGTTGACGGAGTTGCCGATGCTGGCCGACGTCAACACCGACCAGGAGGTCAAGGGTCTGCAAACCCTGCTGGTTTTTGATCGCGAGGCCATGGCCCGCCTGGGGCTGACCCAGCAGCAAGTTGACGCTGTGCTGAACGATGCCTTTGGTCAACGGCAGGTCTCCACCATTTACAATGCGCTTAACCAGTACCGCGTTGTTATGGAAGTGGCGCCCCGGTACTGGCAAGATCCGCAGTCACTGCACGCTATCTATCTGCAGACACCGAGCGGCAAACCCACACCCCTGTCGGAATTCGCCAAGTGGGGTTCTACCAACACCCCCTTGTCGGTGAACCACCAGGGTCAGTTTGCCGCCACCACCGTATCATTTAATCTGCCGCCCACCGTATCCTTGTCGGAGGCCACCGGTGCCATCAATACCGCCCTACAATCCATCGGCCTGCCCAGTTCCATCCAAGGCAGTTTCCAGGGCAGGGCCAAGACCTTCCAGGATTCGCTGAAAACCCAACCTATGCTGATTCTCGCCGCTGTGGTGGCGGTGTATATCGTCCTGGGTATTTTGTATGAAAGTGCAATCCACCCGATTACCATCCTCTCCACCTTGCCCTCCGCCGGAGTGGGTGCTCTTTTGGCTCTGCTGCTCTGCGGCAGCGAATTCAACGTCATCGCCCTGATCGGCGTGCTGCTGCTCATCGGAATCGTCAAGAAGAACGCAATTATGATGATCGATTTTGCCATCACCCTTGAACGTGAGCAGGGGTTGCTCCCGGAACAGGCCATCTTCCAGGCCTGCCTGCTCCGTTTCCGGCCGATCATGATGACCACCATGGCAGCGCTATTCGGCGCCTTGCCTCTGGCCTTGGGGCATGGTGACGGGGCCGAGATGCGCACCCCTTTGGGTATTTCGATTGTCGGCGGCTTAGTCGTCAGCCAGCTTCTGACGCTCTACACCACCCCCATCGTCTACCTGCTTCTCGACCGATTTCGTTTGTGGTGCCTGAAAGGGCGTAACGCCAGGCGCATTGCCCTGGCTTCTGGAGATTGAATGAACGGCATGCAAAAAAAAATGACGCGAGCATCACTTATAGTTTTTCTTGTCGGCCTTCTGCTGGCGAGCTGTGCGGTAGGGCCGGAGTACCAAAGGCCGCAAATGGATCTTCCGACGGATTACAAGGAGAGCGGCCGATGGAAAACCGCCCAGCCTGAGGACGAAAGCCCTCGCGGCCCCTGGTGGACCATCTTTGCCGATAAAGACCTTGACCGGCTGATGGAAATACTCGATCGGCAAAACTTCTCCATTGAGCAGGCAGAAGCACAATTTAGGCAGAGCCAGGCCTTGCTGCGTGAGGCCAGAGCCGGCCTCAGCCCGACGCTTTCGCCGACGGCATCGGCAACCCATGGGGTATCGACTCCAGGTGCTAATATCGGCAACCAATACTCTTTAGGGGTAAGCGCCGGCTGGGAAATGGATATCTGGGGCAGTGTCCGCAGGGCTATTGAGGCCGGTGAAGCCAAACAGGCAGCCAGCGCCTCCCAGATAGCGGCCGTTCGTCTCAGCAGTCAGGGGCAGCTGGCCGGTGCCTACCTGCAGCTGAGGGTTGCGGACAGGCAATTGGAACAGTTGCAAGCCAGTGAAGAGACCCTGCGGCAAACCCTGACAATCACAGGGAATCAGTACGCCGCCGGCATAGTTTCCCAGGCAAGCGTCGCTCTGGCGGAGAGTCAGCTGAAGGCCGCCCAGGCGCAACGCCTGCAGAAGCAACTCGGCCGCGAGCAGTTGGAGCACGGGATTGCCGTGGCGCTCGGACTAACTCCAGCCGATTTTTCTCTACCGCCAACCACGTCGATACCGCGTCTCCCGCAGATCCCCGCGGGTCTGCCTTCAACGCTTTTGCAACGAAGGCCCGACATTGCCGTTGCCGAACGGAATATGGCAGGGGCCAACGCCCAGATTGGTGTGGCTACCGCGGCATACTTTCCCGTCTTGACGCTGTCCGCCAGTGGCGGTTATCGGAGCACCACCCTTCTCGACTGGATCAATGTCCCCAACCGCATATGGTCTCTCGGTCCCCAGTTGGCCGGCACGTTCTTTGACGGCGGCCTGCGCAGCGCCAAAACAGACGAGGCGATTGCCGTCTATGATGCGAGTGTTGCGAGCTATCGTCAGACCGTGCTGAATGCCCTGCAGGCGGTCGAGGACAACCTCTCAGCCCAGTATTTGCTGGCTCAGGAAGCCGATGCACAGCAGGCGGCAGTAGATGCGGCGATACGCGCCGAGAATATCACCCTCAATCAATATCGGGCCGGCACCGTCGGCTATCTCGGGGTGCTGGCTGCGCAAAACACCCGTATTCTTGCCGAGAGCACCCTGTGGAATATTAAAAACAATCAATATACCAGCAGCATAGCCTTGATCAATGCCGTCGGGGGGAGCTGGTGATAATGTGGGAGGCGGTGATACCGGATTACCGGCAGTCAGCTGTCACTTCAGTTTCCCCGCCTTTTTATTAGCCACCAGTTCCCGCAGATACTTGAGCCAGGTTTCCATGCCGTCGCCGGTTTTCGATGAGAGGCTCATGGTTCTCAGTTGCGGATTGAGCCGTAGGGCATCGCCGACCGCCTCCGGGACGGGGAAGTCAAAGTAGGGCAGGAGGTCGGTTTTGGTCACCAGAAAGGTGTGTGAGCTGGTGAAGGCTTTGGGGTACTTCGCCGGTTTATCCGGTCCTTCCGGTACGGAAACCAGCACCACCCGCTCATGTTCGCCAAGATCGAAGGTTGCTGGGCAAACCAGATTTCCGACGTTTTCGATGAAGAGCAGATCAATGTTCTCTCCGCCCGGTTCCTTCTGCAGCCGATGAAAGCCCTTATGGGTCATGGCCGCGTCGAGATGGCAGGCGCCACCGGTGGTGAGCTGGATCACCGGCACCCCTTTGGCTCGGATGCGCAGGGCATCGCGCTCGGTCTCGATATCGCCCTCGATGACGCCGATACGGATCTCACCTTTCAGGGCATCAATGGTCTGCTCAAGCAAGGTGGTTTTGCCCGAGCCGGGGCTACTGATCAGGTTGAGGGCGACTGCGCCGACCTCGTTGAAGTGTTCCCGGTTGGCCTTGGCCAGGGCGTCGTTGGCGGCAAAAAGGCTGGCATGAACGTCCACCGTCTTGCTATGGCTATGACCGCTCTTATGCGAGTGATCATGACGATGATCGTGATCATGATCGTGGCTGTGGTCGGAAGGGCTGGGGCAGCCGCAGGTATCACACATGTTGTAACCTCATCTTATTGATATGATATTGGTAATCGCACCGTCATAACGACGCATATGCCTTTGGGGGTGTTCTCCGCGTTTCATTCCATTTCCACTTGCAGGAGTATGAGATCGTCGCCACCTTCCGGGAAAAGAGTGAGTTCCTGGCAAGCCGGGCAACAGTCAGGTCTCGGGCCGGCGGTGACGATAACCTTGCCGCATCCGGTACAGGTATAACGAACCGTGGGTATGTCGATAAGCAGTTCGGCACCGCGAAGCAGTTCTTCCTCGGAAGAAATGATATCAAAACCGAAGCGGAAAGAATCGACAACAACTCCACAGAGCGGTCCGATTTCCATGGTTACGCGGAGGATCTTCGTCGCCTGGTTCTCAGCGGCAAGCTCTTTTAACTGTTGAACCAGGTTCTGGACTAAAGAAATTTCATGCATGATCAGAGACCTGGCGGAGTTTTCCGGACAACCTGGACGCCGAGTTCCGCTAGACGCGTCAGGATCATTTCCGCGACTTCCACCTTACGGCTGGCAACCACCTCGGAGAGTTCCACGGAGTCTCCGAGATCTTTCGGGATTACCGTATAGAACTCGACATGTTCGGGGGCCCGGTCACGCAGCTTCGAGACCTCGAGAATTTCAAGAAAACCAAGCTGATGCGGCGACATGCGCATCTGAAAATTACCGGCCTTGACATCCTTTAAATCATAAAAATGAAAGGAACCCGGTTCGCCTGCAATATCGACCACGTCGATGACGAAAATCGGGTCGCATTCCTCAAGAAAGGGGGCCATATAGATGCCGGCGGTGCCGACATCCTGGATTTCCACCTGCTCGGGAAATAGGTAGTGTTCCTGCAGGTAATGCACGACATGTACGCCGAAGCCTTCATCGCCGACGATATAATTGCCGACGCCGGCGATGCCTATTTTCTTCTGAAGATTGGTCATTATATTCCTTATAGAGCCGTTTAACAGATGCGCGGCAGGGGGTGGCCATGCAAGGGCGTGACCACCCTGGCGCCGCCGATCGGGGTGTTGATAACCACTCTCCCCGCCTTCCCGGCGGTAAGTTTGCCGATAATTGCCGCTTCCCGACCTTCCACCGTCGCCTGCATGACGGCGAGAGCTTTTTGTGCCTGATTGTCGCTGACGATCACCAGGCATTTACCCTCATTGGCAAGATAGAGGGGTTCGAGTCCGAGAAGTTCGCAGGCCGCCCGCACCTGCGGGCGTATCGGCAGGGCCTCGTCGCAAAGTTCTATTGACAATCCGCTGCTCTCGGCAATCTCGTTGAGAGTGGTGGCGACGCCGCCGCGGGTGGGATCGCGGAGGGTGTGCACATCTCCCGGCAGTTCCAGAAGCAGCTTCTCCACCAGTCGGTGCAGCGGCATGGTATCGCTGTGCAGATCGCCCTGCACGGCGATTCCGGCGCGCCGCGTCATGATGGTGATACCGTGGTCGCCGATGGTGCCGGAGATAATGACAGCATCACCCTCTTGAGCATTTCGCGAAGAAATGTCGATATGTTCCGCGACAAAGCCGATGCCCGAAGTGTTGATGAAAATCTTATCGCCTTTGCCCTTGGGAACGACCTTGGTGTCTCCGGTAACTACAGGAACCCCGGCTTCCCGGCAGGCCTCGCTGATGGAGATAATTATCCGCTCGAGGTCCTCCATGGCAAAGCCCTCTTCCAGGATGAGGCCGAGGCTCAGACAGTAGGGAACGGCGCCGCGCATCGCCAGGTCGTTGATGGTGCCGTGCACCGCCAGTTTGCCGATATCGCCGCCGGGAAAAAAGATCGGATCAACCACGTAGCTGTCGGTGGTAAAGGCCAGGCGTCCGGCTTTGTTGTCGAGGATGGCGCTGTCTTCCAGGCTGTGCAGGGTGCGGTTGTCGAGATACTTGAGAAAGAGGTCGCTAATCAGTTGCTGGCTGGCGAGTCCGCCACTGCCGTGATCGAGTAAGATGTTTTTTCCGGTCATGCCGATTGTATCCTTAACTTGTTGATTTATAGTCTATTACTCGTCTTGACCGTATTTATGGTAAGCGGCGCAGGTCCCTTCGCTCGACACCATGCAGGGACCGATCGGGTTGGCCGGGGTGCAGCGACTGCTGAAAAGGGGGCATTCTCTCGGTGTATTCATACCCTTGAGAATGTTGCCGCACAGGCAGCCTTTCGGTTCCTGCGCTTCCGGCAGGGTGATCTCCAGGCGAACTTCGGCATCAAAGGCCGCGTATTTCTCGCGAATTTTCAAACCGCTCTGAGGGATGCGACCAAGGCCGCGCCAATCCATGTCGCTGGGTTCGAAGATCTCGGCGACCATTTTTGCCGCCCGCTGGTTAGCTTCCCAGGCGACGGCCCGGGGGTAGACGTTCTCCACCTTGATATCGCCGGTGCCTACCTGGCGGGCGAGGAGGATAAGGCTTTTCAGGAGATCGGCGGTTTCAAAGCCACCGACGACACAGGCAAGTTTATATTTTTTGGCGAGGGGCTCCCAGGCCCCGGCACCGATAATCGAGGAGACGTGGCCGGGACAAAGCAGGCCATCGATCTGCAGAGCGGGATCGCTGAGCAGGGCCTCCATCGGTGCGGGCATGGTTTTCTGTGTAGAAAAAACGACGAAATTTTTAATATTATTGTTTTTTGCAGCGAGGATCGTGGCGGCAATTCCGGGCGTTGTCGTTTCAAAACCGACACCTAAAAAGACCACCAGTTCGCCTGGATTGTTGACCGCCAATTCAAGGGCGTCCATCGGCGAATAGACGATTTCCACTTTCGCGCCGCGGGAACTGGCCTCGGCAAGCGAGCCATGGGTGCCGGGAACGCGAAACAGATCGCCGAAGATGGCGACCCGTACTCCGGGTCGATCGGCCATGCCGATAAAAGCGTCCATATGCGAGGCGGAGGTGACACAGACCGGGCAGCCGGGGCCGGAGACCAGTTGCATGCCGTCCGGCAAAATGGATCGTATGCCGTTACGGAAAATCGCCATGGTATGCGAACCGCACACTTCCATGACGCGTAGCGGTTTGCTGACCGCTCTTCGCAGTTCTTCGACCAGCGGTTTTGCCAGCTTGCTGTCGCGGTATTCATCGAGATATTTCATGGTGCGCCTTTGTCAAGAGAGCAGTTCTTCTGGTGTATTTTCGGCCAGTTCACGGAGCAGGGCAATATTTTTCAAGGCCTCTTCCTCAATCAGGGAATGGATGGCAAAACCGGCGTGAATGATTACGTAGTCGCCAACGGCCGGCCAGTGATCGACTATATCGAGGCGAATCTGCCTGCTTATGCCGTCGGCATCGACGGTGGCTACCTGGCTTGTGGTAAAGTCGTCGGGATCACCCTGAACGTTTATGACCCTCATGGGAATTGCGAGACACATGTCGCAGACCTCCTATTATTGTCTGACCAATGGAAACTGCTCCGTCGTTGACGGGCAGCAGGTTTCCGGTAAAAACCTGAAGTTGAAGGGACTGAAGAGTATGGTGCAGCCCTTCCAGCAGGATGCTGTTTTGCATGCATCCGCCGGAAAGAACAACTTGCCTTATGCCGGTCTGCTGGGCGAGAATGTCAAGGAGCCTGGTAATACTGCCTATGAGCAGACTGTGAAAGTGCCAGGCTATCTCGGCTGGGGGTTTGCCGCTTGCTATGCCGTTCAACACCAGTTTAACAAATTCCGGGCAACTAATCTCCCATTTTCCTTCGCGTACGCTGAGAAAAGCAGATAAGTCGCTATGCGAATTAGGCAAAATATCTTCGTACCGTGATGAACCACGACCCTTTCTTGCCAGCGCTTCCAGTTCCATGGCCGCCTGACCCTCATAGCTGATTTTCCGGCGGATACCGAGCAGGGCGGCAACGGCGTCGAACAGCCGGCCGCAACTGGAGGTAAGTGGGCTATTAAAACCGCCAACCAGCATGGAAATGATGGTGGTGACGGTGCCGGGATCGAGGTGCGATAATGCCGGTGGCAAGCGGTCGGCAACAGCGTCGGCCCCGAAGGTCTGGTAGAGGGCGGCGATGGCCATTCGCCAAGGCTCGGTCGCCGCCGCATCGCCACCCGGGAGATGAAGGTGGCTGAGATGGCCGAGGCGGCGATAGGAGGTGAGCTCGGTAAGAAGGATCTCGCCGCCCCAGATGGTTCCGTCATCGCCAAGACCGGTGCCGTCAAGAACCACCGCAAGCACCGGTCCGATAAGACCGTGTTCAGCCATCACCGCCACGGCATGGGCGTGGTGATGCTGGACCGGGTAGAGCGGCAGATTTCGGCTGGCGGCATAGCGGCTGCTCATGTAATCGGGGTGCAGATCGCAGGCAATGGCTTCAGGCTCTAGTTGCAGCACCTGGCACAGGTGGTCAATGGATTCGACATAAAATTCGTAGGAGGCAAGATTATCAAGATCGCCGATATGCTGGCTGGGAAAGGCGCTGTTCTCCCGGCCAAGACAAAAGGTGTTTTTCAGTCCGGCGCCGCAGCCGAGGATTTTCGGGAGTTGCCAGTTGATATGCAAGGGCGAGGGAACAAAACCCCTGGCCCGTCGCAGTATCAGGGGGAGATCGGCAACGACTTTCGCCACCGAATCATCGACCCGGGTGACAATTTCCCGGTTGTGGAGGAGAAAGGCGTCGGCAATTGCCCCCAGACGTTGCAAGGCATCGTCATTGGCGGTGCAGATGGGGGCACCGCTTAGGTTCCCCGAGGTCATTACCAGCGCTTCCGGGCAGCCGGGCATCTGAAAAAACAGATGGTGCAGCGGCATATAGGGCAGCATCACGCCGATTTCATCGATGCCTGGTGCCAGATTTTCGGCGAGGCAGGTGCCGACCTTTTTCTGCAGGAGGACGATGGGATGGGCCGGTGAGGTAAGCAACGCCATCTCCTGGGTACCGGCAATGCAGAAGGTATGGACTGCCGCAAGGTCGCGGACCATGATCGCCAGAGGTTTGTCGGGCCGGCCTTTTCTCGTACGGAGAAGGGCAATGGCAGAACTCGAACAGCCGTTTACGGCAAGATGAAAGCCGCCCATGCCCCGGATAGCGACAACCCGACCATCCTGCAATAGGGAAACGGTGTCGGCAAGGGGATTAGCTGAGGCAATCTTTTCTCCGGTGCGCGAGTGCAGGCTGATAGAGGGCCCGCATACCGGGCAGGCGTTCGGTTGGGCATGAAATCTTCTGTCTGTGGGATCGTGATATTCGCGCGCACATTTGCTGCAAAGGGCAAAGACCTGCATCGAAGTCGTGGAACGGTCGTAGGGGATGTGGTGAACGATAGTAAACCGGGGTCCGCAGTTGGTGCAGTTGATAAACGGGTAATGAAAGCGGCGGTCGGCGGGATCAAGGAGTTCCCCCAGACAGTCGTCACAGAGCGCCACGTCCGGAGGAATTGCCGTGTTGGCCGAATCGCCGGCTATACTCGGGAGGATGGTAAAGGCTTCGGTTGGTAAAGGTCCGCCTAACTCTTTCGTTAAAACTTTGAAGATCCGCGCCAGCGGCGGTGCCTCGGCGGTGATGGCGGTTATAAAAAGATGAAGCCTGTCGTTTGGCCCGGCGACCGTGATGACCACCCCGTCACCGGTGTTGGTCACCGTGCCGGCAATACCGAAACGACAGGCTAAATTGTAAATGAAGGGTCGAAATCCTACGCCCTGAACCGTACCTTGGACAAGTATTTCGACCCCTTGCTGCTTATGCTTTGTGCTTGAATTTAACACCGGTAAAGATAGAGGAGATAAGCCCCTCGGGTTCATTGGCATCATTCCATATGCAGAGATAGATATGGATGACGGCAAAGATCATAAACCACCACATGAGGATGTGGTGCAGATACCGGGCAAATTGCTGACTGCCGAAAATCATCACCCCCCAGCCGGCCCAGAAAGAGGCCTCAGGGTACAACATGTAGAAGCCGCTGACAATCATGAAGACGGCAGCGATGAAGGTGAAGAGATAGGTGAGACCGGCCAGGAGATTATGGCCGAGTCTCTCGTCATGTTTGTCGCTGATGTAACTGTACTGCAACAGGGTCCTGAACAGGTTGTTGATATTCCGTCCGGTTACGGGCAGGATATCTAAAACTCTCTCTTGGGCGTTGCCGAAGATATAGAGAAACAGCCTGATCGCCACTGCTGAGGAAAAGGTATACGCTGCCAGATAGTGAATGTAGCGCATGGTTGCCATGGGGAAGCTGAAGCTTCCTTCAATCATGGTATTCGTCCATGGATTGTTGATGTAAAACCCTGTCACTACCAAAAACACGATAGACAGAGCAAACATCCAGTGGAACAGCCGGAGCAGTATGCTCCAGCAATGATGTTTTTCATATGTTGCCATTCTATTACCTCCTGCGGTTTGAGCCGGAAAGAAAAGTTTTTCAGTGTTTGTGAAGAAGACTTACATTGCTTTCACTTTCACTACTTCCTTACCTTCCGGATCGAGCATATGGACGGCACAGGCTATGCAAGGATCGAACGAATGGATGGTACGCAGAACCTCCAGGGGTTTTTCCGGGTCGGCAATCGGATTGCCGATCAGTGAGGCCTCGTAGGGGCCGAGTTGCCCTTTGTCATCCCGGGGACCGGCATTCCAGGTGGAAGGCACAACACACTGATAGTTCTTGATCTTGCCATTTTCGATAACGATCCAGTGCGACAGCAGGCCGCGCGGTGCCTCGTGGACGCCGACTCCGCGTTGCTCGCCCTTCGGATACGACCAGGGCCGGAAGATTTCGTAATCCCCGGAAGCAATATTGTTGACCAAGAGATCCCAGTGCTTGAGGCAGAGGTCGGTCATCATTCCAGCTCGAACGGCGCGGGCAGCATGACGACCGATGGTGCCATGGAGGGCCTCCGGACCAACTTTGGTGCCGGCGACAGCACTTACACGACCAAGGAAATCATTGACACTCTTGACGGTCAGCTCATGACCTTGGGCATAGCCTACGACCATTTGCGCTAAGGGACCTACCTGCATCGGTTTGCCCTGGAAACGGGGGGCTTTCAACCAGGTGTACTTGCCGTCGTCCTGGAAGTCGGTGAACTTCGGATCGGTGGTGGATTCCCAAGGATGTTTCGACCAGTTGCCGTCATACCAGGCTTTGGCGATGGATTCCTGGACGTTTTCCTTGAAATAAGGATCGGCGTGAATGTTGATCGGCTTGATGGTTTTGAGATCACCGCCAAACACAGTACCACCAGGGAGATCGGCCTTGGTAGCCTTTGCGTCCAGGAACATGTCCGGTGCGGCCAGATAGTTGGTGACGCCGGCGCCGTAAGGAATCCAGGCGGCATACAGGGCGCCGACGGCAACTACGTCGGTCATGTAGACCATCTTGATGAAGGACTGTACTTCTAGAACGAGTTCCTTGATATGATTCAGTCGCTCCATGGTGACAGCGGTCTGATTCTCGGGATTCAGGTTGGTAGTAACGCCGCCGACGGTGAGGTTCTGGATATGCGGGTTTTTGCCGCCGATGATGGCCAGGGCCTGGGTGGCTTTACGTTGATAATCAAGGGCTTCCAGATAATGGGAAACGGCCATGAGGTTGGCCTCGGGTGGCAGTTTCATGGCTGGGTGACCCCAGTAAGCGTTGGCGAAGGGGCCGAGTTGGCCACTTGCTACCAGCGCTTTCAGCTTGTCTTTCACAGCGGCAAAACGCTTGGGGCTGTTGCCGGACCAATCGGAAAGGCTGTCGGCAAGTATTGCGGTGGCAACCGGATCGGCACTGAGAGCGGAGACCACATCAACCCAGTCAAGGGCGGAAAGCGCATAAAAATGGACAATATGGTCGTGCAGGCAGTGGATAGACTGCACCATATTGCGGATCAGCTGGGCGTTGAGAGGGATTTCAAGACCAAGAGCGTTCTCAACGGAACGAACGGAAGCAAGTGCGTGTACAGTGGTGCAAACACCGCAAATGCGCTGAACAAATAACCACGCATCGCGGGGGTCGCGGCCTTTGAGAATATTCTCAAGACCGCGGTACATCTGGCCGGAGGACCATGCCTTGGTGACCTTGCCTCCGTCTACTTCGATATCTACTCTTAGGTGACCCTCGATCCGGGTTACCGGATCAATGGTGATTCGCTGAGCCATGTGTGAAACCTCCAAATAGTAACTACCAGGTAAGGGAAAATGATTATTTTCCGAGCGCCGGTAAAAGTTTTATTAATCGCTAATCATTCATGTAGAGCAAGAATTTTTGTCGTTTTTTACTCTTCGCTTTTGCCCTTAATCAGTCGTTTGCCAATGCCTACAGCGGCATGGATACCGACTGCGGCGGCAGTTACACCGAGGACGGTCTTGCCGACCTTATCAGCACTGTCGATGATTCCGCTGGCGGGGATTTTAACATTTGGCAGTCTTTCGTAGAATGGAGTCATGGTGTCCCAGAAATTTGGTTCGGTACAACCGATGCAGCCGTGACCGACACTTACCGGCCAAACACCGACGTCATTGAAGCGAACCGCCGGACAGTTGGAGAAGGTCTCGGGGCCTTTGCAGCCAACCTTGTAAAGGCAGTAGCCGAGTTTGTGTCCTTGATCGCCAAAATTTTCTACAAAACGGCCTTCATCAAAATGGGCACGACGTTCGCAATGGTCATGAATTCTTCTGCCATAGGCAAAGAGCGGGCGATTCAAATGGTCAAGGGCGGGCAGTCTCTTGAAGGTCAGGTAATGGAGAATGGTGCCAAGGAAAGATACCGGATTTGGCGGGCATCCGGGGATATTGACGATCGGTTTGCCACTCACCAGGGCCTGTACGCCGACAGATCCAGTCGGATTTGGTGCCGCAGCCTGAACTCCGCCAAACGTTGCGCAGGTGCCGATGGCGATGATTGCCGAGGCCTTTGGCGCCACCTTGGCGAGGATTTCCATGGCGGTCTTGCCGGCGATTTTACAGTAGATACCGCCGTCTTTGGTCGGGATTCCACCTTCGACGACCAAAATAAACGGATGTTTGTCAACGGTGTCATGCAGGTTCTGTTCGGCTTGATGGCCGGCTGCAGCCATGACTGTCTCGTGATAATCAAGGGAGATTATGTCGAGAAGGAGGCGAGCCAAATCCGGGTGCGAGGAGCGCAGGAGACTTTCCGTGCAGCCCGTGCATTCCTGGAAATGGAGCCAAATAACCCGTGGTCGTTCGGCGGTTGCAGCCGCTTCGACGAGTTTCGGGATCATCGCATCGGACAGCCCTAAAGCGGCTGCAGCCATTGTGCATCCCTTGAGGAACCCACGCCGATCAAGCTGCGGTCCCAGAGTTTTGTTTACCGTGTCTGCCATATCAACCTCCTATTGCTGTGTGACAACAAATGTGCGCCAATGCGCGGTTGCTTCGGCATGAGCGATGCCGAAGAAGTGAATAAAAAAGAAAAATAGGAAAAAGGGGAAAAGGTAAAGCCGGCCGGCTTTGGTATTTCCGAACATCGACTCCGTTGTTGCGTGTCCTCGTGAAAAGCTGTGGAAACGGGAAACGGAAGGAAATTCTGAGACTTGCAACGTAACGAATATGTGGCGCTGTACCGATTGGTATTTTGGTGATACCGGTTTGATTCGGGGGGCGGGCAAGAAAGTGTGCCAAGTGTGCGACGTAAACAGCGTTAGAAGGTTTTTTATCACCATTGTGCAAAGAGTGCGTCAATGTTTTTGGCAGAAACACAAAAAAGCTTGTGCGAACGGTCCTACTCGACGGTAAAGGTGGCAAAAAGTAACACCTTTGTAGTATCAGCGCAAGATCAAATTCGGCCTTTTCAGGCTCTATCTGTAGTTTCCGAGCAGATCCACAGCGACTACGCATAAAACGCACAAAATCTGAGCTGAAATGCTGTGGGCCAAGGCAATATTTGCACAAATTCAGGATAAAGGTGAATCTGGAAATAAGCTGAGGGATGGTGCAAAGTATGTTATTTCTTGAAACCGAAGATTCCGCCCTTGGTTTTTGCAGAAAAAGCCGGCTTGCATTTGGGCGGAGGGTGCTTTTTCTCTTGTGGTGCGAGTTGTGCCGGGGTGGGTTGAAGAGCTTCCGGTGGTCGTGGCGGAGAATCTGTTGTCAGGGCTTCGTCGTCAATCGGTTCGCCGGTAAGAGCTTCCGTGTAGAAATGGTAAAAAAGCTCGGTTCTTCTGAAATAACTTTTACGTTTTAACCATTTGGGCCATCCGTTCGCTCCTTTGTTGTGGATGAAGAGGGAGAGATTGATCAGCAGGTTCACCGTTTCCTGGCGAAGCGAACGACGCAGGTTGAGATCTACACCAATGGTTCGGTCTATTTCGTCACGAATCTGTTTTGCTAATTGGAACAGAGCACCGCTTTTTCGGAACTCACTATACAGTTGCCAGCGAGCTTCTACCCAGGGGACAAGAATGAGAGCGAATAAAAAGAAATCAGGCTGGCGGTGGATGTTTTGTTGAACTGCCAGGGCATTGGCGCGGTCAATGGTTTGAAAAATTCTCGCAAGCAGCTCCCTTGGGTGGTTGAGGGTGTCTGCACTCTTCAACAGAGTTTTACGGTAGAAGGGGAAGAGATTGGCGAAAATCCCCGAGTCGGCGGCTAACCGAAACCAATGATGCGCGGCACCATCATAGAGATCCTTAAGAAATTCGTCACGAAGTCGGGATGGAGGGCAGAGACGGAGCTTGTCACTGTTGGTGCAGATGGCTTTCCAGGTTTCGGCTTCAATGGTGAAGTTGTTTCTGGCCGCGTGGCGGATGGCCCGCATCATTCGTACCGGATCGCGACCGATCCTGCGACCAGGCTCACCACCAATTCTGACGATGCCCCGATCAAGATCGGCGGTGCCCCCGACATAATCGATAATTGTGCCTTTTTCTATTTCATAAAAGAGTGAATTGATAGTGAGATCGCGGCGCCTGGCATCTTCGCTCAAGGTACCGAAGGTATTGTTGGGGGCAAGCACCTCTTCCGGTCCATCCAGGTCATATTCACTGAGTGATCGCAGGGTGCTGATTTCGATGGTTTTTCCGGCTTTGAAAAAGACTTGGACCAGGCGGAAGCGTCGACCGATGGTGTTGCTGTGGGGGAACAATTTACGCAGCTGACCTGGCCGTGCATCGGTGCTGATGTCAAAATCTTTGGGAGTCTTTCCGAGGTACAGGTCGCGCACTCCGCCGCCGACAAGGTAGCCGGCAAAACCGGCATCGGCGAGTTTTCTCAGGATAAAAAGTGCGTCCCGGTCAATTTGATCGGGAGTGATGGGGTGTTCTTCGGGGGGAATAATACGGGCGGAAAGTGCGGGTGTCGGAACTTCTGGGGCGTCATCTTCTTTAAGAAAATCCATAGTCAGACTCAAGGCGGTCAGATTGCCGGGCTGAACCCCAGTCCTTCTTTGTACACAGCCTCCGCCTGTTGCTTGAACTGTTTGAAAATGTCAGCAACAGAAAGGATTGTCTTCATTTTGTAGGTGTTTTCGCCGGAAAAAATAAGGCCGTCACGGGTGTTGCCGTCGTGCGCCATCATCAACCGTTCGTTGATGCAGTAATGGTGGTCGCACTTTTTCAGGCACACTTGACGGCACTTTTTGGTGCTGACATCCTCACCGGCATTAACCGCCTTGACAAAGGGGTTGTTGATGGCTCGACCCGGCATGCCTACCGGAGAAGAAGTGAGGACAATGTCCTCCTTCTTGGCATTCAGATAGGCCTGTTTATATTCGGTTGAGATGTCGCATTCCTTGCTGAGCACGAAGCGGGAGGCGATTTGGATGCCATCTGCCCCGTATTGATCCATCATTTCCGCCATTTCATAGCCGTTGGTGAGACCACCGGCGGCTATCAGCGGCACCTTTTTAATAACTTCTCGAATAGGCGGGAAAATTTCGCGCAGAGGCCGGTCGGTACCAAGATGGCCACCGGCTTCTTTCGCCTCGACGATGATCGCTGCGGCACCGAGCTTCTCGGCGAGCTTGGCAAGAGTCGGGGAACTGACGATCATGACTATCGGGGTATTACTTTCCCGGCCGATTTTAAAAATATCTCGGGAAAAACCGGCGCCGGTGATGATCATGTCGATACCGGCATCGATTGAGCTTACTACCAGCTGATAAAAATCCTTCATCGCATACATGATATTAACCGCGACGACACCCTTGGTGGCAGCCTTTGCCTTCCTGATGTCGGCACTGAGTTCCTCGGGCGGCAGGCCCGAGCCGCCGATAACCCCGATTCCGCCGCAATCGGCAACGGGAACGGCAAGGGCGGAAGTCGATACGCGGATAGACATACCACCCTGAATCAATGGGAATGAGGCAGTAAACGGGCCGATTTTCAATGAAGGTAACTTCATGCGGGAAGAACTCCTTATATAAGTGCATTAACGGTGAGAAACCAGATAATGCATCGATTGCCGGTATTTGTCAAGAACAGTGTGAAGGACTTTGCGGTTTACCAAATGTCCGGTCATAGCTGAAAAAACGGCAGTATTCTCATGAAAATCGCTACGTGAAGAGAGCGTGGTGCCAGGGCGTGCCTTGACAAAATGGCAGCATTGCGGTTAAATTCATATCTTTTTGCTTTTGTAGTCAAGGGCTTTAGATAAGTAGTCTAGTGACCATTTTTTCTTTTATCGTTGGAGACTGTTGTGAAAATACAGGCCCTGAAAGGGTTTAAGGATATTGTGCCGGGGGAGGTTGAACTCTGGCAATATCTTGAAAAGGTGGCTCGGGATATTTTTGAACGTTTCAATTTCTCGGAAATTCGGCTGCCTATTCTCGAAGAAACCGAACTCTTCGCCAGATCCATCGGCGAGGCCACCGACATTGTCGAAAAGGAGATGTATACCTTCACCGACAAGAAAATCACCATGCGTCCGGAGGCGACCGCTTCGCTCTTGCGCGCCTATATAGAACACGGCATGTATGTGCAGAAACCGGTGCAGCGGCTTTTCACCATCGGGCCGATGTTCCGGCACGAGCGTCCCCAGAAAGGGCGGCTCAGACAATTTCATCAGATGGATGTCGAAGTGTTAGGCTCGGAGAATCCGCGGGTCGATGCCGAACTCATGGCGATGGGCGCGATGCTTCTCGGCGAATTGGGGATATCGGTCAGCCTCGAAGTGAATTCCCTGGGGTGTCCGGAATGCCGGCCCGGTTATCGGGCACAACTCATTTCCTATATTAACGATCGTCTTGACACCCTATGTAGTGACTGCAAGCGCAGGAGCGCCACCAATCCCCTGCGGGTACTGGACTGCAAGGTACCCACCTGCCGGGAACAGATGCAGGATGCCCCGGCCCTACAAGACCATTTGTGCTCTGCCTGTGCCGACCATTTCACCAAAGTCCAGGCCGGGCTCAAGCAGTTGAGTGTTCAATATAGTCTCAACAAGTTCATGGTCCGCGGCCTCGATTATTACTGCCGCACCACCTTTGAATTCATTACCTCGGATCTTGGGGCGCAGGCGGCAGTCGGTGCCGGTGGTCGCTATGACGGGCTTATCGAAACTCTTGGCGGGCCGAAAAATAGTCCCGGCATCGGTTTTGCCATGGGTATGGAACGACTGGTGCTCCTCCTGCAGCAGCAGGAAAAAGGTTTTCCGGCAACTGAAGAGGTGGATCTGTTCGTGGCCGGAATCGGCGAGAGCGGCAGTCATGCCGGTTTTGCCCTGGCCCATGCCCTGCGCGCGGAAAAATTCAAGATCGCCATGGATCATGAAGGGCGGAGTTTGAAAGGTCAGATGAAACAGGCGAACAAGGCCTGCGCGCAGTTTGTTTTGATAATCGGCGATGCCGAGCTTGCCTCGGGTAAGGGGGTGCTGCGTAATATGGCGACCGAGCAGCAGCAGGAGGTCCTGCTGGTTGCGGCGGATATTGCCATGCATCTCCCCAAAAAAGATCAGCGATATTAATTTTTTCTTTCACTGCCTAGGAGGGCTGCTTGGTCAGTTTTTTGCCTAGACAACACTATTAACGAAAAATTTAACATATTGAGCACTTATGGAATCGATGGGAAGTCTGAGCCGGACGCATTTTTGTAATGATCTCGGCATCAAGAATGTTGGTGAGCAGGTGACGCTGATGGGTTGGGTTCTCCGTCGCCGTGACCATGGCGGGGTAATTTTCATCGATCTTCGCGATCGCCGGGGGATCACCCAGGTGGTCTTTAACCCGGAGATCAATCCCGAGGTCCATGCCAAGGGGCACCAGATCCGCAGCGAATGGGTGCTGGCGATCCAGGGTCGGGTCGAAGCGAGACCCGGCGACATGGCCAACCCGAAGCTTGCGACCGGGGCGATAGAGGTTCTTGTCTCCGAGCTGCGCCTCCTCAACAGCAGCGAGACGCCGCCCTTTCCCCTCGATGAGGACGTGGAGGTATCGGACAATCTGCGCCTGCAGTACCGCTATCTCGATCTCAGGCGGCCGGAGATGGCCGCCAATCTGGTCATGCGCCACAAGGCGGTTATGAGTGTTCGCAATTATCTGAACGATAACGGTTTCCTCGATATCGAAACCCCGATGCTCACCCGCTCTACCCCCGAGGGAGCCCGCGACTATCTGGTGCCCAGCCGGGTCAATGCCGGCAAATTCTACGCCCTGCCGCAGTCGCCGCAGCTGTTCAAACAGTTGCTGATGATTGCCGGCATGGATCGCTACTACCAGATCGTCAAATGTTTTCGCGACGAGGATCTGCGAGCCGATCGCCAACCGGAGTTCACCCAGATAGATATGGAGCTCAGTTTTGTTGACGAAGAGCAGATCATGGCGATCAACGAAGGGATGATTGCGGTCCTGTTCAAGGAGACCCTCGGCCTTGACCTCGCCCCGCCATTTCCCCGTCTCACCTTTGCCGAGGCGATGGACCGTTTCGGCACCGACCGGCCGGATGTTCGGTTCGGCATGGAACTGGTTGATCTTACCGCCATCGCCGCTACCTGCGGCTTCAAGGTGTTCAGGGATATCGCCGACAAGGGCGGCACGGTGCGAGCGATCAACGCCAAGGGCTGCGCCGAGTTTTCCCGTAAGGAGCTTGACGTACTCACCGAATATGTCGCCCAGTTCGGCGCCAAGGGCCTTGCCTGGGTCAAGGTCAAGGAAGGCGGCGAATGGCAGTCGCCGATCGGCAAATTCTTCACTGAGGAAGAACGGGCGGCAATTGCCAAAGCCACCGATGCAGGAGAAGGGGATCTCTTGTTTTTTGGTGCCGACGTCAAAAAGGTGGTTCTCCAGGTACTTTCCGAGCTGCGGGTAGAACTCGCCAGGCGGTTGGATCTCCTGAAAAAGGACGACTTTCGCTTCACCTGGGTCACCGATTTCCCCCTCATGGAATATGACGAAAAGGACAAACGCTATCAGGCCCTGCACCATCCCTTTACCGCGCCGAAGGATGAGGACATCGCCAAGCTGGACAGCGAGCCTGCCGCTGTTCTGAGCCGCGCCTACGATCTGGTGCTGAATGGTACCGAGATCGGCGGCGGCTCTATCCGTATCCATCAGAAGCAGCTGCAGTCGAAGGTCCTTGCGGTTCTCGGTATCGGTGCCGAAGAGGCGACCGAGAAGTTCGGCTTTCTCCTCCGCGCTCTGGAACTCGGTGCCCCGCCGCACGGCGGCTTGGCATTCGGCCTTGACCGGCTGCTGATGATCATTACTGGCAGCGATTCCATCCGCAATGTCATCGCCTTCCCGAAGACCCAAAAGGCCACCTGCCCGCTCACCGATGCCCCGGCAACGGTTGCCCGAAAACAGCTGACCGAGCTGCATATCCGCCCCGACTGGAAAGAGTAACCTCCTCTCCGCCTTGTCCTGAAAAACTCCCCGGTTTTTCAGGACAGGTTACGACCCTCGCAGTTGCTTAAGGAAGAAAGGCAGTATCATCCCTGGTTATCGCCCGGAGTTTTTTTCAAGACGACCTCGACATGGGGGAGATACTTTTTAAAAGCCTCACCGTAGATCTCCCAGATGGTGATGAACAGCGCAGCGACAATCGGGCCGAGAATAATGCCCAGCAGGCCGAACATCGATATGCCGCCAAGGGTGCCAAAGAGGATGAAAAGATCGTGCATCTCCGTGTCCTTGCCGACCAGGCGCGGGCGCAGGACATTATCCAGGTTGCCGGCCACGGCGCCGCAAAGAACGGCAAGAATCGCCACCCCGGTAAAATGTCCGGTGAGGGCGAGGATGATGAGCGCCGGCAGCCAAATGATCGCCGTGCCGACGGCGGGGATGATCGACATGACCGCCATGATCGAACCCCAGAAAACCGGGCCGTGTATTCCGGCCAGGGCAAAGGCGATGCCGCAGATCGCCCCCTGCAAAACCCCGATGATCAGCGTTCCCTTTATCGTCGCCCTGGCGACCGAGGTAAAGCGTTTTAATAATTTTTGTTCATTGTGGTCGTCCATAGGGAGAAAATAGAGAATCTTTTTTAAGAGAACGTCACCTACGGAGAGAAAATAGAACATTACATAGAGCATGATAATGGACGAGAAGATGGCGTCGATGGTCAGCTTGGTAAAAGAAGAGAGCGAATCGATGAGAAAGGTGGAGAGGGTACCGACCATCTCACCCGCTTTTTGAATGATGATGTCCCGATAGGGGAGGATTTCCTGGTAGTGGGGCACCTTTTCCAACAGGGCCGACAGGGTCGACGGCTCTTTGATGAAACCCTGGACCCAGGGGGTGACCGACTGGCCGACGCTGATTGCCTGGGAGACCACCAGGGTGATGAGCACCGCCAGCGGGGTGAGGACCAGAAGGACGATTCCGACAACCATCAGCATCGAGGCGAGGGTCTCCCGGCCGCGCAGTTTTGCCGTGAGACGATGGTGCAGGGGGCTTACCAATGCCGAGAATAACCCGGCCATGAAGATGGCCATCAAAAACTGATGGATCATGGTGAGAAAGAGGGCGGAAATGACAGCCACCAGGCAGAGCAGGGTGGTTTTGCTGATGAGATCGGTATTCATGGGTTCATCGCTTGTGCGTTAAGCTATTCTTCTTTAAGGGGCACCAACGGAATGGGGGCTTCGTTCGGCGTTTCGGCAACCACCGAGAGGCAGAAAAGAAGCAAATGCACTTCCCGGGGACCGTGCGCACCATGCACCATTTGCGCTTCAATATCGGCGGTCTTGGACGGGCCGGTGATAAAAACATAACTATCCAACCGCGCCCTTTCCCTGAGCAAGGCGTAGGCCTCACGCAGATCGGCAACCAGATTTTCCTTTTTAAGAAAGGCAATATGGATCGAAGGTACGAGGGAAGTTGAGCGCGGGCAGCCCGTTGCGGTGAACTGGACGAGGGTGGCCGAATCGGCAACCCCGATGTCCGGGGCGGTTATGCCGATAAAGGAGGCAATGGTCTTTTCCCGTAGCTGCCGGTCGGGACTAAAGGTGGTGTGTACTGTAACGCCCTCTCCCTCCCGGTCGAAACGCTTCCACAGCTGCAAGGCGGCGAGATCCGGATGGTCATGGTGAATGATATGCTTGGTCGGGGTGAATTCCGGACTTTTGGTCCTGACCAGATGGATGATTACCGCTGCCGCTTCCTCATAGGTCCGGACGATATGGGTCGTTATGCTTAAAGCCCGGGCATTAGTCTTTAGCAGCTCGACAAGTTCGTCCTGCTGCTCCGCCGTCCGGTTTTTGATGCCCTGCAAAATCAAAGTGGTGTCGGTTTTGGCAAACAGGGCCGGAAAGAGCCTCTTCGGTCTTTCTTCATCGGGCGAAAGGCCGAGGCTTTGGCGGATGTTTCTCAGGAATGCGTTCTGGCTGTCCATCAGCTCCCCCCCTTCTTCTGTGCTTTGCTTGCCGATGGCCGGCCAACAGCGTATTTTCTTTTCCAGAGGTCGGTGAAGGTCCGTCCGGCAAGGGGCGGCAGATCGCGGTCGGCGGTCCAGCCGTCGGCGAGTCCTGCCATCTTACTGATCATCTTGTTTTTCTTGACGAAGGGGCGTTGCAAGAGCCAGCCCAGGCGGAGCGATAATCGATACAAAAACGAATTGCTGACCAGCAACTTCCAGAGACTATAAACATAGGCCTCGATCGGATTGTGCTGTCTGGTATTCCACCGGTCGCTGCCGTAGGCCAGTTTATGGCGCAGAGCGGCAAGCATCCGCGGCAGATCGATTTCCACCGTGCAGATATCCTTGCAGGCGCCGCAGAGGGTCTCCCCCTTGCAGAGATCGGCGTGTTTATTGATGCCGTCGAGGAGCGGCGTTACCACCGCGCCGATCGGCCCGCAATACGGGGAATTGTAGGCATGCCCGCCGATCTTGCCGTACACTGGGCAGATATTCAGGCAGGCGCCGCAGCGGATGCAGGCGAGCACCTCGCGGAACTCGGGATCGGCGAGGATTTTGCTCCGGCCGTTATCGATGATCACCAGGTGGAATTCCTTCGGTCCGTCGGGGTCGTCGGCGTTCGCCGGACCGCCCAGGAAACTGACGTAGGTCGAGAGTTTCTGCAGGGCGGCGCCGCGGGTGAGGAGATGCAAAGCTTCCCGGTGCTCGTCGAGGGTGGCGACCACGCGCTCCATGCCCATCAGGGCGACCAGGACCGGCGGCATGGTTGTCGCCATGCGGATATTGCCCTCATTGGAAACCAGGCTGATCTGGCCGGTCTCGGCGCAGGCCAGGTTGCAGCCGGTAAGGCCCATCTCGGCGCCGAGCATCTTTTCGCGTAGCGCACTCCTCGCCGCCATGGTGAGGGTGGGAGGATCGTTGCTGTAGTCGATGCCCAGTTTTTCGGCGAACAACTCGCCGATCTGGTTGCGATCGAGATGGATACAGGGGGCAATGATATGCGACGGCTTGTCGCCCGCCAGCTGAATGATATATTCTCCCAGGTCGGTCTCGACCACTTCGATGCTCGCGCCTTCAAGGGCCGGATCGATGTTGATTTCCGCCGAGGTCATCGATTTGCCCTTGACCACCCGCTTGACTTTGTTTTTTTTGGCGACAGCAAGGGTGTAGTCGATGGCCTCCTGGGCGGTTGCCGCAAAATGCACCTGCCCGCCCCGGGCCCGGACATTTTTCGCCAGCTCGGCGAGGATGATGTCCAGATGGGCAAAGGTGTTCATCCGCGAATCTTTCACCCGGTGGCGCATCTCACGATCGTCCATCGTGGCCCAGATTTCCATGGCACCCTTGCCGAAACGGTCCTGAAGGCCGTGCAGGCTCTTTTGCAGGCGTGGCGAAGCAATGCCGGCAGCGGCTGCGCTGCGGTATGTTGGTGGGTTTGTGTTGTTCATTTGCTTTCTCCCTCCACTCCGGCCAGCACCTGGGCAAGATGCAACACCTTAACCTTTTCTCCGCGTCGCGACAGGCGTCCGCCGATATTCATCAGGCAGCTGATATCGCAGCCGACCACGGCGTCGGCCCCGGTGGCCAGGATATTGGTGATTTTTTCATCCACCATGGCGACACTGATTTCCGGATAATTGATGCTGAAGGTGCCGCCGAAGCCGCAGCAGGTATCGCTGTTTGCCATTTCGATCAGTTCCAGACCCCGGACGTTTTCAAGGAGCATGCGCGGTTGCCGGGCGATGCCGAGACCCCGGCTGAGATGGCAGGAATCGTGATAGGTAACGGTGCCGGGATATTCGGCCATGACATCGGTGACTCTCAGGACATCGACCAGGTATTCGGAAAATTCGAAGGTCCTGGCGCCGATCGCCCTGGCCCGCTCGGCCATAACCGGGTCGCCCGGAAAGAGTTCCGGGTAATGATGGCGAACCATATGGACGCAGGAGCCGGAGGGGCAGACAATGGTTTCCGCCTCTGCGAAGACCTCGATAAAATGCCTGGCCGCTGCCGCGGCCTCCCTCCGGTAGCCGCTGTTATAAGCGGGTTGCCCGCAGCAGGTCTGACCTTCCGGGTAGGCGAGGGGAACGGCGAGCCGGTCGAAGACCCTGACCATCGCCTCGCCCACTTCCGGGAACATGGAGTCAACCAGGCATTGAATAAAAAGAGAAACAGGTGCTCCAGTCATGATATTTCCTCGGAGTTACTGGTAAAAAACGTTAGCAAAAAAATCGTCGGCGGCTTACCGGGCCAGGCGGCATCTTCGAGTTTCAAGAATAAAAAGTAATGAAGGCCGGGAGAATCGCAATTTTCTTGAAGCAATTCTCATAATCCTCTAGAAAGGTCAATAGGATTGTACTGTGTTGTAACGATAAAAATATACAAAATTAACCGACGAGAGGAAGAAAATGAAGAGAATTGTCAAGGTCATTCTGGCTGCCGCCTTCCTGATGACGGCAACAACGGCAAACGCTGCTGCGGTGCGGATTGCCATCAGCCAGTTTGTCGAACATCCGGCCCTGAACGCGGTGATGAAAGGATTTAAGGATGACCTGCAGGAAAATGGCGTTGCCGTCGAATATAAGGACTACAACGCCAACGGCAATATGGGCACGGCGGGGCAGATCGCCACCCAGATCGCCTCCGATGCGCCGGATTTGATCGTGGCCATCGCCACCCCGACTGCCCAGGCCTGTGCCAAGGCCTATGAGAAGGCGCCGCAACTGGCACATACCCCGATGCTCTTTACCGCCATTACCGATCCTCTGGCCGCCGGTCTGGTCAAGGACTATCTGCACCCCGGCCCGAACATTACCGGGGTCTCCAACCAGATGCCGATGGAGAAACACCTGGAAATGCTCCGCCGTTTTCTGCCGAAACTTGCCAATCTCGGTGTCTTGTACAACAGCGGCGAGGTCAATTCGGTGTCGAATGTCAAGCGGCTCAAGGAGGCGGCAGCCAAGATGAACATTACGATCCTGGATGGCCCGGTAACCAACTCCGCCGATGTCTACCAGGCGGCGCAGAGTCTCGTCGGCAAGGTTGATGCCCTGTTCGTGCCGACCGATAACACGGTCGTTTCCGCCTTGGAGGCGGTGATCAAGGTGTGTGAGCGGACCCAGCTGCCGCTCTTTGGCGCCGATACCGATTCCGCCAAGCGCGGGGCAATCGCCGCCATGGGTTTTGACTATTACCAGCACGGCAAACAGACCGGCGCCATGGCGAGAAAGATCCTGGCAGGGGCCAAGCCTGAGAATCTGCCGGTAGAATTCCAGAAGGAACTTGCCTTCCACATCAACCCCAAGGCGGCGGAGCGAATGGGGCTGAGCATCGACAAGGCGATTCTTGATTCCGCCGACATCTTGTACTGATTGGATTGAGGCGCCGTTACGAATGGGGCAATATCCTTTACTTTGTTGCGGCTTCTTCCAGGACTCCTTCTGTCGGCGATTATAATCGGCCGGGGCGTTGTAAAATGCGCCGACGGCCAGCTCGGCGCAGTGGTGTTACTGCGGCCATAGGCTCTGTTTGACTCAACTGAGCCCTTTGTTTTTAAAAAACGATTTATACTGCATATCCTCTTTGAGGATATGCCCGACAAGCCAGGTGCCGAGGTAATCAAGCAGAGCCTCGGCGAGGAGGTTCGATCCTGCCTTGGTGGCCGAACAAAAGGATCGGGTCTTTTCAATGAAGGCCTTGTGCGCCACTTCATGCACGGTTTTTCGGTCATAATCGTATTCGGCCATAAGGGATTCTTCGGCACGAAAATGTTCATCGGCGTATGCGGTCATGCTGGTCAGCAGGTCGGCTATTGTTTTTCGGTCGGTCAGCGCCCTCTGTTCGGAGATCAGACGGTTGATCATTGCCAGTAATTTTTTATGCTGCTGGTCCATTTCCGCAACGCCAACGCTAAACTCATCTCTCCAACTGATAATTTCCATAAAGCACCTCGGTATAAGTGGCTGTTTATCCGAAAAAACCTCAGTTTTGGCAGAACACCATGAATTTCCATCTTAACAACTGAAAACGCGGCTATTTGAGGCACAAACATCGGTGGAAGCCTCTTCATATGCTCCTGGTTATTATAGACCAGCTCTTGTTCAAAGCTCGTCTTTTCAATGGAAACCAACGAAAATAATCCGACAACCGCCTGCAGTGATACCGCTCATAAGCAAATCACCACCGGCAAAAAAGCCAGCAGATACTTCTCACTTCATCAGCACCTCTTATGGTACATTCCACTTACGGGACCTACCCCGGACGGACAATACCGTGTGCAGCGTTGTTCCTTTTTCCATGCAGCCCCATGAGGCCAAAAAAATATGAAAGACGAAACCAAGATAATTGCCGGCAACTGGCCGGCAAGGGATACGACTCCGGCGACAACCATCAATCCACCCTGCTATAAGGGCTCCACCGTGCTCTTTAACTGTTACGCCGATATGCAGAAGTCGCGGCGAGGCGAGTATCCTGGCATCAGCTACGGCACCGACCGACTGCCCACCCAGCGACAGTTCGAGGAGGCGATGCGGCAACTTGAGGGCGGCGCCGTCACCAGAGTCTTCCAATCGGGCATTGCCGCCATCCAGACCGCCCTGATGGCCTTTAGCGGAAGCGGCGACCACATCCTCATCGTCGACAACGCCTACGACCCGGGCCAGCGCTTTTGCCACAAGGTTCTGCAGAAAAAATACAAGATGGAGTGCACCCTGGTGCCGCCCAATGTCGGAGCCGAGATCGAACGCTATCTCCAGCCGAATACCCGCCTCATCCTCTTGGAATCCCCCGGCTCGATCACCTTCGAGCTCCAGGATATCCCGGCAATCACCACCATCGCCCGGCAGAAAAACATTGTCACCCTGCTCGATGCCACCTGGGCGACGCCGCTGTATCTGAAACCCTTTGAACTCGGGGTCGATGCCACCATTCATGCCGTGACCAAATATATCAGCGGCTACTCCGACCTGCTCGCCGGGACGGTAACCGTCGGCGACAGATACGCCGAACAATTTGCAGAATTCTATAAACTCATGAAGATCTATACTCCGGCCGAAGAATGCTACCAGGCCCTGCGCGGTATGCATTCCCTGGCGGTGAGGCTCAGACAGCATGAACAATCGGCCCTGACCCTGGCTAAATGGCTGCAGACCGTGCCGCTGGTCGACGAGGTGCTGCACCCGGCGCTGCCCTGCCATCCCGAGCATCATATCTGGAAACGGGATTTCCGCGGATCGTCCGGCCTCTTTGCATTTACCTTCAAGAAAGACTATTCCGAGACGGAACTGGCCGCCTTCATCGACTCCCTCGCCCTCTTTAAGCTGGGTTACAGCTGGGGCGGCTACCAGAGTTTACTTACCGCCGCCAAGACCGCCCGCGCCACTCCCTCGCGGTATGCCGGCAAAACCGTCATCCGCCTGAGCGTCGGCCTGGAAGACTGCGACGATCTCCGGGAAGACCTTGAAAAAGGCATGGGCATGCTTACATAAGATGGATACGCCGTAGGAGAACAGCATTCAAGACCGTCGGAGGACAGCGTGAACACCCAGTTTCAACAACAGATCTTGCCCCTGCAACCAGCTGCCGAAGCCCCTTTGCAGGTGCCGACGGAACTGCCGGCCGGCCCCTGCTGAGGCCCGAAACCACCGCCACGGTCCAGTGGCAACGAACGGGCAGGCTATGCCATTCTCCCCTTTGTCGGCGATTTTCTCGACACCCCGGTCGGTCCGGTACCACGGGTGACTGCCTCCCTGACCCGCCGCGACCACCTCGGCACCATCGGCGCCAGGACCGGTTTCAGCCGCAACAACTATAAAATCACCCCTGGGCTGTATTGCCTGGGGCAAGCGGATAAAAACTCACCGGTTCTGGTTACCGCCAACTATAAGTTGACTTTTGACGCCTTGCGTAAAGAGCTTGGGGGACAAAGTGTCTGGCTGCTGGTCATCGACACCCGAGGCATCAATGTCTGGTGTGCGGCCGGCAAGGGTACCTTTTCCGCCGAGGAGATCGCCTATCAGGTACACAGGGCACGACTCGACCAGGTGGTCGACCACCGGGAACTGCTCTTGCCGCAACTGTCGGCCAACGGGGTGGCGGCCCATGAATTGAAACGGCTGTGCGGTTTTAAGGGACGTTTCGGGCCGATCCTCGCCGCCGACCTGCCGGAATTTCTGCGGACCGGCGAGGCCGGCGAGAAGATGCGCACGGTGACCTTTACCCTCAGCCAGCGGGCGGTCCTCGTGCCGCTTGAACTCTGCATGATCTGGAAACAGCTGGGTATTGCCGCCGTGGTCTTTTTTCTTCTGTCGGGGATATCGCCCGGTTTCTTTTCCTTGGGGCTTGCCCTCAGCCGCGGCGTCGTACTGCTTCTTGCGACGCTTGCGGCGGTACTTGCCGGGGCGGTAGCCACGCCGCTTCTCCTCCCCTGGCTGCCGTTTCGCCAATTCTGGCTGAAGGGGGCGGTTATGGGCGGGCTTGTCGCCCTGCCGCTGCTGTTTTCAGGACAGTCGCCGGCAAGCGGCGTGGAAAAGATCGCCATCTTGCTGTGGATCAGCGGCTGTTCCGCCTTTCTGGCGATGAATTTCACCGGCTCGACGCCATTCACCTCGCTGTCCGGGGTGGCGAAAGAGATGCGCCATGGCCTGGCGTTTCAGATCGGCTCAAGCCTTGTGGCCGGACTTTGCTGGCTGGCCGGTCCGTTTCTTTAAAAGGAGGAGGCATCGTGCAAGGTTTTAGATATCTTGATGACACCGCAATCCTGCGTCTGTCCGTTGACAAATGCATCGGCTGCGGCAACTGCCGGCTGGTTTGCCCGCACCGCATTTTTCGGCTGCAGGACGGCAAGGCCGAGATCGTCGACCGCAACGCCTGCATGGAATGCGGAGCCTGTGCGAAAAACTGCCCGACCACCGCCATCTACGTCAACCCGGACGACGGCTGCGGTTGCGCCGCCTATATCATCAACAGCTGGGTCGCGAGAATTCGCGGCAAGGCTCCCTCCGGTTGCGGCTGCTGAAAACTTGCCTTGGCCGTTGCCATTGATTTAGGGGCCGTCCGGCAGTTCTTCCTCCGTTGTCGAGAGAGTTCCGAGGTTGTATTTATCGATTTTCGCGTGCAGGGTCGGTCGGGAAATGCCAAGCAGTTTGGCCGCCCGCGACCGATTGCCGGCGGTGAGATCGAGGGCCTCGCGCAGCAGCAGCGTCGCCACCTGATCAAGACAGGCGTCAAACAGCCTCTCCGGCTTTTCACTTCGCAGCATGGTCCTCAGCCACGGTCGGATGGCTTCGACAGCAGGCAACTCTCTGTCGCCCTGCCGGCGCTCCGGCCCGGCCTCGACCAGGGTAATCTCCTCCGGCTGCAGGGGGGCGCCACGGTTAAAGATCAGGGATTTTTTTAAGATATTTTGCAACTCTCTGATATTTCCGGGCCAATCATAGAGCTTCAGTTTGGTCAGCGCCGGGATGCTGATCCCCGGATTGGCAACGGCCAGCTCCCCCGATAATCTTTTGAGAAGATATTCAACGAGAATGTCCAGATCTTCCATGCGTGCTCTGAGCGGCGGCATGGTCAGGGTCACCACCCGTAGGCGGTAATACAGATCCTCGCGAAACGTTCCTCCTGCCACCGCCGCTTCGAGGTCGCGATTGGTTGCCGCCAGGATGCGTACGTCGACGGCGATCGGTTCCTTGCCGCCCAGCCTTTCGATACTATTTTCCTGCAAAAGGCGCAGAAATTTCGCCTGGATGCCGAGGGGCATATCGCCTATCTCGTCGAGGAAGACCGTGCCGCCCCTGGCCTGTTCGATCTTGCCGACGCGGCGGTGCACGGCCCCGGTGAAGGTGCCCTTTTCATAGCCGAACAGTTCGCTTTCCAAGAGGGTCTCGGGGATGGCGACGCAGTTGATGACGACAAAGGGCTGTTCGGCCCGACGCGAATGATTGTAGATGGCCCGCGCCGCCAGTTCCTTGCCGGTGCCCGACTCGCCGCGGATGAGCACCGTGGCATCGGTGCCGGATACACGGCCGATGGCCTTATACACCTCAAGCATTTGGCTGCTGCCGCCAACCAGCGCCTCCCGCCCGGCGAGTGGCGTACCACCTGGATTGACCTCCACCGGAGAGGACATGCAACGCCCGGCAACCAGGGCCTTTTCGATGAGGAGCAGCATCTCCGGGACATCGAAGGGTTTATAGATATAGTCGTAGGCCCCCTGCTGTATGGCACCGATTGCCGTATCCGTTGTCCCGAAGGCGGTGATGATGATCACCGGCAGCTTGGGAAAGAGCTGGTGAATAACGGCAAAGACCTCAAGGCCGCTGATATCCGGCAGGCGAATATCGAGAATGACCAGATGCGGCCCGAAGCTCTTGACCGTCTCGATCCCTTCCCGTCCGGAAAACGCATTGGCGATTTTGTAGCCTTCCTGCGACAGGATCTTGGCAAAACTCACCCCCAGCTGCTGATCGTCATCGATTATCAGGATGCGGTTCATGGTCCTGTTCCCTTGACCGGCAGTTGCAGTATGCATTCGGCGCCCCGGACTGGCGCCCTGGAGATGACGAACTTGCCGTGATGTTCCCGAACGATCCGTGCCACGATGCTCAGGCCGAGACCCGAGCCTTCCTCCTTGGTGGTAAAAAACGGGGTGATGACCTTGTCGATGAGCGCCGGAGGAATGCCGGGACCGGTATCGCTGACGGTAATAGTCGCTATCTCGCCCAGTTCCGGATCGGTACCGCGCGCTTCGCCGATGGTGATCCTGCCGCCGCTTTCCATGGCTTCACAGGCGTTGATCAAGAGATTCACAAGGGCCTCCTTGATACGGTCGGCATCGATCCTGACCGGCGGCAGTTCCGGTCGATAGGTGTAAGTCACCTCGACATTATAGGCCTTCAGCCGATATTCGAGGAGGGCGAGCACCGCATGGATTATATCGCCCAGACGGCACTCCTCCAGCCGCAGTTTGGGAGGCCTGGCAAATTCGAGAAAATTCTGGACAATCCTGTCGATTCTGCCGATTTCGTCGGAGATCACCTGCAGGTCTTCGTTCTGCACGGCGCTCAGGTCAAGGGAGCGGGTCAGGGAAAACATCCGCATCTTGATGGAGGTAAAAGGGTTTCTGATGGTGTGGGCAACCCCCGCCGCCAGCTCGCCGACCATGGCCATCCGTTCGACCTGGAGAAGATGCCTTCGGCTTCTCGCCAGTTCATCGGTGGTCTCATCAAACTCGCGCATCATGCCCTTCAGGGAGTGGGTCAGGGAGTCCACCTCATCCATGTAGCTTTCCTGCGGCGAGCCGCCGGTTTCGATGGCCAGCCCGCGAATCGGGCCAAGGATGTATTTATAGAGAACAACAAGGAAAAATGCGCAGAGGATGGCGAAGATGGCTACCGCTCCGAGCTGGGCCATGCGCATTTTCTTGGTGAGGATGCTGCCGGCATGTTGTGTCTCGTCGATAAGCCGCCATTGCTCCTCACTGAAGGTGCGGCACTGTTCAAGCAGGCTGAAAAAAATCTCCCGTTGTTTCTCGTGCAGACTGGAGATGGAAGCAAATTTGCCGCTGCCCTGGTAATTTTCGATGGCGACATCCTTTGCGGCGGCATATTCGTCGAATTTCTTGCCGATGAGGGCAATCATTTCCTGCTGCCGGCGATTGAGATCCATGGCTTTCGCCTGTTCGAGATAGCGAAGGAACAACTCGCGCTGCTGCCCGAGAGATTTGAGCCATTTGCCGTCGCCGTCGACCAGGTAATAGGTGAGCAAACCCTTCTGATTGGCCAGAACCAGCTCCATCTCCTGCGCTGTCCGGTAGAGAAGAAATTCCTTCTCCACTACGGTGCCAAGCATGGTATCCATGCGATAGGCGTACCACGACATGCCGCCTTCCGCGACCAATACTATGACGATCATGGCGATAAAGATACTGCCAATCTTGCCCCTGAGACTGAGCGTATTGTGCATGATCGAGATTAGGGTTGCAGGTCAAGGCCGTAAAGCGCAGAATCGTCCTTGCTGAAATTCATAAGGGCGACGAACAGATCATCCTGAATTAAAGGATAGATATTGTCATAACAGTATCCATGCCGTTTCCAGCATGCCTGCCACGGCACAAAATAGCTCTCCTTCCTCCCCCTGAAACCTTTCATGTCAATGTCCAGCCCGGCAACGCAGAGGAGATTGCGGAGGTCATTCGGACCGGTTGCGGTAAACATCTCGCGTTCTCCGGAAAAATTTTTTTGCAGGTGGACGAGGGTGGCGGCGAGGTGTGGTGTCTTATGGGCAACGATCCAGGGCATCATCGGCAGTAACAAGGCCGAGAAGGGGCTCGGTTTGCCGCCTGGTCCTGCGGACTCGATAAATTCAAAGAACTCCGGCGACAAACCTTCGCCTAATGGCATGGTTCGGCCGGTTTGCCACGGGAAATTTTGGTCGCCGCCGGCATCCATTGCCTGCCGGAAATGAGGCGCAACAGCAAAAGTGAACAGGGAGCCGGAGACATGCAGGGGCTCAAAGAGCCCTTCCCTGTTGGCCTCGGCAATTTCTTCAATCTTTACTTTCAGGTTGTTGCCTTTTTGATTCCTCTTGTTTTCAACCAGGAAATCCGGGAGGGTGATAAGGATTCGACCGGCAGTATCGGAACTCAGATGGATATGGGCTCGGGCGAATTGATACTGCTGCAGATACGGGAGGATGAAATCGGCCGGCGTCTCTTCAGGTCGCGCTCCATGCTCATCTCGATAATACTGTTCCGGCAAGCCGCTATAACCGCCCCAGTTCTGTTCATACGGAACCTTGGTGGACAGGACCACGATGGCATCGGACTTCGGCGTTTCACCAGAGGGGCCTGGCAAGGAGCCATTCGAGAAATTGCTCCCACTTTCACCGGGGGCCGCCAGTTTACCCGATTTCGTTATCTTCGGATTATTGAATCCGAGGGAGAGACAGAGCCTTTTCAAGCGGGGAAGAAAATCGTAGGCGGGGATCAATCGCCCGCGGATTTTGCAGGAAGGTATCTGAGGCACCGGCTGAGAGGCAATCGACTTCATCGTTCATCTCCCTGATAGTTTTCACATAAGGTACAATCGAACAGACTATTCCGAGCACGGACAACAAAAATGCTCCAGAGAAACGTTCCCTGTTGCTCGATCAGCAGCAGCGGAACTTCTCTTTATCGCCCTTTTCCTTGAGCAACTTTGAGGCCAGACCAATCTCCTGGCCTTTGAATTCAGTTATTGGTCCTGAATTCAAAGAGATATTTGATAGTCGGAGAGAAACATTCAACGCGGAACTGAGGCTACCCGAGAAACATCGGTATACTTTGGGTGTCTTGCTAAACTTCTGAAAGCATGTATGCTTTTGTATTTGCGGCGATAATGTGCTGTGTGTAAATATTGTGATAGATTCGGCCAAGAACCTGAAGAATGGCGGGAAAAGGTGACATGCTCCAAGTCACTGCAGACTTTCCACCAAGGAGCAAGGCAATGGCAGTTGCAAGTTTCCGGTTTTTTTCAAGAGGTCCCGCAGCTTCTACAGGTATCTCTTGTGACAAAGAAAAGTCTTGCGAGTTGACTGTACCACAAGAAAAACGGTATAAGAGAGAAGATCCTGTCATTGTTTGCCATTTATTGCAGCAGATCATTCCCCTGAGCGATGCCATGCCGATGCACAAAAAACCAGCCGCCCTCTTTTTTGATAAGAACGACTATGAGCTGCTCCGCATCGTCAACGATGTCATCGGCGGCAATGATCTCTCCAAGACCTTGCGTTCCCTGCTGGTCGAACACATGCATCCGAACGGGATAAAGGAGATGGCGGCGGCCAGGGGCTTGCGCATTGCCTATGCAATCGCCGCCTTGCTCGGGTCCTTTGAAGACGGCAAGGCAGGCGACCGGATTAAAGCCCTGCGTTCCCTTCGCGATGAGGTTTTTCTCTCCTCCGCCACCTTCCATCAGGTAAATACCGCGAGAGCCCTGCTGCAGATCATGAAGGAGTTGCTGCGCAGCCGGGATAACGAGATGCGCCAACTCAAATTGGCTCATGATTTCCGCATGGTTTCAACAGGTAATCCGCGGCTGGTGCGCAAGCAGCTGACTGAGTACCATCTGTTGGAGATGCCCGAAGAGTCCAACCAGTTCACCTTTGACGACCATGTCCACGACGCCAACACCAAGGGCCGGAAATCCCCCACCCACCTGCTCATGGACGCCTGGATCAAGGGAATTCGCCACCTCACCGTGGTCTATTACAACTTCGTCAGTCCGGAGGTGGTCGGCGAGTTGATCGAGGCCAGTGCGATTCTCGATATCCGGGTGCAGGTCGGTATCGAGATGTCGGCCCGTTTTCGTGACAAGTATGTCCGTTTTACCTGGGAGCCGCACGGCTTTATCGGCAACAGATCGTTTCTCAAGTTCCTCGAAGAGGAGTCGGTTATAAGGCTCCTCGATGAGGGACGCCAGGTATCGCAGTATCAGCAGAGATACGTTTTCGATGTCTTGGAGGTTTATAACAACCGCCATCGCCTGGATCTCGGCCGTGACCTGGAATTGCCCCTTCTGCCCCTCGAACGCCAGGAATTTCTGCGATTTGTCGGGGCCGGGCAACCTTCGGTTCTGCACCTGGCACGCTTTATTCACAACGATCTTGCCGCAACAATCGCCAAAGAAGTTCCATCCTTATTGAAAGAACTGGAGCACGCTGCCGAAGAACGGAAGATCCAACTGCAAAGGCGTCTCGGAATATTTAAAAATTACACCCTGGAAGCAATTATCGAGCAGTTTCTCTTGCCGTCCCGTAATCCGGAGGTCCACGATCCGGCTCATCCCGAGGACGGTGTCGATCTCCCCGAACTACTGCGCTTAAGCCCCAAAGCCTTGCTGGCCAAGTTGCTTTCCCTCCATTCCAGTTCCCGGTTCACCCTCAATCTCAGCAACCTGACCATTCAGGATGCCCTGGAACTGTTGTACACCTGTGAGGGAATGATCAGCCATATCGAGACCTATAACCTCAAGACCGTTGCGCACGGTATGATCGCCTGCCGTGGCGGAGGGGTGTTTGCGGGCGATGCGGTCGCCCTGAAAAGTCCGGAAGAGCATTACTGCCTGATCAGCGATTTGCAGCAGGCTCTCAACGAGGATAACGTCATCGCCCTCAAGCGGGCGATTCGCGCCATCATCTGGGATTTTGAGGAACAGCGGATTCAGATGAAAAAATATGTGGATAAGCTGTCAGCCGATAAACCTGAGAAGGGAAGGCTGGCGGGTGAATATGGACAGATGCTCGACAGAAAGGGGCAACTGGTCGATATTCTTTATAATCTTGAGACATTTCATAATTATTACAAGAAACGGGTCCTTGGTTCGCGTATCGGTTCCGGTTCGACCGGGCAAGCAGATAATCAGTACGGCATGGGGCTGGTAGTCCTCGATACCCTGCCGGCCAGGGCCAAAGAAGTTATTACAGCCGAGATTGCAGGCAAAAAAAGACTGCTTCTTCCGGTCACCGCCCTCCTTACCAAACACTCCCACAGCCGTCGTCATGCCTCTACCGAAGGACAGGGGACAAGGAGTTTTTGGGAAAAACTGCGGCTGGTAAAGGCAAGGGCCGACCAACCCTTTCACGACTGGAGTCTCGACGGCCTATTGGTGCATCCGGGAAGACCGGGAAACATAGCCACCCTGGGCGGCATCAGCCGCGATGGTGACGGCGACAAGCTGTTTACGAACACAACGGTCGAAGAAAAAATCGAAGAACCGGTTACCTACCTCAACACCAATGTGAAGAACACCCTGAAGGTAGTGATCGGTTTCATCCCCGCCTTTCTGACCTTCAGCCTCACCAAGGACTGGTGGTTGCTGGCCTACCTGGGGGCCTTTATCTGGTTCGGTATTACCGGTTTTCGCAATATCATTCAATCGGTGTTGGGTGGCGGCGGTTTACGCCGTTCCCCCCTCTTGCCCTGGAACTCCCTGGTCAGTTGGAGCCGTATCGCCGACTCTCTGCTGTATACCGGTTTTTCCGTGCCGCTCCTCGATTTTCTCGTCAAGACCCTGCTTCTCGACCGAACCTTCGGCATCACTACCACCACCAACCCCATTCTCCTCTACGCCGCCATGGGCTTGGCCAACGGCATCTATGTCAGCAGCCATAATATCTTTAGGGGGCTGCCGCGAGCTGCTGCCACCGGCAACTTCTTTCGCTCCATTCTTGCCATTCCGCTGGCTGTTTTACTCAACTCGGTAATCGCTCTGGTACTGCAGTTGAGCGGTGTCCCCGATGTGGCCGGGGCCTTGCAGAAGTGGGCGGCGGTCATCTCCAAATTCGCCTCCGATTGCGTCGCCGCCGTCATTGAGGGGATGGCCGACCGGCAGGTCAATATCCGGGCGCGGCTAGTCGCCTACCAGGCCAAGATTTCCCAGCTTTTCTCGGTTTTTTCCCGCCTGGAATTGCTGTTTCCGGAAGAAGATGTCCTGGAGATGCTGCAGTCGCCGAAGATGATCATGGAGACCCTGGATTACGAAGCTCGCGACCAGGAAAAGAGAATCATCGTCAATGCCCTCGATCTTATGTATTTCTGGATGTATCAGCCACGCGCCTCACGGGCGCTGGGGATCATTGTTCAGCAGATGACCCAGGAGGAGTGGCTGATTTTTTACCGCTCGCAACTGGTTTTGAAACGCTACCGGGAGATCAGCCAGGTCTTCGTCGATGGCTTGGTCGGGCGCAATTTTTCCAAAGCCCTGTCCTTTTACCTGGACCGGTTTGAGGAATATCTGAGTGATCTGGAGAAACTCGGGAAAAAGAAAAAATGAGGCCGGCCATTCTCTTGAAAAAATTGCTGTTGTTCCCGGAAAGCTGTATCCGCAATGCTTGACTTCGTCTCTTCCGGCCATAATGTTATCTGCAGTCAGAGGTGATTTACCTAACTCGCAAATAAACCGGATTCTTTATAATACCCGCCGACGGGTATAAGTATCTTCACGAAATAAAAAGGAGACTTCCATGCTGCACAAGAAAATGGCTCAGGCGTTAAATGAGCAGATTAACAAGGAGATGTATTCAGCGTATCTCTATATGTCAATGTCCGCCTATTCCAACAAGGTTGGGCTGAAAGGCTTCGCCAACTGGTTCATGGTGCAATACCACGAAGAGATGTTCCACGCCATGAAGCTCTATGAATATGTGCAGCGCCAGGGGGAAGAGGTTAAGCTTGAAGCGCTTAAAGCCCCGCCGACGGAATTTACATCTCAGCTCGATTTGTTTACCCAAACCCTTGCCCATGAGCAGTACATCACCAGTTCCCTCAATGAACTCATGGACTTGGCCATCAGCAAGAAGGACCATGCGACCAAGATTTTTCTTGAGTGGTATATTACCGAGCAGGTGGAGGAGGAGGAAAACGACAACGACATCATCCTTGAATTGAAACTGATCGGCGATGACCCGCATGCCCTGCTCATGCTTGATCGCGAGTTGGCCGCCAGGATAATAACGGTGCCCACCGATTTCAGCAAGGGCGTCGAGGCTGCGGCGAAAGCAGCCGCGTAATGAGATAACTGCTATTTTTTCATACCGATCCCTGCAGAGATCGACGATAATGCCGGGGAGTGCCAGCAGGCACTTCCCGGCATTATTTTTTATGTATCATTAAGGAGAAAAAAGAATGACCCCAAGATCGTCCCTGCAAAGTTACCCCTCCTCAAAAGAGGATGCGGCCGCGGCCATGCGCGGTGCGGATACCCCGCAAACGGCATCCTCCAGCTACCGTTTGTCGTACACCGATATTGATTTTCTTAACAGGGAAGAACTGCGCCCGGTTCGCCTGCAACTGGAATTGCTGAAACCGGAATTGCTCCAGCAGGAACATGGCATCGATGCAACGGTAGTGGTGTTCGGCGGCAGCAGGATTCCCGAAGAGGGGAAAGCCTTGGAGAATGTAGCGCTGGCGGAGGAGGCGGCAGCCGCCGAGCCCAATAACCCCGACTGCCTGCGGCGGGTCGCCATCGCCCGGCGGGTGCTGGCGAAAAGCCATTATTACGAAGAGGCACGCAAACTGGGTGGCCTGCTGTCGAAGATCTATCATCACCAGTCCGGTCGTAATCTGGTGGTCATTACCGGCGGCGGACCGGGCATCATGGAGGCGGCGAATCGCGGTGCCCGGGATGTCGGGGCCAAGACCATGGGCCTCAATATTGTCCTGCCGCACGAACAGGCGCCGAACTCCTATATCACCCCGGAACTGTGTTTCCAGTTCCACTATTTTTCCATCCGCAAGATGCATTTTCTCATGCGCGCCCAGGCCCTCGTTGCCTTCCCCGGCGGCTTCGGGACCCTCGACGAACTGTTTGAGACCCTGACTCTTATCCAGACCAAAAAAATCAAACCCCTGCCGGTCATCTTGTTTGGGCGCGAGTTCTGGCAAAAGCTGATTAACTTTGATTTCCTCGTCGAGGAAGGTGTGATTTCGCCCGAGGATCTGGGTATTTTTAAGTATGTGGAAACCGCCGAGGAGGCAGCCGAGATTGTTGAAAAATACTATGCCTTGGCCAAAGGGGCGTGGGTTGATCGGCGGCGCGGACCGGCGCCGGTTGGGCAGGTTTAATCTTCTAATGGTTTTTATCGTATGAGCACAATCGATACGGAAGTTGTCATAATCGGCGCGGGTTTGGCTGGCCTTAGCAGTGCAATCCTGCTCGGAGAGATGGGCATCAAAACGACGATCATTGAGCGCAGTCCCGTTGCCGGTGGGCTGTTGCGCAGCTATCCGCGGCAAGGCGTCGATTGCGCGGTCGGCCTCCACTACTTCGGGCCAGCGGGAGAAGGCGAGCTGCTCCGCCAGATGTTTGACATACTCGGGGTTACCGACAGGCTGCGACTACGGCGGTTGGGAACACAGGGAGTGCTCGAACGCTATATTTTTGACGATCTTACCTTTAATCTTCCGGCAACCCTGCCGGCTTTTAAAGAGGCCCTGCTGGACCTGTGTCCAACTGAAAAAGCGGCGATAGATTGTATCATCGCCGCGCTGCAAACCATGTCCCAGGGGTTGCGTCTTGACGCGGGCGGCAGTTTGCAATCCAGTCCTTTTTCCTTTGCCGGACTCGACCAGAGCATGGAGGAGTTCCTTGCGGCCTCGGGCTGCTCGAAAAAACTCCATGATATTCTCTCCGTCCACGGATTCTGGACCGGTCTGCCCATGGACAAATGTCCCGCCTATCTTCTGCTCTATACCCTGGGAGCCCTTCTCCTGTCGGCATGGGAGCTTGGCTGCACCGGCAGGCAGATGGCCGATGCCTATGCCGAGCGTGCTGGGGAAACCGGGGCCGACTTGCTGCTCGGCGATCCGGTGGAGCATATCCTGGTCCAGGAAGGTCGCGCCTGCGGTGTCCGGCTGAAGTCCGGTCGTAGCCTTTCCTGCAAGAAAATTCTCGCCGGCATTCACCCGAAACTCGTGTTGCCCATGCTTGCCGAGGAGGCTCTTCCAGCTGCGTATAAAGAGGGTCTTTTGCAGCTTGCGGAAACGGCCGGTGCGGTCTGCGTCCATCTACTGATCGATCGGAAGCTGCACCCGGCACCTGGCTATAACATGTTTCGCATTCACAAGATCGACGGTGTCAATATCGATGGAACATTTCTGCAGGTGCGCGAAAGCGAACGACCCGGTTACAATCTTCTCACCATCATCCGCGGCTCGGAATATTCGGATTGGAAGCAGTGGCATGATACGCACACCGGCAGGCGTGGCGAAGAATACCAAAAGGCGAAAATGGAGGTTGCACAGTCGTTGCTGGAGATCGCCGGCAGTGTACTCGGCCCGCTCGGGGATTACACGCTTCTCGATGTTTCAACGCCCCTGACGATGCGCGATTGGGCAGCAAGCCCGGAAGGGTCGGTATATGGTCTTATGCGGTCGGTACAAAATGATCTGCAATACGCGGTGCTGACACGTATGCCGGTGCGGTCACTCTACCTCGTCGGCCAGAACGCCATTGCCCCGGGGCTTCTCGGGGTAACGCTGAGTGTTTTGCGCGGTGTGGGCGAGGTTGCGGGTCGCGGTAAATTTCAGAACTTTCTTGCTGCTAGGCTGGCAGAAATTTCCTGACCGGTGTTACGAGATTCCCCACCCATTTTTATTGATAAGCCTTTTCATATTGGTCATTGTGGGAGATGCCGGGTAGGGCTTGGCCATCCTGGCGTGTTGTCGAGGCCAGGGCCCGGGAGCGTTCCGGGGCCACAAATTCGAGAATCATCGACGCTGTTTCTTGGGGTTTCTGCAACTCCAGATCGTGGATCCCATCTTCGAAGGACACCAGGCTGACATTGGGCAGATAGTTTTTGAAATAGTCGATATTCGTTTCCGTCATCTCGCGGAAGGAGGATTTGTCGCCCGAGAGGTAAAGGACAGGAGCCTTGATGACCTTGGCTTCTTCCGTGAAATCCTTGGAGGTTCGGAGGGCCCGGGCGAGGCTGAGCCAGGTTTGGCGCGAGGCTGCGTCGGTGTAGTGGGAGATGATGTCTTTTACTTCCGCTTTGTCTTCGGCATCCATTTTGGGCCAGGCGTAGCCCATGACATCCTTGGCGATTACCGTATCAAGCAGTCCCGACCGAATAAAGCCGATGATTGCATCGCCGAGGAGCGGGGTGTCGAGCCCCTGTTCCATAAATTGATAGGGGGAAGGTTTCGGCATGATGACGGCACCCTCGATACAAACCACCGCACTGACTCGGTTCGGGTAGCGCGCGGCAATGTTCAGAGCGATCATGCCCCCGTAAGAAACCCCGATAAGTGTGCACTGCGGGATCTTCAGCTCATCCATCAGGTTGACGATCATATCGGCCTGTTCGGGGACGGTATAGCCAAAGTCGGAATCCGGTCTGTCGGAGTCACCTGTTCCGAAATTATCCAGGGCGATAAGGCTGAAATGTGGGGCAAGTAAAGGAAGCATGCGGGAAAAGCCCCGATAGGTCCCGAAGAGCCCGGGAATGAGGATGGCAGGCGGGCCTTCTCCGACTTCAACGTAATGGGCATTGTGTTTCTGTTCGGTGGTGAACCTGTCTACGCCATATTGGGCAGGTGCTTTTGGTGCGCGCAAGGCCTCGCTGGTTGTAGCCACCTGGGCGCAAGACGTACAGAGGAGGAGTATCAGTAAAAGGAACTGTGTTTGGAGGGCAAGGTTCTTGATCATCACAATCCTTGATCGGTTATAATCGGGAAATTTTCCATGAGTTTTGGTAAATGTCTGGGAATCTTTAACCGCTGGTATTTGGCACGAAAAGCGGCGGATAACAAAAAGGCAACAACCCACCCTTTGCTCCTGCATACTATTTGAAAAAATCGAAGCAGGCAACAAAGAATCGAAGGTGAAGGGAGAAGGGGGAAGAAAGAAAAAGGGGAACACTTTATGTATCCTTCCTTGACCTCACTTTTCTCCCGGTGTAGCATCATCGCATGCTGCGAAGGGTTTGTCTCATAGTCTCCAGTATCCCTCATTATATCACCCAGCGCGGTAATCGGCGGATGGAAACCTTCTTTAATAACAAAGATTCTGCAAAGGAGTCATCAATGAAATTCTTGCCTACTCTGGTTTTCGCATTTCTGTTTGTTTCGTTCTCTTCGGCATACGGCTTTAATTTCGAACAGTACAAGCAAGGCGATCTCGATCAACTCTTGACGGTTCCGAAGATCAAGTCGGGCGTCAAGATGGTGGTGCCGCAACAAATCCACTTTCGGGCTGTGCTTGCCGGGCCGGTGCAAAACTGCAGCACCGATATTCTCAAACGAACCATGATAATGCAGGGCAATAAACAAGAGGTTGTCGACAAGATGGCCCTGACAAAATGCTTGAATATCAGGTCGGCAAAAGGGGCCGCCATCTCGGTATTTATTGAGGACAAAGTGGCTGAGCGCCTGTCGCGCGAGGTAAACCCCGGCGAGGTGATCGACCTCTTCTGTACATATTTGTACATTACCCCCACCGGGCCGACGCTTCTGGTAAATGAATATAAGAAGCTCTGATAATGGCCCATAAATGAGTACAGCGACATATCTCCTCGCCGGCTGGTTGATCGACGGCAGTGGCGGCCCGATCCAGGAAAAAGTACTGCTGAAGATCGCCCGCGGCCGGTTTGCGGCAATAGAGAAATATACCCCGGCTGATGCCCCTGATTCCGCGCTGGTGACCGATTTCTCACACTGCACCATCCTGCCGCCCCTGGTGGACAGCCATGTGCACCTGTTCATGTCCGGGACCACCGACAAAGGCACGCGGGAACACCAACTGATCGCCGATTATTCGGAGTTGCGCCCGGTTATTGCCAGGCATCTGCATTACCTGTTCAGCCACGGGGTGCTTGCCGTGCGCGATGGCGGGGACAAAGGCGGCTACGCTCTTGCCTACAGGCAGACGAAGGAGATGCATCCTGAGGTGATCCTCAAGGTGGTCGGCCGGGCCTGGCACAGAGAGGGGCGTTACGGTGGGCTGATCGGCAGATTTCCGGGCGATGGACTGGGTCTTGTTGAAGCTTTTGCGCGGGAGAGCGAGGCGGTCGATCAGGTGAAGCTGGTAAATTCAGGCTTCAACAGCTTGAAGGTCTTTGGCCGGGAAACTGAGCCGCAATTTTCAACGGCGGAACTCGCCGAAGTCGTCGCGGTTGCGGCAAAAGCCGGGAAGAAGGTGATGGTGCATGCCAATGGCAAAGAGCCGGTGCGCCGCGCTGTTCTCGCCGGCTGTCACTCGATTGAACATGGCTTTTTCATGGGTCGGGAAAACCTCGAACTCATGGCGGAGAAGGGCACTTTTTGGGTGCCGACCGTTTTTACCATGAAGGCCTTTGTCAGCAATTTCGCGCATGCCGGTGTCCATGCCGACCGACAGGTAATCGAAAAAAACCTCAATCATCAACTGGGACAGCTGACTCTCGCTCGACAACTCGGAGTGAACGTCGCCCTCGGCACCGATGCCGGCAGCCTCGGGGTGCTGCACGGAGAGTCGATGGTCGGGGAAATGAAACTCTTTCAGAAAGCCGGCTATAGTCTGGCCGAGACGGTCCGCTGTGCCACCAGTAACGGTGCACGACTGCTCGGCCTTGACGATTTCGGCCTGCTTGTCAAAGGCAAGGCGGCAACCTTTCTGGTCGCCAGGGGGGCACCGTCACAACTGCCGCGTAAGCTGTCCTACCTTGAGGGTATCTATCTCAACGGTCAGCCGAGCAAGTTGTACCGCAAGAATCCAGTGAAAACTATTGCCCTCAAGGGTTGAGGAAGAGTGGTTGCTGCCATAGCCGAGCTTTCTTCCAGGGAAAAATGAAAATGGTTAAGAATGGGTTGCCGGTTATGACCCGGAGGCATTCCCCGCTTATTTCATGGCCTCGTAGATCTCCTTAAAACTTTCTAGCCCCGCCTCCAGATTCTCAATTATATCGTTTGCCAAAACATCCGGGTCGGGAAGATTATCCAGATCCGTGAGGCTTTTATCCTTGAGCCAGGTGATATCGAGGCTGGTTTTGTCGCGAGCGATAATATCCTCGTAGGTAAATCTTCGCCAGCGGCCCTCGGAGTTCTCTTCGGGGTCATAGGTTTCTTGCCGTTTATGCAGGTTTTCAGGGCAGTAGCAGACAATAAAATCCTTCAGGTCTTCGAGCTTCAGCGGGTTTTTCTTCAGGGTAAAGTGGATGTTCGTTCGGAAATCGTAAATCCATATCTCTTTGGTCCAGGGGGTTTTTGCCGCCGGATGGTTATCAAAGAACAGGACATTGGCCTTTACCCCCTGCTTGTAGAAAACCCCCGTGGGTAAGCGGAGAATGGTGTGCAGGCTGGTGGTTTCCATGAGTTTTTTGCGGACTGTTTCGCCGGCACCGCCCTCAAAGAGCACATTGTCGGGAAGAACCACGGCGGCATGGCCGTCCGATTTCAGCATGGTGCGGATATGCTGGACAAAATTCAGTTGTTTATTGCTGGTCGTTACCCAGAAATCCTGGCGGTTATAGGTGAGGTCTTCGTTTTCCTGCTCGCCTTCGGCATTGGTAAAGGTCATGCTGCTCTTCTTGCCGAAGGGCGGATTTGCAAGCACATAGTCAACCCGCAGACCGGTGTCGGAGATCAGGGCGTCGGTCGAAGCAATAAAGCTGTCGCTTTCAAAGTCACCGATATTATGGAGGAAGAGATTCATCAAGGCCATGCGCCGGGTCGCAGGAACAATCTCGTTGCCATAAAAGGTTTTGTGCTTCAAAAACTCTTTCTGTTCCTTATCGAGGGCATAATTTGTGGTGTTGGCGATAAAATCATAGGCAGCCAGAAAGAAACCGCCGGTGCCGCAGGCCGGATCGGCAATGATTTTCGAAGGCTTCGGGCGCACGCATGCCACCATGGCGCGGATAAGCGCCCGCGGGGTGAAATACTGCCCGGCACCGCTCTTGGTGTCTTCCGCGTTCTTTTCTAAAAGGCCTTCATAGATTTTGCCTTTGATGTCGGCACCCATGGTGCTCCACTGCTCTTTGTCGATCATATCGATGAGCTTGTAGAGTTTTGCCGGGTCCTGGATCTTATTCTGGCTCTTAAAGAAAATCTGCCCTAATACGCCTTTCGACTGGGACAATTCCCGCAACAAAATGGTGTAATGAACCTCCAGTTCCGCACCGCGTTTTTCCGTGAGGCTTTCCCAGTTATAGGCGGTGGGAATGGGCAATTTTCGATTATGCGGCGGCCTGCTGAACTCATCGGCCATCTTTAGAAACAGCAGGAAGGTCAGCTGTTCCAGATAGTCGCCGTAGCCGACACCATCGTCGCGCAGGGTATTGCAGAAACTCCAGACCTTGCTGATGATGCTGGAGGTATTGTTAGTTTCGTTTGCCATTCTCTTTCTTTTTGGTATTTCGTGTATTTTTGGCTGGTTGGGTGTTTTGCCGTTCCGTTTGTATCCGTTCCAGAAGGATGCCGGCGGGTTCGTCGTTTGGGTCTTGCGGGACGAGTTTGCCTTCGAAGGCTTTTTTGAGAATGCTCTGGCGCAGGGCTTCGGCTTGCGAAAGGCTTTGGGTGATGCTCTCTTCGAGTTTGTCGCAGACGGAGAGGCGTGATTCGATTTCGGAAACTATGTGGTCTTGATCGGTTAGGGGACATAAGGGAAATGGCATGGAATTACAGTTTCCCTTATTTAAATATTGAATAGTTGTTGATGTTGATTTTTTTTCGAAATAGTTTTTATTAAATTGAATACAATATGCTAGAAACTTCATGTTGATAGATTCGTTTGAGAGAAATGCATGTAATTGCTGGTTAATCACAATTTGTCTTTCAACTATTGCACTAATTCCAAAATTACCCACACATGTCATGATTACACTTCCAATCGGAATTGTTCTGGCATTATATCTTTTAACTTCATCATTTGATAAACCAACAGGAATATTTCTATAGTCAATTCTTATCGATTTCTCACTTAAATTGGGGGTGGTTACCCATTTGATCTCTCCAGAAAATGATTTTGGTTTATCTCTATTTGGCACAATGCATTTACACATATCTCCAATCTTCACCCACTTCCACCCCTCCGGCAGCTTCCCCTCTTTCACATTTTTGTTGGTCAACTTTCCCTCAAACGCCCATTTGAGCACCGCCTGGCGATAGGTCTTAAGTTGTGCCTGTGCGGTTTTAAGGTTCTCGATTCCTTTGTCCAGGCTGCTGAAGAGTTCTTCTATTTTGGCGACGATGCGGTGTTGTTCGGGAAGAGGGGAGAGAGGGATTGTGATATCTCTTACAATAGTTAAATTTACCCTTGATCTTGTAGTACCTTTCGTAATCTTTTGAAACTGATGTTGTACAACCCTACTGTTAACCAAATAGACCAAAAAATCTGTATTAATACATATAGATGATGGCCTTAAGCGCATTAGGTCAGCAACAATTATTCCATAATTGTATTTATCAGGAACTTTGCAGCATAAGCCTAAAGGATTGCCTAGTTTAGTGATAATTAAATCGCCGCACTGGAAAGAATGTCTTGAGATGGTTGCTGCTTTTTCTTCCGTTATAAAATCAATTTTTTTATCAATAAAACAGTTCGCTTTGATGTTCTGTATTTTAAAGACAGGTATTCCAATACTACCATATTCAGACGATTTTAAATTTGAACCGAATGGACCATCAACAAGATCTTTTTTGGGATCTAATAAAATTTCTCCAAGAGTAGTTGTAGTCCAACCCTTTGGCAATTCTTTCACATCATTCATCCTATGCTGCCAAAGCTTCGTTAAGCTCATCAATAATCACAGTCATACCCTCTCCAAACAACTGCCACATCTTCCCCTTACCGCCTTTGGCATCAAAAGGAGTCAAATCCAAATCCTCGATATCCATATGCACCGAAGTAGCAATCTGCTCTTTCAGCATATACAGCCAGTCCATCTGTTCCTTGCTGAACTTTAAAGTCCCAGCCTGTTTCTTAAAAAGCCACTGCTGAAAGTTCTTATCCACCGTTTTGTCATAGGATGTGAGCGCCGCATCAATCCCGATCACCCTGCGAACCAGTGAAACCAAGGCCACCATCTCGTTTTTCGGCTGGCCACTGACACTCTCCAGCTGTTCATAGGCCCGCCAGACACTGAAGACGGCGAGGGTCGGTTTATCGAGAAGAATCCGCTCGGCCAACTCCTTAACCATGGCAAAGGTCAACTCGCGCCTGCGGTAAGGCTGGCCGTAAAAAATCTGCAGGGCGACGATCTCATCTCTGTGCATTGCAAGCCACTCTTTAAAGGCGCCGACCAATGCGGTCGCTTTTTCTTTATTGTCCTTATCCCAACCGACTTTCACTACTTCATCGGGATTGAGGGTATCAATTTTCTGTTCATGTGCCTTGCGGACATTTTCGATGAACTCGTTGAGCTCCCCGGTAAAAACCTGTGCCGCCTGGTTTTGCAGCGCACCTGTCAGCTCCTGGTATCTTTTTTCAATATCGCCAGGGGCAGCGTCCGGCAATTCCCGTTCCGCCTGCGCATGCAGTTCTTCGAGGGTATCGGGGTTATAGGCGCCGAGAAGGCCTTTTACCACCTGGGCGATGCTTACGCCCTCTGTTTTTTCTTGAAACTTGGCGCGTTCCTTGTCGGTTATCTGTTTATCAAGCCGTGTCAGTCGGTTGGCAAGGGAGGTGAACAGCTCCTCATCCCGCGCTCCGACGGCAATCGCGCCGAGCAAATCCTTCAGCGCAACACCGGGTTTTTTCTCAAGCGGCCGGCTGTCGGTTTTCAGGCTCTTGGTGACACCGATGGCATCGACAATGACAAAATGGTCCTTGGTGATTTTGGCCGAGGGCGAAACCTTTTTCAGATCGTCAAAGTTGATGATCCGCGTGCCGCGCCCCTTCATCTGTTCAAAGTAGTTGCGGCTCTTTACGTCCCGCATGAAAAGAAGACACTCCAGCGGCCTGATATCGGTTCCGGTGGCAACCATATCCACCGTGACGGCTATGCGCGGGTGATAGTCATTGCGAAACTGGGCCAGCACCGATTTGGTATCCTCCTCCGATTTGTAGGTCAGCTTTTTACAGAATCGGTTTTCTTCATTGAATTCTTCTCGGACAATCTTGATAATATCGTCGGCGTGGCTGTCGGTTTTGGCGAAGATCAGCGTCTTCGGCACCTCAAAAAGCCCGTCTTTATCGAAACGGTCGGGAAATATTTCCGGGAGGTGTTCTTTGAAAGTGTGGGTGACGGTGCGGATCTGGTTGGGATTGACGATATCTTTGTCCAATTGCTGCGAAGAGTAGGCCTCGTCTTCATCCTGCAAGGCAAATCTTTTTTTACGGGAGAGCCGGTCCCGGTGTTCGATATATTCGCCCTTCCAGAGGGTGGCGCCCTGGCCGGTGATTCTTGTCTCGATCAGATACACAGCGTATCCGACGTTCACCCCATCGGCGACGGCCATCTCATGGGAATACTCCGAGACGATATTCTGTTGAAAGTAGCCGAAGGTTCTCTTGTCCGGGGTGGCGGTAAGGCCTATCTGAAAAGCGTCAAAATAGTCGAGAACCTGCATCCACAGGTTGTAGATGCTGCGGTGACATTCGTCGATGACGATAAAATCAAAGTATTCAAGCGGCAACTTGGCATTGTATTCAACCGGCGGCACCTCTTTCGGTTGCCAGCGTTCATGGGGATTTTGTTCTTCGGCGCTTTCTTCTAACTCCTGGCCCTTTAACACTGCATACAGGCGCTGAATGGTGCTGATATACACATGGTTATCATCGGGGATGAATCGCGATTTGAGGCGGTGCACGCCATACAGTTCGGTAAATTTACGGTTATCGTCGTTTGGCAGGTAGGACATGAACTCCTGCTCGGCCTGTTCCCCCAGGTTTTTGGTATCGACCAGAAAGAGTATCCTCTTGGCGTTGGTAAATTTTAACAGCCGATAGATACAGGTGATGGCGGTGAATGTTTTGCCCGAACCGGTCGCCATTTGGATGAGGGCGCGGGGCTTGTTGTCTTTAAAGGATTTTTCGAGATTGGTAATTGCCGTGGTCTGACAGTCTCGCAGCCCGGCGGCGGGTAACTCGTTCAGGTCGTGCAGGGAAGCGCGCAAGGATTTCGCTTTCTTTAACCAATGGCGGAGAGTTTCCGGGCGATGAAAGGAAAAGACGGTTCTGGCGCGGGGTTTCGGGTCGCGAAAATCGCTAATCTGCGTGACGGTACCGGTGCTTACATAGACAAAAGGCAGCTTTGCCCGGTTGAGGTATTTCAGTTTTGCCTCGGCATAGCCTTCAGCCTGGTCTTCATGGGTCGATAAAATGTGGCCCTGTTCTTCGCGTTTTGCCTCAATGATGCCGACAGGTTTGCCATCGACAAAAAGGACATAATCAGCCGGGCCTACATCGGTGGGGTATTCTCGAACCGCAATGCCCATGCCTGCCTGAAGATGTATCTTTTTGTTATCCTGTACCAGCCAACCGCAGGCTTGCAATTGTCTGTCAATATTGTCGCGGGCTTTCTGCTCAGGGTTCTGGTTCATAGATCACCTTTGATGGCTCCGATCACTGTTGTTCCCTGGTGAATTCAATTATTTGCAAAATAGCATTATCTGCATAATCGAACAAGGCGAAACGGTCTTAAAATCCTCTGTGCGATTTTCTCCGTGGCGATATGGAAAAAGAAGAATAACTACAAATATGTCATTAAATTCAATAATTATTTACAATAATGTCATGATAATCTGTTGTGCTGAGGTACGAAAATTACCCGGAATATAGCTATATCAACATGATATTATAAATAAAAAAATAATTAAAAGAGGCGTGGCATCCCTTTTGCTATATTGGGGGCAAGGAAGCGGGAGTTGAAAATTCATCTTTTGAGAATATGCAAACCGACAAAGAAAGGAGGAAAGGAAAATGCAACGCCAAGACCATTTTCAAACAGATTTGTCCGGGGGATTGTCGAGTCATTCCTGTTTGGCGATGGGGGGCGTTCCGGAGGTTGGGCGTCTAGAGGTGGAAAAAGTAAATACAGGATGTGGTAAAGTTTTTGGAACCGTTCGCTTCACCGGGTAATGGGATGGCGAAAAAGTAACCATATTGCCGGTAGCCGGCAACAATGCAAGCTCTCTCATGGGAGGAGAAAAAATGAAATTCGTAACAGCAATAGTTAAGCCATTCAAATTGAACGATGTGCGGGAAGCCCTCACCGCCGTCGGCGTCAATGGTGTAACGGTGACCGAAGTGAAGGGGTTTGGCCGCCAGAAAGGCCATACCGAGATCTATCGCGGTGCGGAATACATCGTTGAATTTTTGCCGAAAGTGAAAGTTGAAGCGGCAATTCCCGATGAGCTGCTCGATAAAACCATCGAGGCAATTAAAAAGGCGGCGTATACGGGGCAGATTGGTGATGGCAAAATCTTCGTCTTCGATCTTGAACAAATAATGCGAATTCGTACCGGAGAAACCGGTAACGAAGCAATCTGACACCAGAGGGAGTGATCTCATGAAAAAGTTACATATCTTTCTTTTTGCCCTGTTTGTTTTGGCGCTCGTCGACACTCTTGCCGGTACCGCCTTTGCCGCCGATGCCCCGGTTCCCAATAAAGGCGATACCTCCTGGATGATCGTTGCTACCGTGCTGGTGTCATTGATGTCGATCCCTGGACTGGCCTTGTTTTACGGCGGCCTGGTGCGCACCAAGAATATGCTTTCGCTGCTGATGCAGGTATTTACCGTATTCTCCCTATGTATGGTTTTGTGGGTCATCTACGGCTATAGTCTCGCCTTTACCGAAGGCAATGCCTTCTTCGGCGGATTCACTAGAATCTTTCTGAAGGGCATCACCGTCGACTCGGTGGCAGCGACGTTTAGCAAAGGGGTAGTAATTCCCGAGATGATCTACGTCTTCTTCCAGGCAACCTTTGCGGCCATTACCCCGGCCCTGATTCTCGGTGCCTTTGCCGAGCGCATGAAATTCTCGGCGGTGCTCGCCTTTATCGCCCTGTGGTTCACCTTTGCCTACCTGCCTATCGCCCACATGGTCTGGTTTTGGGCGGGCCCTGACGCCTACACCGATGCCGATGCAGCCATCAAAGCCGGAGCAACCGCCGGTTTTCTCTTTCAGAAAGGGGCGATCGACTTCGCCGGTGGTACCGTCGTCCATATCAACGCTGCCATTGCCGGTTTGATCGGCGCCTTTATGGTGGGAAAACGTGTCGGTTACGGCAAAGAATCCATGGCCCCGCACAGCCTGACCATGACCATGATCGGTGCCTCTCTTCTTTGGGTGGGTTGGTTCGGGTTTAATGCCGGCTCAAATCTTGAAGCAACCGGGGCGGCTGCCCTGGCCTTCGGCAACACCATGACCGCGACCGCTGCTGCTGCTTTGTCCTGGCTCTTTGCCGAGTGGATGCTCAAAGGTAAACCGTCAATGCTCGGTGCCGCATCAGGTGCTGTTGCCGGTCTTGTCGCCATTACCCCGGCCTGTGGCTTTATAGGGATTGGTGGCGCCCTGGTACTCGGTTTGTTGGCCGGGGTAATTTGTCTCTGGGGCGTAAACGGTCTGAAACGCCTGCTCGGTGCCGATGATGCGCTTGATGTCTTCGGTGTTCACGGGGTGGGCGGTATTCTTGGGGCACTCATGACCGGTGTCCTCGCCAACCCTGATCTTGGCGGGGTCGGCGTGTATGATTACGTGGCCAACAAGGTGGCCGATTATTCAACGATGGACCAGATGATCAGTCAGCTCTGGGCTGTCGGTACGACTATTCTCTGGTCCGGTTTGGTCTCCGTCATTGCTTACAAACTGGTTGACTTGGTTATCGGCCTGAGAGTCACGGTCGACGAGGAGCGCGAAGGTTTGGATACTTCCAGCCACGGCGAGTCGGCGTATAAATATTGAGATCTGAGGTAATAGCATAAAAAAGGCCCCCTTCCGGATTTTCTTCCGGAAGGGGGCCTTTTTTTGTGAAACGGGGAAAGCGAAGTACGGTTAGCCGACGCGTTCGGCGATCATCGCCATACCCATGCCGCCGCCGATGCACATACTGAACAGGCCGCGTTGCTTGCCTTGCCGCTGCATCATGTGCATGCCGGTTACCACCTGGCGGGCGCCGGTGCAGCCGATCGGATGGCCGATGGAGATGGCGCTGCCGACCTGGTTAGGCAGGTCGAGCTCGATGTTCAGCTCCCGCATGCAGCCGATCGCCTGGGCGGCGAAGGCCTCATTCAGCTCGATCATATCGATGTCGCCCATGGTCATTCCGGTTTTTTTCAGGGCGGTACGAATGGCCGGCACCGGTCCTAAACCCATATAGGCTGGATCGAGACCGCCGGAGGAGAAGCCCTTGATCTCAAGGATCGGCTGCAGCCCCAGTTGCTTGGCTTTCGAGGCCGACATCAGCAGCACCGCCGCCGCCGCGTCGTTAATGCCGGAGGCGTTGCCGGCGGTGACCGAGCCGTCTTTCTTGAATACCGGGCGAAGCCGGCCCATTTTTTCCATATTGGTGTCCATCGGCCGTTCATCGGTGTCGATGATCATTTCGCCCTGGCGGGTTTTGATGACGATCGGTACGATTTCCTTCTTGAAGTGGCCTTCCCGGATGGCCGCGCGAGCCCGTTCGTGGCTGAGGACGCTCAGTTCATCCTGCTCCTGGCGGCTGATGCCGTATTTGGCGGCGATATTTTCGGCGGTAATGCCCATATGGTAGCCGTAAAAGATTTCGTAGAGGCCGTCAAAGACCAGGAGGTCGGTGACGTCGCCGCGGCCGCTCACCTCCATGCGATAGCCCCAGCGGGCTTTCGGCAGGGCCATCGGCACCATCGACATGTTTTCCATACCGCCGGCAATGATTGCATCGGCCTGGCCGGCCATGATCGCGGTGGCGGCCAGGGTTATGGCTTTCAGTCCGGAGCCGCACACCTTGTTGATGGTGAAGGCGGCGGTTTCCTTGGGGATGCCGGCGCGAATCATCGCCTGGCGCGCCGGGTTTTGGCCCTGGCCGGCTTGCAGGACATTGCCCATGATGACTTCGTCGATTGTCAGGGGGATGGCGGCCTGATCCCAGGTGGTGGCTGTCTCAAGAGGAATCGGTCCCTGATCCTTTAATTTCTCGGGTTTGCCGGCTTCCATGGCGCCGTCGAGTGCTGGGCGGATGTTTTTCCGTTTCAGCACCTCTTTGATCACCGCCGCACCCAACTCTATGGCCGGTATATCCTTGAGGGCGCCACCGAAATTGCCGACGGCGGTGCGAGCGCCACTGACTATTACGACTCGTTCCATGACTTTCTCCTAAATAGAAATGACAGTTAACGTAAAATGAATAACAATGTCTGTCTATATTACCGTATGATCTGGACTAGGGGAAGGGTATATTCTCCCTTTTGCTGTTACTTCTTATGTGAGGATGGTGGGCGGATGGATGCAATTGCACCGCAGCTTGCAGCATGGCTGGAAAAATATAATCGCCTGATGGACGCCTGGCTGGAAAAAGGTGTTTATCAGACGCCGACAACCGCCAGGGACGGGCTGGCGAGACTTACTCGAAGCCTGGTAACCGAGGTGCCGGATGTGGCGCTGATACATGACGTGTTTGTTGACGGTCCCGGTCATGCGGTGCCGGTCCGGGTCTTTCATCCTTATCCGGACTTGGCCCTGCCGGTTCTCATGTATCTGCACGGCGGCGGGCATGTGGCCGGCAGTGTGGCGGTGTTTGATTCCATCTGCCGGAAAATAGCCCTGGCAACGCGGCATCTGGTCCTTGCCGTCGAATATCGGTTGGCCCCGGAACATACTTATCCGGCGGGCTTACAAGACGCGCTGGCGGTTATTGGCGGATATCGTCGTTTGCTGACGCGGATGGGCTTGCAGTACCAGCCCCGTCTGGCTCTTGCCGGAGACAGTGCCGGCGGGGCGATGGCTGCAACCCTTGCCCATGGTCTGCAGAGTGAGGGGCCAGAGACGATCAGCCATCTAGTCCTTCTCTATCCAAGCCTTGACTACACCCTCAATCTGCCGTCGGTGGCGACACTCGCAAGGGGATATTTCCTCGAAACAGAGCGAATTCGCTGGTTCCTCCAGCAGTATTTCCAGAATAATGAAGACAGGCGGGCGGTCTCACCCCTGTTTATGGATGTCCCGGCCGGTTTCCCACCAACCCTTATCGTCTCCGCCGGATTCTGTCCGCTGCGGGATGAAGCACTGCAGTATGTCCGGGTCTTGAAGAACCGTGGAGTGGCGGTCCGGCATGTACATTGCGACGATATGATTCACGCCTTTCTCAATATGGAGAGTCTGGTCCCGGAGAGATGCCGGGCGGTGTACGAGGCGATGGCCGCTTTTCTTTTCTAAGGTGTCGATTGATCATGTCAGTATTGGTGAGTTACGGTCAGTTCTAAAGATCAAGGGCGCAATTATTGACAACAGACGCGTAGCCGGATAAGTCTATTCGGTTGGACTAAAGCTCTCGTCAAACCGGACTTTTCCCAGGTCTCATCGGGGAAAAATCTTCGCCCGGAACATGTAAATAAATTATGTCAGGGTTTCAACCATTCCTTCCATTTCGATAACAACAGGCAAAATGCGGAAATGAATCAATCCTCCGAAACGAAATTTCTGACCACAAAGGAGGTGGCAAAACTCCTCAAGGTCAATGAAAAGATGGTGTACTCCCTGGTCAATGAGAAGGGTTTGCCGGCGACCAAGATCACCGGGAAATGGATGTTTCCCCGCCGCTTGGTCGAGGAATGGTTGGAGATGAACATCCTCAATTTCCACCGGAACGGGGTGGAAAAGTCAGCGGATTCCGGCCGGTTGCTGCTTGCCGGAAGCGATGATTTGCTTTTCGGCCGGACCCTGAGCCTTTTTCATAAAAAAGCCCACGGCATCGTTGCCTTTTTTGCAGGTCTCGGCAGCATGGGCGGGATCAAGAGTCTCCGCCGGGGCTTATGTCATATCGGCGTTTGTCATCTGCTCCAGGATGATAACAACGAGTACAATTTCGACTTTGCCGAAAGGGAACGCGACCGGTTGCCGGTTTTTGTCAATTTCAGCAAACGCGAACAGGGCATCCTCCTGCAGAAGGGCAACCCCAAAAATATCCGGTCGATTGCCGATCTTGCGCAGCCGGGGGTGCGAATCGTCAATCGACCCGTGGGTACCGGAACCCGTCTGCTGCTTGATTACGAGATTGCCAAATCGGTCGTTTCCTCCTCGGATATCGACGGTTATCAGACTGAAGTTTCGCGGCATTTGGATGTGGGACTGGCGATTCTTGCCGGCCAGGCCGACGCCGGTCCGGCGATTCGCCCGGTGGCAGGACTCCTCGACCTTGATTTTCTGCCGCTCCGCTGGGAACGATTCGATCTCCTTATCGCCCGGGAGCATTTTTTTGATCAGGGGGTGCAGCAGTTCTTAGGCCTGTTGCACGATCCGGCATTTCGTAAGTTGGCGGATTCCTTCGTCGGCTACGATCTTTCACTTTGCGGTACAATGGTTTATCCGGATATTTTAACCAAAGGAGAATAAAGACCAAGGGGTGATTGAGGCCAGCGCTCTCCACGTCCCAATCACCGGTGCACTGCTAAGGAGTCCGGGATTATTTCACCGAAACCACCGGACAAGCTGCCTTGAGAATGACATACTGGGCAGTTGAACCAAAAAGGATTTTACCGACCTTCGATCTGCTTTTTACGCCGATCATGATTTCACTGCAATTATTTTCCGCAGCAAAGGTGACGATATCTTCCCCCGGGGTTTTCCCTCGGATGAGGAGATGGGCTTCGTATCTGATGCCCCTGTCGGCCAGGAATTTTTTCGCCTCTTCCAGCATTTCTTCCGCTTCCACGACCTGTTCCTTGGTGGTTTTGTCGCCACCCGAAAGCGAGGTGATCAACTGTACCTCGCCGGCAAAGGCCCTGGCATGTTGAGCTGCAAGTTCAAGGAGATCCTTGCCGATATTGGTGCCCCTGTAGCCAACCAAGATTTTCATGTGTTTCTACCTCCGGTAAAAAGAAAAAGAATTAAGAGAATGAGACTGTATACAATTGTAGCCCTGTGAACGATACAGGCAAATATTACCATATTCCGGCGGATGTAAAGCCTGAAACCGCATCAATAATCCCTTCAGTATTTGTTTTTCCAAGTATATACTCTATTGCGATGGAAAGGATTTAAGAGGGTACCATAAAATAATCCAGTTTGCCGGGGGCAGGAGTTTGTTGGAATTTGCCGCCCTGCAACGGGAAAAACTTCTCTTGGCTATGGATTGTCAATACACTCTCACTCTGCTCGCCGTTCTTGAGCAGCTTGGCTCTCCGGTTGTCGTTTTTACGGGCGATGCGGTTATTGCCGTATGTAATAGCGCCTGTGAAAAATTGTTGGGGATTTCTCCAGCCGGACAGGCAAGTGGCCGCCGCCTGAGTGATTTGGGTCTTGGACTGGTCGACATGGATGGAAATCCATGGCCTGACCGGGGATTTCCGTGGCAGCAAGGCAAGGCGCAAAAAGAGGCGACCTCGTCGTTTATTTTTGGTTTGCGACCTCCGTCGGCAACGGAACCCATCTGGTTCAGTGCGACAGTGAAACCGGGGCGAGTAAGCGATGAAGGGGAAAATCTCATCTTTATGACGCTTGCCGATGTCACCGAACTCATACGTAAAAACCGGGCACATGCGCAGATCTACCAGGCCAAGAATGAATGGGAGACGACGGTTGATGCCCTGCAGGACATCGTTACCATCCAGGACAGGGAGATGCGCATTGTCAGGGCCAACAAAGCGGCGCATGATCTCTTCGGCTATCGGCTCGGGAAGTTGAAGGGCAAAAAATGCCACCAGGTTTTTCTCGGGAGAACAGAGCCCTGCGCAGGTTGCCCGGTGCAGGAAACAGGGGGGGATTGCTGTCCCCATACGGGAACCATCTATAACGATGTCCTTGGCAGAACCTTCAGCGTTTCCTCATTTCCGATTTTTGCCGAAGACGGGCAAATGCATCTGTTGGTCCACGTCGCCCGCGATGTCACCCAGTATCTGCAGAACGAATTGGAAAAAAATCGGTTGATGGCAGCTATCGAACAGGCCTCGGAGGCGGTGGTCATCGTCAATCGCCAGGGGAAGATTGAGTATGTCAATCCGGCTTTCGAGGTAAGCTCCGGCTATTCCCGGGTCGAGGCGATCGGCAACAAACCGAATATCCAGAAGAGCGGGGTCCATGACCGACAATTTTACGAAGCCATGTGGCAGACACTTCTCAACAAGCGGGTGTGGCGGGGCCGGTTGACCAACCGACGGAAAAACGGCACCCTGTATAAGGAGGATGCGACCATTTCTCCGGTACTTGACCCCTCCGGCGAGATAATCAATTTCGTTGCTCTGAAGCGTGAGGTAACCCGGGAGGAGGTGTTGGAACAGCAGCTGCATCAGGCGATGAAGATGGAAGCCCTGGGTACGCTTGCGGGCGGCATCGCCCATGATTTCAATAATATTCTGGCTGCCATGATAGGTTATGGGGAGATGGCCAGGGATCGCCTAGCGCCGGATCATCCGGCAAGAAAGGATCTCGATCAGGTGCTTGCCGGCGGCGATCGGGCGGCCGATCTGGTTAAACAGATCCTAACCTTCAGTCGAAAAGAGAGCTATGGCCAGTTCAGAGTGTTTAAACTGCAGCATATCCTCAAGGAGATCATTAAATTATTGCGACCCTCTCTGCCGGCCACCATTGATCTGCAGCATGACATAGATACTACCTGTCGTTCGATTCTTGCCGATCCGGGGCAGCTTTATCAGGTGGTGATGAATCTGTGCACCAATGCCAGGCAGGCGATTGGCGGTAATCATGGCCGTATTTTCATCAGACTGTCCGAGGTGCGGAATGTGGTTCGGCAAAATGGCGGTCACGGGAGTGAATCGGGTGCCTATCTCGATCTTGAGGTAAGTGATAGCGGCTGCGGCATAGAAGCCGAGAAACTGGAGAAAATTTTCGATCCGTTTTTCACGACTAAAAGAAAGGATCAGGGCACCGGCCTCGGGCTCGCGGTGGTGCATGGCATCATAAAAAAACATAAAGGAGAGATCCAGGTAACCAGCAAGGTTGGAATCGGGACAACATTTCATGTCTATTTAGCCGTCGATGGTCGGGAGTCCGAGTCTCGGGAAAAGAGTGCTGTTGCAGCAATCGGTGGCGATGAAAGGATATTGGTCATCGACGATGAGGTGCCGGTCGGCGAGGTGTTACGGGGAATCCTCGAGCAGGTTGGTTATCAGGTCATGACCTTCAACGACAGTATTGCTGCGGTGAAACTGTTTCGAGAAAATCCCCATTGTTGCGATCTGGTGCTGACCGATATGTTGATGCCCAATATGACCGGGGCTGAGCTGGCACGGGAAATTCTTGCCTTGCGGCCGGATATGCCTATCATTATGGTTACAGGACATAGCGATACTTTTGATGTGCATCGGGCGAGGCAGATCGGGATTCGTGACCTCATCCTGAAACCCGTGAAGAGGGGAAAACTTCAACAAACAGTTCGCAAGGCGCTGGATTATGGCAAGAATTCTGATAATTGATGATGACAGTGGTTTAGTGGAGATGCTTACCGATCAATTAACGGGTGGCGGTCATAGGGTGGTGTCTGCAGGTAATCTGCAGGAGGGGCTTTTGCTCCTGCGGCAGGAACCAATTGATATAGTTTTGCTCGATGTCCAGTTGCCGGACGGCAATGGCTTGGAATATATCCCGATGATAACGGGTGCAGCGACAAAACCGGAAGTGATCATCATTACCGGCCAGGGCGAGGCGGATGGCGCGGAAAAGGCAGTGGTCGGCGGCGCCTGGAGTTATATTGAAAAGCCCCATGTTATCCGTGAGTTGTCCTTGCAGCTTGCCCGTGTCCTGCAGTATCGCCGGGAAAAACAGAAGGTGACAACCGTCCTGGTATCGCTCAAGCGGGACAAGATCATCGGCAGCAGTCCCGCCATACGACGCTGTCTCGACCTGGTGGCCCGGGCCTCGGCAACCGATGTCAGCGTCCTCGTGAGCGGGCCGACCGGTACCGGTAAGGAGCTGTTTGCCAGGGCCATTCATGAGAACAGCGCCAGGGCCGATAAAAACTTCGTCGTTGTCGATTGCGCGGCCCTACCGGAAACACTCATTGAAAGCACTCTTTTTGGGCATGTCAAAGGGGCTTTTACCAATGCCGAATCTCCCCGGGACGGCCTGGTGAAGCATGCCCATCAGGGAACACTTTTTCTCGATGAGGTGGGAGAGCTGCCGATCAACATCCAGAAAACCTTTCTCCGCCTTCTGCAGGAGCATGAATATCGGCCGGTAGGGTCGTCAACGCAACAATACAGCGACTTCAGAGTAGTGGCTGCAACCAATAGAAATCTGTACGAATGTGTGCAAAAGGGTACTTTCCGAGAGGATCTGCTGTTCCGGTTGCAGGCCTTTACCATTGAACTGCCGGAATTGAAGAGTCGCCGGCAGGATATTCGGGAGCTGGCACTGCATTTTACTGCCAAACTCTGTCAACGATACGGCATGGAGGTTAAAGGGGTTGCCGGGGATTTCCTCGATGTCTTGGACACCTACGAATGGCCGGGTAATGTCCGTGAACTCTACCAGACGATGGAGCATGTATTCACTAATCCGCTGCTCGGACCGACCTGTTTCGCCATTCACCTGCCGGAAAAATTCCGGGTGCAGCAGGCCCGTGCCGGGATCAAGGCGAAAATATCGGCGGGTATCGTTTCCCCCTGTGCCTTTCCGACCTGGCAGGATCATAAAAATATCTGTGAGATAGAATACCTGCGCAGATTGAAATGTACCGCCGGCGGTAATGTTACCGAGGCGGCGCGGCTCTCCGGGATATCCAGAACGCGCCTCTATCAGCTTTTTGAAAAACACGGTGTAGAGTTTTCCTGATGCCGGGGAACAGGGCTTTTTCTTTACTGCAGGATGTTGGCTGTTTCCTTTGGGTGATCGGCACGATACTGCCGGCGCGCATGGCTAAAATTGACAAGATGCTGCTCAATCGTGTCGCCACGTAACTCAACGCCGAAGGTGTTTTGTTGCCCTTCCTGGCCTGCTGCAAACAGTTCTTCAAGAATCTTAAGCCCCACCTCACTGCGATAATGCGACTGTTCCCAATAATTCTGCATGCTGTCGTTACCGGTTGTCTGGGGGATTTCTTCAGTGGTAATGCGGTTAAAACCGGAAAAATCATAGAGCCGGATATCGCAGCCTCCCTGTCTTCTGGCATCGACCATTTTTACCAGGGCTCTTTTCCAGGCATCGAGGTCGTCCGTAAGGGTCGCCCAATAGGATAACTCGGCCAAGGCGTGGATCGGTTGAAGGTACAGGCGAAAGAGGGTGCCGCTTTGGCAGTAATCACTCGTTACCTGGTCGAGCAGCTGGATAGTGGCGGCAACATCCTCAGGAGTTCCCAGAGGCTCCTTTTTCTTTAAGACCTCTTCAAAGGCCTTTTTCGTTCCACCTTCGTTCCGCATGATTACTTCCAGACACTGCGAAGATTTATGGCCGTAATATGCCAAAAGTGAGAAACAGCTTTGCTCGGATTTTCCCAATACGATATTGAGAGCATCGCCGGTCATCGCCATCGAAATGGATCGTTTGATATTCAAAAAGGTACGGCGGATCGGGTAGGAAGCCCCTTCGGCCACCAGTTCCTTATTAAAATCGGTGTTCCCGGTTTTCTCCCTGAATTGCCAGCCATAGTCAAGACCCCAGACAACGATCTCCGGGCGGTGAAAGAAGGCTGTGTGCCTCAGCATGTTGACGGCATCGCCGACAGAGGCGCCACTGATGGCGAGATTGAAAACCCGCTTGCCGGTAAACAGCGGGCTCTCCGTCGGCAGGCCGATTTCGGTTCTCGAACTCCCAAGATAAACGACCTCGGGTTGGAAACGATAGGCGGCGTAGGTTTTGGCCCAGGGCATGATTTTTTGCTGTGCCGGGCTGAGTCGATGTAGCAGCGGGCTGTCCCATTGATGGATGAAATAGGGGTCAATCGTATAGTTCATGGTGACGATCAAACCAAGGAGTAACAGCGCCGATACACCTATTGCCAAAAAATAGATGGGCAAATTGCCCTTTTCGGAAGCATTGTTCATAGGCTCAGGCACACTAGAATTGCGCATAAATAAAATCACTGGTTCGCTCGATGCTCAAAATACAGAGGGCAAAGATGCAGCCGACTGCGATTCCCCACCGGATATTCGGCGACCATTTCACTGGGAAGATCGAAGGCGCAGAAGGTTTCATCTCGTGACCTTTCTCGGTGAAAAGAAACAGCTCGTTGGTATTGGGCAGATAAAAAGCAATAAGAGTGCCTGCGAGCAGTATGAGATAACCGGGAAAATCAATTTCCGTCACCGGGGAGATGCCATTTATCCCCACCATTCCGGCTAGTACCTTGAAGGCTGAAGTCACATTCTGCGCACGGAAAAAACACCAGGCAACCATCACCGCAAGAAAGGTAAGAGTTCTATTAATAGAATTTGTGAGCACCGTCGGTTGCCTGTACCTGTTTCGCATCGCATATTGCCAGCCATGCTGGATGCAAAGATACATACCATGCAGCCCGCCCCAGATAACAAATGTCCAATTGGCTCCATGCCATAAACCGCCCAGCAACATGGTCAAGATGAGATTGCGATAGCGACTCAATTGTCCCCGCCGGTTGCCACCGAGGGGTATGTAAAGATAATTACGAAGAAATCTGGAGAGGGAGATATGCCACCTCTGCCAAAAATCGCTGACGCTCGTGGCCTTATAAGGAGAATTGAAGTTAATGGGTATTCGCAAGCCCATTAATCGCGAGACCCCTATGGCCATATCGGAATAGCCGGAGAAATCAAAATAGAGTTGCAGGGTATAGGCGAGCATTCCTAGCCATGCCTGAAGGAATTGCGGGCTGCCACCGGCAAAAACCGGAGTAATTGCCGAGGCCAGATTGTCGGCAATCAGTAATTTTTTTCCCAGGCCAAAGACGAAGAGAGAAATACCGATGGCAAAATTATTGGACTTTACCTGGTAATTGTTTGAATCGGAAAACTGCGGTAGCATCTCCTGGTGATGGAGGATGGGGCCGGCAACAATATAGGGGAAGTAGGAGGCAAATAACAGATAGTGGGTGAAATTCAATTCCTTGATTTTCCCATGAGAGGCATCAACTAATATGGAGATCTGGGTAAAGGTGAAAAAGGAAATCCCTACCGGCAGGATAATGTTGAGAAGAGGCATATGGCCCGAAGTGACATCGTTAAGAGATACAATAAAAAAGTTAACATATTTGAAGAAGCCGAGAAGGAGGAGGTTGAAAGCGATTGCGGCGGTCAACCACCACCTGCCGCTTGTTGGGGTTGCTGAGATTATCCGCTTGCAGGCAGAGTAATTAACAACAATCGATGTCAAGAGAATGGGGATAAATCGGTAATCCCACGAACCATAAAAGAAGAGGGATGCCAAAATGAGCCAAACTGCCGCCCATTGCCTGCTTTTTCGAGCAAAGAAATAAAAACCGAAGAGAGTAACAGGGAGAAAAAAAACAATAAATGAATAGGAATTGAACACCATAGTTACACCTTAACCGGTTTAATGGCAACTTGTCCTCAGGCAGCCATCCGTAAATGGATTGGGCTGGGCATGAATGTACTGCAATAGACTTTTTGACACACCTCGAAAACAATCACAAGAAGAAGACAGCGTGTTTCTTCATCCATCTATTCTTTTCCTTCCTTGTGCTCCTCGGCAACCATTATAGCGGTTTTTATAAGAGTCATAGTAACTGTTAACAAAAGCGTGTGCTGTTAACATTTGTTGACAGTTTTCGGGCCTAGAGGATTTCCGGCAATAATTAAGATCTTTCCATAACGTGCTGAAAACACATCAGATGCGAGTATCTCGCAGAGATTCATGGGCAAAATGGCACAGATGGTGCTTTTGCAGCGGGGGAAGGTCACAGTGTTCGCAATGGTTGACAATCGGATTTCAGTACTACGTGGAAGGTATGAGGACATTTTTTTTCTCGGCGAGGCAAGAGACCTGCGCTACTGAGTGCCGGTGGTGGATATGCCCGCAGCGTTACTTAGCGGCGTTGCGGAAGATTGACAGTTTACGGAAGATAGAAATCTTTGATGAGGCGCCTTCCGGTTTCTCCCGGATTCCGGAAACATCCCCGAAAAATGGCGATCTGATAATCCTCTACGCTAAGAATTTGGATGATCTCGAGGCGATGTTGCGAGCCAGGGAATTATTCGACGGACTGAAAAAAATCCTGGTCGTCGCCGAGCAGACTCCGGGAGACGATAAAAGATATCATCTCCTGGAACCTCGATATATCACCCAATCTTGGCGAAATATCGATGAGTTGGAAGCGGTCATTCGTAAAATGTCAGGGTCGGTTCACTGATTATTACAAGGAGTACGGTGATGGTACAACAGCAATTATTTGCCTCTTTTCTCCTCGATAAATCGGAAGGCTTGGAAATTGCTCTGAGGGCGGAAAGCGTTGCCGAGGCTACCCCCGTCACCGGGCATATTCAACGTTTACCCGCAAGCCTTGATTTCGTCGAAGGTATCATGCATCTCAGGCAAGAAGCTATCCCGCTCATTAATCTGAAAAAAAGGCTGGGACTCGCCCAGCAGCAGTACGACGAGACTGCCAAGGTTGCGGTGGTTAAACTTTTCCACCGCCGTTACGGCTTACTCTTTGACGATATCAAGGAAGTTTTCGCGGTGAATCCGGCGGACATCCGCAAGGTGGACGGTGCCCTGCAGACCGACGATAAGATCATTTCCTCACTTATCACCCTGGAAAAGGGAGAAAGAACCGTCGAACTCCTCGATCTTAACAATCTTTTCCCCGGCAGTGCCATCGAACTTGAGAAAATCGGCGATGCCTTGCTGAACGATAACAAAGAGGCCAGAGTGACCCGCTATTCCCGGTATGTAATTTTTGCTTTTGCCAATCAATTGTATGGCGTTCCGGTAGAATACACGCAGGAGATCACTTTTTTCGATGCGGTCGAGCAGATGTATCGCGGCGGTGTTGAAGAGGAAAATCCGCAGTTCAGCAGTTCCATCAAGGATCTTTTTCAGCACAGCAATATCGACGGTTCTCTGACCTTGCGTGGGCGAAGAATTCCGGTGTTGAACGCCAGGAGACTTCTTGCCGGACCGGGTGTTGCGGGCGACGAATACCTGGGCGAGAAGACGAGGATTCTCGTGGTCTCGGACGACACCTTTGCGGTGGGCCTTATTGTTGAGGAGGTGAAGGCTATCGAGACCATTGCCGACGATGAAATTCTGCCTCTCGGAGGTGGAGGGAATACACCAATTACCGGGATTTATCAAAGAAAAGACGGCTCGAATATCATGTTGTTGAACATGGATATCTTGATCGATGGCCACTCCGACGAATTAAAAGCTCTGGCGCGTTTAAGCAGCGAAACCGAGGTGGTGAAGACCAAAGGAAAAGAAGCGGTAAGCAGCGCCCACCATCTCATTACCGAAAACTGCTACCTGGTTTTTTGGATTGGTAAACACATGGCGGTGCAGCTCAAGGATGTTCAGGAAATTATCGAAAAGACCGGGGTGCTGGGATTGCCCGGAGCAAGCACCTTCAAAAGCGGGGTGATTAACCTGCGCGGGCTGGTGGTTCCGGTGATCAACCTTCGAGAATTTTACGGCTATCCCCCAGGGCAGAAGAACACGGGGGAACGAAAGCTCATTATCTGCAGAAGTGAAGCAACTACGGTGGCCCTGGAGGTGGATGGCATTGTGACGATTTACAAGCAGGAACAGTATCAACATACTTCATCGGTCAAGAAGGACCTGAACAAAAGGCGGGACACCCTCGACAGATTGATAGTATACGAGCATGAAGAGCGGAGAAGTGAACATGTGCTGGTTGTCAACATTCACAATCTGATCCGCAATCATCTTGAGGTGGAGACCGCTTAAGCCGCTTTTAAAAAACAACCTATCAACCCGATTGGAAGCAGGAGAGGTGAAATATGGAAAACAAGGAAAGGACAGCAATGGGACAGGACACGGCATGTTTAGAACTGCTTTTGGAACCGAGTTATATCGTCGATGAGAAAAGAATGATCACCTGGGCCAACACGCCATTCCTGACACGATTCAAGCTTACCAGGGAGGCCCTTCTTGCCAGGATGAGTTGTGAAGAGGCTTGTCCCACGCAGCTTTGCGGGACCAAGGATTGTCCGGTCGAAAAGTCGAGAAGGATCAATAAACCGGTTTCCACCGAGGTGATTTATAAGGATCGCGACCAGAGCATCACCTTTTTCACCAGCAAAGCCATCCCGATGAACGGCAGCGGCAATACCTTCGTGACGTTGCACGATATCAGCGAGCAAAAGGCAACCGAAGCCCGGCTGCGACAGCTATCAACCGATCTTGATGTTATCCCCACACCGATTATCGAGATCGACACCAAGTTTTCCATCACCTTCATGAATCCGGCAGGGGCAGCTATTGCTGGGCTTACGGTCGACGAGGTGATCGGTAAAAAATGCTACGATCTTTTTAAGACGCCGCATTGCAAGACGGAAAAATGTGCCTGTACCCAGGCAATGAAAACCGATTCGGTGGTGACCGAACAGACCATCGCCAGGCCGAGGGATGGAGTCATCATACCGATCAAATATACCGGTGCACCGGTCAAGGACGCCAAGGGCAATATCAAAGGGGCACTTGAATATATTCTCGATATGACCGAGGAGATAAAACAGAAGCAGGTAGCGGACGAGAAGATCGAGAACCTCAACACCCTGCCGACACCGATTCTTGCTATAGATACCGAGTTCACCATCACCTACATGAATCCGGCCGGGGCCGCAGTCGTTGGTTCGACGCCGGATGAGGTGGTGGGGAAGAAGTGCTATGACCTGTTCAAAACCCCGCATTGTCGGACGGAAAAGTGCGCCCTGGGACGGGCGATGCGGACCGATGCAGTGGTCACCGAGCAGACCATTGCCCGCCCGGCGGAAGGAGTCATTATTCCGATCAAGTATACCGGGGCGCCGATCAAGGATGCCAAGGGCAATATCAAAGGGGCGCTGGAATATGTGCTCGATATGACGGAAGAAGCCAAGCAGCGACAGGCGGCCGATGAAAAGATCGAAAACCTCAATACCATTCCGACGCCGATAATGTCCATCGACACCGACTACAACATCACCTTTATGAACCCGACGGGTGCGGCGGTACTGGGACGGACCCCGGATGAAGTGGTCGGCAGGAAATGCTACGATCTCTTCATGACCGATCACTGCCGGACGGATAATTGCGCCTGCGGCAAGGCGATGCGCACCGATGCCATCGTCCAGGCAGAGACCATCGCCAAGCCGAATGGCAAGGTGATCCCGATTAAATATACCGCTTCGCCGATCAAGGATGCCAAGGGCAACATCAAGGGTGCCCTGGAATATATCGCCGATGTGACCGCGGAAAAGGCGGTGGAAAAACTCATCGGCGAAGCGGTAAGCGATGTCGATGCACTGGTCGGCGAATCGAGGCGGGCGATGGAACAGGCCAAGGCCAAGGTGGATGAAATGAACATTCTCATCGACACCGAGGTGCGTAAGCTCGACGGTTCGCTGAAGACCGTCAAGGAGATGGTCGACAACTCCGGGGCGATGCTCAATCTCTCGACGGAATCGAACCGACTTGCCGCCGACCTGTCGAAGGAGGCGGAGACCGGCAAAGCCGCCGGCAAGAACGCCGAGCAGAAGCTGGTGGATATCAACAGCACCATGAAGAAAAACAATGAGATGGTCAGCGGCCTGGTAAGTCAGCTGGAGAAGATCTCCGGCTTTGTCGATATCATCAAGGATATCGCCTCGAAAACCAATCTCCTGGCCTTCAATGCGGCGATTGAGGCGGCAAGGGCGGGTGACGCCGGTCGCGGTTTTGCAGTCGTTGCCGATGAGGTTCGTAAACTCGCCGAGAACAGCTCGAAATCGGCGATTGATATCTCCATTATCGTCAAAAAAGTGGAAAAGGACTCATTGCAGACCATCAACGCCATGCAGGCCGGAATGACTATGCTCGATGATGGCGGCAAGGTTATCAATACCGCCCTCGATTCGATGGAGACCATTTCTAAGGGAATCGAGACCATTTCCCAGGCGGTCGATGGCCTCAGTCAGCAGTCAAAAAATCTCTGCAGCAGTGGTCAGAGCGTCATGCTGGAGATCGAAAATGTGGCGATGTCCTCCAAAGAAAATCAGCGGTCGACCGGTGTTGTCAATAAATCCTTGGCCGAGACCGTCGGGGCCCTTGAGCGGCTGGTACAGTCGAACAAGCACCTTCAGGATGCGGTACAGAACCTCTAGATTGCCGGTGGGCTGGTGCAAAGACCTTGCCGGGCCGGGGGTAGCGAAGCCGTATGATCTTTGGCGATAAAATAATGACACCGCGCCTCAGGATGCGGCGCTTGGTCGAAGGGGACCTGCCTCTCTTTCTCGCCTGGAGTCACAGTGATACGGCACACGGAGAATATCTGACACCCGAGCGGATCGATGTTCGGGACGGCAGAGAGACTATCGCCAGTGGAGCGTGCTGGCAGGAAGGGAACCGGGTCTTTCTCATTGAATTGAAAGACGCCATACCCATCGGCACCCTGCGCTACTGGCTGCGGCCGGAGCGCAGGAGTTGTGCGGTTATGGCGGTGAAAATTGCCGATCCCGAACAGCGCAATAAGGGCTACGGTACGGAGGCCCAGAAATATCTTATCATCCATCTTTTTTCGCGGCTGAAAGCCCGGAGTGTCGAAATGTATACCGACATCAACAACAGGCCGCAGCAGCGATGCCTTACAAAACTCGGCTTCGAATTGGTTGAAACCCTTAACTATGACGATCATCAGGTGAAGCGGGTCGGCCACCTGTTCAGGATGGATGTCGCTCACTTTTCCAATAACCCGGTGTATCGGTATCATTATGAATAAGCGGGTTGGGCTGGTCGTCGACGATCGTTTGTTAAAACATGTAATTCCACGTCATTCCCCGGAAAACCCGGGAAGAATCGGCAAACTATCGGCCTTGGTCCGGGAGCGTTACCGGACGGAGTGTCGTTTTTATCAGGCACGAACAGCTGCGGTTTCAGACATTGAAGCAGTTCATTCGCGATTTTATCTGGATCAATTGCGAGAGCACCAACTCCGTTCCGAGCCCTTTTCCTATGATCGCGACACCTACCTCATGAAGCATTCTCTGGCAACTGCCCATCTGGCTGCCGGTGGCTGCCTGGAACTCGCCGATCGGATCATGACGGGGGAAGTGGATCACGGGTTTGCCATGATCCGTCCACCCGGCCATCATGCGGAACCCGGCCGTGGCATGGGGTTCTGTATCCTCAACAATGTCGCTGTGACAGCCGAGTATCTGCGGCGCCGGTACCAATTAAACCGGATACTTATCCTCGATTTCGATGCGCATCACGGCAACGGCACCCAGGAGGTGTTTTACGACAGCGATGAGGTGCTGGTTATCTCCGTGCATCAGCGCGATATCTTTCCTTTTTCCGGCAAGGCGGGGGAGACCGGCAGCGGCAAGGGCGAAGGATATACGATTAATCTGCCGGTTTTTGCCCAGTTCGGCGATGCGGAATATACCTTTCTCCTCGGCCGCATCCTCCAGAGTGTGGTCGAGCAGTACCTGCCGCAGATACTGTTGATTTCCGCGGGCTACGACGGTCACCGGGACGAAACGATCAGCGGCACGACTCTTTCCACCGAATGGTTTGGGCTGATTACCGCCATGCTCAAGCAGTATGCCCGGGAAATCTGTGGCGGTCGGTTACTCATGGTGCTCGAAGGAGGGTATAATCCGCTTTCCCTCGGGGCATCGGTTGTCGCCACCATAGACAGTCTGCTGACAGCACGGCGGGACAAGATCGGCATCTTTTTCTCGGAACGCGCCAACCAGTTGTTGAAAGATCATCCGCTGCACAACAGATGGGCCTTGCAATAAGGAAAAATAATGAAGAATCAAGTTGATGAACATGCCTTGAAAACCATTTTCCATGCCTGTCGCCAGTGCGGCACCTGCTGCAAGGGCTATCGGAAAATTGTTGTCCGGCCCGAGGAGGCCAAGTTCATCGAGAAAATGGGGGGACATGTAGGCGTTAATGTGAGCATGAAAGATATCCGCGAGAATGGCCTGGACGCGGCAGTCGACAGGGCTAAAAGTGGCGACAAACTGTACATGATCCACCCGGACGACAAGGGTTGCGTCTTTTTGGAACATCGGGACGGTAAATACCGCTGCAAGATCTATCACTATCGGCCGCAAACCTGCCGCGGCTTTCGCTGTAATCTCGTCGATGCCAGTTTTCTCCATCTCTTCGGTGGGGAGGGTGCCATGCATCTCCTCGGAAAAGACAGTTACGGGCTGCCGCTGAAAGGGTAACGGGGATTATTGCAGGCGACCGCCGCACAAAGGCCAATAAGACAATTTTCCCCGATCAGCAGGGAAAAGCCTTGCTTGTTGTCGATAATTTTATAAAATATATCGAAATGATACTTTGCAAATTTGCTTGGTATGCCTACAGGTATCATTGTCATCTCAGCTCGAAAGCGCGTTCATTTCCAGGCAGGAATCGGCTATGGTCCATAAGTATCCAAAGGATTTGGTGCAAGAACTTACCGTGCTCTGGCGGCTGGGGCCGCCGGGGATGGAGGTCTCCGGTTCGGGATACAGGAGACTGCCGGATGCCGAGGTGCTGGAGGAACTGGTATCGACGGCGTATCAGGTCAGCCAGATGCAAGAAGAGGCTCGCGGTCTGCGTTTCCGGCTCATGCTTTGCGAGCCGGAGGATGTGGACGAAGATGGTTTCGGCGAGGCTCTGGGGCTCTTTACCCTCAATTTTACCGTGCCGCGGCCCTATAACGAGTACGAACTCCTGAAACTCGGCCCTTCCATAGACTACAACAATTCCCTGATCGGCATGCGCTACCGCAAGGGTGAAGGCTTGCAGATCTGGGGCTTGATCCATTCCGGGTCGCGGTGGATGCATGTCATTCATGGCGGCAGCAAACAGGCAACCCCGCTGCCGCCGGCCCTTGGGGTTAACATCCTCGGCTCCGGTCGGCTGATTGTCTGTCGCGGAGTGGAAATACTTGCCCAGTTGAGCGGCGGCAAAATTATTTCCCCGTCGACCAACGTCTTTCGTTCGCAATGGGTCGCCAGGCGATTCGGACAGGTGCGCAGTGAACTGGCGGCAATGCATGAAGAAAATCCGCGCCGCGATCCGGGGGAGTGGGCGCGCATCGACCCCTCTTTTATCCCGGCCCTGTATCTTGAGTTTTTCAAGCATGTTATCAGCACGGTGCGGCGTTCCGGGCATGGCGGGACCATCATCTCCTTTCCAGCAGGCATGGATGATATGGTCACCCATGACAATCCTTATATTGATCTTAAATATCGCTTTGATGAAGGCACCCCTCGTAACCAGCTGCGAAAGATTGTGCTGCGCATCATGGAGGTTCTAGCAAGAAACTGCGGTCGGCTCTATGGCCCTGAATATCTAGCGGGGTGGAAAGATTACGTGTCGCTGCAGACGGAAGAACTGGCGCAACTGGATGAGCGGGTGTTTAAGTATGCCCGGTTTATTGCCAGGCTTACCGGCGTCGACGGTGCGGTCGTGACCACCGAAGGCCTGGAGATTATCGGCTTTGGCGGCATCATCCAGGGGACCATGGAAATGGGTGGAATCGTCGCAAGAGCCCTTGACCCGGAAGGGGTTCGCCGGCAGGTCGAGCGGGTGGAAAGCGTCGGCACTCGGCATCGATCCCTGTACTATCTCTGCCATAAATTGCATGATGTCCTGGGAATAATCGTTTCCCAGGATGCTAAGGCCAGCGTCGTCACCTGGAATACCGAGAAGGTGACTTTCTGGGATGTCATCCCCATCGATTTCGCCTAACTTCTTTTATTGTTGCCGGATGTGAAAATCATATTTTTTCAGATAGATTTCTGAAAGAGTGAGAAAGGCGGTGATGATGAGAGGGCCGTAGATAATCCCAAGAATTCCATAGACGGTCATCCCGCCGAGAATAGAGAGGAAGACCAGAAGGGTGTGCATGTGCACCCGGGTGCCGACCATCTTCGGTTTCACTAAATTTTCGACGCCGAGGGAGAGAATCAAACAGAAAACAACAAGAAAGATCCCTTCGTTCATTCTCTCGCTCATCATCAGTATGAATGCCGCCGGAAGCATTACCAGGCCGATGCCGAAAATCGGCATGAAGGCAATGACCGCCATGACGCATCCCCACAGAATCGGGGAATTTAATCCCAGGATGGAGAAAATCGCCCCGCCCAAAAAACCCTGGATAAGTCCGCAAATGCCGTTGCCTCTGAGAATTGCGTTGGCGATTTCTTGAAATTTATCGATCAGCAGCCGATTTTCATCTTCCGGCAAAGGGGAGATGCGGATCATATAATCGATCAACTTCGGTTGGTCGATGAGGAGGAAAAAGATGACCAGGATCATGAGGAAGAAAAAGAAAAGAAACTGCAGTACATTGGCCGCCCAGGCACTGGCATGGTTATAGAGGAGCAAACCGCTTTCTTTGACGAGGTAGGAAAAGGTATCGGAAATCTGCGACGGTTTGAACCTGAAGCCGACCTGTTTCAATTGTTCTTGGAGTTGCAGGAGCAGGGGGTTTTCCTGGAGGAAGACCTGCAGTTTCAGGCCGATTCGGCTATCTCGTCCCCAGCTGTAGAGATTGAGTGCTTCATCGGTCAGTGAAAAAACGAAAAAAATAAGGGGAATAAAGACGATGGCAATAATCAACAGGCAGGTGAGTGCCGAGGCCAGCTGCTGTGGAGTCTTTTTGCTGATAAAGATATAAATCGGCCGGAAGAGGTTGGTGAGGAGAAAGGATAAAACCAAAATTGACCAGAATGGCCAGAGAATCGCGCCAAAGAAGAAGATCGAGATTGCAAATACCAGGAGGAAGTATCTGATGCTCGTGGGGGTTGGGGATTGCCCGTTTGGCTGATAGCCTGTCTTGGGGTCGTTCATGGGTGTCTCTGGAACAGTTACGGGTTCTCAGGTCGGTGAAATAGGGTTGCAATTGTTCTAACTGCTGAGGTATCCTGGGAGCTTCCATACGAACCGACCGGCAAGGCATGATAATATCTCGTATCGGATAAAAAATTATAGATCCTCTCGTGGATTAAGCAAAGAAAAATAAGCCGTTGTAAATTAATAACCGAGTGGTACGTCGCGACCGGCATAAGGGGTCGTAACGAAATGAGTGGCCAGGTAACGGTTATTTCGTAACGACCCCTAAGTATTGTTGAGGAGATTGGGAGAATGTGGGAAGATCTTGAAGTTGCATTGGAGAAGGTGTCCGAGGAGAAATTACAGAAGAAGCCGTCACCCGACAAGCTCGGATTCGGAGTTCATTTTACCGACCATATGTTCCTTATGCAATGGAGTCGGGAGCACGGCTGGCATGATGCAAAAATCTGTGCAAAAGAGGCGTTTCGCATTGATCCGGCGGCAATGGTCTTCCACTACGGACAGGCGATTTTTGAAGGCCTCAAGGCGTATAGGGGCAAGGATGACCAGTTGTTTCTCTTTCGCCCCAAGGATAATTTCGAGAGGATGAACCATTCCGCCGTACGCATGTGCATGCCGCGGATTCCGGTGGAGAAAATAGTCAATGTCCTCAAGTCGCTCATCTATCTTGAGAGGGAGTGGGTACCTCGCGGCGAGGGTGCAACTCTCTATATTCGTCCGACAATGATTGCCGTCGAGCCGACGCTTGGAGTGAAACCGTCGTCCCTCTACTCCTTTTATATCATTCTATCCCCGGTAGGCGCTTATTACGCCGAAGGGTGCAATCCCACCAGGATCTATGTCAGTGACCAGTATGTCAGGGCGGTAAAGGGCGGGGTCGGCAACGTAAAAACCGCCGGTAATTATGCAGCATCCCTGTATATGTCGGAAATTGCAAAAAAAGAAGGTTGTACGCAGGTTTTGTGGCTCGATGCCTGTGAACATAAATACGTGGAGGAGGTGGGAACCAGCAACATCTTTTTCAGAATAGATAACCAGCTGCTCACCCCGCCGTTGGAAGGCTCAATTTTGGGTGGCCTTACCAGGGATTCAGTTATTAAACTGGTATCCAGTTGGGGCCTGGATGTGGTTGAGCGCAGGATCTCGATTGATGAGGTGCTTGCGGCAAATAGAGAGGGCAGGTTGCAGGAGGTCTTCGGCACTGGAACCGCGGCAGTTATCTCCCCCGTCGGAGAACTGTTTTATAAAGGCACCAGCTACAAGATTAATGATGGCCGGACCGGGGAAATATCGGCCAGGCTCTATTCGGAACTGCAAGCCATTCAGAACGGCTCTCAAGATGACCCGTTTAAATGGGTGGTGCGCGTCGGATGATTATGTGAAAAACCTCATAACCAGGCGGTGTTGTGACGTATTGCAGGAATCGCCCATCGTCTCTCGTTTTTTTTGAAAATCGCCCCTTGATTTTTGAGGATCACAGCCTATATTTTTGCCCAGTTCGATATACCACCCTGAAAATCGGGCAAAAAATCAATTTGGGACTCCTTTTGTTAACCCGCGAGTCCCTTTTTCCGTAACAAATCATTTGTCTAGTTAGGAGGTAGTAATGAAGATTCGTCCATTGAATGATCGCCTTTTGGTGAAACGACTTGCAGAAGAGGCAAAAACAGCAGGTGGTATCATCATCCCTGATAGCGCCAAAGAGAAACCGGCCGAGGGTGAAGTCGTTGCTGTTGGTCCCGGAAAATTAAATGATAAGGGTGATAGAGTTGCCCTTCAGGTTGTTGCCGGAGACCGGGTATTGTTTTCAAAATACGGTGGAACCGAAGTTAAGATTGATGGCGATGATTTTCTTATCATGCGAGAAGACGATATACTCGGGGTTGTTGTAAAATAATTTTAAATATTTCGAGAAGTTGTTCGTGCTATTTTTTTAGATTGATAACATCTCGTTGAAAAAAAGGAGAATAGAATAATGGCTGGAAAAGAAATCAAATATGGAGTCAAAGCCCGTGAGTCGATCCTCAATGGGGTTAATGTACTTGCTAATGCCGTCAAGGTGACCCTCGGTCCAAAAGGCCGTAATGTGCTTATCGACAAGTCCTATGGAGCCCCCACTATTACCAAGGACGGCGTAACTGTCGCCAAGGAGATCGAACTGAAGGATAAGTTTGAGAACATGGGTGCACAGATGGTCAAGGAAGTGGCTTCAAAAACTTCCGATGTCGCCGGTGACGGTACCACCACTGCAACGGTTCTCGCACAGTCAATATATACTGAAGGTGTAAAGCTTGTCGCCGCCGGTGGTAATCCCATGGAAATCAAACGCGGTATCGACAAAGGCGTCGCCTGTGTTGTTGCTGAACTGGCAAAGATCGCCACCCCAACCAAAGAACAAAAAGAGATCGCCCAAGTTGGTACCATTTCCGCCAACAACGATGAGACCATCGGTAATATCATTGCCGAAGCCATGGATAAGGTCGGCAAAGAAGGCGTTATTACCGTGGAAGAAGCAAAATCCATGGACACCAGCCTTGATGTCGTTGAAGGTATGCAGTTCGACCGCGGTTACCTCTCTCCCTATTTTGTCACAGATCCCGAGCGCATGGAAGTAACCATGGAAGAGCCTTACATCCTCCTGGTAGAGAAGAAAGTTTCCAGCATGAAGGATCTGCTGCCGGTTCTTGAATCTGTTGCCAAGATGGGTAAAGGTCTTTTCATCGTTGCTGAAGACGTTGACGGCGAGGCTCTCGCCACTCTGGTTGTCAATAAGCTTCGCGGCACTCTCAGTGTGGCAGCTGTAAAAGCGCCTGGTTTTGGTGACCGTCGCAAGGCGATGCTCGAGGATATCGCCGTTCTCACCGGTGGTCAGGTTATTACCGAAGATCTTGGTATTAAACTTGAAAACGTTACCGTCAGTGACCTCGGTACCTGTAAGCGCATTGTCGTCGATAAAGACAACACTACTCTTGTTGATGGCGCCGGTGATAAAGAGAAGCTTGCTTCACGCGTCAAGCAGATCCGTGCCCAGATTGAGGACACCACCTCCGACTATGATCGCGAGAAACTGCAAGAGCGACTTGCCAAACTGATTGGTGGTGTTGCTGTAATCAATGTCGGTGCTGCAACTGAGATTGAGATGAAAGAGAAGAAGGCTCGCGTTGAAGATGCTTTGAATGCAACTCGTGCCGCTGTCGAAGAAGGTGTTGTTCCCGGCGGTGGCGTTGCGTATCTCCGATGCCTCAAAGCCCTTGCCGCACTTGACATGAAAGGTGAGCAAGCGCTTGGGAGAAATATTCTCCTCAGGGCTCTCGAAGAACCTATTCGTCAGATAGCCAATAATGCCGGACGGGAAGGTTCTGTCATTGTTGAACATGTAAAGGGCCTCGAAGGCGCTATGGGGTTCAATGCCGCCACCGAAGAGTATGAGAATCTTATTGCAGCTGGTGTTATTGATCCCGCCAAGGTTACCAGAACCGCACTGCAAAATGCCGCTTCTGTAGCCGGTATGCTGCTTACTACCGAGTGTGTGATTGCCGAGATTCCAGAAGAAAATGCTCCTGCCGGCGGTGGAATGCCTCAGGGCATGGGTGGTATGGGCGGAATGGGCGGAATGATGTAAGATTCTTCCAGCCGCTTCCCGCAGTTGGAGTATGGGTAAAAAATGGAAGGTTCTGTGTTACTGGAACCTTCCAATTTTTTTTGGCAGAAGCTCCATTTCTGAGCAAAAAGTGTTGACATGCAGGAATCGATAAGGTATTAATTTTCGGCTTATCCTACGGCGATGTAGCTCAGCTGGTCAGAGCATGCGGCTCATATCCGCAGTGTCCGGGGTTCAAGTCCCTGCATCGCCACCAACAGTTCGTCCGGTACATCCGGCTTTATATATAACCCCGCTATTCCGCAAGGAAAGCGGGTTTTTTATTGTCTAATAACTTCTGCCGAGAGTGGTACTCAAAATTTTCTCCGTCTTGGGCAGTCAGCCACAGTAACAAGATCATCCGGTGTCTGGAATTCTATGTATTCCTTTGGTTGGGCAACAAGGCCAATCAAATCCATCGCTGCTTTGATTGCTAACGGTATTGCGCAGGATTGAGGCGAATGGTACGCTGGAAACGGCGCATCGGACACAGCAGAATTGCAGCCTGGTTTTCCGCTATGCTGTGGCAACCGGCAGGGCGAGCGTGACTGTTATGCGGGTATGTGAAGCCGCTCTAAAATTACACCATGTTAGAGGAGGGAAAGTTCGGAAGAGCTGTTCTGACGCTTTCAGTCTGGGATGGGTAAAATCAGAGCGAAATTTTTCAGGTTTTTGGGCGTAGTCCCTGACATTCGTTCCAGGCTGGTCCATAATAAGCTGTTGCCACCTTTACGGTTGGAAAATATATGAAAAATCTCACTAAACGCACCTTGGCAGTCTTTCTGGTGCTTCTTTTTTTCACTGTCGGTTGTGGAATTGCACAAGATATCCAGAAGGTTGACCAGAAAAGAAACCAACTTATCGGTTATATGCTGGACAAAGAACTTCCTGTCGTCCATTTCAGCCATAAGGAGATGAATGAATCCTTGTCCCTGGTGGCCTTTGATCTCTACCTGAAGCAGCTTGATTACCAGAAAAGGTTTCTGCTGAGCAGTGATGTAACGGTACTGCGCTCCTTCGCCCCTCACATAGCGGACAACCTGGAGCGTGGGACCAATGTCCTGCCGGTAACCGGATACGATATCATGAAAAAACGGATCGGTCAGATTGAAAAAATGGTGGATCAGATAATGGCTACCGGGTTTGAAGTGAAGAGTGATGAAGTCTATGAAACCGATCCCAAAAAAATCACCTATGCCGACGACCTGAAAGGATTAAAGGACAGATGGCGAAGGATAATGAAAGCGCAGGTTATTTACAGGTTTCTCGAACTTGCGGAGGATCAGAAAACAGCGAATGCGAAACTTCCAGAGGATGAGCTGTGGAAGCTGGCGAAAGAAAAGGAGTCCAAGGTTAATAAAGAGTTTTTTCTTCGTCTGCATCAAGAGACTCTGCAGGATCATTATGACCGCTTTTTTAATGCGATTGCCAGGGCCTTTGACCCACACACGAATTATCTTCCCCCCAACCAAAGAGAGGATTTTGATATTCAGATGCGAGGTAATCTGGAAGGAGTGGGGGCTCTTCTTCGCGAGGAGAACGGATTTATCAAGATTGTCAGCATCATCCCTGGAAGCCCTGCCGCCAAACAGGGTATGCTTCAGGCCGAGGATATTCTCCTCCAGGTGGCGGAAAAAGGTGCCGACCCGGTTGAACTTACGGATATGCGTTCCAGTGATGCTGTGCGTCTGATCCGAGGACCTAAGGGAACTGAGGTTCTTTTGACGGTGAAGAAACCGGATGGGACAAAAAAGGTTGTCCCGATAGTCAGAGATGTGGTTCAGATAGAAGATACCTTCGTAAAAGATACGGTGATAGACGCTCCGGATGGCGGGAAGATCGGTTACATCCTGGTCCCAAGTTTTTACAGGGATTTTGAAAAGACAAAAAGTGATGAAGTTGCCAGGAATGCCACCGATGATACTCGTAAGGCAATAGATAATCTGAAAAAAACCAATATCGAAGGGATTATTCTTGATCTACGTAATGATGGTGGTGGCTCGCTGGGTGATGCCGTCGATATCACCGGGCTGTTCATCAAGTCTGGGCCTGTTGTTCAGATCAAGAACAGCAACGGAAAGATCCGGATTCTCAACGATGACGATGATACTATTGAATACAGCGGTCCGCTTGTCGTTCTGGTGAACCAGTTTTCCGCGTCGGCCTCGGAGATTGTGGCCGCAGCCCTGCAGGATTATAAGCGGGCCATTATCGTCGGTGGCGAACAAACCCATGGAAAGGGGACTGTGCAGACCATTATAAATCTGAACAAAAATCTACGAGCTTCAATGTCAAAAGAAATTGGCGATCTCGGGGTGGTAACGGTGACTATCCAGAAGTTCTACCGAATCACCGGCGGTTCCACCCAGTACAAGGGTGTTGTGCCCGATATTATCCTGCCGAGTTTGTTCCAGCATCTGAAATCAGGTGAAAAGTATCTTGATTACTCTCTTCCTTGGGATCAGGTCGGGCCGGCAAAGTATACCTCCTTCAGCGGCAAGCCCATTGATCTGGACATGATCCGGAAAAGGAGTCTGCAGAGGGGTGAACATGATCCGGGTATGCAGGCCATCGCCGAGGAGGCGGCAAAGGCGGATGAACGAAGCAAACAGACCGCTATCTCATTGAAGCTGACAGATATGCGTCAGAAAATAGAAGAGGCTCGTGAGGAACGAAAAAAACTCAGTTTCCAGTTTCAAAATCACCAAACAAGGCTATATGATGATCAGTTGGATACCGCCGATGGAAAGGATGCCACAAAAGACGATGTCCTCAGCTGGAAAGAAGAACTTAAGCAGGATCCCTATGTAGGTGAAGCAAAGAACATCATTGTCGATATGATAAGACAATGACAATATGGTTCTTTTCACCAGCTACTTTCGCCTATCATAGATCCTGTCAGGCGAAACCGACAGAGCATCTCTCTCTGGATGCGCCACAAATATCCTTGATATAGGGAGGTTATTCGTGCTATTTTTCAGGCGGAAGGTGAGGAGAGTTACGCATTTTCATTCATCCTTGTGGTTAGAGACAAATGCATAGATTGCAGTACACTGAACATCTTTATAGAACACCGGTCCGGCCTATATCCCTGCTGTCAAAAGTGTTTCCCTCGTTACTGTTTTATGTGCACCTCATTAGTATTGTGTGGCGATCGAGCAGGGTGGCCAAAAGGGGTGAGTATGGCGACGACAATTGGATTGAAAGTAGCCTGGAGGTGTTGCGACGACTAGAACAGGTGGGAGTTACAATAGATATATCAGGTATTGAAAATATCGAGCAACAAAACGGACCGGTTGTTTTTGTAGCCAATCATATGAGCATGATGGAGACAATGCTTTTACCCGTTATTATTCAACCGATATTACCGGTAACTTTCGTTGTCAAGGAAAGCCTTCTCGCTTATCCGGTATTCAAGCATATCATGTATTCCCGTCATCCCGTTGCCGTCAGCAGAATCAATCCTCGGCAGGATTTGAAAGTTGTCATGTCCGAAGGGGTCGATAGATTGCGAGCCGGGATTTCGATAATCGTGTTTCCTCAGACAACGCGATCGCATACGTTCGATCCGGAAGAAATGAGTTCGATTGGTGTGAAGCTTGCAAAAAAAGCTGGGGTCCCGGTCATCCCTGTGGCTTTGAAAACGGATTGTTGGCAAAATGGTCCATGGATCAAGGACTTCGGCAAGCTTGATATTTCCAGGACGGCGTACTATTCCTTTGGTGCTCCAAGAATGATTGTTGGCAAAGGTGATGAGGAACAAGGTGCAGTCAACGCGTTTATTGCTACTGCATTGAAAAAGTGGGGGCGGGATACCCAATCAAGATAAGGTGCTAGTCCTCCTCCTCATCTTCAAGAAATTCTTCTTCGGGGTCTATCTCCTCGGGATCTTCGTCGGCGAGGCTTTCATCATTTTCTTCTGAATTATCATCCACAAAGCTGTCATCTTCAGACTCTATTACGTCATCATCGTCATCCAGGCTGCTTTGTTGCCTGATTGCTTTGGGGATTTTCGATTCCGGCAGAACCAGTTCGGTGATTTTGGCAATCTCTTCGTTCAGAGTTGGATCCTGAAGACAGACTTCACAAGTGGTCGCATGTTGCTCCATGAATGAGACCATGCGGGCCGGGGCCATGGTTTCTTCCCGAACACTGAGATACCACGACTTAATCATTTTAATTAATCTTTCACACTGCATGTAGGATAAGAGTCTGCTTCCTTGAAGTTTTAGATGATGCGTTCGTTGTTGGCCATTGGGTCAAGTCAATACACCGACAAGGCACAACACTATAATAAATAGTTGTTTTCAAGGTCAACACTTATTCCTCTCTTAGAGATTCTTTTCTTGTTTTAAAGAAAGAATTTCGTTAAGGTACTTATCCTCCTCTTGGAGGGTAGTAGTTTTCGCTTTTTACAGCATACCTTGGAAGTGGATAGGGCACTGGTGGCTCTCCCGGACTTCAAATCCGGTGTAGCGGGTTAATAGCCCGTTAGGTGGGTTCGATTCCCATGCACTTCCGCCAATCTTCCGGCGTCAGGTTTTCTCCGGTAGTTGTCTCTTTTCCTGCTGCCCATTGTTATTGTTAGCAAAAACAATTATCACTTTATCAGTGGATGTCCCATCGTTTGCCGCTGCTCAACATATGCTTCGGCAACTTTTCGCGCAATATTTCTGATACGGCCAATATATCTGGTTCGCTCATTGACGCTGATTGCTTTACGGGCGTCAAGAAGATTGAATGTATGTGAGCATTTAAGGCAATAGTCATAGGCCGGAAGAATCAATTTCTTGTCAACAAGCCTGAGGGCCTCAGCTTCGTAAGTGTCAAAGAACATCAGGAGCTTTTCGACATTGGCCTCTTCGAAATTAAAGGTGGAAAACTCAACCTCCGCTTGATGAAAAATCTCACCGTAGGATATCTGTTCATTCCAGGCGATATCGTAGACGCTCTCAACCCCTTGAAGGTACATGGCAATACGTTCGAGGCCGTAGGTTATCTCAACCGTTGTCGGGTAGAGTTCTATGGAACCCGCCTGTTGAAAATAGGTAAATTGGGTAATTTCCATTCCATCCAGCCATACTTCCCAACCAAGGCCGGAAGCTCCGAGGGTTGGTGATTCCCAATCATCTTCGACAAAGCGAATGTCGTGGTCAAGCAGGTTGAGGCCGAATCTTTCGAGACTCCCAAGATACAATTCCTGGACATTCAGAGGCGATGGCTTGATGACAACTTGATATTGATAATAATGTTGCAGGCGGTTGGGGTTATTGCCGTATCGGCCATCGGTAGGGCGCCGCGAAGGCTGTGGATATGCCGATTTCCAAGGCTCAGGGCCTAATGCCCGGAGCAGCGTAGCGGGATGGAAAGTTCCGGCACCGACCTCCATATCGTAGGGCTGTTGGATAACGCACCCTTGCTCTGCCCAATATTGACTCAACTCAAAGATAATATTTTGAAAATTCATAGAAATTCCCCAGGGTCTGCTTTTGATCAAGGAATGCACAAAAAACGCTGTAGGCCTTCCTGCTTGGCAATGATTCCGTAGTATATAATTGTTATCTTGACTTTTGTCTATGGGGTCATCATTGTGTTGCCCTGGAAGGAGTGAAATTCGCACCCATATTTCTCAAACGCAGTCAACACCATCAGTTTATGGACCCCATTGCATGCAGACATTTTCTTCTTTTCAACAATCTTCGGAAATATCGCAGCTTCTTAAGGTAGCAAAAACTATAGCCATTGTCGGTCTGTCGCCAAAAGAAAATAGGCCGAGCAATGTGGTCGGTCGTTACTTAGTTGCTGTCGGATATACGGTCTATCCCATTAATCCCGGACAGGATGAGGTCATTGGCAAGAAATGTTATCCGGTTCTTGGGGACTTGCCTTTTCCAGTCGATATCGTCAATATTTTTAGGAAGTCAGAGGAAGTTCGGCCAATTGTCGATGAGGTGCTTGCATTGCCGCATCTGCCGAAAGCTCTCTGGATGCAGCAGGGTATCAGCAACGAAGAAGCAGCGGAACTTGCGAGAAAAAAAGGGATTCTGGTAGTCATGGATCGGTGCATAAAGATTGACCACGAAAATCTCATTCGGTGATAGCCGCCCAGGAAACAACCCCCCTTTTTCCCCACCAGCCCTACCATGGAACCAAAGATACTGAGCATTCGTGGTGCCCGAATGCATAATTTGAAAAACATTGATGTCGACCTGCCACGAAATAGTCTGGTGGTGTTTACCGGAATCTCCGGATCCGGCAAATCAACGTTGGCATTTGACACACTTTACGCCGAGGGGCAGCGCCGCTATGTTGAGTCCCTTTCGACCTACGCACGCCAGTTTCTCGGGCAGATGGATAAGCCCGATGTCGATGCCTTGGAAGGGTTATCGCCGGCAGTATCGATTGAACAAAAAACGACGAGCAAAAATCCGCGTTCGACGGTTGGTACGATAACGGAAATATATGATCATTTGCGCTTGCTTTTTGCTCGTTGCGGGCATCCTCATTGTCACCAGTGCGGCAGTGAAATTCAGGCTCAATCAATAGAAGACATGGTGAATGCCCTCATGGCTCTGCCGGAGGAGACCAAGGTTATCCTCCTTGCTCCCCTGGTGACCGAAAGAAAGGGGAGGCATGAGCAGCTGCTGGTGAGAATTCGCAAGGAAGGTTTTGTTCGGGTGCGGATTGATGGAGATATCCTGCACGCCGATGATATTACATCACTTGATAAAAATAAAAAGCATTCCATAGAGATTGTTGTCGATCGGTTGGTTATCAAGGAATCCATGCGTCGGCGCCTGGCCGAATCGGTGAGTACTGCAGTCAAGCTTACCGAAGGCATTCTTTTAGTGCTCTTTCCTGACACCGCATCGGAAAAATTATTCAGTGAACTTGCTGCCTGCCATAAATGCGGGGTTTCTATGCCATCGCTTTCTACCCAGTTGTTCTCGTTTAATAATCCGCAAGGAGCATGTTCCGAATGCAGTGGTCTTGGGGTTAAGCAATTTTTTGATCCGGCGCTTATCGTCCCTGATACCCGAAAATCGATCAGTGAGGGGGCAATAGCTCCATGGGGGTGGCGTAAAGAGGAATCATACACGGGACATATGCTGGAATCTGTCGCCAAGCATTACGGTGTTTCACTGGTAACGCCATTTGAGAAATTTCCTGAAAAAATTCAAAATATCTTCCTGCATGGTTCCGGGATTGAGGAGATACCTTTTTATTATCGTAAAGGACAGCGGGTTCTCTCGGCAGTCAATCGATTTGAAGGGGTTATTCCTCAATTGGACAGGCGATATCACGAAACCCAATCAGCGATGATTCGTGAAGAACTCGGGAAGTACATGAATGAACAGCGCTGTACGCTTTGTTCCGGGGCACGGCTCAAACCCGAGGCTTTGGCAGTGCGAATCGGTAAGTGGTCCATATATGAAATTACTTGCTTATCCATCGAAAAGCTTCTTGAAGAATTGCCGGTGATTCCTTTATCCCCTCGTGAGAGGAAGATCGGCGAACCCATTCTCAAGGAAATTGTTGATCGGCTCTCCTTCCTTGAAGATGTTGGGTTGGGGTATCTGTCTCTGGAAAGAAGAGCAGGGACGCTTTCCGGTGGAGAGGCACAGCGTATTCGGCTTGCTTCCCAGATCGGATCGCGGTTGGCAGGAGTACTATATATTCTGGATGAACCGAGTATCGGTCTGCATCAACGTGACAATCAGAAGCTTATCAATACCTTACTGGAACTGCGAGATTTAGGTAATAGTGTGATTGTCGTGGAGCATGATACCGATACAATCTTGGCGGCTGATCATGTTCTTGATATGGGGCCTGGGGCCGGAATTCATGGTGGCAAGGTAGTGTACAATGGATCAGTCGAAGGTCTGCTGGCGAGCGAAACTTCGGTGACGGGGGCCTATCTTTCCGGACGTTTGGCAATTGAAACACCAAAAGTAAGACGGCCGGTGCATGAAGGGCGCGGGAAATGGCTGCGTCTCCAGCATTGCAGTATCAATAATTTGCAGAACATAGAGGTATCCTTCCCCATTGGAGTTATTACGGCGGTCACCGGGGTTTCCGGTTCGGGGAAAAGCTCTTTGGTAATAGAGACTCTCTATAAGCTTGTGAAGGGCGGATTGAGTAAAAAGGGCACAACCTTCAGCCAGGATGGAGCCCTGTTATCCGGGCTGGAATTCATCGACAAGATCATTGATATCGACCAAACTCCTATCGGCAGAACGCCTCGATCAAATCCTGCGACCTATACAGGTGTTTTTACCCCTATTCGTGAACTGTTTGCTCGTTTGCCGGAATCTCGTTCCCGCGGATATAAACTGGGTCGGTTCAGTTTTAACATAAAAGGCGGGCGGTGCGAGGCATGCGAAGGCGAGGGGGTAAATAAAATAGTCATGCATTTTCTGCCCGATATTTATGTCGAGTGTGATACCTGTAGAGGGAAGCGCTACAACAGTGAGACTTTGGAAATACAATACCGGGGCAAAAACATACACGAAATTCTCGCCATGACGGTCGAGGAAGGTTTGCTTTTTTTTAAAAACGTGCCGGTCATACAAACAAAACTGCAAACTCTTTTTGATGTTGGGCTATCATATATTTCACTCGGACAGTCCTCAGTGACCTTGTCGGGAGGCGAAGCTCAGCGTGTAAAGCTTGCCAAGGAACTCTCGGGCAGGAGTAGCGGAAAAACCATTTATATTTTGGATGAGCCTACCACCGGTTTACATCCGGCAGACATTCAGCATTTGCTCAATGTTCTCAATCGCCTCGTCGATCAAGGCAATTCTGCAGTTATTATTGAACATAATCTTGATGTAATCAAGACTGCCGACTGGATAATTGATATCGGCCCGGAAGGAGGACATGGCGGTGGCCGGCTTGTTGCGGTTGGAACTCCCGAATTAATAGCAAACTCCAAGAAATCCTTTACAGGGAAATTTCTGCGGCAGATCCTATAAGTGCATAAAAGTCAGTTACAAAACCAGTTCAGGGCTTGCTTCAAAGGTGGAAGTACGTTCTAATAGCGCCTTGCATCTATGGTAAGTATTGGCGATAAACTGGGAGGATTTTTTTAATATCAGGTTTTCAGATGATGGAAGCGGAACTGATTAATTTTGCCTTCCGACCTCTGCTTTTTTGCAACTCACCGATAGACCCTTTTTCAATAACTTGGAGAATCAAATGACAGAAATAACAAATGATGGAAACGTGCCAAGACCGGAATTTCGCATGCAAAAAATGTATATTAAAGATTTATCTTTCGAAAACCCCAACGCCCCTCAGATTTTTACGATCCAGCAAAAAATGGATCCGGGCGTTGAGGTGAATTTGCAGCTCAATAATCACCAGATTGATACGGACCATTGGGAGGTGGTTTTGAAAATCACCGCCAAAGTCTCATCAAAAGATGAAAACAAAGTACTCTTTATCCTTGAAATTGAACATGCTGCCGTCTTCATGCTGCGAAATATACCAGCTGAGCACATCCAGATGTTACTGGGCGTGGATTGCCCAACACTGCTATTCCCGTTCACTAGGCAGATTGTCAGTCAGGTTTCGGTCGACGGCGGGTATATTCCATTTCTTATGGAACCCGTCAATTTTATGGCTCTTTATCAAAATGCCCAGAAGAAGAAAGGAGAGAACGGTAATTGAAAGATAAGAAAAAATAGAAAACGGGGGCGATTGGCCGGTGTCAATCGCCCCCTTTTGGTTGCAAAGTAATAGAGAAAGGAATTAGAGGCCGTAAGTTACAAAGTGGTTTACAAGTGTGTCAACCCCTTTTTCAATTGCTTTATTGAAGAGTGTGTCATACTGCTTGTCAGCAAAAATGGTTGCAGGAGCAACAAGGACTCTCACCCTGTTGGTCCAGATAACGTTTCCTGTTGCTGCTTCTTGTACCCATACGCGCATTTGTACTGCCGCTTGGTCAATTTTCCCGCTGGAGTGAGAGACCATGCCAAGACCTGCTCCAACTCCTGCCCAAGTGATAGTATTGGCATTTTCTTCAGCCATGCCAAGGAAAGTTTGGCCATCGTCCGCTGGCCATGCAACATTATGACCCAAAATGCCGCCAAGCAGCATTCCCGTGAGAGCTTCATTTCTTTCATCATAGGTGTCTGAGCTTGCAAATCCATTGAGAATCCTGTTGGTTCCGCCGTTTATAAATGGAAGAACGCCTTTTTTCCATGGAGCCCATGTAGCCTCCTGTCTGGTTTTATATTCAAGAATTCGCCCGCGAACAATATAATCCGCCTTGAATCTACGACCCATTTTAGCAATTGCATTCGGAGTAATGGCATGAGTGCCGGGGCTGTTGGAAACGGTTTTGTCGGACTGGGTTTTTTGGAGTTGAATGTATCGTTGCAGTTCGTATTGCATGGCATCCGACCATTCATTGCTCAATTCAGCCGATAAGCTCTCGGTATTATTTCCTTCGTAGGAAGCAATATTGATGATGTTCTCGTCAACGAGATAGCCAAAGACATCCTCCTGGACAGCCATAGCAAATCCTTTGGCAACCAATCTGTCGGTAAGAGCTTCTGTAACAGCGAGATTCCGCCGATAAGCTCCAGCTATGCTTTCTGCGGATGTATAGTCAGCAAAGGGGAGGATGATAATAGTCCGGCCTCTGCCAAGAGCAATCGGATTTGGAGAATCTGGCACATGAAGGGTCTCGACAACAGTCTGACCACAACCAATGAGCATTACAGCTGAAAGCAGATAGAGAACGAATTTGAACTTCTGCATGATTATCTCCCTGAGAATTCGAATGAAATCGTGGTATAAAATTTATCTGAGGTATTAAATGATTCGTGGTTTCAACAAAATGATAAGTTCTCGTTTTTTAGTCAATTTTGTTTCAGCACCGAAGAGGTACTTGAAGAAACCGAGATTACTTGTGCCGGGTATGAAGGTTCCGTCATCTTGTGTTGTGTTTGAGATCAATCCACCAATCACCAGCATTTCTCCATTTCTGACTTTCACTGTGGTACTCATTTCGCGGACATTAATAATCGGAAGTCCTACCGATCCAAGGCCTACAGCCCGATATTCTATGGGTTCCACCAGTTCCGAGGTGACCGGCACGAGATTGAGAATGATTTGGTTATCATCAAGAATATTTGCAGTTAATGCGAGACCAACTCCGGAAAGTGCTCGAGCTGTTTCCGCGGAATAGGTTACAACGCCACCATTGGTAGCAGAACTGGTTACATCGGCTGTAATGGCATTTATATAAGTGACATTGCGACCAACGGTTAAAAGTGCAGGCTGTCCATTTAAAACACTGAGTTTCGGGTTTGAAAGTATGGTCGCGTGGCCTTGCGTACTGACGGCATTAAGGAATGTATCGAAATTAAAAGCCGCAAGCGAAATTCCTCCACTCAGGGCTCCAGTGACGCCATTGGTGAGAACGGTGGCGGCTGAAACTCCCGAGGTTACAGCATTACTCGCTACGTTCCCTAAAACATTGGTACCTGTAAAGGCGGTACTACCAGTGCTTGCCGTGACGGGAATAGGAAGCAAATTATCTATTGTTTGGTTACTAGTTGTTGTTGTTGTTGTTGTACCATTGACGGTATTTGTGTTGGAGAGAGTGGTAGAGCTATTGGTGTTATTCGTGGTGGTTTTCCCATATGTTTTTCCAACGGTAAGTGTTGAATCGGGAACCGAAAGACTTGAAAGAATCTTGTTCCAATTGAGGCCAATAGAAGAACTGTCATCCAGTTGAACCTCAAGAATCTTTGCTTCAATTGACACCTGTTTGTACAATTCCTTCTGCAGTGTTTTGAAATACGTCTCAAGTCTCTCTAATATGGGGCGAGGGGCGGTTACAGTGATTAATCCAACAGGCTTGTCTATGAAATATGTATTACCACCTTTTGATCGTCGAAATGTCGCACTGGCCGGCTGCTTATCAGGAGTATTGTCTTTTTCAGAAGCACTCTTGTAAGTTTTGCTGCCCTCCTCTTTTTTGGGAGTAGACGTCGAGTCTTGCTTCGAATTGCTGGCAGTATCGACCGAATCTGTAGACCAAATATTGAGAATAGCATTGAGATTATTCTCAATGCTATTCCAAGAATTAAACTCAACTCCTCCAGGGGCACCATCCCGCTGGTTGTTGACTGCGACACCTTCAGACATTAATGAAATTTCGCCAGCGACGTTGGCATTGCTGCCGCCACTGGCACCTTTAGCACCGCTACTAGTACCAGCACCTAAGACATCTCCACCGGTTTTGGTCTTGAATGTCTGTTTGACAAATGGCATGGCGATATGGAACTGGCGGGTTTCTTTATATTTTATTATGATCGTGGAACCCTGCATCTCATGATAATAATCAACTTGGCGCAGGAGATTATCTATAGCTAAAAAAAAGTCATCATTGGCACTGATATTTACGTCGACCAGCACGTTTTGGTCAACATCGCTGGCCCAGGACACGTTCATCCCCTTGAGGGCAGCGAGTCTCTTAATTATATCCCAGAGAGGTTGGGGGCCGCGAGTGGAGGTGATTCGAGCTTCTACCTTGAGCTTAGCCTCTTCAGCAATCGACAAGTCTTTTTCAGCCTTTTTGTCGACGAGATACGCGGGAGTCTGATATTGGACTGGAAGGCTGAGAGGTTGTGTAACGACCGGAGATATATTTGCCCCATCTTGAGGCATCATTGCTTCTTGCCCTGCCGGGTCATTTTTTTTCTGAGATTGCGTTTCGGTTATACAAGATGTGAGGAATGGTAAGAGGAGTAAGAGGCTGCTGCAAAATATAATATTCTTCATGGACTTCATAAAAACCTCTTGGACTGGAATTGTTAAAAAAGTATCGAATCGCATAACTTATCTCTCAGTGTAAGTCCTTTGCGGCAAGGCGACCTTCTATATATTTTTTTAAATCTGGACGGAGTTGGAATCCCGAGGCCAGAATAGCTTGGTATTGTTTGCTCGCTTCTTTTACAAGGCCCTTTTTGTCAAGAATCCTGGCCTTGGCAACCATTGTATCGATATTTGGACCAAAGTGTCCCTCGAACTTTTGCAAAACCTTGAGAGCTGCGTCGTTTTGTCCGTTATTTTCTGAAAAGGCGGCGTAACTGAAAAGGGCCTCTTTCATAGGCGGGGAGCCGCTTATGCTTTGGGTAAAATATTCGGACGCTTCAGCAATTTGTTGCATATTGGCCAAACCGATAGCGGCGTAGAGTGCGGCTTGAGTATTCACCGGGTCATGCTGAAGGCTTTGTTTTGCATAAAAAACAGCTTTTGCATTCATCCCGAGATTAACCAGGTAAAGAGCAGCTAGTCGATTTGAGATACCGGCATTTTCCGGCCAGAGTTCTATCGCTTTGGAGTAGGAAATTGCAGCTTCTTCGTAGGCATTATTCTCTTCAAGTTTTTGTGCTTTAGCTATAAATTCTTTAGCTTCAATGATTTCCTTCGATTGTGCAGCGGATTTTTCGATAACCAGTGCTTCCTGCTCGATAACCTTGGAATCGGCTTGAAAGGCGAGATTATCTTCAGCTCGGGTAGGCCAGACGAAGGCCTTTTTGCTTGGATATATGACAATAGTGTTGAAGCGTTCCTCTTTTTTCAGATCCATCAGGTTGAGGATAATATCAAGGGCGAAATCCCAAGGCACATCATTGAGGGCAAGAGTCAGCACACCTTGAACTTCTTCGTCAACGATTATATTAAGATCGGTTATCTGTCTGAAGAGGCGAAACACGTTGTGAATATCAATTTTATAAAAATCGACACTGATACGTTGTTTATTGTAGCCGGATAAAGAAAAATCATTTGTCAGTGCGGCGACCTTTGCAGAGGGGGCTTTAGTGCTGATTTTTTCCGATCCGCTGTTCAGGAGTTTCTGGGATGATCCAATAAGGGCGTCCAAAGTGCTGTCGGCACCTGCCGGTTTTTCGACACTTGAGCCCTTTGTCGGCGTATGCGTTTGTGCGCCGGTTGTTTCATCTATCACTACATCAAGGCCGGTTGGTGCCGGTGAGACAGTGTATTTAAAGAGCTGGGAACTTGCAGAATCAAAAACAATGCGGACACCTTTCCCTTTCGGTGTAACCCTGATCTTGGCAACCGAGGTGCCTATTTGCTTTTCGTGGACAAGTTCGTTGTATTTTACGTCGTTTATATCGATATACATCCTTGGTAGCCGATCAGCTGCGCCACCTATCGTGTCAACGGTATATTTTTCGATTGAACCGCTGGCGATAAGAGATATGGTGGTGGTGTTAGGCGCACTGGTCACCTTAAAGTCTTTCAAAGAGAGTGGGCCTCCCTTTGATTCATTTGTGGTTGCGGAGGCACTCTTTGCATTTGCCGGCAGCAGCTTGATCTGTAAATTGTTGTCTTTGACAGAAACTGAGTAATCATGGCTGTCGGCCAACGTGAATTCAAACCGCATAACCTGAGGATCTTGAGCTTTATGATCTGTTACGGCGACCTCTGAGAAGCGGTTTTCCGGGATTTTGGCTATCGAAGGAGATAAATCTTTTGCAAAAAAGGCTCCGGCAACATCGACTATGACCCTAAAGGGGGAGAATCGTTCTGACACCGTGTAAACGGGAGGAGATGTTCCGAAGATATTATAGGTAAGAGTGTTGTCGGCAACAGCGACTTTGATATCTGTTATTTCGTACGACACACCGGGTTCGGACCTTGCTGGTGGAGTCTGAAAAACGAGCAAAAGGCAAAATGCGAACAAAACAGCTGGTTGGAGTTTGGCAAGCCATTTAAGCATTTTCTATTTCTCTCCCTCTTTCTTGAGTAGCATAACGACCTCAGTGACGGTTTTCTTTCCTGCTCGAGTCACAGCTGTCTCTTCAATAATCACGGATTGTGGCATGAATGTTTTGACAACGCCACGCCGTCCAATTTTCGTCCCTTCGGAAAGAACATATCCTTTACCGGTAAAGTCCTGCACCATGGCCATATTCTCACTGCCTTTTTTTATAAGTGCGACAAGAGTGAGTTGCCCTGGTTCAAAAAGTTGCATGCCGGTCAGTGGTCCTCCGTTGTCGAGGACTTCATCCATATCAACGTTCGATGCGGCCGCTTTTTCGGTTATAAAGGGAACAAAAGGGTCAGGTCTGTTTTCAAGTTTGTACTCAAACGCTTTGGTATTGTTCGGGTCGGAAGGGATGGCCGGCTTAGCGGTATCGCTGTCGGCAGAAATCGCCACATTAAGCCAGAGTGAAAGAACAAACATACAAGCCGACACAACAAGAATAGACTTTGTCCAGGCGTTTGACGAAAGAGGCAAAAATGAACAATCAAGATGGCGCATGAGTCTCATTTTTTAGGAGTTTTGGGAAGCTCAACGTTTGTGAAGCGGTAGGTTACCAATACACAATCAGAGTTTAAAAGCATTTCTTCACCGTCTTTTTTCGGGGAACTCATTTTGATATTGGATACGGATACTATTCGTTCCAGTTTACTTACCTGATCAAAAAAGAAGCCCATATTGTGATAAGGCCCCCTGACATTGATAGTTACCGGAATTTCAGCATAAAAATCTTTTGGGACATCGGCAAGTGGTTTGAATGTCAAAAAATCGAGTCCGGCATTTCTCCCCAATGCTGAAATGTCTTTGAGAAGTTTGGGTATTTCCTTGTCTTTCGGCAGGAGTGCTGATGTTTCCTGGAAGACAGCTGTCGCTTCATCAAGCTCTTTTTCAAATTTAGCGAGGTTGGCGGCTTTTGCCTCAACATCTTTGACTTCCTGAGTAAGTGTTGTTTTCTGACTTTCCAGATTATCTGTTTTCGCGCTGTTTGGCTGATAAAAGGCGAAATAAAAAACCACCAGAGGGAGGAGGGCAATCACAACCGTAATGCCGAGTTTTATTCTTGGCGCGAGAGGAATATACTTCTCGTCTATAAAAGTTGTGAATGCTGCGTTGCTTTTTTTCATGCTGTCATATTTTGAAGTGTAAATTTCGTTATTTCTTTCCATCAGCAACTGCTGATTTTTTTGAATCGGGTTGTGAAACCGAACAAGTTAATTCGAAACTTTTAAGGTTCCTTCCCGATACGACCTTGAGGGATGAACTGGTAAGGGAAACATCTTTTATAAAAGGAGATTCTTTAAGGTTGTCCATAAATTGAGCAACAGTTTGATTGTCAAGGGCCACCCCGGAAAGGGAAAGGGTGGCGTCCTGCTGTTGAAGAGCTTCCAGCCACATTCTTTGTTTGTCTATTCTCGCGGCAACCTCGTCGAGAACTCGAACGGTCAATGATGAGTCGGTTTTCAACTTATTGATTATCTCTGTCTTTCTAGCAAGTTCTTCTCGTTCTTTTTTAAGCTGAGCAATTTTATTAAGAGTAGGTGTGTATGAGTCTTTTTTCTTGTTGAGAGAGCTAATATCCGTCTCGAGACCGTCAATTTTCTGTATCTGGAGAAATGCCGTTGCGGCTAAGGAAGCAAGGACGATAACAAACAAAACCACCATGCCAAAAAATTGTTTCTTGGCTATGGCTCGTTTTTTAAGTTGCCGTACAGGCAGAAGGTTAATCTTGAGCATCCGGTATCCTTGACAATAATAAAATTATATTGCAGAGGGTCTTAAGGCAATCCCTGTGGCTATAGCCATTTCCGGTCCTATGCTGAGGAGATACGTAGGATCAATTTTTTTCGGATTCGATTCCATCTTGAGAAACGGGTTGAAAAGCTCAACTGCAATTTCCGTTTCCAGTGCAAGAAAATCGAGAAGACCTGTAACTTTTGCCCCACCACCGCTTAAAATCAGTCTGTTGAGAGGTTGATCCGGATGGTTGGAGTGGTAGAGATCAATGGCCTTTTTAATCTCAAGGACCCATTGGGTGCAGGTGGTTGAAAAAATCCCCTCCACTTCTTGTCTTTTTTCCTCACTTGGTAAGAATCCTAGCTTAATAGCCTCAGCTTCTTCAAAGTCAATATCAAAAACATTCATTATCTGTTCGGTAAGCTGCCGACTACCAACAATAATATCTCGAGCAACAACAGAGATGCCTTGAGAAATTATGTTGATATTCATTTTTGCTGCCCCGATATCCACCAAGCCAACGTTTTCATTTGTTCGATAATTATGTTCGTAGCTGTTTTCGAGAGCAAAACCGTCAACATCAACAATAACCGGATTGAGATTGATGCTTCGCAACATTTCGAGATAATCGTCGACGATCTCTTTTTTAGCAGCGACCAGCATAACATCGGTACGATCGCTGTCTTTTGAGTTAGTTTTCAGGTCTTGGAAATCGAAATAAACGTCTTCGATATCAAATGGAATATATTGCTCTGCCTCGGCCATGATATGCTCTTCCAGTTTGGCACCTTCCATAACCGCCAGGTTGACCTTTTTAACTATCACCGAATAGCCGGAAATTGAAAACCCAACCGTTCGATTTTTGATTTTTAAGTTTTTAAAAAGATCAGCTATGGCCTTGCTGACGACCTCCGGATCATTGAGAGTTCCGTCATCTACCGCACCCTCCGGGAGAACTGTGCTGCCTAGAGTAACAATAGCATAGCCATTTGATGATCGTTTCAGTTGACAGACCTTGACAGCATGAGAACCAATATCAAGGCCGACTACCAAATCTTTTTGAACTCCGAACGGCAATTTCATGACAGAGAAGGTGAGGAAGATTAATCGGGCAGCAGGTAACCCGAGCCGGTAATATACCAAAACGTCTGATTTTCCGTATACATACCGCTATTAGTGCACATATTGAACGGTTTGTCAAGAAAAGAAAGGTGATTTGTTGCAAAAATTGCTTATTTTACAAGACGTTAAAAACCATTATTAGTCATTAAAAGAAGCCGCCTACACAATATATGGAAGTTATTTCCCTGCCAAGCTCTTTATATAGTGGGGTGTGTAATGCGGTCTCGGTATTATGTGTTTTTTATACGTAAATAGGAACTCGCTTGTAATTAAAGTATATTTCAAGTAATTTTGGCGAGGCGTTTTCGCGACTTCGGAAAATTCAATACAGGAAGAGGTGTGGTTTGGCCAGAGAGGGAAGAAGCAAGGGTGTTTTTCGAGAGTATTTTGAGGCTATTTGTATTGCTGTTCTTTTAGCGTTATTCATCAGGACATTTGTCGTCCAGGCATTTAAAATACCTTCGGGGTCGATGCTTCCGACCTTGTTGATAGGCGATCATTTGTTGGTAAATAAATTCATTTACGGACTGCGGATTCCTTTTTCCGGCAAGGTGTTGGTGCCCTATAAAAAACCGGAACGTGGAGATGTTGTGGTTTTTCGTTACCCTAAGGACCGATCCATTGACTATATAAAGAGGGTCATAGGGACACCTGGTGATACCATCGAAATACGGACGAAGAAGGTATTTGTTAACGGGGAACCGGTGCAGGATTCCCATGCTCATATCAGTTCCGCCGCCGTCCTCAATGCCGCTTCCAGTCCCAGAGATAATTTTGGTCCGGTACTGGTTCCGGAGGGACGCATTTTTGTGATGGGTGATAATCGCGATAATAGTTATGACAGCCGTTTCTGGGGATTTGTTGATCAGAAAGACATCCTTGGCAAGGCATTCGTTCTCTATTGGTCTTGGGATATTGATAAGCCGCTTTTGTCTTTCGAGCGAATCGCCTCCGTGAGGTGGGGACGATTGGCTAACATCATCGATTGACAGTGAATATGGCAGAAAAAATAGCGCTGGAGTATCAGTTTCAACATAAGCACATTTTTGGTATTGAGCAGCTGTCGGTACCGGATATCACCCATATCCTCGCGACCGCCCGGTCTTTTCGCGAGATCTCTAGTCGGCCGATCAAAAAAGTCCCAACCCTGCGCGGCAAAACCATAGTTAATCTTTTTTTTGAGCCTTCCACCCGAACTCGACTTTCTTTCGAGATAGCGGCCAAACGGATGAGCGCCGACACCTTCAATATTTCCGCTGCTACCAGTTCAGCCACCAAGGGTGAAACGCTGATTGATACCGCCAGAAATATCCAGGCCATGAACCCGGATGTCATCATCTTGCGTCATTCAAGCTCCGGCGCACCGCAATTGCTTGCCCGGTATATCGACGCCTCGGTTATTAATGCCGGCGATGGTGCGCATGAACACCCCAGCCAAGGGCTTTTGGACATGATGACGGTAATCGACCACAAAGGAAGAATCGAGGGCTTGAAAATCGCCATCATCGGCGATATTGCCCATAGTCGGGTAGCCTTGTCGGATATCATAGGCTTTACCAGAATGGGGGCACATGTACATGTCGCCGGACCACAGACCTTTATGCCTTGCCATATTGCAAGGCTCGGTGCGACGGTTTGCTCTTCCGTCCAGGATGCAGTAAAAGGTGCCGATGTAGTAATGGCCTTGCGCATCCAAATGGAAAGACAAAATGATTCGCTTATTCCCAGTTTGCGAGAATATTCTCGCTTCTTCGGTGTGAGTCGCACTCTTCTCGAACTGGCAAAGGAGGATGTGATAGTCATGCATCCTGGCCCTATCAATAGGGGCGTTGAGCTGAATCCCGATGTCGCCGATGGCGGCAGGTCTGTCATTCTTGAGCAAGTTACCAACGGGGTTGCGGTCCGTATGGCCCTTTTATATCTAGTGCTGGGCGGAAGCAAGGGCAGCGACGGGCAAGGTGAGGGCAGATGAGTAGGGTAATCCAATTGAAAAATGGACGGATTATCGATCCGTCACAGCAGAGCGACGAGGTTGCTGATCTTTGGATTAAGGACGGGATAATTGTCGATCACCGCTCGGTTGATGGTGAAAATGCCGAAGTCTTTGATCTTGCAGGCAACTGGGTGGTTCCCGGTCTCATCGATATGCACGTCCATTTGCGGGAACCGGGCGAGGAATATAAGGAAACCATTGCAAGCGGTTGCCGGGCGGCAGCCGCGGGCGGTTTCACCGCCGTGGCCTGTATGCCTAACACCAAACCGGTAAACGACAATAGTTCGGTAACCAGATTTATCTGCGAACAGGCCGCCTCGTGCGCCGCTCGGGTCTATCCGGTGGGTGCGATCAGTCAGGAAAGTGGCGGCGAAAGACTTGCTGAATACGGGGAGATGAAGGCCGCCGGGGCGGTGGCGGTGACCGATGACGGACAACCGGTCGTCGACAGTCGTCTTATGCGCCGCGCCATGGAATACGCCTCCTCCCATGGGTTGCTGGTTATGTCGCATGCCGAGGAGATTTCCTTGAGCAGGGGCGGGTGCATGCACGAAGGGGAGGTTTCCACCCGTCTGGGATTGAGGGGTATTCCCGCAGCCGCCGAAAGCATCATGGTGTATCGCGAGATCGCCCTTGCCGAATTGACCGGCGCCCGCGTGCATATTTCCCATGTGAGCACGGAGCAGGCCCTCGCGCTGATCGGCAACGCCAAGGCCAGAGGGATAAAGGTCACAGCGGAAACTGCACCACATTATTTCACCCTCACCGAGCAGGCCGTTCTGGGATATGATACCCATGCCAAAATGAATCCGCCGCTCCGTACGGAAAAAGACCGGCAGGCGGTTCGCGCCGCCCTCAGGGACGGCACTCTCGATGCCATCGCCACCGACCATGCCCCCCACTCGGTTCTGCAGAAGGAGGTTGAGTTCAATCTGGCGGCGAACGGCATTGTCGGTCTGGAAACTTCTTTATCCCTGTCTCTTGTTCTTGTGCGGGAGGGGGTGATTGACCCGGTCCGTCTTGTGCAGCTCATGAGCTGTGCTCCCGCCGCGATCCTTGGAGTGGCAGGCGGTTCCCTGCGCATCGGGGAGGCCGCCGATGTGACGGTTATCGATCCGCAGCGGCGATTCACCTTTTCTGCCGAAAAAAGCCACTCCAAGGGCAAAAATACCCCATTTGATGGCTGGAAACTTCAGGGTAAGGCGGTTCTGACGCTTCTTGCCGGCAAGATCACCCACCGCGATCTTTGATCTTTATCCCTTGGGGATGATACTGTTTTCTTCGCCCCTGAAGGGCAATGCGTTGACCACATGAATGCCCGAGGGACTGACTCGGGCCTGGTAGATTAGCACCTTGACGCCCGCGGCGATCGCCCGGTGCAGAGCCTTGCCGTAATCGGGATCAATATGCACCGCCGGGGCGAAGTGATCTGCATCCAGGCGCTGGACGAGGAAAAAAATGACCGCTTCCGAACCCTCCTCCACCAGGCGCATGAGTTCCTGCAGGTGCTTGGTGCCCCGCGTCGTAACCGTATCGGGAAACATTGCGCAGCCATTTATGGCCAGAGAACAGTTTTTCACCTCCAGATAGGTGCTGCGGTCTCCCTGCATAAGCTGCAGGTCAAGTCTCGTGTGCCGGGAAGTCTTGACTTCGGCGGCAATGCTGTCGATGTTCGGATATTCGGCAATTTTCCCGGCGAGCAGAGCCTCGGTCACCAGTTTGTTCGTTAGTGCCGTATTCACTCCAACCCAGGTCGTTCCGACCTTGATCATCTCCAGAGTGTACCGATATTTCCTCTTCGGGTTTTCCGATGTTGATAGGCAAACGGCGCTGCCGGGGGTCGAGCAGGTGAGCATGGTGCCGGTGTTGGGGCAATGGGCGGTGATGATGTCCCCGCTTTCGAGCCGTATGTCCGCAAGAAAACGTTTGTATCTTTTGATAAGTATGCCATCTGTAAGCGGCGAGGGAAATTGCATGATCGAGAGGCAAATGTCAGCTCATCTTGAGGTTGCGAATAAACACGGTTAGTGATACTAATTATAAAAACAATTTGTAGGTGGAAGCAACGAATCCAGATTTCCCCGGAGCCGAATCCATGGGAAGAAGTGATGCGAGCATTCCATTCTAATAAAAAAGGAGAGGAAGGGCTATGAAATTAGGCATCAACGGTTTAGGAAGGATAGGGAAGCTTTCTCTCTGGCACCATGTGGCGAGAAAGCATTTTTCCGGAGTGGTCGTCAATATCGGCCGCGAAGTAGGGCGAAATCTCACGGATCTTGCGGCAATGCTTGAAAAAGACTCGACCTACGGGCGCTTGGGTTCCTACCTGTATGGCCACAAATGCCCCCGGGTCATTGAAGAGATCAATGATGAGCGAGGAACCATGATGGTGAATGGTGTGCCGGTGACCATCCTCCGTTCCGCCCGGAATCCGAAGGATATTACTTGGCAGGAAAACGGGGTCAAGCTGGTGGTCGATACCACCGGTATGTTTACCGATCCGACCACCGATCCGGGTGCCGAAAAGGGTGCCTTACGGGGGCATATGCAGGCCGGAGCGGACAAAGTCATCCTCTCGGCACCGTTCAAGATCAAATCGAAAGGCTTGGACATGCCGGCCGACGCTATCACCACGGTGATGGGCATAAATGACGAGATGTACGATATGGGGCGGCATTCCGTGATTTCCGCAGCTTCCTGCACGACCACCTGTTTGTCATATATGATTAAGCCGCTCCTGGAAAAGGTCGGAGCCGATAAGATTCTCAGCGCATCGATGGTTACCGTCCATGCCGCCACCGGAAGCCAGCAGGTGCTCGATCGACTGCCGAAGACCGGAGCCACCGATTTTCGCAAGAACCGCTCCATTCAGAATAATATCATCCTCACCACGACGGGTGCGGCGAAAGCCCTCTCCCTGGTTATTCCCGAGATGGCCTCCATCGGCTTTATGGCCGAGTCGGTGCGTATCCCGACCACCACCGGTTCTTTGATTATCCTGGTAGTCAATCTCCAGGACGAGTTAGATTACCCAATAAAAAGGGACGCTATTAACGCCATTTACAAAGAATACGCCGGGATCAATCCCTATCTGAAGTTTTCCGAGGAACAAAATGTTTCTAGTGACATTATTGGTCTGCCGGCTGCGGCCGCAGTGATCGAGGGCTCGGAGACCCATACCAGGACGGCGAATATCCAGGTCAATCTAGCGAAGGTGAAGGCCGACAGCCTGCGGCCCGGTGCTGATCCGATTGTCAACGTACCGGTCACCCAGGCCGTAATTTACGGTTGGTATGATAACGAATTCGGCAGCTATACCAACATGCTTGGCGATTTGACCGTGCATGTCAGCGAGGGGATGTTGTAAAAAACGCTGATGATCGTCCGTGAGATGGGGCCGGCGGATCTTGCCGCTGTCGGGGAGATTGAACGGCATACCCTGACACCGTGGTCGTCGGTTGCACTCCGGCAGGAGTTGGAAGTGCAGCAGGGATCGTGTTTCGTCGCCGAGGCCGATGGCCGGCGAATAGTCGGCTGGTGCGCCTGCCGGACGGTCTGGCCCGAAGCGGAACTTCTGAAAATCGCCGTCGCCGAACGGGAAAGAAAAAAGGGCATCGGAAGTGCTCTCTTGCAACACTGCATTGGCGACTTGCAACGGCAAAGCTTTACAACACTTTTTCTGGAAGTTCGGGCCGCAAACGAGGCGGCAATACGTTTTTATAATAGCCATGGTTTTTGTAAGGTCGGGATGCGACGAGCATATTATTCCGACCCGCAGGACGATGCGGTGATTTTACGAAAAGATATCTGTTGATGGTGGATTAACAAGCAAACAGATTTTTGGGGAGGATTATGAAATCTATTCGCGATTTTTCTTTATCGGGCAAAAGGGTGCTGCTCCGGGTCGATTTTAATGTGCCGATGGACGAGCAGAACCAAATCACCGACGATAATCGGGTGACCATGGTCTTGCCGACCATCCGTTATATCCTGCAGGAGAAGGGGAAACTCATCCTCTGTTCGCATATGGGGCGACCCAAGGGCAAGCGGGTCGAGGCCCTTAGCCTGGCACCGGTTGCCGACCATCTGCAGTCCCTGTTAGGCGTAAAGGTGACCCTGGCACCGGATTGTGTCGGTGAGGAGGTAATGGCCCTCGTTGCAAAAATGGCCGCCGGTGAGGTGCTTCTTCTTGAGAATCTGCGCTTTCACCTCGAAGAAACTGCTAATGATCCGGGATTTTCAGAACAACTGGCCAAGCTTGCCGATGTGTATATCAATGACGCCTTTGCCGCTTCCCATCGGGCGCATGCCTCCGTGGTCGGGGTAGCGGAGCTGGTGGCGGAAAAAGGCGCCGGTTTTCTGCTGCAGACGGAAATGGACTATTTCCGGAAATCCATGACCGAACCGATCAGGCCTTTAGTGGCGGTTATCGGCGGCGCCAAAGTGTCCTCTAAACTTGGCGCGCTGGAGAATATGCTGGCTAAGGTCGATCGTATGATCATCGGCGGAGCGATGGCCAACACTTTCCTAAAAAGTATGGGGGTTGAGGTTGGGGCTTCGAAGGTCGAGGATGATCTGCTGGAGACGGCCAAGCGCTTTGTCGAGGCAGCAGATACCAAGGGAATCAAACTCCACCTGCCCGTTGATTTTGTAGTAGCCGACCGGTTTGCCGAGGATGCGGTGACCAAAACCGTTACCTTCCGCGATATTCCCTCCGGATGGATGGCCCTCGATATCGGCCCGGCTTCGACGATCCTCTTCCAGGAAGCCCTGCAGGATGCCGGAACGATTATCTGGAACGGCCCGATGGGTGCTTTCGAGATCGATGCCTTTGCCCGGGGCACGATGGCCCTGTGCCGGACTGTGGCGGCGTCCCATGCCCTGTCCATCGTTGGCGGTGGCGACTCGAACGCGGCGGTGAAAAAATCGGGGGAGGAAAAAAACATCTCCTATATGTCCACCGGCGGCGGGGCCTTCCTGGAACTGATGGAAGGCAAGGTGCTTCCCGGCGTGGCTGTACTCGATCGTTAACGTGAGTTGAAAAATCTGGAGAATGATATGGGTACGCGAAAGGCCTTGATTGCCGGCAATTGGAAAATGTATACCACCGTCGTCGATGGCTGCCGTCTGGCTCTTGATGTGGCCAAAACCGCCGGCAATTTTACCGACAGGGAAGTGCTCATAGCACCGCCCTTTACCATCCTCAGCGAAGTGGCGCATGTTCTTGCCGGCAGTGACATCATCGTTGCCTCGCAAAATGTCTGCTGGGCGGAAAAAGGTGCCTTCACCGGCGAGATCTCTCCGGTAATGGTGCGGGCTGCCGGCGGCAGTGCGGCAATCGTCGGTCACTCGGAAAGGCGGCAGATCTTCGGCGAAACCGATGAGCTGATCAACCGCCGGGTGCAGGGGGCGCTTGCCTTTGGTTTGCTGACTATCCTCTGTATCGGTGAAACCTTAGACGAGCGGGAAAGCGGTAAGACTTTTGAAGTGCTGGCGGCGCAGCTGAAAAAAGGACTGGCGTCGCTTGCCGTCGCCGATATGGCAAAGGTGGTCATTGCCTATGAACCGGTTTGGGCGATCGGCACCGGCAAAACCGCGAGCAAGGAGCAGGCCCAGGAAGCCCATGCCTTTATTCGTGAAACGCTTGGTAAGATTTTTGAAAAAACCGTTGCCGAGCAAACACGGATATTGTATGGTGGCTCGGTTAAACCAACCAACATTGACGAACTCATGGCGCAGAACGATATCGATGGCGCCCTGGTTGGTGGTGCCGCTTTGGATGCCGAGTCATTCGGGCGAATTATTCATTATCAATAAATCGAAATCCCGACAGTCGTATGGATACCCTGCTTACAATCGTACACGTCATAGTCTGCCTCTTCCTGGTTGGCATCGTCTTGCTCCAGCACGGTAAAGGTGCGGATATCGGTGCGTCGTTCGGCGGGTCCAGCCAGTCGCTTTTCGGTACGGAAGGGCCACTGCCGCTGCTCAATAAAATCACAACCGCAGCGGCAATAATTTTTATGTTGACTTCCGTGACATTAGCGTATATTTCATCCCAGACCGGAAAGACATCGGTTATGAGCAAAGTCGCTGTCAGTCAACCGGCCCAGGTGCAGGAAGCACAACCCCTGGCCAAAGAGGACGCGCAGAAGGATGTTCCGACCGAGAGCAACACGAACACGGAAGCCGGCACCGAAAAAACGACAAAGTAAAGAATAATAAGTTTGCCGAAGTGGTGGAATTGGTAGACGCGCACGCTTGAGGGGCGTGTGGGGAGACCCGTGCCGGTTCGAGTCCGGCCTTCGGCACCATTTTGTAGTCCAAAGATGTCCGATAACATCTTCAAAACCCGCATCCAGCAATGGATTGCGGGTTTTTTCTTGTCTTCTTTGATCTAAAGACGTCCGAAGTTGTCCATTAAAATCCATTGATCAAAGGGTGTATTCTGGGGTATATTTCATTTCATGATCGAACTGACGATGAAAAATACACCCTGCGGAACCCGCAATGCCTTCTCTTACTGTACTTGACATTCGCAATGCTAAAATCCCGTGTCGTCTAGCGGATGGTGGCGGTCTGTTCTTTGAAATCACCCTAACCGGGGTGAAACGATGGCTTTACAGATTTAAGATAGACGGCGTAAACGGCATGTACATCGTTGGCCGGTATCCTGAAATCTCCCTGAAAGAAGCGAGGGAAAGTCATCTCAAGGCAAAGACCCTTGTCAGACAAGGTATAAATCCTGCTAAGGCAAGAAGAGGAATAAAAAGAGAGAACATCGAGAAAGACAACAAACGCAAAGATCTACGAACTAAGTCTTTGGAAAATATCGCACTTGAGTGGATCGAACAGCAACGTGAAGGCTGGAGTATCGACCATGCAAGAGCAATACTTGAAACGTTAAAGAGAGATGTATTTGGCAGAATTGGCGATCAGCCAATTGATACAATTACACCACCTGAAGTTCTGAAAATCTTAAGGAAGATTGAAACACGCGGTTCACTGGAAATCGCTCGGAAGGTCTTGCAAAGGATGAGTGCAGTTTTCCGATATGCAATTCAAACTGGCCGAGCCACGTACAATCCTGCGGCGGATATGCAAGGTGTATTAAAGGCAAAAACAGTTGAACATATGCCGGCAGTTTATGACAAAGAATTATCAGAGTTGCTGAAGGAAATTAATTCCAACAACAAAATTCATATCACCACCAAACTCGCACTGCAATTCACGGCGGCAACAGCGTGCAGATCAGGTGAAGTCAGAAATGCCCGTTGGACTGAAATGCTCCTGGAAGAAAGAGAATGGCACATTCCTGCCGAGCGAATGAAAATGCGAAGACCGCATATCGTTCCCTTGTCAAAGCAAGCGCTGGCCATCTTAACTAGGGCATCAACTCTTTTTGGCACGGAAGGCTTGATCTTCCCTAGTGTTCGTGACGCTAAAGAGCCTATGTCCGACAACGCCATGTCAAAAGCTCTTCGTGATATGGGATACCGAGGAAAGGCGACACCCCATGGCTTTCGCACTTCTTTTTCTTCAATGGCCCATGAGCGATCTGGATTTCCCAGCGAAGTAATTGAGAAGGCACTTGCTCACGAAGAAAAGAACAAGATTAAAGGAGCGTATAACCGAGCCGAATACCTTGAGCAACGGCGGCAACTGATGGACTGGTGGGGTAATAAATTGCAGACCCTTGAATTTGGTTCTGAAATCATACCGTTACGGAAAGTATCAAACCGCTCTGCTTAAAGCAAATGCAAAACCACTACACCCCAGCCCTTGAACCGACTCAAGACCGATGAGTGACAGTGCCATTTCGTCGGTATTACGGCGTATGGGGTATGCCAAAGATGAGATGAGTGGCCACGGCTTCCGTAGCATGGCCAGCACCCTGTTGAATGAACAGGGCTGGAACCGGGACGCAATTGAGCGACAATTTGCCCATGCAGAGAGAGATAGTGTCCGAGCTGCCTATAACTATGCTGAGTTCATGTCGGAGCGAAATAAGATGATGCAGTCTTGGGCCGACTATCTGGATGGGATCAAAGCCGGAGCCAAAACTTATGTTATATGTCCGGACATGACTATTGATATTGCCACATTGCCCGACGATCAGCTGCAACTGAAACAGATGCTGGTCGATTTCCAGGCCCGATTCGACAAGGAAACCGGTATCCTGCTGGAGCAAATTGGTCTTTTGCGTTCCTAACTGTATGGACGTAAAAGCGAGAAGGCCGGGCCGGAAGGTGGCCCTCAGCCATTGCCGCTCTTTGATATGCCCGAACCCAGCGGCGAAGAGGAGAAAGAAGAGGAGATCGTCGTTCCCGCCCATACCCGTAAAAAAAAGGGCAGGAAACCGCTGCCGGAGAATCTGCCGCGGGTTGAACGGGTGCATGACTTTGATCCTTCGGAGAAAACCTGTGCCTGCGGCACCGAGCTCAGCCGAATCGGCGAGGAAGTTTCCGAGCAATTGGAGATTATCCCGGCAAAGATTCAGGTGATCCGCAATATCCGACCGAAATATGCCTGCCGGAATTGCGAGGGAGTGGAGGATAACGGTCCCACCGTCAAGATAGCCCCGGTCCCCGCGCAGATTATCCCGAAATCCATTGCTACTCCCGGCCTGTTGGCGCATATCTTGACCGGCAAGTTTATTGATCACACACCATTTTATCGCCAGGAGAAGCAGTTTCTCCGCCTTGGCGTCGAATTATCACGGACAACCATGTGCAAATGGGCGATGCAGGCAGCGGTTGTCTGTCAACCCTTACTGAATTTGCTTACCGACGAGATTTTGGCCGGTTTCTATATGAATATAGACGAGACCACCTTGCAGGTTCTCCAGGAACCCGGTCGAGATCCGACGAGCAAATCGTCGGTGGGTCTTTCGGCGGGGGTATCCCGAAAGACCGGTTCTCATCTATCAATACCATCCAATTCGAAGCGGCGACGTTGTCCGTGAATTCCTGCGTGATTTCGAGGGCTATGTGCAAACCGACGGCTATGCTGGTTATGATTTTCTTGTCCATCAGAAAAAGATCCGTCATATCGGCTGTTTTGCACATGTTTGCCGCAAGTTTACCGATGTGGTCAAGGCTCGGGGTGCAAACGGCAAAACCGGCAGTGCCGATGTGGCATTGAATTACATCAAAAGGCTGTATGCCTTGGAAAAGGAGGCCCGGGAGAAATTGTTTACTTTTGACGAGATCCGCCTGATGCGCGGGGAACGGGCAAAACCGATTCTTGAGGAGTTTCGCGCATGGCTGAGCAAGAAATCTCTCCAGACCCCACCGAAAGGGTTGCTCGGCAAGGCCGTATCCTATGCTTTGAACCAGTGGGAGAAACTCGTCGGCTATCTTGAGGATGGTCGCCTTGCTCCGGACAATAATATGGCCGAAAACAGCATTCGCCCGTTCGTTATAGGTCGGAAAAACTGGCTGTTCAGCGGCACACCAGCAGGAGCCGAGGCCAGTGCTCTGCTCTACAGCCTGATTGAGACTGCCAAGGCCAACAACCTGGAACCGTACGCCTATTTGCGATATATTTTCGACAGATTACCCCTGGCATCAATGCTGGAGGACTACGAGGCGCTCTTGCCCTGGAATGTTACTCCGGAAAAACTGGGAATTGTCGCGCCGGCAAGGTGCGGTTGATATGGCGCTTACGTCTCTTCGTTGGAAAGGACTTTATTCAGGAAGCCCGAAGAAAGCGATTATTTGTCACCATCACCGGAGGTTCACATGCACGTCTCGCATCGTAAGCAGGATCGAAACCTTGGGCTGTGCGGCGCCATCATGGCCGCCCTTTCTTTCGCCGCTCTCACTCTGCCGTTTGCCGCTGTTGCCCAGACAATCTACAACGACCCGAAGGGCCGGTTCGATCTTCAGATTCCCGCCGGCTGGCAAGTCACCTCTGACCAGCGCGTCGATCAGATCAGTGTGCGCAAGGGCGCTGTACAGGAAATCATTTTTGTGCTGCAGCAAAACAAGAGCCATGCCATGACGGCAAAGGAGGTCATCGACAGCACGGCAAGCGAATTTCAGCACCAATGCCCAACCCACCGCGCACTCGGAGGTGGCACGGTCACCCTCGCAGGCACACCTGGCGTCTACTCGCTCTTCACATGCAGTGACCCAAAGTCGCCGGCTGTCGCTGAGGTGTCCTCGGTACTCACGGAAAACGATGTGCTGATTGGCCTCACGATGATTGCGCCGCTGGCCGAATACTACACAAATCTCCCTACCTTGGATGGCATCCGCGACAGCTTGCACCTCATCGGGAGCAAGAGCAAAACCGGAGCACCCACCCCCACCGAATCTCTGGCTATGACGGAGCTCAAGAAGGCTTGCATTGTTGGTGCGTTTAAGCAAGAGGATTGTGCCAGGCGCATAGGAATTCTTCGTGGCCAGGAAGCAAAGCCCGGCACGGCCGGCTCAGAACCGGCAACCAGCGGAGTTTATCGAGACCCCAAAAACCGCTTTTCGGTTAAAATCCCCGAGGGTTGGAGTGCCACCTCCAAAGGGGAAGCCGGATCCCTCGGCGTACAGCTTCGCTCCGGTTCAAACTGGATTAACATCATGCCCGCCGAGTCCGCCACGAGCGCCAGTGAAGTCGTGCTTAACCAGGAGCAGAAGATCGCTGCGCAATCCAGATCTTCGCGAAAGACTCCTTTCGGTACGATGGGCCTGATCCAGCTCTTTGGCAATGGTCTTGAGGTCACCTACGATCATTTCACCGCATCATCGGTGCAAGAGAACGCTATCGAATCCTACATCGGCGGCGTCGGCAAGATCGACGGCACCGATCATACCTTTATGCTCTTGGTAGCCTCCATCGACGAGCAGCAAAAGAGTCACGCAGGTGCCATCTTCTTGTCCGTGGCGCAGAGCATTCGCCTCGCTGCCCATTGACGAACCTGTTCGACTCTAAGCGTCCGACAAAAACGTGGCTCGCCGCGACATAGGAGTGCTCAATGTGGATTGAAGCGGTCATACAGACTTCGGCCGGGGCAAATTCTCCATAAATTGAGGCTTTGGTCGATCTTCAAATCTCAACAGACCTCTTTTATGGGATATGCATTTAAAATTGAATGATTATTATTCCTTTATAGGTCGTTAGATTATGGATAAATCAAGGCGAAGACCACATGCTGGAAACCCAAGCATTTAAAACTCTGTTTTTTTATCCACGACCTATTAGCCGGGTTTCGAATCGGACCCTTACATAAAATAGTCCCGTATAAATACGGTACATTAAGAGGAGCTTCCAAAATGTTTTATACATGTCAGAACTGTGGCTCGACCGCAGATAATTACAGTGACCTCTGCAACCCAACCAGTGAGAAACTCGACACAAGATTCTGCGGTGTCTCGACGATCCAGATTTGCGAAGGCAAACTCCCAAGCATGCAATATTCCTGCGACGCTTGTGGGAGCGTATCGGCAGATGCCGAACATCTCTGCAATCCGAGCAGAATCAAATAAAGTTCGGAATCATGGATCTGATTAGGTTTCGCATAATCGGCCATCCCGCCATTCCAAATACCCCTTGGCTGAAAGTTGGTAAAGGGCTCAATATAATAAAAGCCGTTGATGCAGAGCGGGCGAAATCCCTGTTAAAAATGTTACAGGCTATTAACCCGCCTTATGATTTCAGGCAGATAGATCCATTCCAAGATCTTCCTCAGTTTATTTCAGGCAATCCGCATCCAAGAAAGATCATACCGTCTAAAAAAACAGCAGCCATCGCGATTTTTACTGCTCCAATATCCCTTGTGAAAGAATTGGTTGCCATAGATCCGGCGTTTTTTGAAATCAACCAGATTGAATTTGGAAGACGCCGCGATCACAGCCGGTGGATCAATTTCATCGAGCTGTCCAACGCAACGCGCTGGAGCGAAATCGAATCAGGTATCAGAGGCATGCTCTCTCGGGTCGGACCGGATGCCGTCTCGGCTGTTGAGCGGTTTCAAAATACCGTTGCGCATCTGTGCAGTGCCGATCGAATTAAGGGGAAAACAGCGGTAGATTTGCGAGAGCGATTGGAAGAGCTACAACCTTTTTTACTGGGGAGTGATCAGGCTCATCTGCAGCAATGCGTCAATGCGGTAGGCCGAGCCGAACATTTTCAGCAGGCCAAGGAAATTGTTGAAGATCGCATCCCGTTGTTCTTGTCTGTCACAAGTTCTCTTTCCGGCTGCCCTTTTAATAAAACAGACAACACCTTATCCGATGCAGTTAATTCGGCGCTTTTTGATCTTCTCATAAAACCTCAGAGGGGAAAAGACCATGCAGATGAAGTGTCGTTGCAACAGCGACTGCAGCAAGTGAACCTGAATTTACGAACCAAGAATTCCGTGCTGACTCCGCATTTCAGATTGGAAGGATCTTCAATAGTCCTTGAAGGCATGCAGAATTCCGCCGCTATTTCACTCGCAGAATTGCAACCCATTTACAGGCTTGAGGTCTTGCTGCCAGCCCTTGCGGCACTCCATAGAGAACTCTACGGTAATGATCCGATATTTCTACTTGATATCAGTGAGATCCAATTTAAGAGGCAGGAACTGAACGATTTGTCCAGGTTATTGCTGGGCTATTCCGCAAAAGGGCAGATCCTTGTCGTACCCGACAGCTCTTTTCTCGCACTCTGTTTAGATACTGCCTCAAACAATGAACGCCATCCAGCTACGATCATTGAATTGTTACAATAACGGCATGTTCGCGGGAGCCGTTGTTGCCATAACCAAGGACATTCCAACTGGCTGACATGGGCTGAATCTGCCCGCGATCATCAATGGCGCGGGATAAAAGAGTATGCATTCCAGTTTCTGCAGTTTTCCAGGAATATTCCCATCGGCGCCAGGCATAACGTTCGTGTGGACCAATGAATTCGACGGCATGCCAAGTGAGGCCGTCATCGACACTCACTTCAACATTGGTGATATCTGCTTCACCGCCGTAAGCAGCACCCCTAATTACCACAAGTCCGCCTGTAAGGATGGCTCCATTTGCCGGTGACGTAATAATCGATTTGAGTGGAATGGTGGTGACTACCTTACCTGATCCCGGCTCTTCTCCTTTTTGAAATATCCGATATACATTGTCCATGAAATATCCAGAGACTGGGTCTTCCAACAGTGAGATTTTACTCAGCCATTTAACGCAATTTGCCCCTGTCCAACCCAAGGCCAGTGCACGCAAGGGAAAGCCATGTTCAAGGGGTAACGGTTCCCCATTCATTTCATAGGCGAGAATCGTTGAATCCATCGCTTTTTCTAGCGGAATACTCCGGATAAATTTTACGGTACCTGTTGTAAGTGGATTATCTAATCCTTCAAAGCCAACATGCCTGACCTCAGGTGTGATCCCGGCCCTTACCAGCACATCGCTCAATCGAACCCCGCCCCAAATAGCATTTCCAACGCCACCTATGGTCCAAGGATTTCCGGGGGCTTTATCCCGAAGGAGAGATCGTCCATTCCCGGAACACTCTAGGGTGTTTGCCACCTCGACTTTTGTCATTGAAAGAATATCAGAAAAACTCAGTTCGATTACCTTCTTCACCCGACCCTGTATCGACAAGGACCAGCTCTCAAAAGCTACGGGTGATGCCATAATCATTTCCTGATTTCTTTTAAAGAATACCTCATTGCTGGTAATCCAGGATTGCAAATTGTCCAGCGGCGTCTCTGCATTCAACGGGGCTTCTGACATAATGTGCATGGTCTTTTTCATCGTGCAATCTCCACCTGGGTCAAGTATCAAGCCATTTTACCTTTGTTGATCAGTCCAGTTCAAGTGGGGTGATCAAAATTGTGTTTGAGTTGTCCAATTTGCATCCCCAGCGGAAAGCATGTCTTTCCATCTAAACAATTGTCAGCTTCATCCACTTCAATGAATGTTCGGAGATGATGCTGTCCATGGTGTAGGTCCACAGCCCAGGCTTTGACGGTCTCGTCATATTCGACATCAAAATCTATCCCGCAAACACCGGCCTTTGGAAAAACATTTTGAATCTTTTTGCAGAGTTCATCTTTAGTTACCATAATTGTTACCTCCTTATGCACAGGGCACAGACAGCACAGAAAATCTGCCCGTACCAGCACTATAAGAAGTAACAGCTTAATAACAAGAATATGAACCTATGTCGTTTCTTCTCAGCGGGGTTAAATTGAATTTCCTCATACCTTCTGCAATATGCCACCGGTATCATGGCGACACTAAAGATCTGCGGTGTTCCAGCTCTAACCCGTTAACATTAAAATTTGCAAAGGCCTCAATGATCGTAATCGATCACAGGGCATGATTCCTTTCATAAGTGTCAAGTTGCTAAATTTATGAACTAATATCAGGGTATTATTAAAGTCAAAGTGGTCAGGTAGTCATAACCTATAGAGTGTGCTTTCCATCCGAAGCTTACCAAGGGGCACCTTTCCTCACAGTAATGCTGATTAACTCATTCTGAAAGAGACTCCATTGGAACGGGCTCTTTAATAAAAGTCGAAAGAGCTGCGATTTATCACAAATATGCAGTCGAGTCAGCCGATATCGTGCTGATCTGGTCACCTTTCCGGTATTTATAGGGTTATCGGGATCTGCCACACAAATTTTTGTAATTTTCACTACGACTTCTTTTGATGATTTAGCTCCATTGTTATAGGTAGTTCTTTCACCGCCAGAATTTTTAATCGATTTGGCCTTTTTTGCACTTGATCGGATGATAAGCAAGCGACCATTACCCTCAGCTCAGTCTCGGTTGTCAGCAATAGGTCGCGACTTTGAAGGTTTGGGTCAGAGGCGGAGTCGAACAAATTCAGCTTGCCAAGTCGTCCTCTGAACCCATCTGCCGCAATAAAAATTACAAAAACGGAAATTTTATTGTAGTGAGATCACATAAAAGAAGCGAAAATTCATTTTGATAATCCCGAATATCCATCAATGCAAATGGTCTATTAAATCCTATATCTTGTTAAAACAGTATATTATCAATTCCCTCCGACAATGGCATATCCTTTGCTTCTTCCCTAGCCATGAACGTCACAATGGGTGACATGCTTTCAACCAAGGAAAAGAAAGGAGAAAACCTCATGAAGATGAAGTTGTTAAAGATGACTCTGGCTCTTGCATTGCTGGTCGGCACCTTCAATACTCAGGCTGCTCTAGCGGAGGAGACCATCAAGGTCGGAATTCTGCATTCCCTGTCCGGGACCATGGCGATCAGCGAGACGACGTTGAAAGACACCATGCTTATGCTCATCGAAGAGCAGAACAAAAAGGGTGGATTACTCGGCAAAAAGTTGGTCCCTGTGGTAGTCGACCCAGCCTCCAACTGGCCACTCTTTGCCGAAAAGGCCCGAGAACTGATCCAGAAAGAAAAGGTTGCAGCGACCTTCGGATGCTGGACCTCGGTATCACGTAAGTCGGTGCTGCCGGTATTTGAAGAACTGAACAGCCTGCTTTTTTACCCGGTGCAGTATGAAGGCGAAGAATCATCTCTCAATGTCTTTTACACCGGCGCCGCGCCAAACCAGCAGGCCATTCCGGCTGTCGATTACCTGATGAATGAAATCGGTGCCAAACGTTGGGTTTTGGCCGGCACCGACTACGTCTATCCCCGCACCACCAACAAGATCCTTGAGGCCTACCTGAAGTCAAAAGGCGTTGCCGCTGAGGATATCATGATCAACTATACCCCTTTTGGTCATAGCGATTGGCAGTCAATCGTCGCCGATATCAAGAAATTCGGTTCGGCTGGTAAGAAAACTGCAGTGGTCTCGACCATCAACGGAGATGCCAACGTCCCCTTCTATAAGGAACTGGGTAACCAGGGAATTAAGGCCGACGCCATTCCGGTTGTCGCCTTTTCTGTTGGCGAAGAGGAATTGTCCGGTATCGATACAAAACCGCTGGTCGGACATTTAGCGGCCTGGAACTATTTCATGAGTGTTAATAACCCGGCGAACGCCGCATTTATCAAGACTTGGAAGGCCTTTATCAAAAACGACAAACGTGTAACCAACGACCCGATGGAAGCCCATTATATCGGCTTCAACATGTGGGTGAAGGCGGTGGAAAAGGCCGGTACCACTGATCCGAAGGCGGTACAGGATGCAATCATCGGGGTTGCCGTGCCCAATCTTTCCGGCGGATATTCGGCAATGATGCCCAATCATCATATCACCAAGCCGGTCCTGATCGGTGAGATCCAGGCCAACGGCCAATTTGAGACGGTCTGGCAGACCTCGGGCCTGGTGGCCGGCGACGCGTGGTCGGACTATCTGGAGGGCTCCAAGGATCTTATCTCCGATTGGCGTAAACCGCTCTCCTGTGGTGCATATAATGTTGTGACTCATAAGTGTTCAGGTACTAAATAAGCCGTGTTTACAGTAACTCCCGGGGCTCGTACAAGCCCGGGAGAGAAGATCTCTTGGCATCCATCTCAACTTCGCTACAATCGACGATGAAGAAGACAGAGAGACGCACCTGCCGGCTGCTCCCGCCCCTTGTTCTGTTGCTGCTGGTCCTTTTTCCAGGAAACTGTCATGCTGCCCTGGATGACGGTTTTGCCGAAGGGATCGCCCTCCTCGCCAGCAAGAGTTTTGCCCAAAAGACGGAAGGAGCGGAAAAAATCGCCGGCAGTGGCGATAAAAGGACAGACAAGGTTCTCCGAGCCTTCCTCGACGGGCAGCTTTATTTTACCAAGGAGGGGCAGGTTCTGGTATACGGTGTGCCGGGTAGTGATGGACTGCAGGTAACCGATGCCCTGATCGAGACCCCGCTCGGAATAATGAGTGCCGATCAACTCAACAAGATCACCATCAATAACCAACTTCGCGGGCAACTGAAGACCCTTCTTGCTCGCTTAAGTCTCAGAAGTGCCGATCCGGCTGTACGTCTCGCCGGGGTACGCGAGATGTTCGCCGATATCACTCCCGAGACGGCCAAGGTTTTTGATGACCTGCGGCAGACGGAAAAAGACGACCGGGTACGCGAGGCGCTCCTGACAGCCTTAGCCCTGGCCGGGGTACGAAGTGCCGATCTCGCTGAGCGGAAGAAGGGCCTTGTCACTCTAGCCGAAAGCCTCGACCCTGAGGTGCGCAACGAATTGACCCGCCTGATCGGCGAGGAAAAGGACAAGACCCTGCTGCAAGAGGCGAAACGGTCCCTTGGCAAGATTGAGGCAAAACTTTCTTGGTACGCAAAGCTCGAGACCGTATTTTTCGGCCTGAGTCTCGGCTCGGTTCTGGTACTGGCAGCCATTGGTCTGGCCATCACCTTTGGGGTAATTGGGGTCATCAACATGGCCCACGGTGAACTGATCATGATTGGTGCCTACACCACCTATGTCATGCAGCTCCTCCTGCCGGATGCCTTAGGTGTCGCTTTGGCCCTCTCTGTGCCGGTTGCATTTGTTGTCGCCGCCTTAGTAGGTATTGCTATTGAACGCTCAGTGATTCGCTTCCTCTATGGTCGTCCACTGGAGACACTTCTCGCCACCTTTGGCCTCAGTCTGATTCTCCAACAGGCGGTGCGCTCAATTTTCTCGCCCCTCAACCGCAGCGTGGCTACCCCGGCGTGGATGAGCGGTTCCATTGCCATCAACCCGGTGCTGTCGTTGACCATAAACAGGGTCACCATCTTTGTCTTCGCCATGCTGGTTTTTGCCGGACTCTTTCTGCTCTTGAAAAAAAGCAGCCTCGGCCTTCAGGTTCGGGCTGTCTCCCAGAATCGGGCGATGGCCAGGGCCATGGGGGTGCGGGCCTCGCGGGTCGACGCCCTAACCTTCGGTCTTGGCTCTGGGATCGCCGGCATTGCCGGGGTCGCCCTCAGTCAGCTCACTAACGTCGGGCCAAACCTCGGTCAGTCCTATATCGTCGATTCTTTTATGGTTGTGGTCTTCGGCGGGGTCGGTAACCTGTGGGGCACCTTGGTGGGTGGTCTCGTCCTGGGAGTCGCCAATAAATTTTTGGAACCGTGGAGCGGGGCGGTACTTGCCAAGATTGTCATTTTGGTCTTCATCATCCTTTTCATTCAGAAGCGTCCCCAGGGCTTGTTCCCACAACGGGGCCGGGCGGCGGAGTAAGCATATGACCCACATCGCGAGAATTCTAAAGGATGACCGACCAGGTGCTGCATTACTGATAATGCTCCTTGCCGCTAGCGCCGTTGTCCCCTTCTGCAACCTGGCACTGGCGGAAGGCAATCCGCTGCATCTCCCCACCTACAGCATGACCCTGTGGGGCAAATATCTGTGCTACGCCCTGCTGGCGGTGTCCGTCGATCTCATCTGGGGCTATCTCGGTATTCTCAGCCTTGGTCATGGGGCATTTTTCGCCCTCGGCGGTTATGCCATGGGTATGTACCTGATGCGCCAGATCGGTGGCCGCGGAGTCTATGGTAACCCTGTGTTGCCGGACTTCATGGTTTTTCTCAATTGGAAGGAACTGCCCTGGTTTTGGCATGGGTTTCAGTGGTTTTGGTTTGCAGCCCTGATGGTGGTAGCAGTGCCATCGGCACTTGCCTTTGTTTTCGGGCGCTTCGCCTTTCGTTCGCGGGTCACCGGGGTCTATTTGTCGATCATCACCCAGGCCCTGACCTATGCCCTGCTGCTGGCCTTTTTTAGAAACGAGATGGGCTTCGGCGGCAATAACGGGCTCACCGATTTCAAAGATATCTTAGGGTTTAGCCTTCAGGAAGATGCAACCCGGGCCGGGCTCTTTGCCCTTTCGGCCCTGGCCCTTGCGGCAGGCTATCTCGCCTGTCGCCTGATTACCGCCTCCCGGCTCGGCATGGCCTGCACCGCCATCCGCGACCAAGAGTCCCGCCTGCGTTTCGTCGGCTACCGGGTCGAGAACATCAAACTCTGGGTCTTCACCTTTTCCGCGGCCCTGGCGGGAATAGCAGGGGCGCTCTACGTACCCCAGGTGGGAATCATCAACCCCACCGAGTTCTCGCCACTGAACTCCATTGAGATAGTTATCATGGTGGCGGTTGGTGGTCGGGCGAGCCTCTACGGCGCGGTGGCCGGGGCGATTCTCGTCAATGCAGCCAAGAGCTGGCTCACCGTAGCCTTCCCCGATGCCTGGCTGTTTGGCCTCGGTGCTTTGTTTGTGTTCGTCACCCTTTTTCTGCCCTACGGCGTGGTTGGATTGATTCGCAAGAAGGGGAAAAGATCATGACCGCAAGAGACCGACTGCGCGCCATCTTCGGCATTGAGGATCCGATAATCTTTCCAATCCCGGAGAGTTCTCCCGAACTTGATCTTCGGCACGGTGTCATCCTCTATCTGGAGGGGATAAGTGTCAGTTTTGACGGGTTCAAGGCAATCGACGATCTCAATCTCTATATCGATGACGGAGAACTGCGTTGCGTCATCGGTCCTAACGGGGCCGGCAAAACGACGATGATGGACATCATCACCGGCAAGACCAAACCCGACAGCGGTTCCGCCTGGTTCGGCGGCACCATCGACCTGCTGCAGATGGACGAACCGGGAATCGCCGAGGCGGGTATCGGCCGCAAATTTCAGAAGCCCACGGTCTTTGAGGAACTCATCGTTCACAGCAATCTTGAACTGGCCATGGCCGGCAATAAAGCAGCATGGCCGACCTTTTTGGCTCGACTCGATGATGGGCAAAAGGATCGGATAAACGAGACCCTGAAATTGATCAACCTGGAAAGCCTTACCAAAACCAAGGCCGGGTCTCTCTCCCACGGCCAGAAACAGTGGTTGGAGATCGGTATGCTGTTGATGCAGAATCCGAAATTACTGTTAATCGATGAACCGGTGGCCGGCATGACCCAACAGGAAATGGAGCGGACGGCGGAGTTGCTGACCAGTCTTGCCGGCAGTCACTCAGTGGTGGTGGTTGAACACGATATGGATTTCATCCGTTCCATCGCCCGAAAGGTATCGGTGCTGCACCAGGGCAGGATTCTCGCCGAGGGAACCATGGATGAGGTCCAGAACAATCAACAGGTGATCGAGGTTTATCTGGGGGAATACCCATGCTGAGCGTTGCAAAACTCAACCAATTCTACGGCGAGAGTCATACCCTCTGGGACATCGACCTGGCGGTTGCCGCCGGGCAATGCACCTGCCTTATGGGCCGTAACGGGGTTGGCAAGACCACCCTCTTGTCCTGCATCATGGGGCTTCTTGTCCCAAGGTCGGGCGAGGTCCTTTTCGAGGGCCGGGGAATCTCCCGGACCCCTGTGGAAAAAAGGGCGGACATGGGTATCGGCTATGTGCCGCAGGGGCGGCAGATCTTTCCCCTGCTGACAGTCCGGGAAAACCTGGAGATCGGCCTTGCCTGCCGAAAAGGCAAAAAGAAAGCCATCCCCGAATTGGTATTCGACCTTTTCCCGGTGCTAAGGGAGATGCTTAGTCGACGGGGAGGCGACCTCTCCGGCGGTCAGCAGCAACAACTAGCCATCGGCCGGGCCTTGGTTCTGGAGCCGAGACTGCTCATCCTCGATGAACCGACGGAAGGGATTCAACCGAATATCGTCCAAGAGATCGGTGAGATCATCGGCCGGTTGCAGCGCGACCTCGGGATGACCATCCTCCTGGTCGAACAAAAGCTGAAGTTTGTTCGGGCGGTGGCCGACTGTTTTGCCATCCTTGATAGGGGGCGGGCAGTGGCCACGGGGCCGATCGACGGACTGCACGAGGGATTGATTAAGGAGTATCTGACGGTATGAGAACGGTTGCGGTAAAACCTGAGACGAGCGGCTGGCGGGCGGAATTGCGCTTGGCCTATGCCGTAGCGGGTGAAACAACCATTCTCGCCGACAACCGCCACCGGGGACCGCTCCGGGTGCAGCGACCGCTTTACCCGGAAGACGGGGTTTGCCATACCTGCATCCTTCATCCGCCCGGCGGGGTGGTCGGAGGCGACAGTCTGCATCTGGAGCTGGCGGTGCACCCGGGCGCCCATGCGCTGCTCACTACGCCGGGGGCCACCAAGTTCTATCGCTCCGGAGGTCGGCCTGCCTCGCAGCGCCAGATTCTGACGGTTCGTGACGGAACTCTCGAATGGCTGCCCCAGGAGACCATTGCCTTTCCAGGGGCTGAGGCTGAGCTCGTCACCGAGGTGCGCCTGGAGGGGGGCGCAAAATATATTGGCTGGGAGATCCTCTGTCTTGGTTTGCCTACCAGGGGAGAAGCCTTTACCACTGGACGCTTTGAGGGTCGGTTAGCCCTCTATCGGGATGGTCGGCCACTTTTTATCGATCGGCTGCGGGTGACGGGTGCGGGGGATTTGGACAGTGTGATCGGGTTGCGTCGCTCCCCTGTCACCGGCTGCTTTCTCGCCACTGGAGTGAGTCGCGAAATAGCTGAGGAACTGGGCGCTTCACTGTCGCGGCAAGGTGGCGATTTAACCGGGCTCACCCTCCTTGGCGAAGTGCTGGTCGCCCGCTATCTCGGAGATTCAGGAGTAACCGCCCGGGAGTTTTTCACAGATTTGTGGACAAGGCTGCGCCCTCGTCTGCTTGGAAGGAACGTCTGCCCGCCAAGGATTTGGTCAACATAAGAAAAGGACGAAAAAACAATGGAACTTACACCAAGGGAAAAGGACAAACTCCTGTTGTTTACCGCGGCGCTTTTAGCCGAACGGCGCATGGCCCGCGGGCTGAAACTCAACTATCCGGAAGCGGTGGCCTATATCAGCGGGGCGCTGCTGGAAGGCGCCCGCGACGGACGGACGGTGGCTGAGTTGATGGCCGAAGGTCGAACCCTGTTGACCCGCGACCAGGTGATGGAAGGGGTGGCGGAAATGGTCGAGGAGGTTCAGGTCGAGGCCACTTTCCCGGACGGTACCAAGCTGGTAACGGTGCATACACCGATCCGTTAACGTTTTTAAAACACAAGGAGAACGACATGATTCCGGGAGAAATGGTTACAGCGGAAGGGGAGATTCAGCTCAATGTCGGCCGGACCACGGTGCTGATGGAGGTAGCGAATAACGGCGACCGGCCGATTCAGGTCGGCTCGCACTATCATTTCTATGAGACCAACGAGTCCCTCGTATTCGATCGTGAAGCGGCGCGCGGCTTTCGTCTCAATATCGCCGCCGGAACGGCGGTACGCTTCGAGCCGGGGCAAAAACGCCGAATCGAATTGGTGGCCTATGCCGGAGATCGGCGGGTCTACGGATTTAACGGGGCGGTGATGGGGCCTCTGGAGGATGGACTATGACAACGATGACGAGACGGGCCTATGCCGAGATGTTCGGGCCGACTGTCGGTGACAAGGTACGGCTTGCCGATACCGAACTGTGGATGATGGTCGAGGAGGATCGGACCATTTACGGCGATGAGGTTAAGTTCGGTGGCGGCAAGGTAATCAGAGACGGCATGGGCCAGAGCCAGCGTGTCTCTCAGGAAACCGCCGACCTGGTGATCACCAACGCCCTGATCCTCGACCATTGGGGAATCATCAAGGCCGATATCGGTATCAAAAACGGGCGGATCAGCGGCATCGGCAAAGCCGGGAATCCGGATGTCCAGCCGGGAGTGACAATCGTCATCGGTCCCGGCACCGAGGCCCTGGCCGGAGAGGGGATGATTGTCACCGCCGGGGGAGTCGATTCCCATATCCATTTCATCTGTCCGCAGCAGGTGGAGGAGGCTCTCAGCAGCGGTATAACCACCATGCTGGGCGGCGGCACCGGCCCGGCCACCGGCACCAACGCCACTACCTGCACGCCAGGCCCGTGGAATATCAGTCGCATGCTCCAGGCGGCGGAAGGTCTCCCGATGAACCTCGGTTTCATGGGAAAAGGCAACGCCAGCCTGCCGGAGGGACTGATCGAACAGGTGAGGGCCGGTGCGATGGGACTGAAGCTCCACGAGGATTGGGGGACGACGCCGGCGGCCATCGATAACTGTCTGGCAGTAGCCGATGCCATGGATGTTCAGGTGGCGATCCACACCGATACTCTGAACGAATCAGGCTTTGTCGAAAAAACCATCGCCGCCTTCAAAGATCGGGCTATTCACACCTTCCATACCGAGGGGGCCGGTGGCGGGCATGCGCCGGACATTATCAAGGCCTGCGGTCGGGCCAACGTACTGCCATCGTCTACCAATCCGACGCGGCCTTACACCATAAATACCATTGATGAGCACCTCGACATGCTCATGGTCTGCCATCACCTTGACCCGAAAATCGCCGAGGACGTTGCCTTTGCCGAGTCGCGCATTCGTCGGGAAACCATCGCCGCCGAGGATATTCTCCACGACCTGGGAGCTTTTTCCATGATCTCCTCAGATTCACAGGCCATGGGTCGGGTGGGCGAGGTGATCCTTCGAACCTGGCAGACCGCCCATAAAATGAAGGTACAGAGGGGCAGCCTTGGTCCCGACCCAGCTGGTCACGATAATTTTCGGATCAAGCGCTATGTCGCCAAGTACACCATCAATCCGGCGATCACCCACGGCATTTCCCACGATGTTGGCTCAGTCGAGACAGGCAAGCTCGCCGATCTGGTGCTCTGGAAACCTGCGCTTTTCGGGGTTAAACCGAGCCTCATTATCAAAGGGGGGATGATCGCCGCCGCCGCTATGGGCGACGCTAATGCCTCCATTCCATCTCCTCAACCGGTGCACTATCGACCGATGTTCGGGGCCTTTGGCTTGGCTCTGCCGGCTACCACTATGACCTTTATCTCGGCAGCGGCCGCCGGCGAAGGGTTGGCGGAGCGGCTCGGTCTCAAATCGCTTCTTGGTATTGTCGGCAATTGCCGGAAAATCGGCAAAAAGGATATGATCCATAACGACTACCTGCCGCAGATTGAGGTGGATCCGCAGACCTACCAGGTGCGGGCGGACGGCCTGCTCCTGGCCTGTGAACCGGCACAGGTTTTGCCCATGGCCCAGCGCTATTTTTTGTTTTGATAAATGGACAAGATAAACAATGAACTGCAGGGGGAAGAGTACCAATATGATGACGCTCATTGCCAAAAGAAAGAGTGCCGATGATATCCGTTTTAGCGTTTGTCTGCCCTGGGAGAAACGGATTAAAAGCCGCTTACTGGTGCAGCTTGACAGCGGCGAGGAGGCCTCGATTATTTTGCCGCGCGGCACAGTTCTGCGGGGCGGTGACGTGCTCGCGACTGAAGACGGGGTTGCCGTGGTTGTGAGAGCAGCACCGGAAAAGGTGTCCACTGTCCGGACCGCCGGACCTTTGCGGCTTGCCCGGCTGTGCTACCATCTTGGCAACCGTCATGTGGACATTGAGATCGGTGGCGGCTATCTCAGGTACATTCATGATCATGTGCTGGACTCTATGGTACTCGGCTTGGGTGGTGAGGTAATTGTCGAGGAGATGCCTTTCGAGCCTGAATACGGGGCGTACGGAGGACATGGGAAGGGCGGGCATGGTACTCACAGCGAGCACGAAAGTGGCCACGATGCCGTCTCTTGATCCTTCCCTGATTCGCCTCTTTCAGCTGATCAGCCCCGGCCTGCCCACCGGGGCGTTCAGTTATTCCCAGGGGCTCGAATGGGCGGTGGAGGAAGGATGGGTCCACGACCGGGAAAGCCTTGGTAAATGGCTGGACGAGGTCATGGTTCATTGCCTGGGCATGGTTGATATTCCGATCCTTGGCCTTATGTACCTCGCCTGCCGGGAAGGCGACATGCAGATGCTTGATGCCCGGTGCGATCTGCTCCTCGCCTGTCGCGAGAGTCGTGAGTTTCTTCTGGAAGAAGGTCAGCGAGGCCGAGCAATGGTGGTTCTCCTCGCCGGTCTCGGGGTAGTGAATGACGGTCGGTGGAAGAAGGTGCTCAGCCGGAGTCAGTTGGCCGGTTTTGCCTATGCTGCCGAGGCCTGGGGGATCGAACTGCGGTTGGCCGCCATCGGCTATCTCTTTGCCTGGCTGGAAAATCAGGTGCTGACCGGGGTAAAGATCATTCCCTTGGGCCAGACCGCCGGTCAGCAGCTTCTCCTGGAGCTGGGTGGGAAGATCGATCTTGTGGTCAAGCATGGCCTTGCTCTTTCTGAGGAGTCGATCGGTGCTTCTGCTCCGGCTCTGGCGATCGCTTCCATGTTACATGAGAACCAATATACCCGGCTATACCGGTCGTAAGAGGAGAAGAAGAATGGCAGGACAGAATAATTCAAGCGTGTTACGGGTGGGGGTCGGCGGGCCAGTGGGATCCGGCAAGACCGCCCTGGTCGAGGCCCTGTGTCGCCGACTGGCCGGGCGCTACCGGTTGGCAGTAGTCACCAATGATATCTATACCCGAGAGGATCAGGAGTTTCTTATTCGCAGCAAGGTACTTCCGGCCGAGCGTATCATCGGGGTGGAAACCGGCGGTTGCCCGCATACGGCTATCCGCGAGGATGCCTCGATGAATCTTGCTGCCATCGACGAATTGATCACCCGTTTTCCTGACCTGGAGCTGATTTTCGTCGAGAGCGGCGGCGACAACCTGAGTGCCACCTTCAGTCCGGAATTGGCGGATCTAGCGATCTATGTCATTGATGTGGCGGCTGGTGATAAAATCCCGCGTAAGGGCGGGCCGGGTATTACCCGCTCCGATCTTCTGGTGATCAACAAGATCGACCTCGCCCCCCTGGTCGGTGCCTCGCTGTCGGTAATGGACGCCGACACCAAAAGAATGCGCGGCAATCGTCCCTACACCTTCGCCAATATGAAGACCGGTCAGGGACTGGAAGAAATCATCGCTTTTATTGAACGGGAAGGAATGCTGAAGAATAGGTCTTGATTTCTGCACATGCTGATTGTAGCCTTGCCCGATTGTTCAGCGTATCCAGACGAGGAATCAGACATGACAGAGAAAAACGATTCATTTCCTTTGCCGGAATTGCAAATATTAAAAGGTTTCAAAGACGAGCAAGCATCTGCTATACATTACGCCGGGTGGCTGGTGGATGGTCGCGCCGGCGGTCTCATTGTCGGAAGAAAGTATCCCTCCGACAGTATTTTATGTTTTGTTCGACACCCCGACGGCAGTTTTTCTAACATACTTGTTGAAGGCTTTGAGTATATAATAAACCCATACGCGGCTGCGAACAATCAAACAAGGCTGCAAGAGCTCAATGCGTTTGAGAACGAATATCCTCCCTTAATTGAAATTCCTCTTAGTCTTGCCAGCAGAATTATAAACACCTCGGCAGAACCTGAAGACAAATTCATACTTCTGACGTTTGGTTCTTTCATAATAAACCAAAGAGCCACGGCAAAACACTTCGCAGAGCTGGAGGAGATCAACAACAGCTTGAACAAGCATAATATTTTTGATAAAAACTTTTTAAATCCGGATTACTGGGACGAAAACGGCAATTTCAAAAAAAAGCCTCCTCGGTAGAGCAGGCACTTGTTGCGTTGGAGCGGCGTTATAGTGTGGCTCCGGTCTTCGCACCATTTGTTTGTACATAGACTTTTTTGGAAGTCCACTTACCCCGCAGCCAGCATGGTTTGCGGGTTTTTTTATCCCAGGTCGTCCGGAATAGAACAGGAGTTTCGGGGAATAGGTGTTGCATAGCCAAAATATATGGTGCATAATTCCATAAATTAATATGAATATATGGAGTGACCATGATTAAATTCCTTGATCGGGCTGTTTCGCTCGCCGAATCCCTTGTTCCAGGTAAGGTGCTGGTTATTTATGGGCCGCGGCGCGTCGGCAAAACAACCCTTCTCAAATCGTTTCTTGCCACCTGTGGCCTGCGCTACCGCCTGGAAACAGGCGACGATGTGCGGATCCGTCATCTGCTTGGGTCGGGCGATATGCAGCAGATTGTCGCCTTTGCCGAAGGTTTCGACCTCGTTGCCATCGACGAGGCCCAACAAATTCCGGATATCGGTATGGGGCTGAAAATTTTGGTCGACCATCTCCCCGATCTGCGGATCATTGCCACCGGCTCTTCTTCCTTCGACCTGGCCGGCGCAATTGGCGAGCCGCTGACCGGTCGCAAACGAACCCTCGCCCTTTTCCCTATTAGCCAGATCGAGTTGAAGAAACAGTTCAACAGCTATGACCTGCGGGGGCGGCTGGAGGAGTATCTGGTCTATGGCTCCTATCCGGAAATTGCTGTGACCGAGGGAAGAAAGGAAAAGATCGAACTGTTGGAGGAACTGGCCGGTTCCTATTTACTGAAAGACGTGCTGGCGCTGGAACGTATCCGCTCTTCACGCACCTTGCTGGATCTATTGAAGCTCGTCGCCTTTCAGGTGGGCAGCGAGGTGTCGCTGAATGAGCTGGCCACGCAAGTCAAACTGGATGTAAAGACGGTCGGTCGTTATCTGGACATCCTGGAAAAGGCCTTTGTCCTGGTCCGTGTAGGAGGCTTCAGTCGCAACCTGCGGAGTGAGGTGACCAGCAAGGCGAAATACTACTTTCTTGATAACGGCGTGCGCAATGCCGTCATCGGCCAGTACAACCTGCTCGATTCGAGAAATGATATCGGTGCGTTGTGGGAGAACTTCATAGTGGCCGAGCGCCTGAAAAAACGATCTTACACCGGCATATACGGTACCTTTCACTTCTGGCGAACCTACGACGGCAAAGAGATTGACTATGTCGAAGACCGCGATGGCGGACTGTTCGGTTTCGAGTGTAAATGGTCGGCAAATAAGCCGATCAAGCCGCCGCGGAAATGGCTGGAATCCTATCCCGGAGCGACCTTTGACTTGGTGACACCGGATAACTATCTTGATTTTGTTGGATGACAATCTGACAAGTTTGCTTATTCATTTCAAAGCCAAACCGGATCCTGTTTACTGTTCATGTTCAGCGACAGATTCTATTCCCATCTCGTCATCTTGGAAGCCTGACGCTTTTGCGACCCTAGTTATGCGTTTATTGTGCTTCAGCCTTCACCTTGAGAGCCTGATTCATCTCTTCGAACCCTCTTCTCGTGTCCCTATTCAGTGTACCCTTGAAAAACGGGACGAGGATGCCGCTGAAGAGTTCACTTTGCCGAAACCTGATCTTACCATCAGCGATCGGCTGGATACCGAAGCGATGCTCACCGTCGAACAGACCTGGCATCAGGAACCGTCCAAGCCAGCGAAGTTCCTGGGCTGGAACGGCAGTGATGACACTTGGACGAAATGTCATGCCTTTCGTTCCACTAGGTTGAATCCGAACCACAAGGGAGGCTCCCAAGTCTGGTGTTCCTCGGATAGATCGGATGAAGGGATTCCAATCCGGATAGGCCGAGAAGTCGGTGAGGATTGCCCAGACTCGACCAGGTGGTGCGGCAATATCTATTTCTGATTCTAACTGGTAACTGCTCATCTGTTTCTCGTGGTTTGTTTCGCCCAATTGTGAAATAACCTGCCGGCCGACATGCTGTCATTTTTTAAAACGCGTTTAATTCCGGTCAGGTCTATTGACTTGTTCGGTGGTTCGAGATGCAATGATTCGACAATTCTACAAGGATTCATGCGATTCGAGAGGTAGTAGAACAAGTGCTAATTTGGCAAAAATATGCGAACCGAAAAAAGTTGTAGCTAAAACTGCGGCATTTAGCTCGACGTGTTTTGGGTCTTGATCAGGGTCAGGTCTCACTGTGGATAATTTTTCCCCAAACGGTTCGCTGATTGAGTCGATTTCCTTCAGGGTAACTTTCATTTTTGGTTTATGAGCGCATTTATTTCTAAGAGAATTTAGACGTTCAAGTGAAACGGTGAGGTTCTCATCCAAAATTCCTAAAGCATCTACAACAGCTAATTTCTGCACAAAACTCAACCGAGCTTTGTTCGCCAAGTTTGCCCCGCGAGGGAGTGAATCTATTATGATGCGTTCAAGCATATTTTCAGCAAGCAAATGAAATCTGAGGACAAAGATTAGTAAGTCGTGAGGTGCATTAATAAACTCATCAAATTCCTTGAGTTGGTGAATATAGAATTCGGAATTCTGGTCTAAAGTCATAACAATTGCTTATATCTTTCGTGGAATTCGAACCAAGGGGTTCACCAGTTTCTATGAAACCAGCATTCCCAACGATCCAAATGATTTCAGACAGAAAAAGAAACTGCCCGGAGAATGATGAAATTGCTCCATCAATCCAGTTGTAACATGTCAAAAGTGCATATAAATCCTTTGATGCTCCATTTGCAAGATGTTAGTTGTTTTTCCGGCGAAACATGCAAAAATAGCTGGTTCTACAATCAAAGGAGAATCGCATGCTTATGGTATCCGAAACCATTCAAAAACGATTTTCCCAGTGTTTGGTGAGCAACGCCATTTCCATCAATAAAGCATGGTGCATAACAGAAATGGTTGCGTTACTCCCTCGATTTTTGCAAGAAATATGCGTTGGAAGTCGAGGCGGCAGGGTAGCAGGCTGATGTTTCTTTGAGACACTTGATGACGTTGGAAATCCATAAAAAACGTTTGCTTATCTCCCTCATCCTTGCAATCGGGCAATCAGCCAGGTAGTGTAGAAGCACTGAGATCCATTCCGCACGGCGCCATTGCCTTACCAAAGAGGGTGATATGAAAAAGATACTGCTCATCAGTCCGGCCTATCGGTCGAAGCTCCTGGAAAACGTCCGGGTGCTGGCCCTGCCGCCATTGAATCTTCTGATGCTTGCCGCTTATACCCCGGTGGATTACGCTGTGGAGATTGTCGATGAGGCATTCGAGGATATCGATTATGACTGCGGTGCCGATTTGGTCGGCATCACCTGTATGACGCCGCTTGCACCTCGGGCCTATGCGATTGCTGCGGAGTTCCGGCGGCGCGGTAAGGCGGTGGTTTTGGGCGGGATTCATGTGTCGATGCTGCCGGACGAGGCCGCCGCTTACGCCGATGCCGTGGTGGTAGGCGAAGGTGAGGAATTATGGCCGCAGGTGCTTGCCGATTTCACTGCCGGCAGGCTTGCGAAGCGCTATACCGCCGGCGAAAGGCCCGATCTGGCCAACCTTCTGACCCCGCGGCGAGATCTTCTCCGTAACAAATACTTTGTGCAAACGGTGCAGACCTCCCGGGGTTGCCCCCATAACTGCCGGTTTTGTTCGGTCACCAGGTTTAACGGCGGCCACTTCCGTATGCGCAATCTCGACAACGTCATTGACGAGATAGCCGCAATCCCCGACAAGAGGCTGTTTATCATCGATGACAATATCATCGGTGCCGGCGAGACATGTATAAAACGGGCCTTCGATCTGTTCGAAAGGTTGCGTCATCTCGGCAAGGAATGGGGCGGGCAGACCTGTCTGAATATTGTCGAATATGACGGTTTGCTGGCGGCGGCTGCAAAAAGCGGCGCCAAGGCGTTTCTCATCGGCTTCGAATCGCTGCAGGAAGCCTCCCTTGCCCACTACAACAAAAAGATGAACCTCCGCCCGACGACTCGCAATTTCAAGGAGGCGATCCGGAAAATTCAGGATCACGGCATTGCCATCATCGGCGGGTTCATTTTTGGTGCGGATGAGGATAACCTGGATGTCTTCCGGACAACCCTGGATTTCATTTTCGACTCCGGTATCGATGCGGTGCAGCTGAGCATCGCAACGCCAATGCCGGGCACCGCTCTCTACCAGGATCTCTCGGAGCAGCGGCGGTTGCTGCTTACCAATTATCCCGATGATTGGGAGGCGTATAATATTTTTGAGCCGGTCTTTCAACCTCTGCACTTCAGCCCGGAAGCACTCTATACCGGTCTCATCGAGGCCTATCGGGAAGTGGCCTCTTTCCGGCGCTCCCTGCCTCGTGGACTGAAGACTTTTCTGCGCACCCGGTCGCTGTTCAGTACCGGGATCTCCTTCTTTTGGAATTACGACAGCTATAAATCAATAAAAACCATCACCAGGCCGCGGTTTTTCGGCTAGCTTTCACGAGCATAAAATTCTTGTTGTTTGCGCTGGAGCAAAACCACCCTTGAAAATATATCTTATTTGATATATCATGTAAATATGACAGGAAGCCAAATCATTGCAATACTCAAGGCGTCGGGATGGAAACTTGATCGTATTAACGGCAGCCACCATATAATGACCAAGGAAGGTAAGGCAGTCCCTGTTCCCGTTCATGGAAAACGAGATGTTGGCTTCGGGTTGTTACTCGCGATTCAAAAGCAAACCGGAGTCAAATTGAAGTAGGAGAAAATTATGGATATTAAATATCCGGCACGTATCGAATCTCAGGAACCATCGGGTTTCTTCGTCAGTTTTATTGATTTGGAGGATACCTTTACGGAAGGTGCAACCCAGGAAGAGGCATTATTCAATGCATCCGAAGTCTTGTCTGCCATGCTTTCCTGGCGTATTGACAATGATAAACCTCTTCCCGAACCGTCTCCGAATGTTGCTGGTGCTTTCTATGTCGCACCCGATGCACGAACACAAGCGGCACTGCTGGTCCGTCGTTTCAGAGGTGATCGTTCTCTAGCAGATATTGCCAGGCTTTTGGAAACGTCCTGGCCTTCCGCTCAGCGCTTGGAGGATCCTCATCATTGGCCAAGCCTCAAACAATTGGAAAAGGCTGCCGCAGCGATGGGACGGCGGTTGGTCCTCTCCTTTGATTAGACCTTAGAAAAATTATTTGCACATTTTGTGCGAAGACTCGTTGTCCGGCCGACCCATCAGGGTCGACCGGATGCGCCATCTAACAACCCAGCTGCTTAAAGAAATCGTTGCCCTTGTCGTCAACCAAGATAAAGGCGGGGAAGTCAACCACCTCAATTTTCCAGACCGCCTCCATCCCCAGTTCGGGATAATCGATGCACTCGACCTTCTTGATGTTTTCCTCGGCCAAGAGGGCGGCCGGGCCACCGATCGATCCCAGGTAGAAACCACCATGCTTTTTACAGGCATCGGTGACCTGTTGGCTGCGGTTGCCCTTGGCGATCATGACCATTGAGCCGCCATGGCTCTGCAGCAAATCGACATAGCTGTCCATCCGTCCGGCGGTGGTCGGGCCGAAGGAGCCGGAGGGTTTGCCCTTGGGCGTTTTCGCCGGGCCCGCGTAGTAGATGGGGTGTTTCAGCAGATACTCGGGCAGCGGCTTGCCTGCGTCGAGCAGTTCCTTGAATTTACTGTGGGCGATGTCCCGACCGACAACGATGGTGCCGGTGAGGAGGAGCGGCGTGGACACCGGATGTTTGCGCAGTTCGGCGAGAATACTCTCCATCGGCTGATCGAGATTGATCTTGACGCCATGTTCATGCTTGCGGCGATAGGCCTCGGGGATGAGACGGCCGGGATTGGCATCGAGTTCCTCAAGCCACAGGCCATCGCTGTTGATCTTTGCCTTGACGTTGCGGTCGGCCGAGCAGGAAACCCCCATACCCACCGGGCAGGAGGCGCCGTGCCTGGGCAGACGCACCACCCGGATGTCATGGGCGAAATAGACGCCGCCGAACTGGGCACCGATTCCTAAGCCTCGTGCCTTTTCCAAAAGCTTTTTCTCAAGCCCAACATCGCGGAAGGCTTGGCCATGCATATTGCCCTCGGTGGGCAGGTTGTCGTAATACTTGGTAGAGGCGAGCTTGACGGTTTTCAGGCAGGTCTCGGCCGAGGTGCCGCCGATGACAAAGGCGATATGGTAGGGAGGGCAGGCAGCGGTGCCCAGGTACTTCATTTTTTCCACGAGAAAGCTCTCCAACCGCTGCGGATTGAGCAGGGCCTTGGTCTCCTGGTAGAGCATGGTCTTGTTGGCGCTGCCGCCACCCTTGGCGACGAAGAGAAAACTGTAGCTGTCGCCCTCGGTGGCAAAGAGATCGATCTGCGCCGGCAGGTTGGTGCCGGTGTTCTTTTCGCTGTACATGTCAAGCGCCACGGTCTGGGAGTAGCGCAGATTTTCTTCAGTGTAGGTGCGATACACCCCCTTCGACAACATCTCGGCATCGTTGCAGCCGGTCCAGACGTTCTGACCCTTTTTGCCGATGATGGAGGCGGTGCCGGTGTCCTGGCAGATCGGTAGTTCAAAGCGGGCGGCAACCTCGGCGTTACGCAGGAAGGCGATGGCCACCCCCTTGTCGTTCATCGAGGCCTCGGGGTCGGCGAGGATGGCTGCGACCTGCTGGTTATGGGCGGAACGCAGCAGGAAGGAGACGTCGCGCATGGCCTGGTTGGCAAGGACGGTCAGGCCTTCCGGGGCGATTTTCAGGATCTTCTCGCCGTTGAAATCGGCTATCTCTACATACTTGCGGGAGTCGGGAAGGAGGCGGTATCCGGTCTGGTCCTTGGTGAGTGGAAACGGGTCTTGATATACGAAATCGGGCATTGTTTTTCTCCTGTAGGGTGATGGAAATCTACGGCAGCGGCTAGGATGCGGCTGCTGCCGTCAAAAAAAGTCACCGCCATTGTAGCTGCTGACGCGATTTTTGTCAGCAGCTCATTGTCATTCCATCACATTTCCGAGGAGCTTACAGAGCCTTCATCCGCAGCCGCCGCCCGAACCGCTGCAGGTTCCCTCGGAACAGGGGTTTTTGCGGCCGCGGAGGAAGGCGGTGTTGCGATTCTCGTAGACGCTTGTCAGGCCTTCCTCGATAAAGCCCGCCGCTTCCACCGGTTTTACCCCGGATTTACTGAGGATGTCGAAGGGGGTCTGTCCTACGCCGCTGACCAACACCGCCCGGCAGTCGCCGAGAACCCTGGCCAATTGGTGCCAGCGTTTGATACCGCCGCCGATGGCCGGAGTCGACCGATCTTCGACCTTCTTAAAGCCGTCTTCGGTTCGTTCCCAAATTTGCAAGGTGCGGGCTTCGCCCAGGTGTTTATTGACCAGGATACCCTCCTCCGTCGCCACAGCCACATAGGGCCGTTCCGCGGCTGGCATCGGTTTTATGGTCGAGCAGGCGGTCAGGCAACTGCGGAATTCATCGGTGCGGTCATCGCCCAAGAGGCCGACCGCATCGGCGCGGCAGCGGGTGCAGTGGCGCATCTGCGGCAGATATATTTCCGCTTTGGCGCGGAGCTCCTCCATCATCTCCTTGCTCGGCTGGGGGATGGTGCCGAAGGGGGTATTGACGTTCGGAAACATCGCCATGCAGTTGAGCAGGTCAACGCCCAGATCCTTCATGGTCCGGGCCACCTCTTCGACATGGTGGTCGTTGATGCCGGGGATGACGATACAGTTGACCTTGACGGTGATGCCGTGCGCCTTCAACTTACCTATCGCCGCCAACTGGCGGGTAAGCAGTATCTCCGCCGCCTGCCGGCCCCGATAGATGACCTTGCCGTCCTCGACCCAAGCATAGATCTTTTCGCCGATCGCCGGATCGACAGCGCAGACGGTGATGGTCACATGGGAGACTTCAAGCTCAGCCAGCGTCTCTATGTACGGGCCGATAGCCATGCCGTTCGACGACACGCAGAGCAGGGCCTCCGGATGATTGCGACGGATGGTCCGCAGGGTGGCGATGGTCTCCGGGCCGTTGGCGAAGGGGTCGCCCGGACCGGCGATTCCGGCCACCGTAATGCGCGGCTCTTTTTCGAGAACCTTGTGCATATACACTCCCGCCTGTTCCGGGGTGAGGAGGGTGGAGGTGACGCCCGGTCGCGACTCGTTGACGCAGTCATATTTGCGGTCGCAGAAATTGCATTTGATATTGCACTTCGGGGCAACCGGTAGGTGTACCCGGCCGAATTTGCCTTTGGCGTCGGCATTAAAGCAGGGATGGCTTTTGAAATCCTGTTTTCTTGAATTTTTCATGATAAATCCTTGCAGTAAAGAAATGAAATAAACTTACATATAACTGTAGCCGACAGGTGAATCGTCCTGCTTCTTTTCGATCAAGGTGTTGGCAATTAGATCAAACAGGGCCTGGGCGCCATGGTAGCCGAGGTGGAGAATGCGCTGGCCGCCGATGCGGTCGTGGATTGGAAAACCAACCCTGACCATCGGTAGATTTCTCCGCCGGGCAAAGGCGTAGCCCTTCGAGTGGCCGACGACCAAGTCGACCTCCAGTTCTTCCGCCAGGGTCTCGATATCAAAAAAATCGACATCCTCTTTCACCACCGGCATCGGGCAGTCGAGATATTCGATGGCGGCGGCGATGCTCGCAGCCATCCTGCCGCTTTTACCGCCGGAGGCGCAGAGCACCGGCCGGACGCCGATCTCGGCCAAGAGGGCGGTCAGGCCGACCACCAGATCCTCTTCGCCATAGACCACCGCTTTTTTGCCGAAGACATATTTGTGACCATCGACCATGCTGTCGATCAGCCGGCCGCGGGCTGCCGCATGGCACCCCGGGATCTCCCGGCCGGTGAGTTCGGCCAGCAGCTGAAAAAAGGCATCGGTAGCGCGGATGCCGATGGGCATCCCGGTGCGGTGCAGCGGCGTGCCGTGGATGTCGCGCAGCACCGTGCCGGCGGTCACTTCCGGCAAGGTCGCACCGAGTTCGACCGTCGCTTTCGCCCCGCCCATGGCGCGAATGGCAGCAAGCGGTGTGCCGCCCTCGGGGATGAGCGGATAGTCGTCGAGGGCCGGGCCGTCGAGGGTGTCGGAATAGTCGGGGAGGATGGTTGCATTGATGCCGAAGTCATCTGTGACTTCCCTCAGATAGCGGATGTCGGCGGGCGAGATGAAACCGCTGAGCAGATTGATGCTGTCATTTGCGGTCGTCGCAACCGCCAACTGTTCGACGACCGCCCGCACCGCCGCATGGAAGCCCTCCATATGCGTACCGGAGTAGCTAGGGGTCGACACATGAACGAGCAGCGGCGAGCCGGCGGTGGCGAACTCCTTTTTATATTCGGCTAAAAGCATGGGCAGGTCGTCGCCAATGGTTTCGGTCAGGCAGGTGGTGGCGACGCCGATCAGTTTCGGGGCGTATTTGGCGGTAACATTTTTCAGGCCCAGCTTGAGGTTCGGGCCGCCGCCGTAGATGGCGTTTTTCTCGCCCAGGGACGACGAGGCGATGTCGATCGGTTCGTTGAAGTGGCTGATGATATAGCGCCGCATATAGGTGGCGCAGCCCTGCGAGCCGTGCAGGAAGGGGACGCAGCCCTCGACGCCGCGGAAGGCGATGGAGGCGCCGAGGGGTTTGCAGAGCTTGCAGGCATTGGTGGTTGCGGTGTAACTCGGCATCTTTGTCATGATTTTTTCTCCTCTTTTCTCCGGGGAACAAATTTCCAGATCGGGCTCATCACCGAGCCGTAAACCTCGCGGGCGAAATTGAGCATTCCGGCAAAGCCGGCGAGCATCTCCTTGCGCTCGTGGTTGTGGTCGCAGAAGGCTACACCTAATTTATAGGCGATAGGCCGCTCCTTGACGCCGCCGACGAAGAGATCGACCTCCTTTTCCTTGAGGAATGCCGATAATTCCAATGGGTTGGAGTCATCGACGATGATGGTTCCCTCGTCGGTGATCTCTTCCAGCTCGATATAGTCCTCCTTGGTGCCGGTCTGCGAGCCGACCATCACCACGTCCATGCCGATGAGGCGGAAGGCCTTGACCAGAGAGAAGGCCTTGAAGGCGCCGCCGACGTAAATCGCCGCCTTTTTGCCGGTCAGGGCCTTTTTGTATACGGCCAGTTCGGGAAGGAGGGTTGCCAGCTCCGACTTCACCACCTGCCGGGCCTTTTCCATCATCTCCGGTTCACCGAAGTGGCGGGCGACGGCATAGAGCGCCTCGGCCATGTCTTCAACACCGAAATAGGACACCCGCAGCGAAGGAATGCCGTAGCGCTTCTTCATTATATTGGCAAGGTCCATGGTCGAGCCCGAGCATTGCACCACGTTCAGCGCTGCACCGTGGCAACGCTGTATATCGGCAATCCGTCCGTCGCCGGTGATATTGGCGACCACCTCGATGCCGATGCGCTCAAAATATTCCCGAATCAGCCAGATTTCGCCTGCCAGATTGAAGTCGCCGAGGATGTTGATGGAGTGTTTGCCGATACCGGCGGTATCGCCGGTTCCCACCAGGCGGGCCATGGCGCTGCAGGCGGCTTCATAGCCGGCTCGTTTGTTGCCCTTGAGACCGTCCGACTGCACCGGCAGCACTGGAATACCTTTTTCGGTCGAGACTTTTTTGCAGACCGCCTCCAGATCATCGCCGATAAGGCCGACGATACAGGTCGAGTAGACAAAGGCGGCTTTCGGCTGATAGCGGTCGATCAGTTCATCGAGCGCCTTGGCGAGTTTTTTTTCGCCGCCGAAAACGACATCCAGTTCCTGCAGGTCGGTGGAAAAGGACAGGCGATGCAACTCCGGTCCCGACGACAGGGCGCCGCGGATATCCCAGGTGTAGACGGCGCAGCCGATCGGCCCGTGCACCAGATGCAGGGCGTCGGCGATGGGGTAGAGCACTACCCGTGAACCACAGAAGACACAGGCGCGCTGGCTGACCGCACCGGCCAGGCTATCCTTGTTGCAATCCAGTTCAAACGGGGCGGACCCTTTTCGATGGATCTGCTTGGTTCTTTCTTTCAGGAGAGTTTGGGCGCTCATCGGCTATGGTCCTTTTGCAAAAAATGGATGGATGCGTTGCTTACCCATCCTTGAGCAAGGGCCATGCCAGGCCGAAAAATCATGTGATATGTAAACGAAAACAGGAGGTTAGTTTTGATGAATAGAGGCGGGACTTGGCTATGGCACCGGCCATTGTATCAAATACTACAAAAATGCAGGGAGACGACCTCTTTTGTAGGTTTTGCCGTAGCTCAGTTTTTTGTATCAACAGTTGCCGTCGGCGAATGGGTCATGGTGGAAGGGGAGAGCAATTTTTTTCCGATGCCCATCACTTTTTTTCGGAGGTTTTCGCCTTTTGTAAGAAATTTGTAAGAAATTCGAAGTAAACACCAAGATATCAAACTGAGGAGGGCACTATGACCGAGATACAGAGAGATTCCATTATCGACCGCTGGAACCTGTGCGACAGAAACACCAAGATCCGCATGGCCGCAGAGTTCTTCAGGATTCTGAGAAATGGCGAGCTGCAGGGAGACTGGTGGCATTTCCTCGACACCAAACTATCTATCTTAACCTTTACCGAAAGTGATGTATATTGTGACACCTAATCAAGAACAAGATCTGCTTATTGAATGGAGCCTCTACTCACCGCAGCAACAAGAAGTCATTCTTACCGAATTTCGCCGCAAATTCCCCGGCGCCCACAGCCAAACCGACCTCCTCGAATTCCTCAAAGAGAAGCTTGAGATCGAGGGGTATTGGGAGAAAGTGGGTCTGAAATAAGGTCACACCTGACCATAACTCACGAGTTATCTCACCACTAAAACCGGGCAGGGGGCGGTTTGCAGGACCCTGGTAGTCACACTGCCGACTATGAGATTGGTGAGGTTGCTGAAGCCTCGCGAGCCCATAATGATTAAGTCGCATTTCTCTATTTCGGCGACTTCGGGGATGATTTTCCCGGCAGGTTCCTCCATGAGCCGATCCTCGACCTGGATATTCTCACTCTGCAAACGCTGCATAAAGGGCGCGACCAATTTTTCGCTCTCCCTGATTATGCTGGCGATCTGACTATCTCTGTAGGGCTCACCCAGGTTTACCGGGAACTTCTCGTGGCAATGCACAAGAATAATTCCCGTATCGAGTAATTTTGCGTATTCAATGGCTTTTTCCAATACCGTGCCGGAATGTTCAGATCCGTCAATTGCCAACAAGATTCTATTTTGACCCATGGTATTTCTCCTTGTAATTTATCGAGCGCCTCGATTTAGAACAAAAATTCTCATTTCTGGACAGACACCAACCAAAGTGCGTAGAGCGCACCCTGATTGGAACAAACTACCATTTTATGTCGATTGTTTACATCCGAAATAAGCACCGACAAGAAGCCTCATTCGTTCTTTAGCCCTGAAGAGCCGCGATTTCACGGTGCCAACGGTAATCTTTTCACTTGCTGCAATTTTTTTAAGAGAGCTTCCTTCTAAGCTCATCAAAATCGTTTTTCTGAAAGGCTCGGGAATCTGTTGCAGGGAAGTGGCTACGGCGTTCATCTGCTCTTTTGCCAGCAAATTTTCTTCCGGATTCTTCCTGCCATCCAGAAGGAAATCTAAACCATCGAGATCTATTCGCTGCCCGGTGCGCCTCTTTCTTAGAACCGTAATACAGCGGTTCCTGGCTGCAGTGAAGATCCATGCTGAGAAGGGGATGCCCGTATTTTCATCGAAATTTTTTAGCGACCTGTATACGGTTAAAAAAACCTCCTGACCTATGTCCTCCACCACATCCTTGTCACCGACAATCTTAAAAATATAGGCAAGCAATGGTCGATGATACCTCTCCACCAACAGGGCATAGGAATTTGTATTGCCTGCTTTGATTTCTCGAATAATTTCTATTTCGTCCAACATTTCTCCGTCTCTCTAAAACCCGGCAATACAGGAAAAAAGGGGTGGTGTAAAAAACGATGAGTCGTTTTCCGGTCAATCGATGAGTTTGCCGATTCTGTTCAGTCGAGGCAGCCATCGGTCTTTGTCCCAGGACCAATATTTGACAAATGCCAGGCCGACTATATCGTCACTTGAGACAAAACCCCAAAACCGGCTATCATACGAGTTGTCTCGGTTGTCACCCATCATGAAATAGGAGTTTGCCGGAACCTGAATCGGGCCAAAGTTGTCACGCACCGCCAGTTCTTGCGGTAAAATTTTGCTATCTGTATGCAATTCATGGGGATTCTGGTAGAGAATTGCATTTACATACACTTTCTTGTCGCGAATTTCAATCTTGTCACCCGGAACCCCTATTAAACGCTTGATATAGTCTGTTGAGCGGTCGAGCGGGAACCTGAAGACAACAACATCACCTCGTTGCGGATTGCGAATCTGTGGTAAGCGCAGGTTCGTGAAGGGCACTTTTATACCATAAATGAACTTGTTGACAAACAGGCAGTCGCCAATAATCAGAGTGTTTACCATCGATTCAGAGGGAATCTTGAAGGGCTGGACCACACAAGTTCGGACAAAAAGGAAAATAATGATACACCAAAAAAGAGTCTCTATATTTTCTCGAAGTTTTGACTTTGATTTGCTCTCCAGTCGATTATTTGCATATACACCAGTTATATCTACCATGTGATATTATAATTCTCCTGACAAATTTTAGAAAACGTGGGTAGCGGTCAATACTCCGAACAGAGCCCCGCACAAAGCCAGCGCATTGCGTTGCAACAAATCATATATCTTAATCTTTTTTAAAAAAGAGCTTTTTGAAGCCTCATACTCGTAAACTCGTCTCATAGTTTTTGAAACAAAATCAGGAGACGGCTCGTAGTTGTTGTTCATATTCATGATCGATACACCTCCTCTGTATCTGGATGGTTGCTGTTTGCGGCTATTGCTTTTTTAAAAGCAATACGCAGCAAATGCCGAAAAGTTCCCGAAAAATACTAGAAAATAATAAGCTTGTGGTGCAAAATAGCGGGACAGCAGTGGGGGGAAGGGTACGGGCTTGCCATTCCCCTGCTAGAAAATGAGGGGAGTGGCAACGCCAAGCGTGTCGGAGGAATTACATCTCGTTTTCCAGGAATTCCAGGGAAAGGGTATTGTCAGCCGCATTCGGCATGAGCCGGTAGGTACCCAGGCGGGTGATGGTGAGGCGAGAGTGTTTGCCTGCGTCGGCCAGGGTCTCGGCAATCCCTGCCCGTTTATCCGGCTCCGATTCGCTGTTGAAGAAGAGACTGACCTCCTCGCCCTTTTCCTCCATGCGGAAAAGAAAGGCGTTATGTTCGATAAAAATCAGATCCTCATAACAGTGGGTCACCTGATAACCGAGGCTTTCCAGGAGGGTCTTGAGGATACCAAGGGGCCTGATGGGGATGGAAGGTGGTTCTGTCATGGTTGCTTTCTCGGTTGAAGGTTAGGGAGAAAAGTGGACTGCTATTAGCTGTCCGCTTTTCTCTCCCGGCTACGCCGCGTCCGCCTTGCTCAGTGTGCGGATTGAGGTAAGTTTGTCCCAGCCGTAGTAGGTGTTGACGGACTCTTCCGTGCTTTGTTCGGTTATACGAATGAAGCCGTCACCGAGAAACAGCACTGCTTGCTCATAGATTTTGCCTTCGTTGATCTGAATTTTTACGCCTTTACGGATTTTCCGCGACAGGGTGCCGTGGACCGGCATGGAGGCATATTCAAAAATCTTTTCCAGGGTTTCCTTATTCATTTTCTTGCTCCTTGTGGGTCAGTGGGTTGCGCCGCTTTGGGCCTCATACAGGTGCGGATAAAGAACCGCCCGCACCTCCTCGCCGATGGCGAGAAACCTGATTACATCTTCCTCGCTCGGGATGCGGATGGTGAAATGTTCGAGGCTACAAATCTCCTGGAAGTCGTTCATATACAGAAGCTTGTCGGCAAGTTCGGGAATCGCGCCGAGATGCAGTTGCAGTGCCCGCAGCAGGTCGCCCATGGTATGGTTTTCGGCGAGATCGCCGTTTTTCATCAAGAAGGCCATGATCAGCTTTTCGATGGCCATGCAGGTCAGATTGTAAAGGGTGTCGGTGGAAAAGGTCTTTTTCTTTTTGTTGTAGGCCCCTTGGGCGGTTCTGAGGAACTGTTCGCCGTCGCGCCGGTAGTCGCGCCAATTGTCGATCTGGACAAGTTTCATAGGAGTATCTCCTTGTTGGAGTATTTGCGCAGGCAGATGAGCTGCGTTTCCTGCCAGCCTTTTTGCCGGTAAAAATTGAGGGCCGGGAGGTTGGTGCGGTCGGCCAGCAACTGCATTCGGTCGGCACCCAAGGCACATCCCCACTCGTCAAGGGCGATCAGCAACTCGGTGCCGATGCCTTGGTTCTGCCGGGTCGGAACAACCACCAGATCTTCAAGGAGCAGGGATGGCCCACCTTCGGCGGTGGAGATCACCAACTGAGCTGTGGCCATGCCGACCACTGCACCTTCTTTCTCGGCCACCATGACTGCCGCCGCAGGGGCGGCAAGGAGTAATTCCAAGCCCCTTTGCTGCCGCTCGGCAGAAAAATCGAAGTCCGCTTCAATGGTAAAGAGCCGGTGCAGCAATTCGACCATGGCGTTTATATCGGACCGGGTGGCCGGGCGGATCATAGGTGTTGTCCTGTTGTTTATTTGATGAGGTATTCGGCCGCCGGCGACCCGTCTTGCAAACCGTCGAGAATCGCATCGATGGCTGCCTCGCTGTCGATCCCCTTGAACCACCAGTTATCCGGCTGGATAACCATGATCGGTCCGGCTTCGCACTGCTTCAGGCAGCCGGTGGCGACCACTTGCATGTCCAGGCCGCGGTCGAGGATTTCTTCCTCGATATATTGTAAAAAACCGTCCGTCTGTTTGTGGCAGATCCCCTTGGGATCGCCTTTTACGCGAAAACTCTGGCAGAGTAGAACCTGCCTCTCCGGTGTCGCCATTTTCAGCTCCTTTATTTGTTCATAGTGTTTAGCGGGTTTGTAACGACCCGTGGTTAGAACCTTAAAAATTCATTTCTTGTTTTTTAAGAATGAGTTTTGTGAAGGTACTTATCCCCCTTTTTGGGGGTTAATGAGATTTTCCTTTCTTGCCCTTTTTGCCGCCGCCGTACAGGACATCAACGGTACCCTCAATGTTGTCCTCGGTGATGAGGACCTTGATCCCTGCTTTGGCCAGAACCCGGCGCGGGGTATCGCCGGCGCTGGCGGCAAGGATCACGAAACAGTCATGCAGAACAGCTGCCAGCTCGCTCCACCGCTCTGCCGTCCCCGGTTCCGGGGCGTCCCGGGTTTCCAGCAGGCAGGCCAGACCGTCTTTGCGGGGGCCGTAGATGAGCAGCCTGATTGCCTGGCCGAGATGCAGATCGATTTCGATGCCGTTCGAACTGACTACCGCCACGTTCGGCCGGGTCCCGGTCGGGCGGGGGAGCGGCGGCGCTTGCAAGGTGACGCTCCCCGCGGCCTCGCCGGGCTGGTCGAGGAGCAGCGGTTCGACGATCGGCAGAGAGATGCGGGCTTTTTCCGTTATTGCCTGTACTGCCCGTGGGGCAGGGCTTTCCATGTCCACCTCGGCGCCCGATTCCGGGGCATAGGGCATAAGGGCCATACCGCCCGCCCCGAGGACCATCATTGCCGCGCTGATCTTTGGCACATGGTCGATGTTCAGGCCGGGGTAGAGGGTGGTAAGGATTGTCACCTCGATATTATGGAATCTCAGGGCCGACACCCCGTTACGCTGTTCTCTGATCAAAAGATCCACTGCCTCGCCGACCTTCAGGGTTTTAAGTCCCGGTCTGATCCAGGCATAGATTTTTTCGAGAATGTCCGTTTTGATACCATCGACCTGCATCTCAACATAGTTGACCCCGGCTCGGGCCAGGTCTCCGGCCAGCTTTTCGCTTCCTAGTCCTAAGGTTTTCAGGCCGATCTTTACTGCCGGATAGCGCTCGTGCACCAACTGTACGGCCTCTAAGGTGATATCTGGGGTTGCCAGAGGATCGCCCGGACCGGTGATCGCCACCATGGCGATACTTTTTCCTCTCTCTTGCATCACCCCGTCCAGCAGTTCCATGGCTTCGGGAACCATCAGACACCCACTGCGCAACGGGGTCGGCGGGGAAAACCGGGTCCGGGCGACCACCTGCGGGGCAACCGGTAGATACACAACCGATTCCGCTTTGTTCGGTTTAGGGCAACAGCAACTTTTATGGTCTGCAAGAGGGATAACGTTCATTTTTTTCACCGATAACCCTTAGCAAATGGCGGCAGCGGGCAGGGTAACCCCGCTGTCGCAAAGGGCACTAGAGAACCAGTAAGGGAACTAAAGAACCAGCTCGAACTTCGATTCCGGATCGTCACGATCCTTGCGGTCGAGCAGTACCCCGAGGATTTTTTCCAAGAGTCGCAGCCCGCCCATGTAACCGACCGTCGGGAAGTGCTGATGGCCCTGGCGATCAAGGATCGGGAAGCCCCAGCGAACATAGGGCAGATCCTCGTCGCGGGCGATGTACTTGCAATAGCTGTTGCCGATTATCAGATCGACCGGCTCGTTCTTTATCCACTGATGCAGAAGGAACATGTCGCCTTTGGCCCGGACATTGACTTTTTGTCCCATATCCTTGGTGATTTCATTGATCCGTTCCTCAAAGCGTTTACCCGGCGTACCGGTGACGATATGGATCGGGCACATATCGATGGAGACCAGGAACTCGGTCATGGCGATGACCTGATCGGGGTCGCCGACCAGCGCCACCTTCTTGCCGTAGAAGTACTGGTGCATATCGGAGATCATGTCCACCAGCTTGCCCCGTTCCATCATTACCTCGTCCGGTACCGAGGTGCCGGCAACGGTCCGCAGGGCATCGACAAAACGATCGGTGGCCTTCAGACCAAAGGGCATGTCGAGGATCGAGCAGGGGACCTTGCACTTGGTGTCAAGGAGCCGGGCCGCATCCGCCGAACACCATTCGCCAAGGGCGAGCGTGCCGATACTGTTACCGCTGTCCTTAATATCGTCAATCGAGGCCCCGGCGTCGGGAAACATCTTGTATTCACCGGTGAGCGGGCCATTGAGCACCCCCGAGGTATCGGGAAACATGTTGATGCTCACTCCGATCATGGCGGCGATCTTTTTGATCTCCTCCATGTCCGAGGGCTCGACCCAGCCGGGAATGATATTGATCTTGCCGTTCTTCTTCCCCGATGGCTTAGCCAGGGCGGCCATCGCCTTGACCATGTTGGAAAAGCCGGTGACGTGGGAACCGACATAGCTGGGGGTTTGGGCGCCGATCAGGGTCTTACCTGCGGGCACCTTCTTTTCCTTCATCGCTTTGTCGAAGATCTGCGGCAGGTCATCGCCGATGGTCTCGGACAAACAGGTGGTGTGCACGGCGATTACATCCGGTTCATAGACCGTGAAGATATTATCGATTGCCTGCAACAGGTTGGCTTGCCCGCCGAAGACCGAAGCGCCTTCGGTAAACGAGCTGGTGGCGGCGGAGATCGGTTCCTTGTAGTGGCGGGTCAGCGTGCTGCGATGGTAGGCGCAGCACCCTTGGGAACCGTGACTGTGGGGCAGACATCCCTTGATCCCCAGAGCAGCATACATGGCGCCGATCGGCTGACAGGTCTTGGCCGGGTTTATCATCAGAGCCGACCGCTCCGTTATCTCTTTTGGTGTGTGTCGTAGTAGCATGGTTATACCTTCCCGATGGAGCCGATTGGCGCTCTATCATCTATCGTTCACTGGTTATTCCCAAACATAGGTTGCCGAAAGTTCGGGGTTCTCCTGCCATGGCGCCTTCATATAACTCCAGACCCGACTATTCACCAGCCGGTCGATCTCATGGTAGAAGTTAATCGCGCCTTTAAAGCCGGCATACGGGCCACCGGAGTCGTAGCTGTGCAGCTGTTTCATCGGAACGCCCAATTTCTGGATGGAATATTTTTCCTTGATTCCGGCGCAGAAGAGATCCGGTTTCAGCAGTTCCACCAGTTTTTCCGCCTCGTACTGATTGAGGTCGTCGATGATCAGCGTGTCTTTGTCCATGTTCGGGTTGAGCCCTTCGTAATCCTTGAATGTGAGCCCTTCCCCCGCAAGCGCTGCCAGCTCCTCAACGGTTTTTCGTGGCCGGTAGAGCAGCGGGTCCGCCTCCACCTCGATCTCCTCGATATTCCTGCTGTCGGCATCGACCTTCAGGGTGGGGATGACATGACGACCTTCGTAATCGTCCCGGTGGCCGAACTCATAGCCCGCCGACAGGGTCTTGATGCCCATTTCGTTAAACAGTTCCTGGTAGTGATGCGCCCTCGAACCACCGACGAAGATCATTGCCGTCTTGCCCTTGGTCCGCGGATAGACCTCCTGCAGCGCAACCTGGACTTCCGGCATTTCCTCGGCGATAACCGCCTCGACCCGGTCGATCAGCTCCTGCTCGCCGAAGTAGGTGGCGATTTTCCTGAGCGACTTGGCAGTCGCCTCGGCACCGATGAAGTTCACCTTGATCCAGGGAATGCCGTATTTGGTTTCGAGCATGTCGGCCACGTAGTTGATGGAGCGGTGGCACATGACGCAGCTGAGATCCGCCTGATTGGCGGATGCGAACTTGTCATAGGTGGCGTTGCCGGAAAAGGTCGAGATGTTCTTGATCCCGCATTTTTCCAGAATTCTGTCGATCTCGAAACCGTCGCCGCCGATGTTGTATTCGCCCAGCAGGTTGATTTTATACTTTTCGATCTTTTCCGTTTCGCTCTTGCCGACGACGTGGGTGAACACCTGGTTGTTGGCGATATGGTGGCCGGCCGACTGGGACACGCCTTTGTAGCCCTCACAGCTGAAGGCAAAGACATTGCAATCGCCGAACTGATCCTTCATCCTCTTGGCCACCGCGTGGATATCGTCGCCGATCAGGCCGACCGGACAGGTGGCGAAGATGGCTATGGCCTTCGGGTGAAACAGGTCGTAGGCCTCCTGAATCGCCGCCGCCAGTTTTTTCTCTCCGCCGAAGATGACATCCGAATCCTGCATATCCGTGGTCATAGCATAGGGGATATAATTGGAGTTCGTATCATTTTTGGCGTCGGTCTGATTGCGCCGGGTCAGCCAGGCGTAAAAACTGCAACCTACCGGTCCATGCACCAGGTTGACGATGTCGCTGGCCGGTCCCATGATAACGCCCTTGCAGCCGGCATAGGTGCAGCCGCGCATGGTGATGATGCCGGGGATGGTGCGAACGTTGGCGACGATTTCCGGCGTGGTGTTCGAAAGCGCCTCGTTGATCATTATCTGTCCGGCGCGTTTACGGGCAACCTTCGGCGGATACTTTTCCAGCAGTTGTTCCTTGATATTGTGCGGCTCCCACTGCACCAGTTTCTGTGCTTTTGCCATGATAGTTTCTCCTTTAGTTCCTTAGAAAAATTCTTTGCGTGTTTTTTTCAAAGAATTTTTCGTGAAGGGACTTATACCCCGCCAGGGGTATCATATAAAAAATCCCGTTTGTCGGGTTTAGGCGATTGATTTCGCACCCTTCTCACCGGTACGGACGCGAACGGCATCCGCCACCGGCAGGACGAATATCTTGCCGTCTCCGGGTTTGCCGGTTTGATTGATTTGGATAATTGCCTGAACGATATCGTCCACCTCGTCGTCCTTGACGACGATGGTGATCATCCTCTTGGGGTAGAGTTTGCCCTTTTCCCCGAGCAGTATGGCCGCTTCCTCATAGCCTTGTTCCGCACCCTTAATGAGATCGCGGTTGACAAAGCCGAGGCCTCGCCCCTGCGCCTCGTGGCCGAAGAAGGCGTCGACGCCGGCCGCGGTCAGCGCAGCCTTGGTCTTGTTCATCATATTCATACGGACCACCGCGACTATCTCTTTCATGCCGCTACCTCCGCCGGGGTATCCTCGCGCACGCCGGAACTGATGGTGTAGACATCCTCCACCTCGGTGACGAAGATCTTGCCGTCGCCAAACGCCCCTTTGCCGGGGGTACGGGCCGCATCCATAATGGTGTTGATGACAAAATCCTTGTCCGCCGCCTTCACCACACTCATCAGCATGGTCTTGGGGATCTCGTCATAGGTCACCGCCCCGATCTTGATGCCGCGCTGTTTGCCGCGACCGGTCACCGAATATTTGGTAACCGCGGGAAAGCCCGCATCCATAAGGGCGGCAAGAACGTCGTCAGCCTTTTCCGGTCGAACTATGGCTCTGATCATGATCATCATTGTGGTATCTCCTTCTTCAAATTGGTGGGTGAATTATGCTGCCAAGAGGCCAAAGTCGAGCAACAGCTGCTCCAGTTCTTCGATTGCCAGGGGTTTGGGAACGACAAACATCTTGTTGCTATCGATGGCTCTTGCCAGGCCACGGTATTCGTCCGCCTGGGGTGCCTGCGGGTTCCATTCGATAACCGTCTTGCGGTTGATTTCCGCCCGTTGCACGTCATTGTCGCGGGGGACAAAGTAGATCATCTGGGTGCCGATTTTTTTGGCGAGTTCCTCAATCATCTCTTTTTCGTTGTCGACATTCCTTGAGTTGCAGATGAGGCCTCCAAGACGGACTGAGCCTGACTGAGCATATTTCATGATACCCTTGCAGATATTGTTGGCAGCGTACATGGCCATCATCTCACCTGAACAGACGATGTAAATCTCTTCGGCCTTGCCATCCCTGATCGGCATGGCGAAGCCACCGCAGACAACGTCGCCGAGCACGTCGTAGAAGGCGTAGTCGAGGCCTTCCTTCTCTTCATAGGCGCCGAGGGATTCGAGCATGTTGATCGAGGTGATGATGCCCCGGCCGGCGCAGCCGACACCCGGCTCCGGGCCGCCGGATTCAACCGCCCAAGTTCCGCCATAGCCGAGTTTTCTGATATTCTCCAGTTCCACGTCCTCGCCTTCTTCACGCAAGGTATCGAGTACCGATTTCTGCGACATACCGCCAAGCAGCAGGCGAGTGGAGTCGGCCTTCGGGTCGCAGCCGACGACCATGACTTTTCGTCCCATCTCGGCAAGCCCGGCCACCGTATTCTGGGTAGTTGTTGATTTGCCGATTCCGCCTTTGCCGTAAATTGCCACCTTTCTCATGATGTTCTCCTTGTGGGTAGTGGTGTGTTTCATTGTTCTTTGGCATTGCCTCAAGATTTTGGCGCCAATGTTGCAGATTCCAACTGGCAGTCCTTGCGGCAGTGTTATTGTTGCTGTTGCCTACCTATGAGCAAGAGGTGTGCCATGCTGAACATTCTGAAAATAAAACAATAATAACAGTATGATATTGTGAATAGCTGGAACTCGCGTGATGAGTTTGCCGGGTAGGAGTAAAGGTGCAATTTGGTGGGAACGCGACAAATAAGTAACAAAAAGTGGATTTCGGAATGGCTCCGACAATCAATCAAAACAAATTACATAAATGTAAATTACTAGATATTTAGATGCACAAATTTGTTCTAAAAAACGGCCAAGTTCTCCGGAAAATAAAAATATACAGAACAATTACATGTAGTTGAATAAATGGAACGACTTTTGCTTCTCTGTAGGATGAAAGAGTTCGGCAGCCGCGTCATCGTACCGCCGGCTGCCGACCAAAGGATGTGGTGCTGTGGTAAACGGGCGGATGCAAGGTGTTCACCGCTGAGGAGCTAAAAGATGGATGCGTACACAATGGTTACACCTATGGACGGCAGGACCCAGGGGATTGAGCTGATCGCCCTTTCCAGAATTACCGAATTGATCGGTAAGGCCGTCGATCTCGACAGCACCCTGGCAAGCATTCTCCGAGTTCTCGGCGATACCATGAAAATGGAGAGAGCAACGCTGCTGGTCTTTGACCGGGCCAAGCAGAAGCTGACGATTAAGGCATCCTGCGGTCTGTCCGATGAGGAGGAGATGCGCGGCGTGTATAGGCCGGACGAGGGCGTCTGCGGCCAGATATTTCAAACCTGCTTGCCCTTTGTCGTCCCTGATATCAACAGCGAACCGCTTTTTCTTAACCGGACCGGGGCGCGGTCGAAGGTTCGAAAAAATAAGATCTCCTTTCTCGGCGTGCCGGTGGTGGTGCAGGGCAAACCGGAGGGAGTGCTGTCCGTGGACAGATTGTTCGGTGATGATGTCAGCTTTGAGGAGGACATCCGCTTTCTCACCGTCCTTGCCACCCTCATTGCCCAGTTTCTCACCCTGCACCGGGAGATTGCCAAGAAAGAGGCCAAACTGGTCGAGGAGAATGCCTCGCTCAAGGCCCGCCTGCACCAGGTACACGGCGATCATTTTATTATCGGCCATTCCAAACCGATGCAGGAGGTGTTCAGCATTATCGATAAAATCGCCAGCAGCAAGGTGACCGCCCTCTTGCTCGGCGAATCGGGAACCGGCAAGGAACTGGTGGCGAGGGCCATCCACGAGGGCGGCAATCGCAAAGACAAACCGCTTATCAAAGTCAATTGCGCGGCCCTGCCGGAGACCCTCCTGGAAAGCGAGCTGTTCGGCCATGAACGGGGGGCCTTTACCGGGGCCCATGCCTCGCGGCCGGGGCGCTTTGAGCTGGCCGACTGCGGCACCATCTTTCTCGATGAGATCGGCGAATTGCCGCTCTCCCTCCAGGCCAAGATGCTCCGGGTGTTGCAGGAAAAGCAGTTCGAACGGATCGGCGGCTCAAAGACCTTTACCGTCGATGTCAGGATCGTCGCGGCGACCAACGTCAGTCTTGAGGACGCCGTCGCCCAAGGGCGGTTTCGCGCCGATCTGTATTACCGGTTGAATGTCGTGCCTATCGTTCTGCCGCCGCTGCGTGAGAGAAAGGAGGATATTCCCCTGTTGTTCAGCCATTTCCTCGGCAAAAGCAATGAACGTAACGGCAAGAAGGTGCAAATAACTTCGGAATTGCTCGATTTTCTCATCAATTACCCCTGGCCGGGTAATATCCGCGAGATGCAAAATCTGGTGGAAAGGATGGTTATTCTGGTGGAGGGCGATCGACTCACTCTGCATGATTTGCCGCCTAATCTTTTTATCAATCATCGTTCCGTTGCCGGTGAAGGACGGGAAGGTGGGCCTGTCATCAAGGTCAATCCTCCGACGGGACGGAAGTCGCTCCATGACATCGAACGGCTGGAGATCGAGGCATCGCTGCGGCGCAATGGCTGGGTGCAGGTGCGGGCAGCCCATGAACTGGGCCTGACCGAGCGGCAAATGGGCTACCGAATAAAGAAGTACGGCCTCAATCGCTACGATTCCTTTCGCTTGGAATGAGATCGGTTTCGCAGCTAAAGATACCCCTCACCCGACAATCGGCCGGTTGCCTTCGACGCTCCGGCCGATAATTCCTGTCTTATAAATATCTCTCTTGATCGACGTCTTTTTTGTTGCAGACTTCATAGCAGATGTTATGAATCATTGATCAGTTTAAATACCTTGACCTGATCTCAATAGGCAAAGTCAAAACAACCAAGACAGAAGAATGAACCGACAACTAGAGAACCTTCCTGACCTGGTGAAGGAAGTTCGCAGACAGTTGAGGCTCTCCCAAGAGGAGCTGGCCCACGCGCTGGGAGTGAGCTTTGCCACCGTAAACCGCTGGGAGAACGGCAAAACCATGCCGTCGAAGCTGGCACGTAAACAATTCTCGGCCTTTGTCGCGGCGCAGACCCGTAGCGGCAAGCTCTCTCTAAAGGACTATTAGGCACATGACCCCAGCCAACTTTCAACAACTCGCAAATTTCATCTGGTCCGTTGCCGATCTGCTGCGCGGTCCTTACCGCCCGCCGCAGTACGAACGGGTGATGTTGCCGCTCACGGTTCTCCGCCGTTTCGACTGGGTGTTGGAACCTACCAAGGATGCGGTGCTTAAAAAACACGCTGAACTTACCGCCAAGGGCCAGCCCAACATCGACGCCATCCTTAATAACCTGGCCAAGGACGAAGACGGCAAACCGCTCGGTTTTCATAATCACAGCCAGCTCGACTTTCATAAACTAAAGGGCGACCCGGACAACATCGGCCGTCACCTTGCCGACTATATCAACGGCTTCTCCGAGAACATCCGCAAGATTTTCGAGCGCTTCGAGTTCGAAAAAGAGATCGAGAAACTCGAAGAGGCCAACCGCCTCTATCAGGTGGTTGCCCAGTTCAGCGAAATGGACCTGCACCCCATGCGGGTGGACAACATTACCATGGGACTGGTGTTCGAAGACCTGATCCGCCGTTTTAACGAGGCGGCGAACGAGACCGCCGGTGACCACTTTACCCCGCGCGAGGTCATTCGATTGATGGTCAACCTGCTGTTGGAACCGGATACCAGGGTGCTCACCCAGGAAGGTGTCATCGTCACCATCTGCGATCCGGCCTGCGGCACCGGCGGCATGCTGGCCGAGGCGCAGAATTGGATTCGCGCCCACAACGAACAGGCCACCGTCAAGGTCTACGGCCAGGATTACAACCCGCGCTCCTATGCCGTCGCCGCCTCCGACCTGCTCATCAAGGGTCACAAGGACAGCCGCATCGAGTACGGCAATACCCTGACAAACGACCAGTTTCCCGACATGCGCTTCGACTATCTGCTGGCCAATCCCCCCTTTGGTGTTGATTGGAAAGGGGAAAAGAAGGAAATCGATCGCTGGCCCAACTTTCGCGGCTACAACGGCAAGCTGCCGCGCATCAACGATGGCGCGCTGCTGTTTTTGATCCATATGATTGCTAAGTTCCAACCCTGGCAGACCGGCAATCGCAATCTGCCCGGTTCGCGGGTGGCTATCGTCTTCAATGGCTCGCCGCTGTTCACCGGCGGCGCGGGCAGTGGCGAGAGCGAAATCCGTCGCTGGATCATTGAAAACGACTGGCTCGAAGCCATTGTCGCCCTGCCCGAGCAGATGTTCTACAACACCGGCATCGGCACTTTCATCTGGGTGCTCAGCAATCGCAAGGAGCAACACCGCGAAGGAAAAATCCAGCTGATCGATGCACGTGAACGCTTCACGCCGATGAAACGCAGCCTCGGCAACAAACGCCGCTATCTCGATGAAGCCGCCATCGCCACGCTTACCCGCGAGCATGGCGCGTTGGAAGATTCGAAGACCAGCAAAGTTTTCGCCAATACCGATTTCGGCTACCGGCGTATTACCGTCCATCGCCCGCTGCGCTTGCGTTTCCAGATGATTCGGGAGAATAAAGAGCGGTTTCTCGACACTTGCCCGGAACTGCTGGATGCCGTTCTGGCGCTGGAAGAAAGATTGGGCGCCGAACCCTATTTCAATTGGAATACCACCTGGGAAATGGTGCAGAAAACAGTCAAGGCCCTGCCGGATGACGAGGTCGGCTGGACAGCGGGCGCCAAAGGCACAGCCCAAAAAAAACTGTTCCGCGAGGTATTCACCGAGGTCGACCCGGAAGCAGAGCCGGTCATCGCCAAACAGTATAAGAATGAGAAGCTCGATATCGCCAACCTGTTTCCCGGCCAGAACCTGCCTCGCGAGCTGACACCTTCCCAGCTGCAAGCGGTGCTGGGCTTCTATGCCCAGGGAAAAGGCAAACTCATCGAATATGAGCCCGACCCGGCTCTCAAAGACAGTGAAAACATTCCCCTGAAGGAAGACATCGTCAGGTACTTCCTGCGTGAGGTCCGGCCCTATGTGGCTGATGCCTGGATCGATCGGGCAACGCTCGACGAACAGGATGGCGGTATCGGTAAGGTTGGCTACGAGATCAACTTCAACCGCGTGTTTTTCCAATACCAGCCGCCCCGCCCGCTGCACGAGATCGACCGGGAGCTTGCCGCTGTCGAGCAGCGGATTATGGATTTGCTGCGGGAGGTGACCGAGTGAACCTGCTGCTTTCCGACATCCGCGACCTGATCCTCTCTGCCCGCCGGGCGGCGGTCCATTCCATTGATCTGCTTCAGGTGTTGACCAATTTTGAGATCGGCCACCGCATCATTGAGCATGAACAGCAGGGTGCGGAACGGGCCGAATACGGCAAAGCACTTCTCAAGGATTTGTCAACGGAACTCACAGCGGAATTTGGCAGAGGGTTTTCCCGTTCCAATTTGGAATATATGCGAAAATTCTATTTGGCCTATAAAGACAGGGCATTGGCAATTTCCCAGATGCCATCTGGGAAATTGGCGGATGAACGAAAAGGTCAGCCACCATTTTGCGAATCCTCTAAGGCAGAACTTCTGCTTGTCGCGGGCAAAGCTGACCGGCCGTTCTCTTTGAGCTGGTCGCAATATGTGTTTTTGGTTTCGATTAATGATCTCGATGAGCGCCGGTTCTACGAAATTGAAGCATCGGCTAATGGCTGGACCTTGCCGGAACTGAAACGCCAGTTCAACACCGGCCTCTATGAACGTCTGGCCCTCAGTCTGGATAAAGACGGTATCCGCAAGCTGGCGGCGGAAGGGCAGATCGTCAGCCGCCCAGAAGACCTGCTGAAAGATCCCTACGTTCTGGAATTTCTCGGGCTCGATGAAAAGACCAGATATTCCGAATCAGACCTGGAAACTGCCATCATCAACAAGATCGAACACTTCCTGCTCGAACTGGGCAAGGGTTTTCTCTTTGAGGCCCGGCAGAAACGCTTCACCTTCGACGAGGAGCATTTCTTTGTCGATCTGGTCTTCTATAACCGCCTGCTGCGCTGCTATGTGCTGCTTGATCTGAAGATCGGCAAGCTCAATCATCAGCACCTCGGGCAGATGCAGATGTATGTCAACTATTTCGACCGCTTCGTTAAGCTGGCAGACGAAAACCCGACTATCGGTATAGTCCTGTGCAAAAAGAAACATGACGCATTGGTGGAAATCACCTTGCCCAGGGACGCAAATATCCATGCCAAGGAATATCAACTCTATTTGCCCGATAAGGAGCTGTTGCGCCGGAAGTTGGAGGAGTGGGGTGAAGAGGTGGATACTCGAAAAGAGGTGGGGGAATGAGTGCAAATCAGAGCAAGCGAGATTGGCAAGCAGTTCCTCTTCGTTATGTGTGTCAACTCAACCCGCCGGTGGATTTCGGTGCATTTGGAGAAGATGATGAGCTGACCTTTTTGCCCATGGATAGGGTCAAGAGTGGTTACTTCATTCCCAATACCGACAAATTTTCAAAATACGCCTCTTCCTATAATTCTTTCGAGGAAGGGGATATTGTTTTGGCCAAAGTTACACCATGCTTCGAAAATGGTAACATTGCGATTGGTGAGAATCTTTTAGGGGGCAAGGGCTTTGGCAGTTCGGAATTGTTCGTGATTCGGGCAACAGGTGTTGCTCGCAAATTCCTCTTCTATTACTTTCAATCTTCTACGTTCAAACAGGAAGGGGAAGCATCAATGACCGGTGCCGGTGGACTCAAGCGGGTATCACCAGACTTGCTCCGCCGGCATTATTTACCCTTGCCAGCAGTCAAAATCCAACACCAAATCGCCGACTACCTCGACCTTGAAACCGCCCGCATCGATGAGCTGGTAGCGGAAAAACTGCACATGCTGGCCCTGCTGGAAGAAAAGCGAGTCGCCCTCATCAGCCGCGCTGTTACCCGCGGACTCAACCCCGACGCCCCCCTTAAACCCTCCGGCCTCGACTGGCTGGGGGATATTCCGGCGCATTGGGAAGTGATGCCAATTAAGTATGTTGCGACGGTTGGCAACGGATCAACGCCAGCCGTCGACAATGTGGACTATTGGGATGAAAACGGCTTTCCTTGGCTAAATAGCTCCGTTGTCAACGCCGATTATGTGAAGGAACCATCAAGGCATGTTACAGCCAAGGCGCTGACGGAGTGCCATCTGCCAACAATAAATCCCCCCGCCGTTTTGGTTGGCATTACGGGCCAAGGCAAAACTCGTGGGATGGCTTCGATATTAACGATTGAGGCAACGATCAATCAGCATCTTGCGTTCGTAAAACCAAGGGGCGAAAGGATAACGGCAGAATATCTGCGTTACGTCCTCGTACGAGTATACTCTTTTCTCAGAAGCGACAGTGATGGCTCGGGGAGCACGAAAGGAGCCATTACATGTGAACAACTTGCGAACTTTCGTATCACGCTGCCTCCTGAAAATGAGCAAGTTCATATTGTTCGGCAAATTCAAGAAGGCAAGCGTGTCATGGATCGTATACAACAAGAACTTAACAGCTCAGTCAGACTTCTCAAGGAACGCCGTGCCGCCTTGATTACAGCAGCCGTCATTGGGCAAATCAATTTCAGTCCAGACAGTAAAAATTGTAGAAGAATTGAAAATCGAGCAATCGAGGTCAACGGGGATTTTCCTTGTTAATTGCCTTGCCATACCGGTGAAAACTCTTTAAAGTTCCGATCTTATGCACATGACCACCACACACTACACCTTGGGAGCAGCCCCCGTTACGGGAGCGGGCTTGGGTATATCGCCCACCGACCTCGACACTGCACTGTCCGGTCCGGTTGCTGCGGTGGTCTTTGACGATGCGGGCAATGACAAAATAGCCGCGCTGCTCGGTGGCGTGGCCGATACGGAATTTACCCAGAACAATCTGGATGTGCTCCTGAAACATGAGCGCGAACCAGAAGACTGGCGCGTGGGCGAGGCACTGGCAGAATGCTATTTGTCGGAATGCAGGAGCTGCCATTTCCCCTGGCCCGATGGTCGCGATGAACGCAAGCGCGGTTCGAGTCTGCCGGGCGCGGATTTGGTGGGCTTTCACCGCGATGGCGAGGCTGATCACTTCGCCTTTGGCGAAGTGAAAACCTCAGCCGAACAATCTTATCCGCCCGGTGCCGCCTACGGACGACACGGATTAAAGCAACAGATGGAGGATTTGCGTGACCGGCGGGAGATTCGGGATGATCTGGTTAAATATCTTGCCCACCGTGCGGTGAATGCCACTTGGAAAGATCGTTTCCAGTCCGCCGCCGGAGTGTATTTGCGAGATCCTGGAGATGTGCGGATTTTTGGCCTATTGGTGCGAGATGTGCCGCCGAACGAGGATGACTTGCGTGCTCGGGTGAATGGGCTTGCGCAATACTGTCCAGCCTCGACGGTCATTGAGTTGCTGGCACTCTATCTCCCTCAAGGTCGAATTGCTACCTTGGGAGTACAGGTCGTGACATCTCGACGAAATGGAGGTGCCCGATGAGCCTGCGCAAAGAAGAACTGGATCGTGTGGACAATCACTGGGCCGTCCTCGCAGTAGGTGTCGAAGAGCGTGAACGTGGTCTGGAAGTTGCCAACGCGCGGCTGGTCGCCAAAGCGGTGGGCAGACAAATGCGCCTCGCTTTCGAAGAGCGGGCCAGCGACGGGGATTTACTGCACCGTCTCGCGATGGCCTACGAGATGGCCGCCATCGAAGGCCTGACGGCACTCCTCAACCTTTCCACCGCAGAGGACGATCGGCGGCAACAATGTGTCGCCGGAGCGTGGCGCGCCTTTGAACTAAGGCGCTTGTTCGAAGTTCCCGAGGCTGTTGAAGAACGCATCTTTCATGTCCTCCATTTATCGGCACTGGCTTATTGCGGCGATCGTTGGTCGGATATCCGGCGTTGGTATGTGGAGAATGGATGCAGCATCGTGGAGCTCTCCGCAGCGGATCAGCCATGGCACTACCGTTTGCTCTTCCGGCTCTTCGACTGTTGGGTGCGTCTTTTTCGCAAAAAAGGATGGGACGATCTCGACCGCATCCGGGAAATTGTGGCCGGGTTGCGGGAGGATCAGCGGCAATACGAGCGGACTTCCCTTGACAGTGGCTCTAATGAGCAGGACCGGGCCATGGCGTTGAGGCTGATTGCATTCTATAACTGGGCCAAGGCCACGGAACTGCTAGCTAAGTATGTATTGCAGGGCGAGCCAAGGGGCATCAACGCGCTCCTCGACAAACATTTCGAGGCGGCGGCGGAAGCGGCGATCGCTGCGGACGACGCTCAACTGGAAATCCTCATGCGGTGGCTGCATGCGACCGCCCGGCAGATGATTTCCGGTTCGCTCTGGTGGGTTGCCCACTCAATCAATTCACGGGTCACTCGTTTTGTCGGGTCTTCCACCAAACATCAGGCCATGTTTGAGCTGTTGCCGCCGCAAAGGGCGGCCTTGCAGGAACAGGGGCTGCTCGATCAAGCGGCCACGGCGGTGGTTATCGATCTGCCGACGTCAGGAGGAAAGACCCTGCTGGCTCAATTCCGCATTCTCCAAGCTCTCAATCAATTCGCCGAAGAAAGTGGTTGGGTTGCCTACGTGGTGCCTACTCGTGCCCTCAGCGCCCAAATCACCCGCCGCTTGCGCCGCGATTTTACGCCAATCGGCGTGCGCGTGGAGCAACTGACCGGTGCTGTTGAGATTGATGCCATCGAAGCGGAGATGCTCTCAGCGCAGGCGCGTGGCGATGAGCGCAGCTTCGACGTGCTGGTGGCGACACCGGAAAAGTTACAGCTGGTGATCCGAAATAAAAAGGTGCAGCGTCCGCTCGCGTTGATCGTGATGGACGAGGCCCACAACATGGAGAGCAAGTCGCGCGGAATGCGTATTGAGCTGCTGTTGGCTACGGTCAAACAGGAGAGCAATCAGGCGAATTTTCTGCTATTGATGCCGTTTGTTGAAAAAGCGGAGGCACTCGCACGATGGCTTGCCAATGATGTTGGCGGCGGTCGCTCGATCAGTCTCGGCACCAGTGTCTGGAGACCCAACGAGCGCATTGTCGGTATGTTTCGTGCTGAGGCAGACGATAACCAGAGAGCAGGGTGGCGGCTCCAATATCAAACTTTGGTCACAACACCGAAAACGATTCATCTGGCTGGAATCCATCAAGTAGGCGGGATAAAGCCGCTCGACTTAGCCAAATCCAAGTTGATCAGGGCAAATGGGGAGCAACAGGGCTTTGGCCTCCAGGCAGCTGCAATGGCCACAGTCTTTTCCTCGCGAGGCACAAGTATCGCAGTCGGGGGAACAATTCCCTCGGCATGGTCCATGGCACGGGAGGCAGCGAAGAAACTGCCACCAATCGACACACCATCAGAGCGTATTCAGCTCGTCCAAAAGTTCCTTGCAGCGGAGATCAGCCCTGACTTCGAGTTAGTTGAGATGCTTGCCCGAGGGGTTGCCGTGCATCATGCGGGCCTTTCCGACGAGATGAGAGCGCTTGTCGAATGGTTGGCGGAGGAAGGCGATATCCGCGTGCTTTGCGCGACGACTACGCTGGCTCAGGGCATCAATTTCCCGGTTTCATCGGTATTTTTGGCTACAACATCAATGAAATCGCGGAAGTTTCCGTATCAAGTTGATATGGTACCCCGCGAATTTTGGAATCTGGCTGGGCGTGCGGGCCGCATGAATCAGGACAGCGTTGGAGTTGTTGGTATCGCCGAGGCGAACCGGACAGAAGAGATCGTTCGTTTCGTGAAAGAAGCTACGGGGGAACTGGTGTCACGCTTGGTGATTGTCGTGGCAGAACTGGATGCGGCCAATTCGCCCGATGAACTCTCCGCAGTAATTCAACAAGAGCAATGGGAAGACTTCCGCTGCTATGTGACCCACCTCGTTCATGAGATCGGCAACTTGGAACGCGTTCTTTCGAGTACTGAGTTGTCCCTACGCAACACCTTTGGCTACCGTGTCCTTCAAGAAAGCGTCGAAGGTCGTACTCGTGCCCAAAAATTGATCGAAGCCACCAAACAATACGCGCGGAAAATTTCGGCTAATCCCGGCCAAGTGGCGATGGCCGACATGACCGGCTTTTCGTTCGAGGGGGTCGGGAGAGCATTGAGCGGAGTCAGCGCTCTTGAGCGGAAGCTTACGGCCAATGATTTTTCCGCTGAACGACTTTTTGGAAACGACGGCGGCATGGCTGACTTTTATGGCATCATGCTCCGCATTCCTCAACTTGCACGAAACTTGGACGAACTCACGACCTCCGGCACTGACAACCGTCAACTGGCGGACATAACCAAAGCTTGGGTGGAAGGGCGGAGTCTTCGGGAAATCGCCAGAACCTATTTCCAAGTGGACGGCGACGCCACTCTTGCGATTACGAAGGCATGTCGCGCCATCTATCGGAACCTTGCCAACAACGGGACGTGGGGGTTATCCGCGCTCAGTCGGCTATCGGGAATAGATTTCGAAATTCTTACGCCTCAGCAGAAGCGGCAAATCGATCTACTCCCGGCGATGATTTACCACGGCGTGAAGACAGAGGAAGGTGTCCTCATGCGCATGAATGGCGTTCCCCGCTCGATTGCCGAGCGAATGGGCGAACGTTATCAACAAATAGGCAACGCGGATGGCGTTGGATCTGGCATCCAGAAAGTCCGGCAATTTCTCGGTTCGGCGGATATTGAAACCTGGAATCGGGCGCGTCCCAGCAACGCCCCTCTCTCCGGCCGAGAATATAAGGAAGTCTGGAAAGTTATTTCTGGTGACGAGCGATAAGGTTTGTACGGCGCTGGATGTGTCGCCCCCACTGGCCAATGCGCTGATCCGCGAGTTCGTGCAGCTTGGCATCCTGCAGGAAGTCACCGGACAGCAGCGGGGACGGGTTTTTGTCTTCCAACGTTACTTAAGCCGTTACTTAAGCCTCTTCGTTATTTAAAATTGGCGACGTTTCTTTAATTAAGGCAGCTAGTAAATTAAAGTTGAGCAAAGGAATCATTGCCATTAAACAGACCAGCGAGGCCGTGTAGCTCGCTAAGGGCTATCTACAAACATTCGTCCCAAAACAAGCAACCGTGAACGAGTGGTCTTCCCAAAAAAGATGGAGGCGTGAGGTACGTTACTCACGGTGCAAAGGTCACCTTGCAAATACAGCTTTTTGTCCCTTGACCTGCATAAGCACCAATGGTACACATAAAGTAATAAAAAATGTAACCTTATGTGGACTATGCCCATGCAACCGATGAAGGAATTAGCCCGACTTCTGGAGCACCTGGCTAGCGCAGAGCAGTATCTCTTTTCGCCGGATGATCTGCGTAGCGCCTTGCCGGAAGCAAGTCCGGGCGCGTTCAAGGCTTTGCTCTGTCGGGCGGAGAAGGCCGGGCTGCTGCGACGGGTCTGCCGGGGAATCTATCTGTACCCTCGGGTGGCCTACCCGGCCGGGCTGGTCCTGTTTCATGCGGCGGCAAAACTGCGGGCGGATGCCTTCAATTACCTGAGTCTTGAGACGGTGTTGAGTGATGCCGGGGTGATATCACAGATCCCCCTGAACTGGGTTACTCTGATGTCTTCGGGGCGCAGCCATATCGTAGACTGCGGGGATTTCGGTCATATCGAATATATCCACAGCAAACGCCGGTCGGCGAATGTCGCCGACCGGTTGAACTATGATCAAGACTGTCGTCTGTGGCGGGCCTCGGTGTCTCTTGCCCTGCTGGATATGAAGTTGACCCGGCGCAGTATGGACCTGATCGATTGGGAGGTGGCCGATGAACATGTTTGAGCAGTTGGTCGAACAAGCATATCTCGTCGGTTTTGTCGCTGATGAATGCGAACGGGTGCGACGGGAAGCCTGAAGGATGAATACGATATGAAGAACCAGGGGGAGTAGGGCATGAAACAGACCAGCGAAGCCGCCTTTGAAACCGCCATCGAGGCCGTATTGCTGGCCGATGGGTATCAGAAGCTAGGGTCCAGCGAGTTCGACCGCGAGCGGGCAATCTTTCCTGAAGTGGCGTTGGATTTCATTCGCGCAACCCAGGCCAAAACCTGGGACAAACTGCAAACCCTGCACGGCGAGCAGACCGGCGACAGAGTGCTGGAAGCACTCTGTAAATGGCTGGACACCTACGGGGTGTTAGCTACGCTGCGCCATGGCTTCAAGTGTTTCGGCAAGACTCTGCGCATCGCCTTCTTCCGCCCGGCGCATGGCCTCAACCCAGAGCTTGAGGCGCGCTATCAGGCCAACCGGCTGGGCCTGACACGGCAACTGCATTTCAGCCCCAAGAATGAAAAGTCGCTGGATGTGGTGCTGTCGGTCAACGGCGTGCCGGTGGTGACGCTGGAACTGAAGAACCCGCTTTCCGGCCAGTCGTTGGCCAATGCCATCCACCAATATCGCCATGACCGCGATCCGCGTGAGCTGATCTTTCAGTTCACCAAGCGCACGTTGGTGCATTTTGCCGTGGACACGGAAGAGGTGCACATGACCACCCGCCTGGCCGGCGCCGGCAGCCATTTCTTACCCTTCAACCGGGGTAATCAGGGGGGCGCCGGCAATGAACCCGACACGGCGGGCCGCAACTACAAGACGGCCTATCTGTGGGAAGAGGTCTTGCAACGTGACAGCCTGCTCGATCTGCTGGCCCGCTTTCTCCATCTGGACGTGCAGGAGAAGATTGCCGAAGACGGCAAGAAGATGCGCAAGGAAACCATGATCTTCCCGCGTTATCACCAGTTGCAGGCCGTACGCCGGATGGTTGCGGCAGCGGGTGTCGAAGGCGTGGGACACACCTACCTGGTCGAGCATTCGGCGGGGAGCGGCAAGAGCAACACCATCGGCTGGCTGGCGCATCGTCTTTCCTCGCTGCATAACGACAATGACCAGCGGATTTTCGACAGCGTGGTGGTGATCACCGATCGGGTGGTGCTGGATCGGCAGTTGCAGAATACCATCTACCAGTTCGACCACCGCCAGGGCGTGGTGCAGAAGATCGACGAAGACTCACGCCAGTTGGCCGAGGCACTGGAATCCGGGGTGCCGATCGTTATCACCACCTTGCAGAAGTTTCCATTTGTGTCCGGGCAGTTGATGAAGCTTTCGGAGGAGCACGGTGGTCCCTCTCGGGCGTCCTGCCCTCCGGGACATAAGCCCATCCCTGGGCAAAAAAAAGGTTCCAGCCATTTGCCGATGCGCCAATATGCGGTGATTATCGATGAGGCCCACAGTTCACAGTCCGGCGAAACCGCCACTGAACTAAAAGGTGTTTTGGGTGGTGCTCAGCTGCGTCAATTAGCCCGGCAAATGGCCGAGGAAGAAGGCAAAGTTGAATTGGAGCGCCTGTTCCGTTCCATGGCCAAACGTGGTCACCAACCGAACATGAGTTTCTTCGCCTTCACCGCCACGCCCAAACACAAAACCCTGGCCATCTTCGGCAGGGGCGGTGAACCCTTCCACCGCTATACCATGCGGCAGGCCATCGAAGAGGAATTTATCGAGGATGTGCTGGCCAGCTATGTGACCTACAAGACCTATTACAAACTCATCAAGAAAGCGGAGGACGATCCCAACGTCGAGCGCAAGAAGGCGGCTCGGGCGCTCGCCCGCTTTATGCGACTGCACCCGCACAATATCGGGCAAAAGACCGAGGTGATGGTCGAGCATTTCCAGCAGCATACCCGGCATAAGATCGGTGGTCGCGCCAAGGCCATGGTGGTAACCGGCTCGCGGCTGGAGGCGGTGCGTTACAAGCAGGAGTTTGATCGCTACATAGGCGAGAAGGGCTATCCCATCAAGAGTCTGGTGGCCTTTTCCGGCATTGTTGAAGATGATAAGCTGCCCGAGAAGACCTACACCGAGGTTGCAATGAACTCCGGGGTAAAAGAGAAGGAGCTGCCCGATACCTTTGCCAAGCCCGATTACCGTGTGTTGCTGGTTGCCGAGAAATATCAGACCGGTTTTGACCAGCCGTTGTTGCATACCATGTACGTTGACAAGCGGTTGGCGGGCATTCAGGCGGTGCAGACTTTGTCACGGTTGAATCGGACGCATCCGCTGAAGGACGATACCTTTGTCCTCGATTTCGTCAATGACCCGAGCGAGATTCAAGAGGCCTTTCGTCAGTACTACGAAGGCTCGGTGATGGGCGAGCAAGTGGACCCGGACAAGCTCTATGAGGTGAAAGCAGAGCTTGATGCCTCGGGCATGTATCTGCAACCCGAGGTGGACGACTTTACTGCCATCTTCTTTGCTCCCAAACGCCGCCAGAGCCCGTCCGATCACAAAGCCATGAATGCGATCCTTGATCAGGCGGTGGCGCGGTTTCGGCAGTTGCAAATTACCGAAGAGGAGGAGGCCGAATTGTGGCGCGGCAAGATGCAGGCCTTTCGTAATCTCTACAGTTTTTTGAGCCAGGTGATACCCTATCAGGACAGTGATCTGGAGAAGTTATTCACCTACTTGCGGCATCTCGCCTTGAAATTGCCAAAGCGTAAGAGCGGCCCCGGCTATCAATTCGATGAAGAGGTTGAACTCGATTACTACCGGTTACAGAAGATCAGTGAAGGTTCCATCAGTTTAAGCGAAGGCTACGCCAAACCGCTCGATGGGCCGCGCGAGGTGGGCACGGGCGAGGTTCGCGAAGAGTACGTGACACTGTCACGCCTGATCGACATCATCAATGAGCGCTTTGGCAGCGAGATGAATGAAGCGGATCAGCTCTTTTTCGATCAAATCGCCGAGGCGGCAAGTAGGAATGAATCACTGCAAAAAGCTGCGGGAGTCAATTCTCTTGATAAATTTCAACTGGTGTTCCGGCAGGTTCTCGAATCGTTGTTTATTGAGCGTATGGATCTTAATGAAGGGCTGTTTACCGATTATATGAGTAAACCTGAAATGCAGGAGCTTGTATCCAAGTGGCTGGGAACCCAGGTGTATGATCGATTGGCCGGGGTTGAAAAACGGCAACATTCGGAATTACTTGCTAAGTGAAGATAAAGACGTTGAAAATGACGTCGAGCAACTCATGAAGGAGGCGGTACAGGCATGAGTAGGGAAAAAGCTGCGAGTTTTCGCCCAACCGCCATGGGCCAGTTTCTAGTCTACGAGGCTGAAGATGGCCGCATTAAGATCGATGTGCGGTTGGAGAATGAGACGGTCTGGTTGACTCAACGCTTGATGGCCGAGCTGTTCCAGAAGGATGTGCGGACGATCAACGAACATATCCAGAATGTCTATGAAGAGCGCGAACTGGAGCCGGAGGCAACTATCCGGAAATTCCGGATAGTTCAAAAAGAGGGGGCACGGGACGTCACTCGGATGGTTGATTTCTTCAAGACCGTGCAGAACAAGATGCACTGGGCGATCACCGGCAAAACCGCGGCTGAAATTGTCCACAGTCGTGCCGATGCCGACAAGGCCAACATGGGGTTGACCAACTGGCGCGACGCGAAGGTACGCAAACAGGACGTAGCCATCGCCAAAAACTATCTGGACGCAGGTGAACTGGCGGCACTGAATAATCGGTGGAGCAATACCTGATCTTCGCCGAAGGCCAGGCCATGCGCCGCATCCCCATGCATATGGATGACTGGCTGAAAAAGCTCGACGCCTTTTTGAATATCAACGACCGTGATATCCTTTGCCATGCCGGCAAAATCTCCCATGAGATGGCGCGGCTGGCAGTGGAAGACGAATATGAGAAATTTCACCGCAAACAGATTGCCGAACTCGACCGGATGGGCAATGAATTTGACAGATTGGCCCAACAACTGCCTGGTGGCAAACGGGGGAAACAAGAATGAAGCTGACCATGCAGCAGCAAGACCTCCAAGGAACTCCAGGTCGGGATTGCCAGATCCGAAGACACGGTTCCCCCGCCTGTTTTTTTTATCGGCAAAAAAAGAGTCTGAAGAGCCGGCTGGATATTTGACTTTTAACTCTTTCCGGTGATAGGCTAAAGAGGGCTAATGCTGTTTTTCTGTACGATGTCGCTCAGGGAATGCGGAGAGTGCCAATGGTAAGAGTTTGCCGGGGTATTGCAAGCGTTTCTCTACTCGCCGGGGAGGATAGGCTGTGCGTATGCATACGATGACAACGCATTATTGGCTCTCCGATGCGCAGGGGCGATTGCTGGAAACGGACGCGACCCTGGGCGAATTGCTCGGCTATTCCCTGCCGCAATTGCAGGCTTTTGCCGTCACCGATCTGGAGGTCGGATTGGTTTTACAACCGACCTCAGCCGTTCGGCAACGGGAGACCTACTACCGTAAAAGCGACGGCACCCTGCTCAAGATGAGCTGCTGTACCCGCTATCTGGCGGATAAAGACGAGCAGTATTTCACCTTCCTGCAAGAAATTTGCCCTGACAGTGAGCCATCCGGGCCTGGGGCTCAGTCCTCCATGCTGCACCTCATACTCGAGTCGCAACCGAGCAAGATAGTGCTTTTCAATCTTCAGTCTGAGGCACTCTGGCTGAATAAGAGCGCCTGTCGGAGTAGCGGTCGCGACCTTTTTGCCCTTCTTGGTAAAAAGTGCCATGAAATATGGCCGGGATGTGGTGACAAGGGCTGTAACAATTGTCCGGTAGCACAGGTTATTGCCTCGAAAAAGATTGAACAGCGGAAGATGTCAATGCCGAACAACCGGCGGTGGCGGGTGACCACCATCCCGATAGAGGATGATACCGGAAAACTGCAGAATGTATTGTATGTAGGCGATGATATTACCGAATACCTGACCATTGACAAGGAGGTTCGGCAGACGCATAAACTCGAGTCCCTTGGCACCTTAGCCGGAGGTATTGCCCATGATTTTAATAACATACTCTCGGGGATAGTCGGCTATACGGAACTTTCCCTGGCTATTGTCAAAGAGGAGGGAGCACTTAAGGACTATTTGTTGGAGCTGGCCCAGGCCGGGAAGCGGGCAACCGCCCTGGTACGCCAGATTCTCACCTTTACCAGACGAGGTGAAGGAAAACTGGTGAATACGGAAATTCCGATTATTGCCAAGGAGGTATTGCAACTGCTGCGCTCGACCCTGCCCACTACCATCGAACTGAAGAAAAAAATCGACAACAATGTAGCCCCGGTACTCGCCGACCCGGTACAGATTCACCAGATCATCATGAACCTCTGCACCAATGCCAGCCACGCCATGGAACCGTATGGCGGGGTGCTCACCGTCACCATCGGCAAGGCGGTCTTGCCCCCGCAGTTTTTTGAACGTAACCGCGATCTTCTGCCTGGCGAGTATCTGCAGTTGTCGGTCAGTGACACGGGTTGTGGCATGAACCAGGAGGTGGTGGCTTCAATCTTTGATCCCTATTTTACCACCAAACCGCCGGGTCAGGGCACCGGCCTCGGGCTTTCCGTGGTGCACGGCATCGTCAAGGATTGCGGTGGCCATATTACGGTCGATTCGTCGGTGGGTCGCGGCTCAACCTTCACCATCTATCTGCCGACGGTAGAAAGAACTGTTTCCCATGATGTGGTTACGGTAATCGGCGGCAGGCTGGGCGGTACGGAGACCATCCTGGTGGTCGACGATGAACCGGTAATTCTCGAAGTGACCAAGATCTATCTGCAAATGCAGGGGTATAAGGTGCAGACGGAGAAGAACAGTCAGGCGGCACTCAATACCTTCCGTGACAACCCGCAGGCTATTGATCTGCTGATCTCGGATGTGACCATGCCGCACCTGACCGGGGATCGCCTGGCCAGGGAATGTTTGGCGGTGCGCCCCGATTTACCGATAATTCTTATGACCGGGTATACCGATCTGGTAACGGATCAATCCCTGCAGGACCTGGGGGTTCGGGCCTTGATGATGAAACCGCTGGTCGGCAAGACCTTTCTCACCAAGGTTCGGCGTCTGCTTGACGAAGGCAAGGAGGCTAAGCAGGCCAATCAGTAACGCAGGACCTTCGGTTCCCGCCAGTCGGTGTCAAACCCCAGTTCGCTGAGAATGGCGATGCCCGTCGCCATATTGGCCCCGACATTGCCGACGCCATGCGAATCGTCGCCGGGGACGACGGCGATGCCCATGTCCCGGGCCATCTGCAGAATTACCCGGGAGATGTACGGTTCGTCGGCGCTCTTCAGGAGTGAGCGAAGGTTGAAATCCATAAGCAGATCGAGTTCTTTGATGAGTTCCAGGTTTCTCTTGATTTTGGCCATTATCTGCGGTTGTAGCAGTCTTGCCTTGTAATCGGGATCGAAGATGCGAATGAGATCGAAATGGCCGACCACGGACGGCCTAAGTAACTGGAGCATCTCATACTGTTGGTCAAAATAGCGGCAATACAGCTCGTCTTTGCCGCCGACGGCTGCTGCCGTCTGGTCGTATTGTTCGCGGGAATAATCAAAACCCATATTGTCGACGAAATGCACCGAGCCGACCACATAGTCCGGTTGGAAAGTAGCGATCAGATACGGCATGAACTCTTTGTAACCACTGTAGGTTTCGCTTTCGATAGCGGCAAAGATCCTGATCTGCGAACGGTATTTTTCCTGGAGCCTGCGGCATTCGGTCATATACAGGGAAAAACGCTTAAGGAGAAACTCGGGCGTCAGCCCCGCCGCCTGCTGATCGGGATAGAGCAATTCCTGTCTTATTCCTGGGGCGTGTTCGGTGATTCCCACCCAGGGAAATTGCTTGGCGATATATTGCTGAATAATTTCTTCCAGCGTGTTGGTTGCATGGTGACAGAACTGGCCGCTATGGCCGCCGTGGACGGATACGGATGCGATGTTTTTCATTCTCTACGGTAACCTTATTAGTGCAGGAATTTTCCCGTGCTGGACATGGCCAGATTGGCGTCACGCACCCCTCGGAGGGCACTGAGACGATCGGCAAGTTCCTGGACATCCTTGGCCTTGCCCCGCACGACGATGACTTCGAGACAGTTATCGTGGTCCATATGCACATGGGTGGTGGAGACGATATGGTGATGGTAGTCGTGCTGCACCAGGGTGACTTTTTCCTGCAGTTTATGCTGGTGGTGGTCATAGACCAGGCTGATGACGCCCATGACGGTTTTGTCCGCCTGCCACTCGTCCTTGATAAAGGTCTTACGGATCAGATCGCGGATTGCCTCCGAGCGGTTGGTGTAGCTGCGGGCGGTGATATGTTCGTCAAAGATCGTCAACAGTTCCTCTTCAAGGGATATGGAGAATCTTTTCAGCATGGAATTGTACCTCCTGACATTGTGATAAACGGGACATTTTTCGGTACTTCCGCGAGGTGGCCGCCTCCTTGCCGCGAAGGTGGGCAATCGGCGGCAGGCGGCGCATTCGGGACTCACTATATAAGGTCAGTGCCAGAACTGCAAGTCGCAAGTATTGGAGGAAAAACGGAAAACTTCCGGTGTTTGCCGGTCCGAACAAATTGTAAATAGAATTGACAATTTGTTCGGAACACACTGTCGCCAGGCGACTGGTTCCTTCAACCAATTTTCCGGTAATCATCGGTGCCGCGGAGACGGTACAGACAAAAGAGGATTGTCAGGATAAGGCCGACCGCCGCATACCACGGAAACCAGCCGATGGCTTCTCGGAAGGCAAAGTTTTCAACCGCCGCCGCACTCCAATCGGGATGGGCGGTTTTTCCTCCCTCACGAATGCCGGTTATGAGCAGGGCAAAGAGAAAGCCGATGGTGCCGTAGGCAAGGTTGAAGGCCAGGCCTTTAAAGCTGAGGACGGTTGCCCGTTGATGCGATGCGGTGATGCGGTTGAGGTAATGGCTGGTGAAAAAGGAGACCAGCATCAGGGCGGTAAAGACCAGGGCCATCGGCAGCAGGCCCCAGTAAGGGTAAAAGCCGGTGAGACCGATGAGACCGAGAAGGGTTATCCCGGACACCCAGTAGACATTGACGGTCGGCGAGTTTTTCGCCACCATCCGTTCGGCAATTTTCGGGGTCACCAAACCGAGAACGGCCATGGCCGAGCCGATCAGGCCGAAACTTGCCTCCGGCAGGTCGATGAGACGAAAGTATTGACTGGTCATGGTGACGATCATCCGCAGGACGTGGTCGTATAAGGTGCCGAGAAGGATAACCGCCAGGGCAAAAGGCGTCTTCGCCAGCCAGACCGCCGCCTCCAGGGTCTTGCGCAGGGCGGCAACGGCGGTGGAGCCCCCGCCGGTCGTTTTTTCACGGCGCTTTTCCTGCATTTTCAGCGCCGTTACGGTGGCGAGGATCGCCAGCACAAGGGTCAGATAGATGGGGTAGCGCATGCTCATCTGCTGGGTGACGGTAGCGGTGGAGCCGAAGAAGGCCAGCAGTCGGTTGACCATGTGCGGATCATAGACCAGGGCACCGACCGTCATGGTGATGACCGAGGCGATGGAGCGCAACCGCATCTGGACGCTGAGCACCTGCGGCCAATGGTCGGGATTGCCTTCGGCGACCAGCGAGTCGTAGGCAATGGCCTCGTCGGCACCGCTGGCCATGGCTTCGGCCAGGCCGCTGAGAACACGGTTGATGAGAAAGACCGTGAAAATAAGACTGCTGTTGCCCAAGGGGACGAAGGCCAAGAGGCTCATCTCCACCACCATGATAATCGCGGTTCCGACCAAGAGGTATTTGCGGCTGAGGATATCGGCAAGCGCCCCGGACGGTATCTCGGCGCAGACGATGGTGATCGCCCAGACGGTGTTCAGCAGGGAGAACTGCTCAATGGAGAGGCCGTAATCGAGAAAGAGTATGGTGAAAACCGGATAGTAAAAACGGGCATTGAAGAACACCCGCAGGGCGATGAACAGTCGGATATTGGGGATGGAAAAAGGTGAAGATGGCGTTGACATGACAAATATCCTTTTTGCAATTATTCCGAAAAGATTATTGACGCCGGGGAGGTTTATCGGGACCGCGAACCTTGAAGTAGATCACAATGAGTGCCAGGATAAGCGTTGCGCTGTTGGCGAGGATAACAGGCCACAGGCATAGCATAACACCATAAACCAACCATAGCGCTACACCGGTTGTGAACAAGATATACATCCACAGCGAAATTGCATGGGTATCATGGGTGCGCATCACCCGCACTACCTGCGGTATGAAGGCCGTTGTCGTGAGAAAGGCGGCAAGTATGCCGATTGAAGATGAAAACGCCATTTGGAGTCCATTCGCGGTAATGAATTTTATGGGGATGGAGGAGCGTCCTCGCTTTTCAGACGTTTACCGTTATTATCAAAGAAAAAACGGTACTTATCGGCAGCAGTCAAGCCGACGCTTGTCGCCAAAGCGGGCGGGGTGGTGGCGCTCTCCAGGCGAAGGATATATTTTTCACCATTTTGGGAACGTAAATGCACCAGAGTTTCCGCACCAAGTTCCTCGAAAAAGGCAACTTCAGCATCGCAGAGGCCGGTCCCGAGCGGGCAAAATCGTAGATGTTCCGGCCGGATACCGACTAGTGAGGCCTTTACTGGGACGGGAACGATGTTGTGGTTGTTAAGATCGAGAAAATTCATCGGCGGTGAGCCGATAAACCCGGCAACAAAGGTGGTTGCCGGGTTGTGATACACTTCAAGGGGAGTGCCCACCTGTTCAACTATCCCGTTGTTCATCACCACCATTCGATCGGCGAGGGTCATTGCCTCGACCTGATCATGGGTGACATAGAGCAGGGTCGCGCCGAGTTTCCGTTGCAGGGTTTTAATTTCCATGCGCATCTGCACCCGCAAACGGGCGTCGAGATTGGAAAGCGGTTCGTCGAAGAGAAAGACCGCCGGGTTACGAACAATGGCGCGGCCCATGGCCACCCGCTGCCGTTGACCGCCGGAAAGCTGACGGGGTTTGCGTTTAAGGAAGGATTCCAGTTCGAGAAGACGAGCCGTTGTCTCGATCCGTTTTGCGATTTCACCCTTGTCCAGTCCGGCAATCTTCAGGCTGTAGGCCATATTGGCAAAGACCGTCATATGCGGATAAAGGGCATAATTCTGGAAAACCATGGCAATATCCCGTTCTCGCGGCTCCAGGTTGTTGACGACGCGGTCGGCGATGACCACCGTCCCGGCGGTTATGGTCTCGAGACCGGCGATCATTCTCAGCAGGGTGGATTTACCGCACCCCGAAGGACCGACGATAACGATCAGCTCGCCATCTTCAATGGCAAGAGTAAGATCATCGATCACCACGGTTTTACCGTAGGATTTTTTCACCGCTGTAAGACTGACTCGTGCCATGGTTATTTTTCACTCTCGATGAGACCTTTGACAAAGAGGTTGCGCATGCCGATTACTACCGCAACCGGGGGAACCATGGCCAGGATGGCTGTTGCCATGATTACCGGCCATTCCACTGTCTGATCGCCGGAGGGAAGCATCTGCTTGATCCCCATGACGATGGTGTTCATGACCGGATCGGTGGTGATGAGAAGCGGCCAGAGATACTGATTCCACCCATAGATAAAGAGGATGACGAACAAGGCGGCGATATTGGTCCTGGACAGGGGCAGGAGAATGTCGAAAAAAAACCGAATCGGCCCGGCGCCATCGACTCTGGCCGCCTCCACCAGTTCGTCCGGGATAGTCATAAACAACTGCCGGAACAGGAAAGTTGCCGTCGCCGAGGCAACCAGGGGCAGGATCAGACCGCTATAGCTGTTGAGGAGGTGCATTCCGGCGACAACCTCGTAGGTGGGAACAATACGGACTTCCACCGGCAGCATCAGGGTGAGAAAGATCAGCCAGAAAAAAAAGCTCCGCAACGGAAAGCGGAAATAGACGATGGCATATGCGGAAATCAGGGAGATGGAAATTTTGCCGATCGTGATGCCGAGAGCCATGACCAAGGAGTTGGCCATCATCTTCCAAACCGGCGTACTCATCCCGGAAAACAGGGCAGCCCGGTAGTTTTCGAGAAAATGACCCCCAGGCAGAAGCGGCATCGGCGGCGTCACCAGGTCTGCCTGGGTCACAGTCGATGCTATCAGGGCGATATACAGCGGATAGCAGATTATTATAATCCCAGCCAGGAGTCCAACATGGGTAAGCCATAGGCCCCATCCTTTTTTTTCTACCATGCCGGTCATCAGTATTGCACCCGTCGTTCGATAAAGCGAAACTGGATAATGGTCAAGCCGCTGACCAAAAGCAGGAGAACGACCGATTGCGCGGCAGAGGAGCCGAGATCCTGGCTGACAAAACCGTCGGAAAAAACTTTGTAGACAAGAATTGAGGTCGATTGTTGCGGCCCGCCGCCGGTAATTGTGTGGATGACCCCGAATGTCTCGAAAAAGGCGTAAACCACATTAACCACCAAAAGAAAAAAAGTGGTCGGCGACAACAGGGGAAAGACAATGGTCCAGAAACGGCGGGTAAAGGACGCTCCATCGATTGCCGCAGCCTCGATCAGGCTGCGGGGAATCGATTGCAGGCCGGCGAGAAAAAAAAGAAAATTATAGCTGATCTGTTTCCAGGCCGAGGCGATGACGACCAGAAACATGGCCTGTCCCCCGTTTAAGGCGTGGTTCCAGGTATATCCGAAGTGGCCGAGAGCGCGGGCAAGCACACCGATGGACGGCATGAAAAGAAACATCCACAGAACCCCGGCAATGGCCGGTGCCACCGCATAGGGCCAGATCAAGAGAGTTGTGTATCTCCCGGCCTTTTTACCGACTCGGTCCGCCAGCACTGCCAGCCACAGAGCCACGGACATGGAGATCGTGGTAACAAGGCTGCTGAAGAGCGCAGTTGTCGCAAAGGAATTACGATAGTAGGGGTCGGTAAAAAGGAACTGGAAGTTGGCAAGACCGACATAACGGGTTTTTAAGCCGAAAGGGTCAGGCATAAAGACCGACTGGTAGACGGCCTCTCCCGCCGGCCAGAAAAAAAACACCAGGGTGACGGCAATTTGTGGGGCGACCAGAAGATAGGGCAACCATTTGTTCCGAAAGAAAACACGTTTTTCCATGGAGTATCCTGTCTCGGTGAAGTGGATAGGGAGAGGCCCCCATCCACTCAGTCGTCTTATTTATTTGCTTGCTCGAAGCGGCGCAGGAGTTTATTGCCGCGTTCCACGGCTTTGTCCAGGGCGACTTGAGCGGTTTCTTTTCCGCCCCAGACCCCTTCGAGTTCTTCATCGATAATTGTTCGGATTTGGTCAAAGCTGCCCAGACGCAGACCTTTGGAATTGCCGGTGGGCTTTTTGCCGGTCATTTGGAGGATGGCGATATCGGTTCCGGGGTTGGTTTTGTAGAATCCCTGGGATTTGGTTAGTTCATAGGCCGCCATGGTAATCGGCAGATAACCGGTATCCTGATGCCATTTGGCCTGGATGGCAGGAGATGACATGAATTCCAGAAAGGCCGCCACCCCTTTGTACTTCGCCGGAGTTTTACCGGCCATTACCCAGAGGGAGGCACCGCCGATAATGGTATTCTGCGGAGCTCCGGCAACATCCGGCCAATAGGGGAGGGGACGAATATCGAAGGCGAATTTCGCTTCCGCCTTCACCCCGGCATAGCCGGCGGAGGATTCGCTGTAGAGGGCGCATTCACCGGCCCGGAATTGGGCGCCGCTCTCGTTTTTCCGCCCGCCATAGATGAACTTGCCTTCTTTTGCCCATTCACCCATCTTGGCGATGTGCTTTACCTGGATCGGGCCGTTAAAGACCAGCTCAGTGTCCAGGCCGCCGAAACCGTTTTCCTTGGTGGCGAAGGGAACATTGTGGTAGGCGGATACATTTTCGAGGTGCACCCAGCTCTGCCAGGCGGTGGTCATCGGGCATTTGCTGCCGCCTGCTTTCAGTTTTGTAAGGGCATTATCCACCTTATCCCAGGTCGATAAATCCATGTCGGGGTTAAGACCGGCCTTGGTCATCGCATCGCGGTTCACGTATAACACCGGAGTCGATGAGTTGTAGGGCAGAGAGAGCATCCGGCCATCGGAAGTGGTGTAGTAGCCGGTAACCGAAGGGATATAGCCTGCCGGGTCGAATTTTGATCCGGCTTCCTTCATCACCTCGTAAACCGGCTTGATGGCACCGGTTGCCGCCATCATCGTTGCCGTGCCCACCTCGAACACCTGAAGAATATCGGGATGTTGTCCGGCCCGGAATGCGGCAATTCCGGCATTCAACGTCTCGGAATAATTGCCCTTGTTGGTTGCTACCACCACATAGTCCGATTGCGAGGAGTTGAAGGTCTTCACCTGTTCATCCAATAAGGTTCCAAGCTGGCCGGTGAAAGCATGCCACAAATCGATCTGGGTGGCGGCCGAACTCGGTCCCGCACCCAGGAAAAGGGACCCGGCCAAGAGACCGGCAAAAGCATAACGTCCGAAAATACCTGGTGTTTTCATTTCTTTCTCCTTGAGGTTGAAAAGAGTAACAGCAATGACCTCCGCCGCAGCACAATGTATTTTCAGCAGTTTCTATCTCGAAGATATTTGTTCATGATCAGGATTGTGTTAGTAATCCGCAGTTGACCATGTTTCATGGACCTTTTCCACTAATATTGCGGGAATTGCGGCGCGGCCTGCACGGACCCGTCGGAACGGGCAAAGACCTTTTCCAGCCGCCGTACCAGAAGAGAGAGGCTGAGGCAGAGGGCCAGGTACATGGCCGAGATGGTCAGCCACACCTCGATGGTCGCCCGGGTCGAGGCCATGACCTGCAGGCCCTGGAAGGTCAGTTCCTGGATGGAGATAATGGAGACGATGGATGACCATTTGATGGTGTTGATAAATTCACCCGCCAGCGGCGGCAGCATGATGCGGATTGCCTGGGGCAGAATGATTTGTCGAAGGAGTTGCCGGCTGGTAAGGCCTATGGCTTTGCCTGCCTCCCACTGACCGGTGTCGATGGCCTGGATTCCGGCGCGGACGATCTCGGCGATATAGGCGCCCTGAAAAAGAGCCAGGGTCAGGACACCGGAGAGGAACTGGTTGATGAGGTGCGGTTCGGCAAAGAAAAAGGTGAGAATTGCCCTGGTTGTGCCTGCCGTCGTGCGGAACAGCGCCTCAATGCCGACCGCGGCCAGGAGTTGATCGCTGACAAAATAATAGAAAATAAAAACCAGCACCAAGGGCGGCGTGTTGCGGATTGCCTCGACATAGGTCCGACCGACCAGCCGGGGCAAAAGCTGTGGCGAAATCCGGCAGAGACCGATAAAAAAGCCGAGCAGCACCGCCAGCAAGGTTCCCCAGAGGCTGAGTTTGATGGTGGTGAGAAAACCCTCAAGGAGAATATTGGCGGTCCAGCGTTGCTGTTCGGCGTCGAAACGCACCATGTAGGTCGGGATAACCGCCCAATTCCATTTATAGTTCAGAGCGAAAAAGAGCCGATAGGCGATGAACGCGAAAAAGCCGAGGACGGCGGTCAGGACAAGAGCATCAAGGACGGTAACCGGGTATTTTTTCGTTTGCATGGCACTGGAAATTTCGGTGTCTATTCAACCATCCCTGCCCAATCCTTAGTGGCGAACCAGTAGTCGTGCCGCTCCTTCAACCAGCCTTCGAGGGCGACGATGCTGATCCAGCTATTAAAAAATGCCAGGCTGTCCGGGTCGCCCTTGCGCAGGGCAAAACCGATCGGTTCCTGGGTAAAGGTCCCCTGTATCGGCAAAAACAGCGAGTCGGCGTACTCAACCGCCTCATAGGCGGGACGGGGGGCCGAGCCGACAACCGCGTGCACCTTGCCGTTGCGCAGTTCCTGATAGGCTTGCGGCTCGGTATCGAACATTCTGAGCGTCGCCTTGGGCAGGTATTTTTTAGCGGCGGCGACGGCGGTGGTGCCGAGTTTCACGGCAATCTGCACATCCGGGCGATTGAAGCTTTCAAGCGAGGTAAAACCGGCGGCGAGGCCCTTATGGGCGACGATGGCCATTCCGGAATAGTCGTAGGGGTTCGAGAAGTTGACCTGCAGGGCCCGCTGGGCGGTAATCCCCATGCCGCCGATAATGACGTCGAATTTGCCGGTCAGCAGCGCCGGGATGATTCCCGACCAGGCGGTGGGGACGAATTCGACCGTAACCCCCATATCGGCGGCGAGTCGGGTGGCAACATCGATCTCAAAGCCGATCAACTTGCCGGTTTTGTCCTTCATGGCCCAGGGCTGAAAAATATCCATGCCGACCTTGAGCACACCTTTTTTCTTGACGGCTTCAACGGTGCTGCCGGTGACGATGTCCTGCTGGGCCGAGGCGGCGTAACCGACGGTGCTTATGGCAAGCAGCAGAAGGGTGAGAATGCAGAGGTGGAGGCTTGAGTGCTGGGGTTTCATGGGGGATCTCCTGTAAAGAATTTTGAGTGGCTGTGAATAAACGCGATATCCTACGGCAAGTTAAGTCGTTTTTCGAGAATGCCAACCAGCATCGATAAAAGAAAGGCGATGACAAAGTACATAGCCGCGACGGTGAACCAGATTTCAAAGGTCAGATACGATTCGGCGATGATCGCCTGGGCCTGCATGGTCAGGTCATAGATGGCGATGGTACTGACCAGCGCCGAATCCTTGACGAGCGAAATGGCCTGGCTGGTAAGCGGCGGCAGCACTGTGCGCAGGGCCTGGGGCAGGATGATATGGCGGTAGGTGGCAAAGGTGGTAAGTCCGAGGCTGTGTGCCGCCTCGATCTGCCCTCTTGCCACCGACTGGATGCCGGCGCGGAGGATTTCCGAGGTATAGGCGCCCTCGAAGAGGCTGAGGGCAAGGATCGCCGCCGGCAGCCTTTCCAGGCCCAGGGCCGGGCCAAGGACGAAGTAGATAAAGAAAATCTGGATGAGCAGCGGGGTGTTGCGGCTGGTCTCCAGGTAGAATACCGCAAGGCCCCGAGCGACAAACGAATGGGAGAGTCGCAGGCCGGCGGTCAGTAAACCGATGAGGAGGGCAAAAACCAGGCCGGCAAGCGAGATGGTCAGGGTTATCTTCAACCCTTCCAGCAAGGGCCCGGCGATGATGCCGCCATCGGTCTTGGTAAACAGATAGCGGGGGATCTGGTACCATTGCCAGTTATAGCCGATGCTGTCGGCGCTGTGCACAAGAAGCCAGGCAAGGCCTGCCAAGAGAAGGCAAAATTGCAGCAAAGCGCTGCCACGGGAACGGCAAAGACCCTGCCAGGTTCTGCTGTCTGCCGGAGCCGGTCGTTGTCCTTTCATCGCGGTGCTGCGTGTTAGGAGATGCTCTTGCGACTCAACTGTTCCCTGGCCATTTCCGAAATGATCCGGAAATCGATCTTGCCGCTGCCCATTTTCGGCAGATTCTCCCATACCAGAAAGATTTTCGGCAGGGAGATAGGTGCCAGGTGCTTGGCCATCTGCTTGAGGACCGCCTTCTCGTCGAGCGGTGTCGTCACCACTGCGACGATCCGCGCACCCTTAATGGCGTCGGGAATCTCGACCACGCAGCAATGGCTGTCCTCGGGCAGGAATTTTTCCAGGATATCCTCGATTTTTACTAAAGAGACCATCTCCCCGCCGATCTTGACAAAACGTTTCAAACGGCCGACATGCCAGAGATAGCCGTCCCGGTCGAGATTGCCCATATCGCCGGTGTCGTACCAGCCGTGGCGAATATGCAGGGATGTCTGCTCAAAATCATTGAAATAGCCCTTCATGACGCTGTCGCCCTTGACCAGGATGCGGCCATCTTCGCCCTGGGCGCATTCTTCGCCGGTCTGGTAATTTTCGATCCGTACCTGCAGGCCGGGGACGGGTTTGCCGACACTGCCCGGCCGGTTGAATTCCGGGGTGTTGACCGAGATGACCGGCGAACATTCGGTAGCCCCGTAGCCTTCGTAGAGGGTGATGTTATGTTTCGTTTTAAAGCCGTCGCGCAGGGCATCGGGACATTTATCGGCACCGGTCATGGCAATGCGCAGGGAGGCGAAGTCGCCCTCCTCGGATTTTCGCAGGTAGCCCCAGAAAAACGCCGGGGTGCCGACTATGAAGGTGGCTTTATGTTCCCTGACAATGCTGCAGACCTTCTTGAAGTCGAGGGGGTTGGCGTAGGTGAGCATGGTCATGCCGTGATGGATCGGCAGCCAGAAGGTAGTCATCAGACCGAAGACGTGGAAATGGGGAAGGGTGCACATGAACACGTCTTCACTGCGAAAATTGAAGATCGGCGAAACCGAGGCGATGTTTGCCAGGAGGTTTTTGTGGGTAAGCTGCACCGCCTTCGGATCCTTTTCGCTGCCGCTGGTGAAGAGGACCACCGCCGTGTCATCTTCCTGCCCTCCGTGCACCAGCATCTTGATTACGGCGGCGGGCAGGGCGGCGATGGCGGCGGCCCGGAGCTTCTGGCCGGAGGTGATGCCGGCCATGATGTCCTCGATATAGAGCATACCGTCGACATGGGCGCATTCGATTTTTTCCAACAGGGCCTTGGAGGTGATGATGGTTTTAAAATCGCACTTTTGCTGGGCGTATCTGGCGTTCTGTTCCGCCCCGGTCGAGTAGTTGATCATTACCGGGATGCGGCCGCTCATCAGCACCCCGGTCTTGGCCAGGATGCAACCGGCCGAGGTCGGCAGCATGATGCCGGTGAATCCCGGTTCGAGTTTCTTGAAAATTTGCGCAAGAATGAGGCTGGCGATCAGGGATCTGCCGTAGGTGAGTTCTCGGTTTGTGGTAAAATCGTGGATTGCCAGTTTTTTGCCGAACTGCTTGGCGATGTCGATAAAAGTGTGATGGAGCAGCACCGGCGCCTCCGAACTGTTACATGGGTTCGTGGTTGTTCCGGCCATCCGCCGCGGTTGGCGTGCGACCGGGAAGCAAAACATCAGCTCCAACTACCATTTTTCCCAAGACTTGGCAACTGCAAGCGCTTGGTTCTCTTTCTGCCTTTATGGTATGCAGGTTGCCAATACTGTAACGATAAGTATCGCTCTCAGTTAGTCACGTTTTCCGGCTCACAATCGGCAATTTCGGTGATCGATTTGGGCAGTTCTTTTTTTATCTGAACCCCCAGCTCCCGCAGCTGTTCGGCATGGGCGACAAGATTGCCGCGGCCCCTGGTCAGCTTCAAAAAGGCGGTATCGTAGGTGGCGTGGCAGGTGGCCAGTTGTTTGCCGATCTTCTCCATCTCTTCGGCAAAGCTGCGGAACTTGTCGTACATAAGGCCCGCGCGGCGGGCGATTTCCAGAGAATTCTTGCTTTGCTGCTCATATTGCCAGATGTTTTCAATGGTCCTGAGGGTTGCCAGGAGGGTGGTGGGGGTGACGATGACCACATTGGCCGCCAGGGCCTCGGTGAAGATGCCGTCGTCCTGCTGCAGGATGGCGGCAAAGGCCGATTCGATGGGTAGGAACATGAGGACAAAATCGAGGGAATGGATGCCGGCAAGACCCGGATAATTTTTGCCGCCGAGGCCGGTGATGTGGTCGCGCACCGCCTTTACCAGCTGGGTCAGGTGGCCGGCCCGTTCGGCCTCGTCGTCGCAGTTGACATAGCGCTCCCAGCTGATGAGAGAAACCTTGGAATCAACGATAATATCCCGGCCTTCCGGCAGGTGGAGGATGACGTCCGGCTTAAAGAGGCGGTTGCCGTCGTCGCGGAAACCGCCCTGGATGTCGTATTCCTGGCCGAGGCGCAGGCCGGACTTTTCCAGTACCCGGTTAAGAACCAGCTCCCCCCAGTTGCCCTGCAGCTTGGTGTCGCTTTTCAGGGCGCGGGTCAGATTCATCGCCTCGCGGTTGATCTGCTGGTTGAGATCGCGCAGCTGGAGGATCTCGCCTTTCAGCGACAAGCGTTCGCGGCTGTCGGTGCGGTAGATCTCGTTTATCTCTTGCTTGAAGGCGGTGAGCTGGTGGTTGAAGGGCTGGAGAATCGATTCGAGGCGATCCTTGTTCAAGTCACTGAAGCGGGCGCTTTTTTCATCGAAGATCTGCTGCGCAAGACCGGCAAAGCGCAGGCTCAGCTCCTCCCTAGCATCTTCAAGGAGTTGCAGCTTTTCGCTCGCGTGTTTCCGATCGTTTTTCAGCAGGGTGATGAGTTTTGCGGCGCGAATTTCCTGCTGCGCCCCGCGTTGTTCGGCTGAAGCCAGTTTTCGCTCTGTTTCGCGCAGCCGCCGCTTCTGCCCGAGGAGGTAGATGATCCCGGCAAGCATGGCAAAAAACAGCAGGAGAAAACCGCCGGCAAACAGCAGGAGAAGCGTTGGTGGGGCAAGCGCCGGTGGCAGAATTTTCGCCATCGCGGCGCTTATTTCCAGCGCAAATTCATTCATCCCGCTTACAGGGGCCAGGGTCTTTCCCGGCCGCCGAGGATATGCAGATGGACATGAAATACCTCCTGCCCGGCCTTTTTGCCGTTGTTGAAGATCACCCGAAAGCCGTCCGCCACCCCGTTTTCTTTGGCCAATTGGCCGCCGATACGGATGAGCTTGCCGATGACCCGGTCATCTTCTTCCAGCACATCGACCGGGGCGGCGATATGTTTTTTGGGAATGACGAGAAAGTGGACCGGAGCCTGCGGGGAAATATCCCAGAAGGCCAGTACGTCATCGTCTTCATAGAGTTTTTTGGCGGGAATTTTCCCAGCTACAATCTTGCAAAAGATACAGTCATGCATTGCCTGCTCTCCTTGTTGGGTTGTCGCTCCCTCACCCCGGCACCGGTTGCGACAACGGGGTACGGAAGGCGCAAAATCGTTATATACAATACTGGAAGGGATTCGTAAACGGCTTGTGGGTGGAAGGGTGAGAAGGGGTGCAATCGTGGTCAATCTTGTTATCTGTTTTTTCCCTTAAATCAGCCAGTTCTCTAAACTGATTTCGGCAATACGGGAAAAATGCCGAGTATTGCCGCTGACAAGAACCATGTTGTTGGCAATGGCAATCGAAGCGACTTCGAGATCGGCCAGGGCAAGCGGTTGTCCTTGCAGTTCGAGACGAGCACGGAGTTTGCCGCAGATATAGGCCGCCTTGCTGTCAAAGTCGACGATCCGTACCGCCGGCAGCAAAATATTTTCCAGGTTCCGCAGGTGTTGCTCAGGATTTCTGCTCTTCCAGGCACCGTACACGATCTCGCTGATTGTTATTGTGGAAATGTACTGCTCCTTGGTTGGTGTTTCGGCGAGTCTGGCCAGCAATTGCCCTGATGGTCGTTTTTTGAAGATGTTGGTTATGATATCCGTGTCAAAGAGATATTTCACGTCCGCCGCCTCCATGCTGACGCAATGCCTCGATATCACTTAGGGTTTCTTCTATTTCCTCGAATCCCCTCCACGTTCCTGCCAGAGATGCCAGTCCTTGCCTGGCTTTATGTTGTTCGATAATTGCCAGATCTTCGAGACTGACAAGGGCGGCTACTGGACGGTCGTGTCGGGTTATGACAAAACGCTCATGACCGTGGACGCTCCTGGACACCAACTCGGAGAGATGGCTTTTGGCCGCGGCTATAGAGATGTGTTCCATGAATGGTACCTCCGATGGCTGTTTGTTGGTTATAATGATCTATATGACTATGTATTATGTTGTTTCATAGTACTGTCAAGTGAAATAATACAAAGGTCGGGAAGGGGGAGACGGCTCTTTTTCGGTACATGCGGAATGTTTCTGCAGTTCGTTAAACATGAAGTTTTCAACCAAACGCTTCGTGAATGGGAATTTCCTGCAGACCAGCAAGTTGGGTGAGAAAGGCCTCCTGTCCTGTCTGCCTTGCCAGGTGGCGACAACAGGGCAGGAGGCCTGTATCAGGTGTATATCCCTCAGCCGTTAAGCAACGACGAGGAAATCACCGGCGGTAATCGTCGGTTTGGTAGTAAGGGTTGCGAACTGCATCGCTACGCCCTGGCCGTTGCCGTCGGCGTCGTAAAGAAGCGCTCCGGAGGTAGTATTGTAGAGAAAATAATCGTTGTCGTCGCCGGCACCGGTTGTGCTTGCCTTAAAGAAGGCGGAAGACAGCGTTCCCACACTGGAAAGAGCGGTAAAGATATCTTTGTCCAGGGCGATCTTATCCTGACCGGAGGTGAAATCGGTCAGGCTGTCCTTATTTGTCGTGGCGTTCAGGGCGGTATCGAAGAGGAAGGTGTCGTTACCGGCACCGCCTGTCAGGGTGTCATTGCCGAGACAGCCGTTCAATACGTCATTCCCGGCGTCGCCACTGAGGGTATTCGCCGCACTGTTGCCGAGGAGCACATTGTCCAGGGTGTTGCCGGTACCGTTAATAGCCGAGGTGCCGGTCAAGGTGAGGTTCTCGACATAGGCGAGCAGGGTGTAGGTGATACTTGCTTGCACGGTGTCCGTTCCTGCGCCGGCATTCTCGGTGACGATATCACCGACATTGTCGACCACATAGGTATCGTTGCCCAGATCACCTTTCATGGTATCGGCACCGCTGCCGCCGTCGAGGAGGTTTGCGCCGCTATTGCCGGTCAGGGTATTGTTCAGGATATTGCCGGTGCCGTTTAAGGCGGCGGAACCGGTGAGAATGAGATTTTCGACATAGGCGGCCAGGGTGTAGGTGACACTCGATTGCACGGTGTCGGTTCCTTCACTGGCATTCTCGGTCACGATATCGCCGACATTGTCAACGAGATAGGTATGCCAGCGGTGAAAACAAGAGCATATGCAAACTCGCTTTGAACCATGAAATTTCGGTTTTGTTCTCCGAAATTTCATGGTATTCGTCTGCTTTGAGCCGGGATTGGCGCAAAGCCTTCATCCGCACCTATCTGGAACGCGATTTGCCGCAGTTGGGTATTCGCCTTCCGGCCCTCACTCTGCGCCGTTTCTGGACCATGCTGGCGCACTATCACGGCCAGACCTGGAACGGCAGCGAACTGGCGCGCGCCCTGGGAGTAAGCGACAAGTCGGCAGGGCGCTACCTGGACATCCTCGAAAGCACGTATATGGCATTTCGACTCGTTCCCTGGCACGAAAACACGGGGAAACGGGAGGTCAAGGCCCCTGGCCGACGGCATTGTCGCCGTTCCGGCCATGTGTATCACCTTGTCGCAATGGCTGGAATGAATTTCACCTCCCATCACGAATGAAAAGAAAAAAATGAACTCCACTCCTTCGCGGTCGGTTTTACTGCACCGGCCATTTGTACTTTATTTATGCGCTCGTGCAGCTACCTTTACGGCGTTCCAGATGCTTGGTGTCGCCGTAGGCTGGCAAATCTATGCGATCACCGGCAGTGCAATGTATCTTGGTTTTGTCGGGCTTGCCCAATTTTTGCCGATGTTCCTGCTGACTCTCGTGGTTGGTCATGTTGCCGACCGATATGATCGAAGAAATATTGCCCGCATTTGTCAGGCCATAGAAGGGCTTGCTGCAGGTGCTTTGGCCCTGGCGAGTTACTGCGGATGGCAAAGTAAAGAGAGCATCCTTCTGATTATCTTTATTGTCGGAGCTGCGCGCGCCTTCGAAGGGCCGACTCTGCATGCATTGCTGCCAAGACTGGTTCCGGTGCAAATCTTTCCCCAGGCTGCGGCCTGGTCGTCTTCAGCAATGCAGACTGCCACGATCATCGGTCCGGCTCTGGGTGGGTTCCTGTATGCAGCGGGACCGACTGCGGTATATATGACAACCGGAATAGCGTTCCTGGTTGCCGGCGTATTTATGTCCTTGATCAGGCTTGAACGCCTTCCGGTAAGGCATGAGCCGGTCAGCATTCGGTCGGTATTTGCCGGCATCTCCTTTATTTGCAGTCGTCGGGAGATCCTCGGAGCAATTTCTCTCGATCTCTTTGCCGTCCTGCTCGGTGGGGCAACGGCCTTGCTGCCGATTTATGCCCGGGATATTTTGGCCACCGGCCCATGGGGATTGGGGCTGCTGCGTGCGGCCCCCGCCGTCGGTGCCCTGACGATATCGATCTACCTTGCCCGCCACCCGCTTCGCCACCGTGTCGGCAGATCGATGTTTCGGGCGGTTGCCGTCTTCGGTGCGGCCACTGTGCTCTTTGCCGTTTCCACCTCGTTTCTTTTCTCGTTTGCCTTGCTGGTTATCTTGGGGGCATCCGATGTCATCAGCGTCGTCATCCGCCAATCGCTGGTGCAGATCAGGACTCCCGATGAAATGCGAGGGAGGGTCAGTGCCGTCAATTCGATGTTCATCGGCACCTCGAACCAGTTGGGTGAATTCGAATCGGGGCTGACCGCTGCCCTGTTCGGTACTGTGCCCGCAGTCCTGATAGGCGGCATCGGTACGATCGTCGTGGTACTGCTGTGGATGCGTTCTTTTCCACAGCTGGCGGCAATTGACACGCTTGATCAAGGACCGGCAGGATAAGGAGAATCGCACGGCAATGGCAGGCTCCCAAGTTTACAAGTTATCCAATTTGGTCGTATTGGTATCCGGGGCTCGACACAAAAAAAATTGCGACATTTGCGTTGAAAGGGTAGCTTAGAGGCGTTTGATGAGATATCGCTTGGCTGGAAAGGATCTTTTAAAAAAATCACGAAGAAAGCAGTTGCTTATCTCCCACCGACAAGAAGGCGAAACAATGAAAGAACATTCGACCCCAAGCCTCACCGGTACAGTGCTGGCTCTCACAGCCGCTTTGCTGGTCGCGACCGGCGCACCCGCCGCCACGACTGAAGCCGAAACATCGACGCGGCCCTGGGAACTGGAAATTGGACTCGGCTCGTCCTACAAACCGGACTACAGCGGCAGCAAGGACTCCAGCCTGCGCCTGCCGATATGGGCGAGCGGCAAGTATCAGACCGAACACCTAGGCACCTTTGCGTTCGACAGCGGCTCGCTGGTGCTGAATCCCGAAGTGCGCTGGAACTTCCTCGACGGCCGCGACGCCGCCTTCGGCCTGCTGCTCGGCTATCGCGACGGTCGCGACGAGGAGGATCCCGGCCTGCTCGGCGGCGGCACCGGCAGCACGCGTTTGCAGGGCATGGGTACAATAGACACCGCCGTGGATGCCGGCGTGCAGGGCCATGTCTTAGTGTTTGGCGTGCCACTGTTTGCGCAGGTCCGCTCGGCCTTGAACAGCGAGCAGGGGACGCTTGCGATCCTCGGTGCCTACGTGCCGCTGAAACTGGGTAGCAGCTTTGAACTGACCGTGATGCCTACAGTAACCTGGGCCGACTCGACCCAGATGCAGGCCTTCTACAGCGTGACACCGGTACAGAGCGCGCGTAGCGGCTTCAGAACCTACGAAGCCGGCTCCGGCTGGCAAAGCGCAGCGCTGGAGATTGGCGGAGACTTGACGATCAGCGGCGGATGGCACGCAATTGGTTCCGTCGCCTACCAGCGGCTGCTGGCCGATGCAGCCGCGAGCCCGGTGGTGCAGGAGAAGGGGCAGGCCAGCGGCCTACTCGGCCTGTCGTACCGGTTCTAATCAGATGAGTTCCTGCAGGATCTGCACCGAATCCTCGACAAGTTTCGTACAAATCTTGTTCTGGATATCGTTGTCTTTGACATATTTTTTCCCCTCCTCCGTCAGGATATTGACGCCGATCAGCTCATGACAGTTGATCCAACCGTGAAGTTCCTTGAATTTTTCAAGGAACTCGATGTTTTTCCGCATGACCACCCGGAACCTTTCCGGGTCTCCGGGATGGGAGAATCCATGGGCCATGCCGTTGACCAGATAGGCGACCGAGACGGCGCCGCACTCGCCGCCGGCGCCCGATCCTGCAGCCAGACCGAGGGAAATCTTCCGTGCGATATCGGAAGAAAGTCCCAAATCCTCGGCAAATGCCTCCAAAACCGCCTGGGAACATTTGTAGCCATCGAGCAAGAGGGCCTTTACCTTTTCTTGTTTTTCCATGATCACTCCTTTTTTCTTGGTATCTTGCAGAGATTGATTTCCTCTTCTTGACAGGCACCTGTCTTTCTTTTAGATATAATCCATCGAAAAAATTGTGTCTAACGAATGTTTTCGATGGTTATAATCGAAATTAACGAACAGAGGAATACTATGGAACTCAGGCAACTCAAGACTTTTCAGGTAGTGGGCAGGCTTCTGAGCTTCAATCGAGCGGCGGAGCATCTGAACTATGCCCAATCCACCGTCTCGGCCCAGATTAAACTCCTGGAGGAGGAATTCGCGGTCCCTCTCTTTGACCGGCTGGGAAAAAAGGTGGTGTTGACCGGGGCGGGCGATCTGCTGATGCAGTACGCAGAAAAGCTCCTGACCATGGAGGACGAGACCAGGACCCAGGTATCCGGCTGGGAGGAACCGCAGGGGATATTGACCCTGAGGGTCCCCCAGAGCATCGGTATCCGTCTGATGCCTGCGGTCCTCCGGGAATTTCACAAGGTTTATCCGAGGATCGGTTTCAGCATCAACAGCTGTGCCTTCGATTCCCTGAAACAGGAGTTCCGGGCCGGAGTTACCGACCTGGCCTTTTTGATTGCCGAATACGTTACCGCCTCGGAACTCATTGTCGAAACGCTGGGTTTCCTGCAGATCGTTGCGGTCTGTTCGCCTAGCCATCCGGCATCGACGAAAAAGACCTTCGCCCTCCACGACTTCCAAGACGAGACGCTTCTTCTGCCGAAACATGACTGCAGTTACAAGATGGAATTCGAGAAGGAGCTGATCGAGAACAAGATCCGGCCGGCCGCGAAGATCGAGATGAACAGCGTTGAGATGCTCAGGCAATGCGTGATTGCCGGCATCGGCATCACGATCATCCCCGAGATCATGGTCCGCGAGGAAACGGCATCGGGCCGCCTGCAGGTGATCCCCTGGCCGGAGACGCCGCTTGAGAAAGCGGTGATGATGATCCACCATAAGGACAAATGGATCTCCCCGTCACTTCAGGCCTTCATGGAGGCGGTCAGAACCGGGATACAACCGGTTCTCAATACTTGAAAACTTCCGGAGGCACTATCGTCCGCTGCCTTTCCCCTATTTCTCCAGCTTGTCCAGCCGATATCTGAGGGTCGCCCGGGAGAGTCCGAGCAGCCTTGCCGCTTTCGAAACATTGCTTTCGGCCGTGGTCATGGCATAGTTGATGCAACGTTTTTCCAGCTCCTCCAGGCCGACCCGGTGGTCGCGGATAAGGAGCCTGACGATCCGATCGAGGTCGAATTCACCGAGCGGTATGTCATGGGACTCGTTGAGAATCACATGGCGCGAGGTGATCTTGTCGCTGCCCCGGGAGAGAATCATCGCCCTTTCCAGAACATTGCGCAACTCGCGGATATTGCCCTTCCACGGGTGATTGGTGAGCATCTCCATGATCTTGTCGGAGAGGACAGGAGGCGGAAGACCAAAGGCGGTACTGAATTCGCCGACAAAATACAGCGACAGGAGCGGGATATCGCTCCGTCGCTCGCGCAAGGGCGGGATGCGGATGGGAAAGACGCTGATGCGGTAATAAAGGTCCTCGCGAAAGGTTCGGGCGTGGACCATCTTCTCCAGATCCTTGTTGGTGGCGGCGATTATCCGCACGTCCGCCTGGATGGTCTTGGTACCCCCCAGCCGCTCGAAGCTCTTAGACTCGAGGACCCGGAGGAATTTTGCCTGGACGTCCAGAGTCATGTCGCCGATCTCGTCGAGAAAGAGCGTGCCGCCCGAGGCCAGCTCGAACTTGCCCTTTTTCTGCTGCTGGGCGCCGGTGAAGGCGCCCCGTTCGTAGCCGAATAGTTCCGACTCGAGGAGGGCGGAAGGGATGGCAGCGCAGTTGACCGGTAAAAACGGCCCCTTGCCACGCGGGCTGTTGAGGTGCGTGGCGCGACTGAGCAGCTCCTTGCCCGTGCCGCTCTCGCCGGTGATCAGCACGGTTGTGTCGGTGCGGGAGACCTCGCCGGCCAGGCGAAGGATGTCGCAGATTTCGCTCGAATTGCCGACGATATTGTTGAAGGTGTATTTACTCTCGATCTCACTTCTGAGATACTCCACCTCCGAGGTTAAGCGACTGATCTGCATGGCCTTCTCGACGCAGGCGCGCAGCTTGTCTTCGGTAAAGGGCTTGGTCACATAGTCGAAGGCACCGAGACGGATGGCCTCCACCGCGTTGTCGATGGAGCCGAAGGCAGTAATGATGATCACCGGCACCTCCGGATTCTTCTTCTTGATATGGCCGAGCACCTCCATGCCGCCGACCTTCGGCAGTTTCAGGTCGGTGATCACCAAGTGAATGGTCTCGGAATCAAAGATCTCGATGGCCTCCGCTCCGTCCCGCGCCTCGAACATGGTGAGCTCCATATCCGAAAGCAACATCATGAGCACCTCGCGCATCCGGGTTTCGTCTTCAACTATCAGTAGGTTCGTCATCGCTTAGTGGCCTTTGGAGTAAACATGGAAAAAAGATATGGAAGGTGGTGCCATGCCCTTCCCGGCTTTCGATTTGCAGGTGGCCACGGTGCAGTTTGACCAACTGAGCAACTATGGACAGGCCGAGACCGATGCCATCGTCGCGGAAACTGACAAAGGGCTCCATGATTTTTTCCAGCCTTTCCGCCGAAATTCCCTGACCCTCGTCACGAATCGAAACAATCAGCCAATGGCGGGCTACGGCAAAGGGATTGCGGAGGGAGATGAAGCGCTTGTTGATGGTCAGCATTTCCGGTTCCTTCTCCGCCCGAATCCGAATGGTAATGATGCCGCCATCCGGCATGGCCTTGCAGCTGTTGAGAAAAATGTTCGTGAAGATCTGCCGCAGCTGCGAGGGGTCGGCCTCAAGGAGCGGAACGCGCTCCGGGAAGTCGCGGACGAAAAGGTAACCGTCCTCGCGGTAGCGTTCCTCAGTGGCCGACAGCGTCTCTTCCAGAAGGCGAATGATATCGATCTCCCCGAACACCGGCGTGGCCGGTTTGGCGAAGGCCAGGAAGGCCTTGAGGGTGTTGTCGAGACGCATCACCTCCTCCATGATGAAGCTTGCCGCCTTTTCGCGCATCTCCCAAGGTCGCTTGCGGTCGAGGACCACCTGGGTCGAACCGAGTATGATCCCTAAGGGGTTTTTAATCTCGTGGGCGATACCGGCGGTCATCTTGCCCACCGCAGCCAGTTTTTCCTTGTCCTGGAGTTTCACGTAGGTGGACTTCAACTCTGCCAGACTTCTCCTTAACGACAGGGCCATGCGGTTAAACGACCGGGCCAGGTCGCGGGCGATATCCGGGTCTTTGATGGCAACGCGGTATTCCAGGTCGCCGCTGGTAATGCGCTCGATGCCCTGTTGCAGGCGAAGCAGCGGGCTGATGATGGTCTTGGCCAGCAGATAACTGAGAAAGCTGGAGATGAGGATGGCGACGATCACCAAGGTGATGGTGGTCGCGCGGATCACCTGGATCTTCTTGAGATACTCGGAGATCGACAAGGTAACCCCCACCGTCCAGTCCTTGCCGGGATAGCGCGAGTAGGCGGTGAAGTATTGCCCGCCAGCGTAGGAGGTACGACCGAAACCGGTCTTGCGGGTGGTGAGGTCGCCAAGACAGGCTCGGAGCAATCCCAATTTATCGGCTTTCTCCGGCAACCCGGCAAGCAGTGGGTGGGCGATGAGATGGCCGGTGCGATTCTCGAAAATATAGGCAACACCCTGATCGCCGATATCGATACCTTGAAGGAATTTCGAGAAAGCGACCAGGTCGATGTCGATGGCACAGACGCCGCGCAGTAGCTTATTGTCGGCATAGATCGGTGCCGACACGGTGATTCCCGGTTTCTGGGTGGAGGCGAACAGATAGACATCGGTCCAATGGATGCCCCGGCTCTCCACCGCCCCGCGGTACCACGGGCGCTGCCGTGGATCGAAGATTTTATACACCTCGGGGCTTTGTGGCGGAACCATGACAAAACGGCCGCGTTCATCGCCGAAATAAATATTGACGAACTCCGGGTGATCCTTCCTGAACAACCGGAAATAGTTGAGAAGTTCCCGGTCGTCGGTGGCATTGATCAAGCCCTTTTCAAAAAGCGAGGCGAGGAGGTTGACGTTGTAGGTATGCTGGGCAAGGAAGGAGGTCACCCGCTTGGAGATTTGATCGGCGGTGCCGATGGTATACTGCTCCATCTGGTCCTCCGCTACCTTCAGGGCCTGGAGGTAGCCGACATAGCCAGTCACCGGTAGAAAGATGACAATGACCAGGACCAGGGCGAGAAAAACCCGCAGATGAAAGGATTGCCGGCATCTCCTCAACTCGTGTTTGAGTTTCATCGCAGGGTTTCCTTGCTCGATTCGGCATCACCCAGATGGGCGGAGAGAACGAGTTGCAGGTCATCTTTTATCGCTTGGTCGGCGGAACTTTGGGCGAGATAGCTCCTCGTCAGTTGTTCACTCCGTTCCTCGAAATCATGGCCGGTGAGAAATACCTTGAGGGCTATCCCGGCAAAACCGTCGTTGCCATGGTTGGCACGGATGGCGAGAAGCGCCGCCCAAGCCCGCTCCTGCTCGGTGGCGTAGCGGATGATCTCCAGGTAGGCAACGTCCGCCCAGGTGAGCCCCGGGTTTGAATAAGAGAGCCGGTGCTCCACGCTTTCCTCGGTCCGGTGGATGGTCAGCCAGGGGGCGGGCGGAAGAAAGTGCAGGCTTTCATTGGGGTATTGGTCGATGATCCGCTGGTAATAGGTAAGGCCGCACCTACGGTCGCCAAGAAGATCACTGGCTATCCAACCCTGATACCAGAGCGATTTGGCCGCAACTTCCGGGAGATCGGAGAAGGTGTCGAGAATGTCCCGGTACTGCTCCATGGCTAGGCTGCATTGCCGGCTGTCGGCCAGACGGTAGTCGGGGCCGAGTTCGAGGTAGGCGAGTTCCAGGGCGGCCATGGCCGCATGGCGTCTTGCGGTCGGATGGAGCGCCGCGACCGCCTTGAGAGCGGCTTTCTTTTCATGCACCTCCTCAAAGTCGGAGCGAGCATGGGCGAGCTGTTCGTCAGCCGTGGCCAGTATCGGAATACGAAAGGCATCAATTACTGTGAACCGAAGGACTTGCTCTTTATCCTTTTCGCCTTCCGCCGCCGGCCGACAGGCCAATATCGGCAAAACAAGGAAGAATATTAAGGGCAGAAGGAGTGTTCGAGCAGGGAGGCGCTGTAAGAAACAGGCTATCATAACAAGGATCTCCGGGACCATCCCGAGCGCCTCCCCCAGGCGAACAGCCGGGGGCTGGAAGGGGGGGCACTCATGCTGAGTCAAGCTTCACTTTGCAGGAATTACTCGACAATTGCAAGGGACAAAGAAGTTGCGTGCCGTTCTTGCATCTATTAGAGCGAAGATTCATACCAGTTCGCAGCAATCCGTCACCGGGATGGTTGGAAGTTGTGATCCTCACTCCCCATCTTTTAGTCGAGTATCTGGCTCAGGAAGAGTTTGGTACGTTCATGCTGCGGATGGTGAAAGAATTCTTCGGGGCTGTTTTCTTCGAGAATCTCGCCACTATCCATAAAGAGCACCCGGTGGGCGACGCTCTTGGCAAAGCCCATCTCATGACTGACGACCAGCATGGTCATGCCCTCTTGGGCGAGGCTGATCATGACATCGAGAACCTCCTTAACCATCTCCGGGTCGAGTGCCGAGGTCGGTTCGTCAAAGAGCATGACGTTAGGTTTCATGCAGAGACTGCGGGCGATGGCCACCCGCTGTTGCTGTCCGCCCGAGAGCTGGCCGGGAAATTTCTTGGCCTGTTCGGCAATCCTGACCTTTTCCAGGTAGTACATGGCGATTTGTTCCGCCTCTTTTTTCGGCGTCTTGCGCACCCAAATCGGCCCGAGGGTCAGATTCTCGAGGATGGTGAGATGGGGAAAGAGGTTGAAGTGCTGAAACACCATGCCCACCTCGGTCCTGATCTTTTCGATATTTTTCAGATCATTGGTCAGTTCGATGCCGTCGACGACGATACGACCCCGCTGATGTTCCTCCAGGCGGTTAATGCACCGGATCAGCGTCGATTTCCCCGAGCCGGAAGGGCCGCAGATGACTATTCGTTCGCCTTTTGAAACCGTCAGATTGACATCCTTTAAGACATGGAACTCCCCGTACCATTTATGCATATTTTCGATGGTGATAATCGGCATCGTGTCGACATTCTGCTGTCCGGCTTTTTGCGGGTTCATTGCTTTTCTTCCTCGGTTCTGATCACGGTTGATCATTATGGTGGTTTGATTCTTTCCTTTTTCGGGGCAATTCTTGGCTAATGCCCGGTATCAAGCTCCTTTTCCAGCCGTCTGCTGTAGTTGGACATGGCGTAACAACAAACAAAGTAGACCAACGCCACGAAAAAATAAGCCTCGGCGGAAAAGCCCATCCACTTCGGGTCGGACAGCGTGGTCTGGGTGGTTTTCAGTAAATCGTACAGGGCAATGATGACTACCAGCGAGGTGTCCTTGAAGGCCGAAATAAGAATGCCCATCGAAGGTGGAATAACAATTTTCAAGGCCTGGGGCAGGATGATCAAGCGCATGGCCTGGAAGTAATTCAGCCCAAGGGATTCGGCCGCCTCGTATTGTCCCTTGTTCATACCCTGCAGGCCGCCACGCACCACCTCGGCAATATAGGCAGCGGTAAAGAGAATAATCGCCACCTGGGCCCGCAGAATTTTATTGAGGGTCACCCCTTCCGGCAAAAACAACGGGAAAACCACCGACGACATAAACAACATGCTGATCAGGGGAACCCCTCTGATCAACTCGATGTACACCACAGAAAAAGATTTGATGATCGGCATCCTCGATTGTCGGCCGAGGGCCAACATCACCCCAATCGGATAGGCGGCGGTGAGGCCGAACACCGACAGCAGCAAGGTGAGCGGCAGTCCGCCCCAGTTATCACTGTCAACGACCTCAAGGCCGAGGCCGCCCTTTAGCAGCAGGCCCATGGAAAACAGACCAAGCAACCAGGCATAAGCCAGCGATTTCCGCCAATGTTTCCGATTTTGGCTAAAAAACAGCAACAGCACCAGAATGATCATCGCCAGCAGCGGTCGCCATTGCAGCTGGTGCGGATAAAAGCCGAAAGTAATAAAACGGATATTGGCGGTGATGACCGACCAACAGGCGCCGCTCCCTGCCTTGCACTGGTCACTGGTGGTAAACCAGCTGCTGTTGATAAAGGCCCACTTGATGAAGGAAGGAAGGGTCATAGAGAGCAGATAGAGAACAATCAACGAGAGGATGGAATTGAACCATCCGTCAAACAGGTTGACACGCATCCAGCCAATAATACCGATGCTGGTAACCGGCGGCTTGATGGCATCAGCGACTTTTTGGGGTTTAGTGAGTTCCATGGTTGCCATTATCTTTCCACGATAGCGATTTTTTTATTGTACCAGTTCATGAACGCCGAGGTCGAGAGGCTGAATGCCAGGTAGACGAACATGATCAAGGCGACTCCCTCAATGGCCTGGCCGGTCTGGTTAATGGTAGTACCGGCCACCGAGACAAAATCGGGATAACCGATGGCCACCGCCAGTGAGCTGTTTTTGGTCAGATTGAGCATCTGGCTGGTAAGCGGCGGCACAATCACCCGCAGTGCCTGGGGGAGAATCACCAGATTAAGAACCTGACCAGGTTTCAGGCCGATGGTCAGCGCCGCTTCGCGCTGACCCTTGCCGACCGACTGGATTCCCGCCCGGACGACTTCGGCAACAAAGGCCGAGGTATAAAGAACGAGACCGAGGAGCAGCGCGGTGAATTCCGGACTGATGGTGACTCCGCCTTTAAAATTGAAACCGGACAGCCTCGGTACATTCATGGTCGCAGGTGCACCCGTCAGCCACCAGGCGAGCAGGGGCAGACCGACGAAGAGGGCGATGGCGACTTTCATTACCGGAAAGATCCGGCCGCTGGCCGCCTGACGTTTGGCTGCCCATGTGCGGATGAAGAAAATCAGTAGGCAGGCCAGGCCGAAGGCCGCCGCCGCATAGAGATGGGCAACATGCCAATACGGTACCCCGAAAATAAGCCCCCGGTTGCAGAGGAAGACACCCGGCATGAGACCGAGCGCCTTTTGCGGTGCCGGCAGGATCTCATAGAAGAAGGCGTACCAGAAAAACAGTTGCAGGAGTATCGGAATGTCCTGGAACACCTCGATATAGATGGCCGCGAGTCTGGCCATTAGCCAGTTTTTGGATAGCCGGGCGATTCCCAGGACCGTCCCGAAAATGACGGTGAGGGTAATACCGATGAAGGCGACGACCAAGGTATTGAGAAAACCTATGGAGAGCGCCCGACCGTAGCTATCGGCGGCGGAGTAACGCATAAGTTTTTCACCGATCTCGAAAGAAGCTTCTTTCCCGAGAAAGTCGAACCCTGTCGAGATCGACTGCCGCTCAAGGTTGGCCAAGGTATTGTGGATCAGATAATAACTGAGCAGCCCGACACCGATTACGGTGAGCAGCTGATAGAGAATTGCCAGCTTGGCCGGGTCACGCAGAAAGGGAATTTTCTCTGGTACAGTAGTGTCCATATTCACCTGCATAATCGGTCCTGCCCGGCAGGAACCGGGCAGGACATCGGGGTTAATTCGCTACTTAAAAGGAGGTGAATACATCAGACCGCCATTATTCCACAGGGCGTTTAGGCCGCGTTTGAGCATCAGCGGGGTGTTGACGCCGACGTTACGTTCAAAGACCTCGCTGTAGTTGCCGACCTGCTTGACAATATTGTAAGCCCATTTCTCGTCAAGGCCGAGGGACTTGCCGTTACCCGGGGTAACGCCGAGGAACCGCATGACAGCAGGGTTGGTGCTGGTCATCATTTCGTCGACGTTCTTCGAGGTTATGCCCAGTTCTTCCGCCTCGATCATCGCCAGGACCACATAGTTGACGACATCCTTCCATTGGTTGTCGCCATGCCGTACAGCTGGGGCGAGAGGTTCCTTGGAGATGATTTCCGGGAGGATGGTATAGTCGGCGGGATTGGGGGCTACCGCGCGGATACCGGCCAGCTGAGAGGCATCGGAGGTCAGACAATCGCAAC